>Ga0268248_100030_pt1 | contig 168619 bp, 150 predicted proteins | sample AgamicAtAme_FD_200856 | JGI IMG/M metagenome (GOLD analysis project Ga0268248, IMG submission 200856) | Agave microbial communities from Guanajuato, Mexico - At.Am.e (v2) (version 2) | ecosystem: Host-associated > Plants > Phyllosphere > Phylloplane/Leaf | place: Guanajuato, Mexico | collected... | reverse complement strand
GCTCAGCGCCGCACTGCGTTACTGACAGGCGCAAACCTCGCCAAAACGGGTGGTCACTTTCGCCTGCGATAGCGGCAACAAATACCTGTCGAAAATGTTTAATGACGACTGGATGCGCCAGCAAGGTCTGCTGACGCGCCCGTCAAATGGCGATCTCACGGATTTTATCGCCCTGCGTCACGACGAAGGCGCCACCGTGACCGCCGCGCCGGAAGATAGCCTCGCCGCCGTGCTGGCGCGCATGCGGCTGTATGACATTTCGCAACTGCCGGTACTGGAAAACGGCCAACTGGTCGGCATCGTCGATGAGTGGGATTTGATTAGCCACGTGCAGGGCGACAGCCAGCGCTTCTCCCTGCCGGTTCGCCAGGCGATGACGCGTAACGTAGAAATTCTCGATAAGCATGCGCCGGAAAGCGCACTGCGCAACATTTTCGATCGCGGCCTGGTGGCGGTGATCGCCGATAACGGCCGCTTTGTCGGCCTGATAACCCGCAGCGATGTGCTGACTACCTGGCGCAACCGTCTTGAACAATAAGGAAAATAAAATGAAAAACCTGGCAACGCAAAGCGTCCACAGCGGCGTCTTCAATGACCAACACGGCGCGGTAATGCCGCCGATTTATGCCACCTCCACTTTTGCTCAGCCTGCGCCGGGCCAGCACACCGGCTATGAATATTCGCGCAGCGGCAACCCGACGCGCCACGCGCTGGAAACGGCTATCGCCGAACTGGAAGGCGGCACACGCGGTTATGCTTTTGCCTCCGGTCTCGCCAGTATCTCCACGGTACTGGAACTGCTGGATAAAGACAGCCATCTGGTGGCGATTGATGATGTCTATGGCGGCACGTATCGCCTGATTGAAAACGTGCGCCGCCGCAGCGCCGGGTTGCAGGTAAGCTGGGTGAAACCGGACGATCTGGCCGGGCTGGAAGCCGCCATTCGCCCGGAGACTAAAATGATCTGGGTGGAAACGCCCACCAACCCGCTGTTGAAGCTGGCGGATCTGGCCGCTATCGCCGACATCGCCAAACGCCACAACGTACTGAGCGTGGCGGATAACACCTTCGCATCGCCGGTGATCCATCGCCCGCTGGAGCTGGGTTTCGATATTGTGGTGCACTCCGCCACCAAATACCTGAATGGCCATTCGGATGTGGTTGCCGGTCTGGCGGTCGTCGGTGATAACCCGCAACTGGCGGAAAAACTCGGTTACCTGCAAAACGCCGTCGGCGGCGTGCTCGATCCGTTCAGCAGTTTCCTGACGCTGCGCGGCATTCGCACGCTTTCCCTGCGCGTGGAGCGCCACAGCAGCAACGCGCTGGCGCTTGCCCGCTGGCTGGAGCAGCAACCGCAGGTGGAAAAAGTGTGGTTTCCGTGGCTGGAATCCCACCCGCAGTATCAACTGGCCCGCACGCAGATGGCGCTGCCGGGCGGCATGATTTCCGTGGTGGTGAAAGGCGACGATGCGCGGGCAACGGAGATCATCAACAAATTAACACTGTTTACGCTGGCCGAGAGCCTCGGTGGCGTTGAAAGCCTGGTCAGCCAGCCATTCAGCATGACGCACGCCTCAATCCCGCTGGAACAGCGGCTGGCGAACGGCATTACGCCACAGTTGATTCGCCTGTCGGTGGGTATTGAAGATGAAAAAGATCTGATTGCCGACTGGAAACAGGCGCTGGCCTGAGACGTTAAAAGGGAGCCTGATAACTCCCTTTTAGCTGGAAGAGGTATCCCGCGCGGAAACGACCTGGTTGCGTCCCTGTCTTTTCGCCGCATAGAGTGCGGTATCAGCCCGATGGATCAGGCCGCTGGCAATCATATGCAGCGGTTTATCCTCACACTCCGGCTGCCCGGCCTGCAATGTCGCCACGCCAATGCTGACGGTAATAAAGCCGATGGGGCTGGCGTCATGCGGCATCTGTAGCGCGCTGACACGACTGCGCACGCCTTCAGCCATCCCCATCGCCTGCGCCAAATCGGTGCCAGGTAAGATAATCAGAAACTCTTCGCCGCCATAGCGGCTGACATTATCGAGGCTGCGCAGTTGCGATGAGGTCAGGGTTCTGGCAACGATGCGCAGGCAGTCATCTCCGGCCTGATGTCCCTGGCTATCGTTATAGTTTTTGAAGTAATCGATATCCGCCAGACAAACCGACAGCGGAAAATCCTCCTGCAACGCGCGGGCGATCTCCGCCAGCAGACACTCATCCATATAGCGACGGTTAAACAAGCCGGTCAGATGGTCGATCTGGGCGTATTGTTGCAGCACTTTATTCGCGCTGGCGAGCTTATGCTCTGCATGACGACGCTCGGTGATATCCACCCAGGTCACCGATAAACCGACGACCGCATCCATCGCATCGCGTACCGGAACCGACTGAATATCGTAGCAGCGATCGCGCCAGCCGAGTTCGCGCGAAGGCAGCTCTTCGCCCTGGTCCGCAAGGGTAAAATCGGTGAGAAAAAAGGGCCAGTAATCAGGCATCAACTGCTGAACATGGCTTTCAAAACCCTGCGGCACCGTGTCCCCTAACAGCTTCGCCATCGCTTTGTTGGACATCACCATTCGCCCCTGGCGATCGATCATGCACAGCGCCACCGGCGTGGTTTCGTAGATGGTTTCCAGTTGCAGAACCCGCTCGCCAAGGTTGGAGATATTGCGATCGATGCCGCGATAACCGCGCAGTTCGCCCTGCTCATCAAACAGCGGAACGCCGCTGGTCTCAAGCACCACAATGCTGCCATCTGCACGCTGGTTACGGTTTACCAGGCCGGAAAAAGCCCGCTTTTCCATTACGATCGCACCAAACGCGCCTGCCACGCGTTCGGCTTCCCCCGGCGGCATAAAATCGAAGGGCGTTTTGCCAATGACCTCTTTCGGCGACACGCCAAGCAGCTCCGTGACCACCTCGGAAGACCAGGTATAACGTCCCTGCGCATCCACTTCCCAAACCCAGTCTGAATTATTGTTCAGCAGTTCGAAGAGGTGTCCGGTATCTTCATCCTGGTGATCAACTTTTTTTTCATTATTCATGATCTTGTTCCGCATGACCCGCTATGCGCTTAACGATTCTTTGGTGAGCGAGATAGCGTTTCTCGCCGATCCCTGCGTCCTGATATTCACCCTGCCAGAATGCGCACAGGTCGCAAGAGAGCCACCATAATATAACTACCTGTAATACATAAACTGCCGACTATGCATAAGAAAGTGAATCAGATTCGCACGTATTTGCGTAATGGCTGGCGGCGCACCCCGATCCTGCGGGTCTATTGCGACCGTACCTGCGCCGTCATCCATCAAGAGCAGCCATCATAGCTTCGTTGCGCAACATTGCGTCAGGCTTTTTCGTTATCGCCGCTCCGTATTCGCCGCAGGCGGTATTTATTTATGCAATCACCGTTATTAACGCTGAATAATAGAAAGTAGCTATCACTATAAATTAATTATCCCAAAGCTAAATTTACGCGTGGAATTTTCATTTTTTACAGGTAAGATAATTTTTCTTCACTTATTAAGTATAGTCGCCAAAGAAATATCAGTGAATGGTATTTCTATATATACAAGTGAATTAATAAACATCATCTATAAAACAAAAAATGACGCCCAGCCTGCTGGCGCGCCATCGTTCATCGTTTTTCATACATGCCCGCCCGGTAAGGGCTGGCATCGGTTTATTATCGACCTGGGTAATATTTCATTATGGACATCGACACGAGCAAAAATAAAACCACCAGTACCAATCCTGCACGGCAAGCGCATCGTCAAATGTCATGGGGAATGTTATTTTTCTGCTTATTTCTGGTGGCACTGAAATTCTTCAGCTAGGCGGCAGGATAATATTATCAAGAAAAGAAATAAAATAATCCCCCGGCACTGGACGCGCACCGGGGGTTATTCCGGCCTGATATTCCTTTCAGGCCTGGGCCACTGCTACCTTGCGATTTCACTCATAACGCATTTCGGGCTGTAACCGGCTTTGCACCCACCCCGCCAGCGCAGAAGCATTCAGGGCGCGGGAGTAGAGATAGCCCTGGGCAATGTCACACTGCAAATCGCGCAGTTGATTACGCTGCTGCTCGGTTTCCACCCCTTCGGCAACCACGGTCTGATGCAGACTTTGGCCGATTTTCACCACCGTAGTGGCGATGGCTTTCATTTTGCTGCCTTCGCTGAGATCGCGCATAAAACTCTGGTCGATTTTCAGCTCCGTCATCGGTAAATGCGCCAGACGCGACAGGCAGGAGAAGCCGGTGCCAAAATCGTCCATCGACAGCCCGACGCCCAGCTCGCGCACCGCGCAGATCACTTCCATCGTTTCCGGGCGTTTGTCCATCATAACCCCTTCGGTGATCTCAATGGTCAGGCAGCTTGACGGAATGCGGTATTGCCGGAGCAGATAAGAGATGTAATGCGGCAGGCTGCTGTTATAAAAGTTGATCGGCGAAAGATTTACCGATACCACCGGCACATGAATGCCGTTACTGCGCCATTCCGCCATCTGGCGGCAAGCTTCATGGAGTGTCCAGCGACCAATGGCTTCAATCTCGCCGGTCTCTTCGGCCAGGGTGATGAATTTTCCTGGGGGAACATCACCCAGTACCGGATCGGTCCAGCGCGCCAGCGCTTCCACACCATAAAGCTCACCATTCTTCAGCCATATTTGCGGTTGATAGTGCAAATGCAGCAAATTGCTGGCGATGGCGAGCTTCAGTGCCGCCGCCAGTTTTAAACGTTCCTGATCGACCTGATTCATCTCGGTGCTGAAGAACAGGTAACCGCCGGACGCCGCCGCCTTCGCCAGATGCGAAGCGTGGTTGGCATGTTTGATCAAGCCATCGCGCGAAACGCCGTGATCCGGGTACAGGCTGATACCGGTGCTGACCGTCACATTCAGCGCCAGATCGGCAACATTAAACGGCATACGGAACAGCGCCTGGATCTTCTGCGCAATGCTGGTGGCGCGGGTGTAATCGCAATCCGGGATCACCAGCACAAATGCATCGCTGTCGGCGTGGCTGACAAACCCCTGGCGGGAGAACTCCGTCATCAGACGTTGCGCAATCGCCACCAGCACGTTATCCCCTGCGGCGTAGCCCAGCGCATCATTGACGTCTTTAAAATGATCGAGATCGAGGAAGAAAAACGCCGCGCGATCGCACACGCTGCTGGCCAGCGTCTGATCAATATACTGGTGCAGCGCGCCACGATTCGGCAGCCCGGTAAGCCGGTCAAATGTCGAGAGCTTTGTGACGCGTTCCTGATCGATGTGCACGACAATGCGGCAGGGAGAACCGATGTTGCCGCTACCTTCATAGCTAATGGTCGCGGCCAGCGATGTCTCTTCACCGGTAGCGGAGATCACCGTTAACGCACGCTCACTTTCGGTGCCCGTCGGCATCACATCGAGTGAGCCGAACAACGGAATCGCGGAGGCTTTACACCCCAGCACAGAAATTCGCGGATAGCCCCATAATTTCTCCGCCGCATGATTAAAGAAAAACACGGTTTCCATACTATCCAGTAGTACGACAGCATCGTGAACATTTTCGAGTGCGGCAAGCATATTATCAGAGCCGAAAATATCATTTTCAGAATGCATAATCTTTTTTCTTAAAGAAGAGTTCGTCGACATCCTAATTGAAAAAATAACCAGGTTCAATATCAACCAACCGCAATATTAATAGAGAACGTTATTTATAGACAAACTCAATATATACAATGCAATTTATCGTTAAAGAAAAAACGCATACGGACGATAAATAACAAATGATTAAAAAAAGGAGGATTATGGATAAATAATGAAGATTGCAACTTTTCGTAATTATTAATTAAAAGACTGACTCTCCGCACAGCGATAATTTTTTCCTCTATGCTGGCGATAATGCCCATGCAGACTGGGTTTGCTTCACGATGCAGTTATAAATAAAGGTGTTATTTATAGATGCATTAAATAAGTTCATTGCCATTTATCGATAACGTCACTTGACCTTAACTGACCGCCGCCGACAGTATATAAGGAAATTCTCATTTAAAGCGCAAGACGGGAGTTTTTATTGACGCCGTCTATTTAGCTTTAGCGCCCTGCACAATCGCACGGTAATAGAGAAGGCGTATTGCTTATTATAGTTCGTATTCAACACATCGGGGTCAGGCAAACACTATGTACGATGATTTAGGTTCTTTGGCTGAAAAACTGAAAATGTCCGGTGTTTCTTTCCAGGAAATGACTGAAGATGGTGAAACAATGCAAGCAGTAACCACAACAGCAGTAGCCCCCGGCATCAGCAATGAAGTGCAGGAACCGACGGTTGCCGTCAGCCCGGCTGCAAACCGTAAGGATACCAGCCATGTCAGCGCTCCGGCGGGCATTCCGGCTAACACCCTCTCCTGGCCGAAAAGCAAACCGGTACCCGTTGCCGCGCCGGAAGCCTTCGCGACACCGGCTGGCGGTATTCTGGACAGCGTTGCGGCCATCAGTCGCCCGGCTGAAGTTGAAATTCGCGAACGCAATCCTGTTCGTCTGGATATGTTATTTACGGTCATTGGTAAATAAATGCCAACAGGTGAAATCGCCGTGTGGCAATAATAAAGCACGATTTATCATCGTCCTGCCAGCCAATAATGGCGCTATTTTTCGCGCAACAAAGGTGAGTCGGCCAGGTTGTGAATTTTAACAGGTCACCGGAACAGTTTTGTGCCGGTCTGCCTTTATTCTATTCTGTGCAAGATTATAAACATGAAAAAAATCATCAGATTTATTTTCACGCTGGTACTACTTTTATTATCGCTGCTGGTGGTCATCACGCCGATGAACAGCGATAAACAATACCTCTTTGGCCTGAGCGTGATGGCTGCCGTATTAATTCTTGGGCGGGTGAAAGGAAAAAAAGCAGTGTTAGCGATGCTGACACTCTCGGTACTGATGTCCACGCGCTATATCTGGTGGCGTGCCACCACAACGTTGCATTTCGATTCAACGCTGGAAATGTTGCTCGGCAGCTTGCTGTTCGCGGCAGAAATATATTCGTGGACGATTCTGTTGCTCGGTTATATTCAAATGGCCTGGCCATTAGAACGCCCTATTGCGCCATTACCGCCGGATAAATCGACCTGGCCGACGGTTGATATTTATGTGCCGTCATATAATGAAAGTCTCGATGTCGTGCGCGATACCGTGCTGGCGGCGCAGTGTATTGAATATCCGCAGGACAAAGTCAAAGTCTATATTCTTGACGATGGCAAACGCGATGAATTCCGCGATTTCGCCGCCGAAGCGGGCGTCCATTACATCATCCGCCCGGATAACAGCCACGCGAAGGCGGGCAACCTGAACCACGCCATGACCCTCACCCAGGGTGAGCTGATTTGCGTGTTCGACTGCGACCACGTTGCCACCCGCGTCTTTTTGCAGGCCACCGTCGGCGAGTTTTTCCGCGATGAAAAACTGGCGCTAATCCAGACGCCGCACCACTTCTACTCGCTCGATCCGTTTGAACGCAACCTGACGGCAGCAAAACGCGTTCCGCACGAAGGGGCGCTGTTCTACGGCCCGGTACAACAAGGCAACGACAACTGGAATGCCACCTTCTTCTGCGGCTCCTGCGCGGTGATCCGTCGCAGCGCGTTAAATGAAGTGGGCGGTTTTGCGGTAGAAACGGTGACCGAAGATGCCCACACCGCGCTGAAATTACAGCGTCGCGGCTGGAACACGGCATTCCTCGATATTCCGCTGGCGGCCGGGCTGGCAACCGAACGGCTGGCGCTGCATGTGAACCAGCGTATTCGCTGGGCGCGCGGCATGACGCAGATTTTCCGTATTGATAACCCGCTGCTCGGGCGCGGCCTGAAGCTGACCCAGCGCATTTGTTATCTCAATGCGATGCTGCACTTCCAGTATGGCCTGCCGCGCGTGGTGTTCCTCACCTCGCCGCTGGTGTTTATGTTGTTCAACCTCAACATTATCTCGTCATCTGCGACGCTGATTTTCGCCTACGTGCTGCCGCACCTGGTGCTCTCCACCATGGTGAACTCGCGCATCACCGGGCGTTATCGTTACGCGTTCTGGGGCGAAATCTACGAAACGGTGATGGCATTCCACCTGATCCTGCCGACGCTGCTAAGCCTGATTTCACCGCGGCTGGGGAAATTCAACGTAACCGACAAAGGCGATCTGACGGACCGCGACTACTTCGACGCGCACACCGTGCGCCCGCTGATCATCACCACGCTGCTGATGGTCGGCAGCATGATCTGGGTAGGCGTGCGCTACTTTATGCACGACTACGCCGGGATCGACCCGCGCGTCATTCTGTTCAATATTGCGTGGGGCACTTTCAGTACCATCATTTTGCTGGCCTCGATTGCCGTGGCGAAAGAGACCAAGCAGATCCGCAAAACCATCCGTATTTACGCCCGCCTGCCGGTGACCGTGCTCTTTTCCGACGGCTCGCAAATGCAGACCCGCACCTTTGATATCTCGATGGGCGGCGCGCGCGTGGCGCTGGTGAAAGGGGAAGATCTGAGCAGCAAAACCCCGGTCCATATCGAACTGGGTCTGGGCGGTGAGATTGCCCATGTGCCTATTCTCTCAGCGGGTACCGGCGTCGGCGATATTCGTCTGGAGTTTGACACGCTGCCGCTGAGCGAGCGCCGCAAGCTGGTACGCGTGGTGCTGTCCCGCGCCGATGCCTGGTATCGTCCGCCGCATGCGCCGGATCGCCCACTCGCTTCCTTTCTGGGGATTTTGCAGTGCGTGTTTGAGCTGTTTTTCGGCCGCAAAAAAATGGCGGGCGGTTTTAACAGCCAGATGAAGGTCGTCGCGAAAAAGCAGGAAGAGGTTAACAATGCGTTGTAAGCCTATCGCACTTGCCACCCTGCTTGCCTGTTCGGTGAATACCCCGGCGTTTGCGCTCTCAAGCGATAACGACGCGCCGCCAACACTGCCAACACCGCTTTCGCTGCAAGGAACAACGCCTGCGCTGGCGCAGGTGGCTGTGGCGAATACCAGCAACCAGAATATCGCCAGCACCCTGAGCTTTGGCGATATGGGCGCAACCGGCGGGCTGACGCTCTCCGGCCAGCAGTTGCAAAACGGCGTATCGTTCAACCTGCCGGGCGATCTGGTGATCACCGACGCACACATCAGCCTGAATGTGCAGGTCAACCGCAGCGATGTCAGCGGCGAAAACCTGCAACTGATGCTGAATGGTCAGCCGCTGGGCGCGATCCCGCTCGATCAGTTGCAGCAGGATAAAGGCTACTGGCAACTGGATGTCCCGGCCTCGATGGTCGCCTCCAGCAACAACCTCAGCTTCCAGCTGAAAACCGGCGACGACATTATTAATAATGTCTGGAGCTGCCAGCGCCCGCTGCCCGCAGATTATAAAGTGACGTTACAGCCGGAATCATCGCTGAACTATCAGGGATTGTGGCTGAACGTCCGCAAAACGCTGGGCACATTCCCACGCCCCTTCGTCGATATCAAACAGACCAAAGATCAGGCGATCAGCATTGCTTACCCGGCGACGCCGGATGCAGATGTGCTGACCGCGTCAGCGATTGTCGCCTCGCAGTTTGGCGCATTAAGCAACGGCAAACCCAGCCGCTTTGACGTGCAGTACGATGTCCTGCCCGTCGGCAACGGCATTCTGATTGGCAAACCGGGCCAGACCATTGGCGGCGTCACCCTGCCGGAAACCAACGGTGCGGCGTTGCAGGTGATTGATAACCCACAAAACCCGGCCTGGAAACTGCTGATCATCAGCGGCCACAACGAAATGCAGCTACGCCAGGCGGCGTGGCGTCTGACATTACCGGCGCTGCCGGACAGCGACACGCTGGATGTGCCGACGCTGAAAATCCCCCAGCGAGCCGCCTATGATGCGCCGCGCTGGATCAACACTGAACACCCGGTTGCCGTGCGCTCGCTGCTGACGGATGAGGGCGCGCTGATTGCCCACGGCGTCTGGCACGGCGAGAACCGTCTGCCGTTTCGTACTGCGCCGGATCTGTTCCTGTGGGATGGCTCCTCCGTACCGCTACACCTCAACTACAGTTTTGCGCAGAAAAACTGGATTGACGATCAGGACTCCTTCCTCAACGTCAGCCTGAACGGCGAGTTCCTTAAACGTCTGCCGGTCAGCAAAGAGGGGATGCTGGCACCGGTGCTGTCGATGCTCGGTTTATCGCAGCGCCAGCAGAGCGCGGTGGTCAATATCGATCCGCGCGCCATTCTCGGCAGCAATCAACTCGGTTTCTGGTTCGGCCTGAAAGCGCAGAAAAACGCCCCCTGCAACGCCATGGCGGATGAGAACATCCAGAGTCGGATTGACGGTGATTCAACCCTCGATTTCAGCCGCGCCTGGCACTTTGGCAAGTTGCCGAACCTGGCGTGGTTCAGCGGCGCGATGTTCCCGTTCACGCGCCAGGCTGACCTCGCGCAAACCACGGTGCTGATGCCTGCGCATCCCACGGTTGATGACGCCACCGTACTGCTCAACCTGATGGCGCAATCCGGGCGCGACACGGGCGTTACCGCCAACTATCTGCACCTCTATACCGGCCTGCCCGCTCAGGAAGAGGCGCAACAGCAGTTGGCCGACAGCGATGTGCTGGCGATTGGCAGCCTGAGCAACGGCGAGATGCTGAATCCGCTGCTGCAAAACAGCGCCTTTGCGTTGAACGAAAATACGCTGGAAGTGAAAATCGCCAGTGCCGTAAGCCGCGTGTTATCGCTACTGCGCGGCGACCAGGCGCGCACGGATATGGATGCGGCTGAGTACCTCAGCGACAACAATCAGTGGCGCGGCCTGCTGAGCCTGCGCTCGCCGTGGAACGCACAGCGCGTGGTGGTGGTCGCGACAGCAACCGACAACCACCAGTTGGCGCAACTGGCGGAAGACATGAACAAACCGGCCTTTCTCTCCACCGCCGGGGGTGATTTCACTGCCGTCAACAGCGCCGGGGAGATCAAAAGCTGGCGGGTGGGCGAGCAGTTCACCAGCGGCAACCTGCCCGGTTATATGAAAATTTTGTGGTTCGCCAGCGAGCATATTTTCTGGCTGGTCGCCCTTGCCTGCCTGATTGCTGCGGTTTCCGGCCCGATGCTGTTCAACCTACTTCAGCGCCACGCCCAACAACGCCTGCAGGATAAGACGAAACAATGAAGACGCGTAAACAACTGACGCAGGCTTTTTACCTGCTGTGCCTGGTGGGCGCCAGCCATCCTGCCGTCGCTGCCGATACCGCTGACGCCAGCGCGAATGCGGCCGCAGTGAAAAAACTGCTGGCGCAGGCCAGCTACTGGCACAGCAAAGCGCACGACGATATGGCCATCGATGCGCTGCAAAAAGTGCTGGCTGCGGATGATAAGAATATCGACGCCATGTATCTGATGGCGCTCTATCAACTGCAACAAGGCAACGTGCAGCAATCGGAAGTGTGGCGCAAAAAAATCGCCGATATTTCGCCGCAGGATCCGCGTCTGAGCGCGCTGACCAGCGCCAATACGCTGCGCAATATTCCGCAGGATAAACTCAACGCGGCACGCCAGTTGGCGAGCCGTGGGCAGATTAAAGAGTCTATTGCCGCCTGGCGCACGCTGTTTAACGGCAATCCGCCACCGGATGACGTAGCGCTGGAGTATTACCAGACCATGGCCGGTGACAGCGCCAGTTGGGGCGAGGCGGTCGCCGCCATGCGTCAGCGTGCCAGCGTGATGCCGGACGATGAACCCACGAAAAAGGCGCTGGCGATGGCGCTCACGTATCAGGAATCCACGCGCCGGGAAGGGATCGCCCTGCTCAGCACGCTTGCTGCCGATGATAAAAGCGCCGACAAAGCCTTGCAGCAGGCGTTGATATGGCTGGATGCCAAAGCCAGCGATCTGCCGGCGTATACCGCCTGGGCGCAGCGCCATCCGGAAGACAGCGCGCCGATGGATCACTACCGTAAAAGCGTGGAAGGCGATGCCACTAAAGCGGGCTTTGATGCATTGAACGGCGGCGATCTCGGCAACGCCAAAGATCGCTTCTCCGAAGCGCTGCAAACCCGCGCCAATAACGGCAACGCACTGGCCGGGATGGGCTATGTCGCGCTGCGGCAGAACAACTTTGCCGATGCCGAGAAATTCCTGCGTCGCGCGGCGCAAGAAGATGCCAGCAACCAGAACAGCGCGCAGTGGATAAAAGATGCCGATAACGCCCGTTTCTACGCCGCGCTGGGCCAGGCCCGTAGCCTGAGCCAGAAAGGCAGTTACGACCAGGCGCTGGCAAGTTTGCAGAGCGGCGACAGTAGCGATGAAAACCAGCAGCAGGCGGCGGGCATGTTGCGGGCCGATATCCTGCGGCGTCAGGGCAAGCTGTCGCAATCCGAAGAGGTATACCGCCAGTTGCTGGCGCAGCGTCCACAGAATACCGATATCCGCACCGGTTTGTGGTGGGTGCTGAAACAGCAGAATAAACAGGCAGAAGCAGACGCCATGCTGCAAACCCTGCCCGCCAGTCTGCGTATCCGTTATGCCGCCGTGGGCGATAACGGCGACAACGAACGCAAAGCCGCGCAGGCCGCGTTGCAGGCCGGAAACAGCTCACGGGCGATGCAGATCCTGCAAAATGCCTCCGGCAAATACCCGCGCAATGTCTGGCTGCAACTCGATTACGCCCGCGCACTGCGCAAAGCGGGCCAGAAACAGCAGGCCTCGGCGTTGATGTCTGGCGTGGCGCAACGCGACAGCAGCAACAAAGAAGCGCTGTATGCCGCTGCGGTCTATGCCGCCGAAGAGAGCGACTGGTCGCGCGCGCAGAGCCTGCTCGCCCACGTACCGCGCAGCAGTTACAGCGCCGATATGAGCGCACTGAACACGCGCGTGCAGATCAACCAACAACTGGATATTGCCCGCAACTATCTGCGTCTGGGCAATGCGACAGCGGCGCGCAATTCGTTACTGGCGCTGCAACGTAATCCGCCGCAATCACCGGTCGATGCGGGCCGCCTTGCTGAGTTACTGATGCAGAGCGGCGACAGCACTGGCGCGCTGCAACTGGTACGCGATAACCAGGCGCAGGGGTTACACGGATCGGTACTGGATTATGCCGGGCAGATCCGCGTCCTGAACCAGGCCGGGCAGTTTGCCGAAGCTGAAAGCATCCTCAACGCGCCCGCCCTGCAAAACGGTGCCAGCGAGCAGGAGATGAGCGCGATCCGCTTAGGCGGCTTGATCGTTCGCGCCGATCGTCTGCGGGAAAAGGGGCAAATCGGCAAAGCCTGGTCGCTGTTGATGCCGGAACTGCAAAACAATCCGACCAATACCGATCTGCTGCTGGCCGTGGCGCGCGTCTACCAGGCCGATCATATGGATGACAAAGCCACGGAAATCTATCAGTACGTACTGCGTAAGTCGCCACGGGATAAACAGTCGCTGACCGGAATGGTGAATATGGCGCTGGCCCGCGGCGATAACGACGAAGCGCGGCGAACCTTTGCCGGGCTGGAGCCGAGCCAGGATGCCGATTATATGCTGCTGGCCGCGCGCGTGGCGGCGGCCAACGGTGAAAACCAGCGGGCGATGTCGCTGCTGCGCACTGCCCAGTGGCGTCTGCAACAGGGCGGTGATGACGATAGCGATGAACTGAGTTCGGTGATGTCGCTGCCGTCGCCAACGCGCCAGGCGCAGCTCACGGCAATGAGCGGTATCAACACCATGATGCGCGATCTGCAAGAGAAGAGCGCCACCTGGACCAGCGGCGGCATTTCATTGCGTAGCCGTAATGGCGAATCGGGTCTTGGCGCGCTGGATGAAGTGCAGGCGCCGCTGATCCTCTCCGGCGCGGTGGGCGACAGCACACGCCTGAGCCTGAACGTCACGCCAACATCGCTTAACGCTGGCGAGATGTCCGGTGAGGCGGCGAACCGCTTCGGTTCCGGGGCGCTGGAACATGCGGAGAAACTGGCGGAAGCGGCGGCCAGCACCAGCACAACGACCACGTCGACCAATGCCTCCAGCCAGGGTTCGCAGCAGGCAAACGGTGTGGCGGCAAGCCTCAGCCTGAGCGGCGACAGCTACAAACTGGATGTCGGCAGCACACCGACCGGCGGCGAGTTCACCCGGCTGGTGGGCGGCGTGGAGTGGAACCCGAAACTGACGCAGAACAGTTCGCTGAACCTGAAAGCGGAACGCCGCGCCGTCACCGACAGCCTGCTGTCGTATGTTGGGGTGAAGGATAAGAGCACCGGCGAAAGCTGGGGCGGCATCACCCGCAACGGCGTTTCGGCGCAGTACGCCTGGGATAACGACCTGATCGGTCTTTATACCCGCCTGGGTTTCGATACCTACGTGGGGACAAACGTGCCGACCAACCATGCGGTCACCGCACAGGCGGGCAGCTATCTGCGGCCCTGGAAAACCAGCGACAGCGAGCTGAAAGTGGGGGTGAACGTCAACTATATGAACTTTGACCGCAACCTGAGCTATTACACCCTCGGCCAGGGCGGTTACTTCAGCCCGCAAGATTTTATGGCGGTATCGCTGCCGGTGACGCTGACGCGCCACATTAACGACTGGGATCTGACGCTCAATGGCGCGGTGGGTTATCAGTCTTATAAACAGGATAAGAGCGATTACTTCCCGGGCCACAGCAGCCTGCAATCGGAATTAAACAGTTACGCCAGCGACGATGACGATGTGGACGCCGTCTACAAAGCCACGTCGAAAAACGGCATTGGCTATACGCTGGGCGTGGATGCGCGTTACCACCTCAGCGACAACCTGGCTCTCGGTGCGAACTTAGGGTACGACACCTTCGGCAGTTATAACGAAGGCAAGGCGTTGGTGTATTTCAAATATTACGTCGATCAAGACAAATAACCCGTGGGATAGATGATGTTTAGCAATCAGGACACTTATTTACAACGCAATTATCAGGCTGGCTGGCATGACCTGGTGTATCTGTTTTTTAACGAATACACCGAAGGCCGGGGTGATAAAGATCCCGATGCCCTGAGACGTATCGGCCAGATGATGGCTCAGTGGTATCCCATCGATGGCGCCTCCACGGTGAACGAACTGGAAGCGAGCATTAATCGGGTGCTGGAGCTGTTCAACTGGGGCTTTGTCAAAATGGCGCCCGCCCAGCGTGAACTGATCCTGCTGCACTGCGCGTGGCCGCATGCACCGGAATACCGTGACGAAGCGGGCTGGCGTCGCGCCAGCGCCTATGTGCTGGAAGGCGCGTATTCGCAGTGGCTGGTGTCACAGGGCGCGGGCAATCAGGTGCCGGTGCGCTGGAAGGATAACGCCACCGAAGACGTGCTGATTTTCCGTTACGCCATTAACGAATGACGTCGCAAAGGCATATCCACCCTATATCAACGATCAGGTGACCATCATGTTTAATGAAATCATGGTTTCAGGCAGGAAACTTGAAATCGAAGCAGTTAATTATATGGAGGATAATGCCTTTGTTTCGCTGGTTCTCGATACCTCCGGCCAGCTTATTCACGCCAGCCCGTTTTTCTATCAATTAACGGGTTTTAGCCGTGATGAGGTGCTGGGCAAAGTATTGTTTCAGTCGACGGATGAAACGGTGGCTGTTTCACTGGCGATGGCGATTGGTATGGCGAAAAAAACCGGCGATAACTGGCAGGGCGAAATATCGCAGCCGAAAAAAAACGGCGAGATGCTTTGGCTTGATACCCGCTTAATGCCGCGTCGCGATGAAAATGGTGAAATATTTGCCTTTATCCTGCTGGGATTTGATATTACCCGGCATATGGCGATCCGCGAGAAATTACATTTTCGCGCGCACAATGATGCATTAACCAAAACCCTGAATCGCCAGGGTTACTATATTCGCAGCCGCAAAAAAATCCGTGCCGCTAACGCGCGCGGCGCGCAGATTGTGGTGGCGATACTGGATCTCGATAACTTTAAAAATATTAACGACGATCTGGGGCATGCGGCAGGCGATGAAGTGCTGCGCTGCTTTATCAGCCGGGTAAAACAGTGTATTTCCCGCACCACACTGCTCGGCCGGCTCGGCGGTGACGAATTCGCCCTCACCTATATTGATGGCGTTGACGAACCGGCCGGTCGCGGCGTGCTGCAATTAATTGTCGAAGCCACGCGCCAACCGATGTATTTGCATTACCTGCAACAAACCGTGGAATTATCGGTGAGTATTGGTGTTGCCAGTTATCCGGAACACGGGCCGAATTTTTCCTCTATTTTAAAAGCCGCTGATACCGCCCTTTATAAAGTGAAGGCGCAAGGCGGTGATGATTTTATTAACTACCAGGTTCCAGGCGTAAATGAATCGGGTGGCATCATCAACAGCGTTGTGTGTTGATTTTTAAACAGCAAAAATAAATAACAGGAAACAATTATGTTAAAGGCTGTAATCCCAGTGGCAGGGCTCGGTACGCGTATGCTTCCGGCAACCAAGGCTATCCCGAAAGAGATGTTACCGATCGTGGATAAGCCGCTTATTCAGTATATCGTGCAGGAGTGCTACGCCTGTGGGATCCGGGAAATCGTACTGGTGACGCACTCGTCCAAAAACGCCATCGAAAACCATTTCGATACCTCCTTTGAACTGGAGTCGCTGCTGGAATCGCGCGTGAAAAATCAGCTGCTGGAAGAGGTGCGTACTATCTGCCCGGCGGGCATGAACATTATGCATGTGCGCCAGGGCCACTCGAAAGGTCTGGGCCACGCGGTGCTGTGCGCGCAACCGCTGATTGGCGATAACGACTTCGTGGTGGTGCTGCCGGATGTGTTGATCGACGACAGCCATTGCGATCTGTCGCAGGATAACCTGGCAGCGATGATCGATCGCTTCACCACGACGGGCGCCAGCCAGTTAATGATTGAAACCGTTAACCACGAAGATGTTTCCCGCTACGGCGTGGTGGATTGCGGCGGCATGAACCTCCCGGCGGGTGGTTTTGGTCTGGTAAAAGGCATGGTGGAAAAACCGGCCGTTGACGAAGCGCCGTCCGACATGGCGGTAGTTGGCCGCTATGTGCTGTCGAAAGAAATTTGGCCGCTGCTGCGTAAAACGCCGATCGGCGCAGGCGGCGAGATCCAGTTGACCGATGCTATAGCCATGCTGCTGGAGAACGCGCCGGTGGAGGCTTACGCCCTGACCGGCAAATCTCACGACTGCGGCGACAAGATTGGCTATATGAAAGCCTTTGTGGAGTACGGCTTACGTCACGGCGCGACCGGCCCGGCTTTCCGCCAGTGGTTGCAGAATGAATTGACGTTAAAACCCGTGGCTGACGCCGTTGAACGCATCGCCGAAGCGGTATAACGACTGAGCCGGTAACAGCCCTATTTTCACCACAGGATGTCTCATGTTAAGAACCACCTGGCTCATGCCGTGCCTGCTATTGTCGCTGGCTATGACCGCTTTTTCAGCCCGCTGTCAGGACAGCAACTGGGGGCTGTTTAAACAGAACTACCTGAGTCAGGATGGCCGCATTATCGACCATGAAAATGGCGATATCAGCCATTCGGAAGGTCAGGGATATGGCATGTTACTGGCCGTCGTTAACGACGATCCCGCCACATTTGAAAAAGTGTGGCGCTGGACGCGCAACACCTTATTACGTCCGTCGCTGTGGCTGTTTGCCTGGCGCTACGATCCACACGAACGCAAAGTGACGGACGATAATAACGCCAGCGACGGCGACACATTGATCGCCTGGGCGTTATTACTGGCTGGCAATAAATGGCACGATGAGAGTTATCTCACCGCCTCGGAAAATATCCAGGATGCAATTATCAACTGCCTGGTGATTGAACAGGATTCCCGGACACTACTCCTGCCGGGCCTCACTGGGTTTACCAAAGACGACGGGTATATTATCAACCCGTCCTATTTTGTCTTTCCGGCCTGGGAGAGTTTCTGGCGGCAACGGCATAACGATATTTGGTTAAAACTGAAAAGATCGAGCCTCGAATTACTCACTAAAGCCCGTTTTGGTAAGAGCCAACTGCCCAGCGACTGGATTTTTGTTAAGAATAGTGGTGAAGTCATGCCTGCCGCGAACTGGCCGGCAAGATTCAGTTACGATGCGATTCGCATTCCGCTTTATTTAAGCCTCAGCGATGCGCAGCAGCATTCGATGGAGAATTTTCGTCATTTTTGGGCGGGCTACACTCGCAATGACACGCCCGCGTGGGTGGATGTCTCAGACAACGAACGGGCAAGTTATCCGATGTCTGGCGGCATTCTGGCGGTGCGTGATTTAACCATGGGCGACTATCCACAAATGGAAACGTCTTTGCGTTCGGGTGAAGGTTATTATTTGTCTGCATTACATATGTTGTCGTTATTTGCGGCTTCGTTAAAGACGCATTAGTGGTATTACACGCAATGCCCGGCGCGGGAGTGCGCTGGAGTCGGGCAGGATGCCGCTGAAAGTGAAAGCAATAATAAAAACCATCAAATCTCATGTACAGGCATGAGGGGGAAACCTGATGACCGAGTTGAAAATAATAAGAAGTCATTTACACAGCACGTTGCTACAGGTGGGCTCTCAACGACGCGGAAATTTGCGCCCCGGGGACCATAATGAACATCCGTAATCTTGAGTATCTTGTCGCGCTGGCGAAGCACCGACATTTTCAGCGCGCCGCTGAAGCCTGCAACGTCAGCCAACCGACGTTAAGCGCTCAGTTGCGTAAACTGGAAAACGAACTCGGTTTACAACTGCTGGAACGTACGACGCGCAAGATCCGCTTTACGCAAACCGGGTTGCGGCTGGTTGAGCAAACCCAGGTGGTGCTGCGGGAGATTGAAGCGCTGAAAAATATGGCCAGCAGCAGCCACTATCAGAGCCTGATGCAGACGCTGGATGTCGGCATTATTCCGACGCTGGCACCCTATATTTTTTCCCATCTGAATGCCGTTTGTCGCGAGAATTTCCCGGAAATTGAGCTGGAGATCCACGAAGCGCAGACCAACCAGTTGCTGCATATGCTGGAGTCCGACACCATCAAATGCGCAATCATGACCTCCAATAAAGACACCAGTAAATACGTTGAACTGCCGCTGTTCGACGAGCCGCTGGTGCTGGGCGTCAGCCATCAACACCCCTACTCGCGCATGAACGAAATCGATATGGGGCATTTGAAAAATAATAAGATTCTGATGATTGATGACGGTAACTGTCTGCACAGCCAAGTGCTGCGCTACTGCTATCAGTTTGAGTTGGAGCCAGATTCACGTTTTGTGGCGATGCACCTGGAAACCCTGCGGCGCGGCGTGGCGTTTAATCGCGGCGTATCGTTCTTCCCGCTGCTCTCCACCCAGCAAGGGAGTAACGAAAATGTTCGTTATATCCGCTGTGTCAGCCCGGAGCCGAAACGTAAAGTGGTGTTGATATTTCATCGCAGCGATCCGATGCGGAAGAAATATGAAATTCTGCGTAACGCGATCGCGCGCTATATGGAGCGCTACCTGGTCGACTATAACGCGATGGCGTAATGCTAACGACGCGGCGCTGAAGCTGCGGCGGAATCATGATTATGACGGCAATCTTGCGCCTGCGAGGTTGCCGATTTTTTTATCAGCCCCTGCAGTAATTCTTCCGGTAATAACGTGCCCCGGTGGTACATCTCTTCGATATTCAGCCACAGGCTCACCAGCATAATGGTGTAATCCGCCACTGAGGCGGGCGCATGCAGAGGGGCCATAAAAGGAAAATGAACCAGCAGTTGCTGTTTATCCTCTTCCGTCACCACACCGTGATGCCAGGGCGCAGAGAGTTGGCGATAAACGTCGGCTTCCTCCAGCGAACAGGCCCAGCTCAGGCGCACGGCAATGGTTTTCACGAACGGCGGGATCAAAGCGTTTTGCTCCGCAAGCGGAGCCAGACCCGGCGTAAGACCGTGACAGTGCGATTCAGCGTTCATTTTTTTCCTCAATGCCTGGCGGGTAGTAAACTATATTCATCGACCCGTGCGGAAAATACTTTAGGCTTATTATTTAAAATAGAGAATAAAATGAAAATGATCCATACGGATTGTCTGAAATCTTAAAAAAAATCATATAAAGCAATGGGTTATTTTACAACCAATTATTGATAGCATCGATCTAAAATAGCCTTTTTGATTTATTCTATAAATTAAACCAGGCCATTAATCGATTCATCCTCAGGATTATTGCGCTTATTTCATTATTTACGTGAAAATCTTTCCCCTGCCATCTGCAGGTTTAATGACGTTATCAGCGAACGGATTCCGCACGAGGCGTTTTTTACCGACAAATACCGCGCTTTATTCCATCTATTTGCTGCATCAATGGATGAGATCCTGTGCTCTGATAACCTGATATTTTTCCCTTTGCCGCTCACAACAGGAACAGTGACTCATGGATCCGTTTCAGAAAATTTTGCAGTCTACGCTCGCCCGCACAGAGAGCGTGCCGCAGACCACCACGCCGCCGACGTTGCCGGAAACGGAGCGCGCTCCCTGGACTGCCACCGTCACGGCGGAAGATTTTCTGGCGCTGGCTAAAGCACGGCGCACCATTTATACGCTGGGCAAAGATCTGCCGGTCGCCGAAGAGACGGTGATCGATACCATTAAAGAGGCGATTCGCCAGGCGCCCTCGGCGTTCAATTCACAAAGTTCGCGCGCGCTGATCCTGTTAGGCAAAGAGCACGATCGCTTCTGGGGGCTGGTGCGCGAGCAACTGCGTAAAGTGATCCCGGCGGAAAGTTTCCACGCCACTTCTGACAAACTCGACGGCTTTACCGCCGCTGCCGGTTCGGTGCTGTTTTTTGAAGATCAGGAAGTGGTGACCGCGCTGCAACGCCAGTACATCGCCTATGCGGATAACTTCCCGATCTGGTCAGAACAGAGCAGCGGTATTGCCCAGTATGCTGTCTGGCTGGCGCTGACCGAGAAAAGCATTGGCGCGAACCTGCAACACTACAACCCGCTGATCGATCAGGACGTGCGCGAGACATGGAATATTCCGCCGAGCTGGAAACTGCGCGCGGAGATGAACTTCGGCAGCATTACTGCACCTGCCGATGAGAAAACGTGGATTGATGATGACCGGCGTTTTATCGTCGCCAGATAATGCACTGTAAATAGCTGCCTGCGGGCAGCTATTTGTTTTTAGGGGAAATCTGTCGCGCAAAGGAGATGGCCTTTTTCCTGCGTGAAGATCTGGAGATGTACCACATCAAGAACGACCATCTGGTCTGCTCCGGAGAAAGCGCCTGACAGGAAACCCTCCGCGCGATTGTGCGGCGCGGAGGGCGGAGCTTACTCGTCGAAGAACCAGTAGCCCTGATTTACCAGCCAGGCCAGCTCTTCGGCAAAGTCCGGGTTGTCCAGCGCGTTACCCAGTTCTTTCTGCCCGATCACCGTATAACGGCACAGCGCGTCGGCGGCCTGCGGCTCGGTCGTTTCCAGGCATTCGCTGTTCACAAAGAAGCTGTCGCCGATGTGCAGCACGCGCAGCCCGCTCAGGCGAGTCAGCACCTGCCCTTCCTGCAACGCCGCAACAATCTCTTCGCCGCTGTAGTCGTCCGGCTCCGGCGATACATCCAGTTCGTGGCGCGGCGTGGTAATAAAGCTGCCAAACCACTGCTTGAAATGTACTGGATCGTTGATCATGTCGATCATCATGCCGCGCAGGCGAGCGAGTTCATACTCTTCCACCCGTCCCGGATGTTCACGACAGGTTAAATCCGGATCGCTGTAGTGCTCGTTACCGAGATCGTTTTCCAGCGCGTAGTCGGCAAAGCTGCTGATCAGATCGCGACCGTTCGGCCCACGAAAACCGATCGAGTAGTTGAACGCCGTTTCGTGAGTGAAACCATCGTGCGGGAATCCAGGCGGAATGTAGAGGATATCGCCCGGCTCCAGATCTTCATCAATGATCGGTTCGAAAGGATCGACGTGCAGCAGCGCCGGATGCGGGCAGAACTGACGCATCGGCAGCTTATCGCCCACGCGCCAGCGGCGGCTGCCCATCCCCTGAATAATAAACACATCGTACTGGTCGATATGCGGCCCAACGCCGCCGCCCGGTACGGAATAAGAGATCATCAGATCATCAAAGCGCCACTCCGGCAATACGCGAAACGGCTTCACCAGTTCGGCGGACGGCGCGTGCCAGTGGTTTACCGCCTGCGCCAGCAGCGACCAGTCGGTTTCGCCCAGATGATCAAACGCCTCGAAGGGGCCATGCCACGCCTGCCATTGCCCATTTTTGTGACTGACAATGCGGCTGTCGATTTCCGGTTCCATCGCCAGACCAGCCAGTTCATCAGGCGTGATCGGGTCAACGAAGTCCTGAAAGGCGCGCTTCAGAACGACAGGTTTCTTTTGCCAGTATTTTTCAAGAAATTCCGGCCAGTTCAGGTTGAGTTGGTAAGCCATGGATTCACACCAGTAAGAATGGACACCGGTAGATTATAAAGAGCGCGACGGGTTGCCCGCCTTGTCATTGGTCAAGCGCATGCGGGACTTATGACGGCGCAATATCCAGCTGGCTCAATACTGCAAGCAACGCATCCACCTTCGGCAGTAGCTGTTTGCGTCGCGGCCACACCAGAGTCAGCGCCAGCCCTTCCGGTTGATGCTGGGGCAGAATCGCCACCAGCTCGCCGCGCTGCAATTGCGTATGCACCAGCCAGGTGGGTAACTGACCGACGCCCAGCCCGGCGCAAATCGCCTGTACCTGTGCATCGACATCACCCAACGCCATGCGCCAGGGCACCGTGCGCCACTCCGGGTAACCATCGGCGGTGGTGAAGATCCAGGGTTTGCTGCTGCCATCGACCCGCTCGTAGAGGATCGCTTTATGCCGCAACAGTTGCGCCTCATCCTGCGGCGTGCCTTCACGTTGCAGGTAATCGGGCGATGCGCAAAACACCATCTTTTCGCGCCCAATGTGCCGACAACCCAGCGAGGCGGGCAGTTCAGAGGTTTGGCCAATACGCACGGCAACATCGATTCCCTCTTCAAACAGATCGACGAAGCGATCGGAAAAGGTCAGGCTGAGTTCAATCTCCGGGTGCTGCTGGCAAAAAGGGATCAGCAGTGGCATCACGCCCAGCCGTCCATAAGTGTTCGGTACCGCCAGCCGCAAACGACCGGAAGGGATGGTGCGGTGCGCCGCCAGCACCGATTCTGCTTCCGCTAAATCTTCCAGAATGCGCAGGCAAGTCTGGTAATAAGCCTGCCCGGCGTCGGTTAACTCCAGCCGCCGGGTGGTACGCTCCAGCAGCCGCGAACCCAGCCGGGCCTCCAGACGAGCGACGCTTTTACTGATCGCCGACCCCGTCAGATGCAGCCGTTCGGCGGCAGCGGTAAAGCTCCCTGCTTCGATGCAGGCGACAAAGGGGATGATATCTTTAAGACGTTGGTCGCGCATAGATTGGTGAATTCAGTTCAGTAATAGCGTGAATTAATACCAGAGATAAGAAATAAATTCTTCATTAGTCTGTGCTCATCACTATAGAGGAGAACATGCATATGCAGAAGAAAGCATTAATTGTCGGCATCAGCGGCGTTATTGGCCGCGCACTGGCCGAACAATTGCTCGGCGAAGGGTGGCAGGTTTCCGGATTGTCACGCGGGCGCGGCGATGTTCCCGCAGGCTGCACCAGCCTGACAGCGGATCTGACCGACGCGGCAGCCGTGGCTGCGGCGCTGCAAACGCAGCAACCGGATGCGCTGTTTTTCAGTGTCTGGGCGCGCCAGGAAAACGAAAAAGCCAATATTCGCGTCAATGGCGCGATGGTGAAAAATGTTATTGAAGCGCTGGGTGAACGGCTGGCCGGGAAACACGTGGCGCTGGTCACCGGCATGAAGCACTACCTTGGCCCGTTCGAGGCCTATGGCAAAGGCAATGTTCCGGTCACGCCGTTTCGCGAGGAACAGGGCCGCCAGGGGGTGGAGAATTTCTATTATGCCCAGGAGGATGAAGTGTTCGCCGGGGCGCAAAAATATGGCTATCGCTGGGGTGTTCATCGCCCGCACAGCATCATTGGCTATGCCGTCGGCAATGCCATGAATATGGGGCTGACGCTGGCGGTTTACGCCACGCTTTGCCGGGAAAAAGGCTGGCCGTTTATCTTCCCCGGCTCGCCGGAGCAGTGGAACGGCGTGTCGGACGTGACGGATGCAGGCCTGCTGGCAGAACAACTGAGCTGGGCGGCACAAAGCGAAAACGCGGCAAATGAAGACTTTAACGCCGTCAACGGCGATGTTTTCCGCTGGAACTGGCTCTGGCCACGGCTGGCTGCTTATTTTGCCATTGAAGCTGCGCCCTACCCGGAAAGCATGCAACCGCTGGAAGGAAGAATGCAGGATGCGCAAGCCGCGTGGACAGAGATTGCGGCGAAGCACCATTTGCGCGAGGCGGATATCAGCAAACTTGCCTCCTGGTGGCATACCGATGCCGATCTTGGTCGTCCAATGGAAGCGTTCGCCGATATGAGCAAAAGCCGCAAAGCGGGCTTTACCGGCTATCGCAGCACGCTGGATGCGTTCACCGCGCTGTTCGATCGCCTGAAAGCGGAAAATATTATTCCGCGCTAAGACAGAATGCCCGGAGGGCGCAACGCGTTCCGGGCGCAGTGTTAGTTAAGTTTAGCGCGAAAACGGGCTACTTTCGCCCGATTACCGCACAGCGCCATGCTGCACCAGCGGCGGCGATGTGCCTTGGTGCGGTCGTAAAACCAGAGTATGCACTCCGGATGCTCGCACTGGCGAACATACTCAAATTGTCCGTGGGTGATTAGCTCTGCCGCCTGCTCGGCCACCGGTGCCAGCGCCCGTAGCGACGTATCCCGTTGATACAGACGCTGGATCTGTAACGCGCCTTCGGCGTCAGTATTCACCTGCAAATAGCTCTGCGCCTGCGCCAGATAACCATTAAGCTGCGCCAGCGACGGCGTATGGCCGCTTTTTTTCTCTTCTACCAGTTGCAGGATCAACGCACGCAACTTACGCGCTTCAGCCAGCAGCTCTCCCGGTTTCGCGACAAAGGTCTCTGGCAGTTTTCCCTGCCCGCTCTGTTGCAGCCAGTTTTTGACATCCTCATCGGACTGCCAAAAGTCGTGCGTGCCTTGCTCCGCCCAGGCCTGCGTATTGATAAAGTCCAGCGCGCCTTGCTCGGCGATAAACCACGGGCCTTCGGCGCCTGTTGTTGAGGGTGCTGCCATTTTGCGACTCCGGTGAGGTATTCTTCTCGTCATTGTAACCGATAAAATTAATTTTACACAGTTACATTAATCCACCATACTCAATCCCGACGTAACCACTTAAATATTACTTTAACGGTTTCAAATGAGGTATTGATATGGCTGGCAACACGCATTTCCCTGTTCGTTATCAGTTCGTTGACGCCGATGGCGTCCGGGTTTTCTACCGTGAAGCAGGTACGCCGGGTAACCCGGTACTTTTGCTGCTGCATGGTTTTCCCAGCTCATCACACCAGTATCGAGAGCTGATCCCGCTGCTGGCGGATCGGTTCCACATCATCGCTCCGGATCTGCCGGGGTTCGGTTTTACGGAAGTGCCTGCTGAACGGAATTATGTTTACCGTTTTGATGCGCTGGCGGCGACGATGGTGGCTTTTGTCGATGCGCTGGATCTGCAACGTTTTGCGATGTATGTCTTTGATTACGGCGCGCCGACCGGTCTGCGTCTGGCGCTGCATTACCCTGAACGCATCAGCGGGCTCATTTCGCAAAACGGTAACGCCTATCTGGAAGGATTAGGGGATGCATGGGCGCCAGTACGCGCTTACTGGGATGCGCCCAGCGCCGAAAACCGCCAGGCGGTGAATGATGCGATTTTGCATTTAGAAGGCACGAAATGGCAGTATCTGCATGGCGTTAGCGACCCTGCGCGGGTTGCGCCGGAAGGTTATCAACTGGATGCCCTGTTGATGGAGCGGCCCGGCAATAAGGCGATCCAACTGGATCTGTTTCTGGATTACGCCAATAACCTGAAACGTTACCCGGAATTTCAGGCTTTCTTCCGCGCCTGGCAGCCACCAGCGCTGATCATCTGGGGCAAACACGATCCGTTCTTTATTCCGCCGGGGGCTGAAGCCTGGAAACGCGATAACCCCAATGCGGTGGTCGAACTGCTCGATACCGGCCACTTCGCGCTGGAAACCCATGCCGGTTATATCGCGCAACGCATTCGCGTAGTTATCGGCGAAGCGCTGGGCTAAAGAAAGTGTGCGCCCACTTACCGTGGGCGCGGATTGTCAGGCCTGAGTCTGAAACATGATGGTGTCCGAAGTAAACGAGCCATCTTCGCCGATCAGGAAGTGCTGCTTCACCTCTTCTGACGTTTGCTGTTGCAGAAAGCGAATTGCCGCACGCAATACTTCCGGCGTTTTCATGCGTTCAACCCACGAACTGTATTCCAGCGTCAGGCGATCGGTTAACAGCTTATCGACCGTCATCCCGCTCTGCTGCGTCATTTGCAGCCACTCCGCCGCCGAGTAATTGCGCACGTGAGATGGATCGCGCAGCACTTCGATGGTTTGCAGCCAGATATCCAGCACCGGACGGCCCGGCGAGGCAATATCCATTAAGATAAATTTACCGCCCGGCTTCAGCACACGTTTCACCTCACGCAGCGCCAGCGCAACATCGTGCCAGTGATGGGCAGAGTAACGGCTGATCACCACATCAAACGCGCCATCGGCAAAGGGCAATTGTTCGGCCGCGCCATGCACCGTGCTGATATTGCTCAGTTGACGATCGCGGGCCGCCTGACGTACCACGTCGAGCATTTTTTCCGACAGATCGTAAGCTGTCACTTCACGGACGACGCCCGCCGCGACAAAACTGGCGTGCCCGGCGCCGCAGCCCAGATCCAGCACCGCGGCAGCAGGATTTTCACTGAGCCACTCTGCCAGCCGCACCAAATCTGCGCCCTGCGCGTGAACCTGGCTGGTGAGGTAGGCCTGCGCCTGGTCACCAAACTGTTGCTTCGTTAATTCATGATGATTGACCGCCATTCTCTTTTTCCTTTTTTCGCACGACAAAAATTTGCTCTTTGCCGACTATACGACCCTCTTTATAGGGGTACAATATGGCTACTTATACTGGTATTAATGAGTACCACCATGGAAAATACGCTCTTTGCCGGGCCAAAAACTCTCGGCGCTTTTTTACGTGCACAGCGGGAAAAAACCGCGCCGGCCGATATTGGCCTGCCTGCGCAAGGTCGGCGGCGCACCCGCGGATTACGCCGGGAAGAAGTGGCGCAGCTCAGCGGTATCAGCACCACCTGGTATACGTGGATTGAACAGGGGCGCGACATTGTCGTGTCGCCGCAAACCTTGTCGAATATTGCCGGCGTATTAAAAATGACGCAGGCGGAGCGGAAGTATCTGTTCCACCTGGCGCTGCAAAACGATCCGCAGGAAGAGCATGTCATTACCGTGGAAGAATCGGTGCTGGCGACGGTGAATCAGGTGCAGTGCCCCTGTTATTTGCTGGATGTCACCTGGAATATGGTGGCGTGGAATACGCCCGCTGAAGCGCTATTTAGCGGCTGGCTGGATAAGGATACCCAGCCGAATATGATGAGTTTTATGTTTCGTCATCCCCTTGCGCAAACGCTGGTGGTTGACTGGGAGACGCGCGCCAGCCGGATTGTCGCGGAATTGCGTGCCGATGCGATGCACTATCCGCACGATCAGGGATTGAATCATTTAGTGCAGAGTCTGAGTAATGACAGCGAACTGTTTCGCACCTTCTGGTCGCGCCAGCAGGTGGTGGTGCGCGAAGGCGGCGAACGCGTTTTTCACCATCCGCAGCAAGGGGAGTTGCATTTCCGGCAGATAACCTGGCAATTAACCAGTAATCGCGCAATCAAAATGATTATGTTAATGGCGGAATAATGCAGAATAAAAAAAGCAGATCAGAAATCTGACCTGCTTTTTTTTATTTACGGAATTCGACAGTATTCGAACCAGACTGGATAAACGCAGCGATATTATCAAATGTGTTCATTGCAGATTTGCAAAAAATACATTTAGCACCGACCGGGTTTTTCTCAGTGACATCAAAACTGGAAATTCGGTATTGCGACCCGTGGCAGCACGGGCAGCGAAAATGGATACGATTCGTAATGGTAAATCCTTAGCGCGGAACCACGTTGGCCGCAGCCGGACCTTTCGGGCCGTTTTCGATAGTAAACTCAACCTCTTGATTTTCTTCAAGAGTACGGTACTCATTGCTCTGGATAGCAGAGAAATGTACGAATACATCTTTGCTGCCATCTTTCGGAGTAATGAAACCGAAGCCTTTCTCAGCGTTGAACCATTTAACGATACCGTTCATTTTAGTAGACATGCTTGTTACCTTCTATTTTGTTCGCCGAATGCGGCAGTAATGGTCTGAGACATTATTTTTATCAGAGTGTAAAGCGAAGACCCAAAAAGAAGTAGCAAGGAGGTACTTAGAGATGAGAAAGACTTTAGTGAACTGCTGGAGATAATGATTTATCAAACCGACGACGCATTAACTCATGGTTGCCCTTATTACGCAAGCGTTAATTTTAAAAAATTTGTCAGCGCCTTATTTCACCCGCATAACCAAACACCTCGGAAACTCTCCTGCCGACAACCGCAAACCAAACGGCTTATGTGTGAAGCCGATCGCAAAAGCAGGTGCAGGCAAACGCTACTATAAATACTAGTATGGCAGTTGAATGTTTTCTTTTAGAGGTGGCAATGAGCATGCAAATGACAATGCGCTGGTTTGGACCAGTTGAAGACAAAATCCCGCTGGAATACATCCGCCAGGTACCGGGCGTCGAAGGGGTGGTAGGTGCATTGTACGATGTGCCGGTAGGTGAAGTATGGCCAAAAGAGAAAATCAACGCGCTGGCCGGGCAAGTCCGTGATGCCGGGCTTAAGATGGAAGTCATTGAAAGTGTTAATATTCACGACGATATTAAGATCGGTCTCCCCAGCCGCGATCGGCTGATTGCCAATTACCAGCAAACCATCCGCAACCTTGCAGAAGTTGGGGTAAAAGTCATCTGCTACAACTTTATGCCGGTTTTTGACTGGATGAAGACCGAGATGAATTACGTGCTGCCGGACGGCTCGCTGACGATGGCGTTCGAAAAGAAAGGCATCGATAAAACGCTGGATGAAGTGGTTAAAGAAGTGCTGGAAAATTCCAATGGCTTTGCGCTTCCGGGTTGGGAACCAGAACGTCTGGCAAAAGTACAGGAGCTGTTTGCCAAATATAAAGATGTCGACGATAAGAAATTACGCGAAAATCTGGTTTACTTCCTTGAGCGCGTTATTCCGGTCTGTGAAGAAGTCGGTATTAAAATGGCGATTCACCCGGACGATCCGCCGTATTCTATTTTTGGCCTGCCGCGCATCGTTAAAAATCGTGACGATCTCGACTGGATTTGTAATGCAGTCGATTCTGAAGCCAACGGTATTACCTTATGTACCGGTTCGATCGCCGAGGATCCGGATAATAACGTGTGCCAAATCCTGGCCGAATTTACACGCCGTAAACGTATTCACTTTGCGCACGTGCGCAATATCAAACTGATTAAAGATAAAGATTTCTATGAATCCGCGCACTTATCCCGCTACGGTTCACTGGATATGTACGAAGTCATGAAAGCCTTGCATGACAACGGGTTCAACGGTTACATCCGTCCGGATCACGGGCGTTTCATCTGGGGCGAAACCGGCCGTCCAGGCTACGGCCTTTACGATCGGGCACTCGGCGTAACCTATTTACACGGGCTTTGGGAAGCACTCGAAAAACAAAACTAATTTTATTCGGGCCGGTGGTTCCACCGGCTTTTCTTGATAGCCAATCCGTAAGGTATTCTCTATGTCCCCGCTGTTAGCCTTATTCTGGGTGCTGGTAGGTATTGCACTTTTGGTTTTGATGAACCTGAAATACAAATTTCATAATATTTTCGCGCTGCTGATTGCCGGTATATTTGTCGCAATCATGGAAGGCATTCCACTCGATAAAATTGTGTCTGTCGTTCAGGACGGTCTGGGCAGTATTCTCGGCCATCTTGCACTCATTATTTTGTTCGGTGCGATTATCGGTAAATTTATGACCGAATCCGGCGCCAGCCAGAGGATTGCCGATAGCGTTATTGAGCACTGCGGCACACGTTTTCTCACCGTCGGTTTAATGTTTATTGGCGTGATTTTCGGCATCGCCATGTTTTATGAAGTCGCCTTCCTGATTGCCATGCCGCTGGTTTTGAACATCGCCAAAAAAGCCCATATTCCCTATATGAAACTGGTCGTGCCAACGGTGGTCGGCGCAACCATGGGGCACAGTTTGTTCCCACCGCAGCCAGGGCCGGTCGCGCTGATCAGCGCGTTTAATGCCGATATTGTGCAGGTCTATCTGTATGGCATTCTGGTCATTATTCCGGCGCTGTTTTGTGCCGGTATTTTATTGCCGAAATATTTACCGGGAATCAAAACGATTCCGCTGAATTCACTGCTAAAACCCGTGGAGGAAAAAACAGACCAGGATTTGCCGCCGTTTAGCATCAGTATTTTAATTCCGCTGATCCCGGCGGTACTGATGATTGTGGCCTCGCTGGTAAAAGGCCTGATGCCCACTGGTTCGGAACTGGTAAAAGTCTGTACCTTTTTCGGCAGCGCGGAAATCAGTATGCTGCTGGCAACGCTCGCGGCAATCTGGTTTCTCGGCATTAAGCGCGGCATGACACCGGACGGAGTGACCAATTGCGTCAGCGACGCGATTGCTAAAATTGCCAACGTCCTGTTTGTTATTAGCGCCGGTGGGATCCTGAAGCAGGTGATTGTGGTTTCCGGCGTTGGCAACCATATCGTGGACATTATGAGTAACGTCCCGCTGTCACCGTTTATCGTGGCGTGGATCATCACGGCCATCATCCGCATTCTGACCGGGCAAGGCGCAGTTGCGGCGATTACCTCTGCAGGGATCGTCGCGCCAATGGTTAGCGCTTTTCATTTAAATCCCGCGTTGATGTGCCTGGCCGTCGCCTGCGGCAGTAATACCATTACGCTGATGTATGATGGCGGCTTCCTGCTGTTTAAAGAAACCTTTGGCATCTCCATGAAAGACACCTTTAAAACCTGGGGGCTGCTGGAACTGATTAACTCGGTTGTCGGGTTAGGCATGGTGCTGCTGCTCAGCCTGTTTATCGCCTGACGTTTGCACTTGGGGAACAGGGAAGTCCCCGCCAAAATAATCCGCCCTTCTCATTCGCCATGCTACGTTTATCAGCAATAACATCCAATCCGGCCAGCCAATGTAACGACATCTCATTGTAAACACACTTTTTTCATCGTGTAGTGCATGCTGCACGCGGAGCTTTGTTTGCCTGAGAATGTTAACAATGAATACGTTATGCATCGCAAAGTGCGCTGGCGCTGGTGATGACCGTACTGATTCGCTACCGACGGTAGCGATGAAGGGTGGGCACCGGCTAACACCGGTGCACATTTTTATGCGCGAATGTCGTCATATTCACGAGTTTTATCAAACTCGTGTTTGGCAAACGGGCACAGTGGAATAATTTTACGGTTCTCGGCCCGCATTTTTTCCACCACGCGCGCCACAAGCTGTTTACCCACGCCTTGCCCTTTCAGGCTGGGATCAACATCAGTGTGTTCAATAATACTGAGATGTTCGCCCGTCGGCACAAATACAATCTCGGCAACCTGCACGCCCTGGGCGTCGTTGACGTAAAATTTGTTGTGACCTTCCAGTATTTCCATCTTTTCTCACTCAGTTATGGCGGTATTTGAGCGCACCGCTTGGGCAGGTATCAATCACGTTGATCACCGTCTCAACATCCACTTCGTCCGGAGTGATCCACGGTTTACGTTTCAGGTTAAAAAGCTTCGCATTACCGCGTACGCAGTTTCCTGAGTGTTTACAAATGGCCGTATTGAAGTAAACATCAATTTTTTCACCGGCATACACGCGATAACCCGCGTCCAGTAGATCTTTATCCACGACATTGCCTCCGCTGTTTTTATCGGGCGTTGAAGACATCATAACCTTGTTACAGGATTGTGAATATCGTGACGCAAGATATGGAATCCCTCATCAGCACCCGGCTCGACAAAATAGCGGGTGATCGCTTCAAACTGTGCATCAGAAGCAGCAAAATCGTGGTTACCCGCCGCATTCCGCCGCCGCAATCGCGCTTTGCACTCCTCATCCGCCAGCGGCAAATAGTGCAGGCAATGCGTCGCGCCTGAAGCGTGAATCAAAGACGTCATCCATTGGCGACTGGCAAGCGTATTCGCGGGAAAATCCAGCACGACGCTGACACCCGCTTTAAGCAACGCCACGGTATGCGGACCGATAGCGTTCCTGAGCTTTTCCGAGTAGTGAACATAGTCCGCCACGCTGCTCATCACATCCTTAAACAGCAACGCCAGCCAGCGATCTTCACTTAAGAGCACGGTGCCCGGTGTTTTTGCCAGTTCAGCGGCAAGCGTCGATTTACCGGACGCAATTTTGCCGCACAGGATATGCAGGGTTGGTGCAGAATGCGCCATTGTTCCTCCTTTATATACGCGACTTTTATCAACCGGGCCCGTCGCTGGCCGCAGCAAGCAACGGCACAATCAGATCGCTTAACGGCGTTGGAATACCCCGCTTACGCCCGTACCGCTGTATAACGCCGTTACGGATATCCCATTCAAGCACTCGTCCGGCCTGGCGATCGGCGAGAATAGAGGTACCCAGATCCGCCGGTGCACGATGAAAAACATCAACGATCTCCTGCGGCACGTCATCACTTAATACCGCACCTTCCGCACGCGCCACCGCAAGACATTCGCACAAATAAGCTAATGCCACATCTGTAATATCGGAACGTGAAAACATTCCGGCGCGACGCCCTGACAGCACCATCAAGCCCGCAACCGCATTCTGCAACAATTTGCGCCATGCAATAGAGGTGAAATCAGCAGCGAGATCGACTTCACAGCGCGTGCCCTGCAATACCTCGACCACACGTTGGGCTGCTGGCGTATCGGGCAATGTCAGACGTGGCTTAGCGCGCAGCCAGACAGAGGCATCGGGTTCACGCTGTGCGGGGAACCACACTACTGATGGCAGAACCGTCGCACCTGCAACATAAGCGGCGAATTGTATTTTCTGCTCAACACCATTTTGTAATACGCAGACCACCGTATGCTCGTCACACAAAACATTCAGCCAGGCCGCTGTGGCGTCCAGTTGCGTTGTTTTCACTGCGACAAACACCAGATCAAACGGCTGTTTGATTTCGGCAGGCTCGGTCAACACCGGGCCCGGTACAATAATGCGCCCCTCGTCAAAACGTAATTCGAGCTGCGGATGCGGTGTACGTCCACAAATTACAGGAGTTCGACCTACTTCGTGCAGGGCCGCGACAACAGTCGTTCCGATGGCCCCCGGCCCAATGAGGGCCACTTTAGGATTTTCAGAAATCATGAACTTCCTCCAGGTGATCTTTCACTGCCCTTGCGTCTCTATAAAAGGATGAAAAACAATACCACCGGCAATCAACACGGTGACAGATGCTCTGCTTATCACGCTCAAATCGGTATCGTCTGGTGGTTATAAATACGCTTAATCTAATACAACTTTTTTACAAGTGTACGCCAGATGCTCTCAGCCGCCCCTTGTTTCGATAAAGCATTAAAAGCCTGCGATCGGCGATGGACTCATGACAGGATGGAGAGAAAAGCGTCAACAACGTATTCGTATTTATTACCTATTCATTTTCTCGGAAAAAAATCTTAATTATTAGTTCTTAAAACATCATCACCAATTACACATAAACAATTAAGAACCATTTAAAAAATCATATTAGTTTATATTTGTAAAATATTCGTAACTATATAAAATCATGATAGAAAAAACGTCACAATAAACATCTGCGCATCATTCAAAACTGTCTGCAAATGCTGTGAATGAGGTTTAATTTAATTGATCTCGTTACTCCGCCTGTAATATCATCCTGGTATTGCAACAGCTAAATTGTTACCTACTCTGTTTTTATGGATGTCGAAAACAGAGCTTGTCCCTATTGACATTTGACAAGGAAGATATTTGTGGGAGTATTCAGTTACAAAGACCACGGAGAAGAAGAAACAGCGCATTATTTTATAACACGCTGATAATGTTAACAAAGCATGACAATAATACTGATGATGGTTTCGCTGACAACCTGGGGTTTTATGTTCCCACGAACAACCTTCGTTACGGATTGATGGAACGCAGAGTGGCTCAATCTTATTGAGTATCGACGCTCACGCTCCCGACCTTGATTCGGAATCTATGTTAATTGAAGCGATGAATAATTCAGACTGGTCAGCAGCATCTGATAAAAATCGAATAACATTACCAGTCTGAATAATACACCTAACATTTACTGAATTTATGAAATAATTAACGCCATGAAACTCTTTTCTCATAAAATGACCGCCATATATTGTATGGCATTGGTTTTTATCACCGGTTGCCGTGATGAAAATAAAAAAAATCTGCAAGGGTATATTGAAGGTGAGTTCGTCTATATCTCGTCTGAAAGTTCCGCGCGGATTTCAAAATTGATGGTTAAGCGTGGCCAGCATGTTACCGCAGGACAAACTTTGATTGTTCTGGATGATGATTATGAAAAAAAACAGGTCGAAATAGCGAATCAAACGCATGCAAGCGAGGTCTCGACTCTGGCCGATCTGGGCAAAGGCGGTCGCGATGCCGAACTGGATATTCTGAAAGCACAGCTCTCACAGGCGCAGCATGACGCCGAAGTGTCCCGCTCGAAATTTGGCCGCTACCAGAAGCTGCAATCCAAAGGCTACGTGTCCGAGCAGGAACTTGAGCAGTCCGAAGCAGATAACAAAATGAAATGGGACAGAGTGCAGGAATTGACCTCACAACTGAAAAATAAATCCCTGCCTTCGCGCGCCGATCAAATTGAGGCTCAAAAGGCCAGAGTGGAAAGTTCTTTATTGCAGGTCAAACAAAGCCAAATCGCGCTGAACAAACGCATTTTACGCAGCGCCGGTAGCGCCAAGGTTTACGACATTATGTATCACACTGGCGAAGTGGCCTCGCCTGGTGCGCCGCTCATCTCATTACTGCCGGAAGAGACCATTAAAATCCGCTTTTTTGTCCGCAACCCGCAGCTTTATAAAATCACGCAGGGTATGCAAATCGCAGTCAAAATCGAAGGCCGTGAAGAGCCAATGGCAGCAAAAGTGACCTATATTTCTCCCAAAGCTGAATTCACGCCACCGGTTATTTTCACCTCTGCGCACAAAGAGCGAATGGTCTTTATGATCGAAGCGATGCCGATCGAACCGGGCGAAAAGCTCCATCCTGGCCAGCCCGTCGAGGTCATATTATGATGGATTATTGCATCAAACTTCAGAACGTGAATAAGTCATTCGGGACCAAGCATGTCGTAAAAGATCTCACGCTGAATATCCCTACCGGTAAAATCACCGGTTTTCTCGGGCCAAATGGCAGCGGGAAAACAACAGCAATGCGCATGATGTGCGGGCTACTGAAGCCGGACAGCGGTTCAGGTAGCTGTTTTGATTTCGATATTTTTAAACAGCGAGAGTCCATTAAACCGATGATCGGTTATATGACGCAGTATTTCTCACTGTGGGAAAATCTTACGGTCCGGGAAAACCTGCTATTTCTGGCCAAAATACGGAATATTCCCCAACCAATAAAACGCGTCGAAGAACTTATCAACGAATTTGCTCTTCAGCGCTTTCGGGATGTTCTGACGCACCATTTATCCGGTGGCTGGAAACAACGCGTCTCGCTCTCGGCCAGCATCTTGCACGATCCGAAGATAATATTGCTGGACGAACCGACGGCGGGTGTCGATCCGTATGCCCGACGGGAATTCTGGAAAATTTTGCATTATCTTTCCAGCAAAGGCATGACGATTCTGGTCAGCACGCACTATATGGACGAGGCTGAACGCTGTAACCATCTGGCGTGGATGTCCTATGGTAATTTGCTGGCTTCTGGTTCTGCCGAAAGCATTATTCAATCCCAGGGGCTGACTACATTCGCTATTAAAGGTCCGAATCTGCACGATCTGGAATACCGCTTCAGCGATATCGACGAGATTGAACAAACAGTGATCTTCAGCAACACGCTGTTTGTTACCAGCAAACAGAGCAACACACTTAATACTATCGTTGGCGCCTTGCCCGATAACTACCACGTTGAAAAAACCGCCACCACACTTGAAGATTCGTTCGCGCATTTGATGAAACAGGCTGTACCAATATGAATAGATTAAAATTGATATACGAGCGCGTCATGGCAATTATCGTGAAAGAGATCTTTGAGCTACGCCGCGACAAGGTCAGCTTGCTGATGATCTTTGCGATTCCTTTGCTCAACCTCTGTATTATTGGTTTTTCGGTAAACACTGACCCTAAATTTGTACGCACTGCGCTGATCGATCACGACGTCTCATCCTTTAGCCGTACGCTGGTAACCGGGATGACCAATACGGATTATTTTGCCATCCAGCGGGTTACCAGTGAGCAAGAGGCCGATAAGCTTTTCCGTGAAGGCGCAGTACAGCTGGTGGTCATTATTCCAGCTGGATTTTCCAGAGATCTCATCGCCGCCAGGAAGCCGCAACTGTTAGTCCAGACCGATGCCAGCGATCCCGCGGCCACGGCAAATGCTACACAGGCACTGACAACACTGCTTAATGATGTGTTCAGACACGATACGAAAAACTTACCGGGCCTGCAAAAAGAGAGCACACAACTGGTCGATGTTATAGTGCATAAGCTCTATAACCCGGAGGGAATAACCCGCCTAAATATCGTACCTGGGCTTGCAGGGGTCATACTTTCCATGATCCTGATTCTGATGACCAGTCTTTCCATCATCCGTGAAAGGGAGAAAGACTCCATCATGCATATCATCAATTCGCCAGTCACCGCATGGGAAATCATGCTGGGTAAGGTTTTCCCCTATTTTTGTGTTGGTCTGTTACAGGCTGCGTTTATCGTTATGATGGCGGTTTACGTCATGGACGTTCCGGTCATGGGATCGTTTATTTCCCTGGCATTTCTGCTAACGATTTTCATCATTCTCTGCCTGGCAATCGGCGTCATATTTTCTACGATCACGAAGAGTCAGCTCCAGGTGATGCAACTGGCTTCGTTTTACTTTTTATTATCGACCATGCTTTCCGGTTTCATGAATACGTTCTATGGCATGCCTTTCTGGTCGCAACTGTTGGGTTCAGTACTTCCGCTCACCTATTTTTTACGCCTTGTCAGAGGGATTATGCTGAAGGGTTACGCTCTGAACGAAATGGCACCTGATTTCATGTCGCTGTTATTTCTTACCGTATTCTTATCGTTACTCTGTTGCATTCTTTTTCATCGCGTGGTTAAAAAGCTGTAGATCATCATTGATAAACGCGTTATCTGTTCTTATTTTTCCCATCCATAATGTGGTTGTGCGTTGCTCGCGTCAGCCAATAATATGGAAAAGAACTCAAGCATCCGTTATGAAAATACTTATCGGATGCTTGCCATTCGTCCAGCCTCCCTTCTATAAAATGTCATCAAGCTAAACCTGTCACTTTTTCAGTTATCGCACGCACGTTATTACCTGCCTTTTTAACAAGCAATGAGCAATCGAAAATCAAAATCCACCAATAGAATAAATTATCTACTGACACACCCTATAACTTGCCACATCAATATTTACTCACCCAACAACTCCATTAATCATAACAAACAAATAAAAAACATTTAGTCCGTAAGCTGTTATTAAATGACCTTAAATAAACATACATAACATACATTAAAATTCCTGCTCGCGCCTGCCACGCCTTAACCTACCCGCTGAAAAATAAGGTCTTTTTTATATAAGAGACAATACAGACAATTATGGCCAAATAATAATTTTCTTAAAAATAGAGCAACTAAGAAAACACATCTTTGCAATATAAAAAACTGCATATAGAATTCTCACTGCAATCACGAGATGATTCTGCGTAATGTAAAAGTCGTAGCTGAAAATCATAATACCGTATAAAAAACTGCGGCAATAAAAATGATAAAACAGCCTGCGATTACCTCTGACGCGCTACACAAATATATCTTTTATATACCTGATGATAATCATTAGATTCGTCATCTTTATTAAACAAGGACTATGTTATGAAAAATCTGAAAACTACCGCACTGGCATCATTTGTCGTACTGGCATTATCTTCTATTTCTTCTGTAAGTGCAGCTGACGGTACAATTAACTTTACCGGTGAAATTACCGATGCAGGCTGCAACACTTCTGTTAACGGTTCCAGCGCTACGACTGGCGACGTTGATATGGGTAAAGTTGTAAAAACTTCCTTTAAAGGTGTTGGTTCAACTGTTGACGGTTCTGCAAGCAGCACCGGTTTCACCATCGAAATGGATGACTGCCCGTCTACCGTAACTTCTGTAACCTTCAAGTTTGACGGCCAGAACGAAAATGGCGACGACACTGTTCTTGCTCTGACCGCAGGCGCTAACTCCGCTACCGGCGTTGGCATCCAGCTGTACGATAAAGATCGTAATGTAATCCAGCTGGCTAAAGCTTCCGCACCGTACACCATTACCAACACTGGCGCAGGCAGCACCAACTCCCTGCCGTTCTACGCCAAATACATCCAGACTCAAAATACGGTAACCACCGGTCCGGCAAACTCTGTTGCGACCTTTACCGTTAACTACTAATCACCTTTGGCCTGTTCCCGCGTGGGGACAGGCCTCTTTTTCAAAAGATGTTAGCCATGTTAAAAATATCTGCATATGCATTTTCCCTTATTTTTTGCTGCGCTTCGGCACAGGCTGGCGTGGTGCTTGGCGGCACGCGCATTATTTATGAAGAAGGGAAAAAAGAAGTCTCCATCGACATCGAAAATAAAGGTTCAGTGCCTTATCTCATTCAATCCTGGGTTGAAAATAAGGACGGAGTGAAAACCGGGGATTTTTTAGTTACTCCGCCATTATTCCGTCTTGATGGTGATAAAAAAAATGCATTACGCATTTTTAAATTGGTAAAAGAACTCCCTGGCGACCAGGAATCACTCTTTTTCCTTAACGCAAAATCTATTCCCGGCGGCATGCCGGACAGTAATACGTTGCAGATTGCAATCCGCAATCGTTTGAAACTTATTTATCGCCCCGCCGCTTTAAAAAAAGAAACGCCAGAGAACCGCACTGAGGAATTAACCTGGAGCAGAACGGGTAATAAATTAAAAGTAACAAATCCCACTCCGTATTATCAAAATTTTATGTTTATCAAAATCAATGATAAAGACATTGAGCTGAAAGATAAAAGCTACGCAGCTCCTTTTACAGATACCTGGTTTGATATTGGTGCCATCAATGGTAATCAAGTTAGCTGGAAAATCATAAATGATTATGGTTCGGCTGGCCCTCTCCACAGGAAAAATTTATAATAATACATGAGGTTATTAAAATGAAAGATGAGTCTTTCAGCGTCAATTATAAGACGGGGTTAAGCCTGTTGATTCGCGTTACTCTTGTGTCATTTTTTTTTTCGGATTGTGTCGCAGCCCAAAGCTTCTTCAACCCTGAATTTTTAAAAAACAGCGATCAGCAAAATGAAGTTGGCGACCTCTCTTATTTTGACATGGGATTACGCCAGAGCCCTGGCACTTACCGTGTTGACATTTGGTTGAATGGTAAAGCAATTGAAACGAGTGATGTTGAATTCAGGGCCCAAAAAGATGAGACAAGCGATACCATTGGGCTGTCGCCTTGCCTTAATCTGCCAAAATTAATTTCATTAGGTTTAAATGAAAATTACATCAAGCAGAATGTCTGGCTGGCAAAAGATCCTCAGCGTTGTGATATTCTTTCACTTATTCCAGAAGCTACGGCACAGTATGATACGGAACACCAACGTCTTAATTTAAGTATACCTCAAGCCGCATTAGTCCGTAAAAATCGGAATATTGTTCCTCCTGAACAATTTGATCAGGGTATTCCGGCATTTCTGCTGAATTATAAATTTCTGGCCAGCCAGACAAGTTCCAATCAAACCTCTGCCAAACAGGATAGTTACCACCTGAACCTGCGGCCGGGCCTGAATATTGGAGCATGGCGTTTACGCCATTATTCCACCTGGTCAAGAACAACCGATAATTATCGAAACGATGATTCGTGGGATAACATTTATACCTACGCGCAGCGCGATATTATTCCGTTACGTAGTTCTCTCGTTTTAGGCCAGAGTACGTCACCGGGAGATATTTTCGACAGCGTTGGTTTTACGGGTATGCAACTGGCGACAGACGAGACAATGTCTCCTGAAAACGTTACCGGCTATGCTCCAATCATCCGGGGTATTGCTAAAAGCAATGCCAAAATCGTTATTCGACAAAACGGTTACCAGATTTATGAAACCTATGTTTCTCCAGGTGCATTTGAAATTGATGATTTGTACCAGACAAACTCTAACGGCGATTTACAAGTTACCGTTCAGGAGTCCGATGGCAGCCAGCAAATCTTTACGGTACCTTACGCCTCGCTCCCCGTCATGCGACGTGAAGGCAGTCTCAAGTACAGCCTGACCTCTGGTGTTTATCGCACCTACGACAACAGCATTGCTAAAACGCCCTTTACGCAGGCCAGCGCCAGCTATGGCTTACCATTTAATGCCACCCTGTACGGCGGGATTCAGGCTGCGTCGAAATATCAGGCGCTGGCTACAGGGATTGGGAAAAATATGGGAAAGATTGGCGCAGTGTCAGTTGACGTGACGCAGGCGTGGTCAAAAAAACAGGATACCGCTAAAAGCGATGGTCAATCCTGGCGTATTCGCTACAGCAAAAATGTTACCCAGACAGGTACCAATTTCGCTATTGCGGGTTATCGATACTCAACCTCTGGTTTCTACACGCTCGCTGATGTGCTGAATACGTATCGCGATGATCACCGCAGATATCAGATGTATCGCGTCAGAAACCGTACTGAAATGAATATCAACCAGAACATTGGCGATCGCCTGGGCTACATTTCCTTAGGCGGAGTCATTGAAGATTATTGGGATAATAACCGGCAAAACAGATCGATCAGTACCAGCTACAGCAATAGCTGGAATAATATCAGCTACAGCCTTAACTATAGCTATGTGCAATCCATACAGAACAGAGGGCGTTTTGAGAAAACGTATAATGATCAGATAATTAGTCTGACGGTAAGTCTTCCTTTCGATCAATGGCTGCACACCAATCATAGCCTATATGCCTTTAATAACATGAATATCGCCAAGCCTGGCGAGACCTCTTTTATGGCTGGCCTGGCCGGTACCGCGCTGGAAGAGAATAACCTCAACTGGAGCGTTCAGCAGGGCTATGGGAATAAATCGAATGCCAGCGGCAACCTGGATCTTTCGTACCAGGGAACCTATGGCGAACTGGTTTCTTCCTATGGCTATAGCCAACAGTCCCGTCGCCTCAGCTATGGCGTTTCAGGGGGAATGGTTGTTCATGAACGCGGCCTGACGTTAAGCCAATCGCTTGGAGAAAGCGTGGCTCTGGTTGAAGCGCCAGGAGCAGCGGGAACCAGCGTGTCAAACCATACCGGCGTGAAGACAGATTTCCGGGGTTATACCGTGGTGCCGTACGTTACCCCGTACCGTCTGAACGATATCGTACTTAACAGCGAAACGCTTCCCGATAACATGGAGCTGAACAGCAACACGGCGACAGTTGTACCAACGCGCGGCGCGGTTGTGCGTTCAAGTTTTGCAGGCAAAGTGGGGATAAAAGGATTTATCAGGCTACTGGATCGTTCAGGAAAAATTCTCCCCTTTGGTGCGACGGTAACGCTGCAGAATGCAGAAAATAACGTGTCCAACTTCGTGGGTGAAGATGGGCAAGTCTATTTAACGGGTCTGAGTGAACAGGGTTCTCTTCTCGCGAAATGGGGTAATGAAGCCAATAAACAGTGCAAAGCTTCTTACGACTTCCGTGATACCCCTATGCCACCAACCGGCATCCAGCAGGTTGAGGCTGTCTGCCAGTAAGATTTCAGGAAAGTTAAGATATGAAGAGATATGTTTTTATCGCATCGGCAGTGATGTTATCACTATTCCATTCAGCTTCGGCCTGGGCTGTTGGATGTAGAGCCACAGCGTCTGGCATGGGAGTGGAAGGTAATAAACTTGAGTACCGTCTGAATAGTCCCTTAATTGCCATTGATCCGAATGCCCCCATCGGGCAAATATTATGGACCCGCAATATGGATACTTCGGGAAGGAAATGGAGTTGTAACTCCACGGCGCAGCGTCCATATACCTCAGCAATGGGCCCGGCGTATTCAACAATTATCGGTAGCAATTCAAGAGGGAATATTTATTCGACGGGTGTCGAGGGGCTTGGTATTCAGATCAGCGATCTCTACCAACCCAACAGAGTTGTTCCCAATAAAGCCTGGCCTACAGCACCACAAACCTCAGACTGGACAAGTAACAGCTACACGCGTATTGATTTTATTAAAGTTGGCAAGATTGGTTCCGGTAGTATGCCCAATGGTCCTATCGCAACATATTCAATGGATGGGGTACCCGTTATGACAGTTTCTGCCTACAGTTCAACATTAAAATTTAAAAGCTGTACTATTGGTGGTGGTTATAATCGCACAATTAATCTGGGAAGACTTAATTTCCGTGATATAAACCCCACATCGAAAGATGTCCCTTTTACATTAACGCTCACCTGCCAGGCGGATTCTGTTCCTGCATATGTCCAGTTTGATGCGCTCAATGGCAGCAGCGGTGACGGTTTATTAAACATTGATTCAAGCGTTGCGAATCCAGCGACGGGTGTTGCGGTAGAAATTGTTGATGCCTATAGCCACGCACCGTTAAAATTTGCACAAGAAACCAAATATCACATGAACAACGAAACAGCAATTTATATCTCACTGGCTGCCCGTTATAAACGTATTGCATCCACGATTACGCCAGGCCAGGCTAATGCAGGGATGACTATTACTATTAACGAGCGTTGACCTTATTTTAAAATCTTAAACAGCACACATACTATTTAGCAATAAGCATTTTCAGGGCCTGAATTAAATATTAAATGACCGGATTTCACAAAATTTAAGTTGTTTTTAAGACATGACATCCTGAAAATAAAAACCATCAGCACGGAACTCATTACCGAAAGCTGAATTTTGTCAGTTGAAAAATTTGCAATACTACAATTATCTGAAAACACAATTAAGGTAAATTTTATGAAAACTTTATCTGTTCAAGACATGAATAATGTCTCCGGAGCTTATTCCTGGAATAGCTGGACATCTATTTTTAGTAACGCTGTTGAAGCCGTTGCAAGCGCAGCCATGGGTGCAGCGATGGGTTTTGCCGGCGGTGCAGTCATCGGTGGTAAACACGGTGGTGATGGCGGCGGTATCCTGGGCGTTGGTTCTATCGGCCAGGGTGTTGGTATGATTGGCGCAGGCGTTATCGGTTGTGTTGCATTCGGTATTGCTGCGACCATTGTTGGCTTTAATAAAACCTGGGAATACAGCCAGAAATTCATGGATGGTATTTTCAGCGGCACATTTGTTCCGTGATTAAGATTTAAGTTTAGATTTCAGGCCCGACATGTTCGGGCCTTTTTTAACTGTCAGGTAATATGCCCATGAGTCAAAAATTATTCAGGCAAGAAGCCGTAGACCACCAGAGAAGCTACTGGAAAGGCAAGGTCATTTTATTTAAAGGCATATCACCTTTTATTATTTCTGCGTGCTGCACCGCTTTTATGGTGATACTTATTGCCATGCTTTGCTTCTTTAAATTCACGCAGCGTATCGATGTCGTTGGCGAAGTGATTACCCTTCCCCATCCATTAAATATTTCATCACCGCAGCCCGGTTTTATATCTCAACAATTTATTCAGGTTGGTGATACTGTAAAAAAAGGTGACATTCTTTTTGAGCTGGATGTATCTAAAAGTACCAATGCGGGTAACGTATCTGATACGAATATCTCGATGATAAAGGCTAAAATTGCCAATGCCGAAGAAATCATCAATAAACTGAAAGTGAACAAAGATGATTTTATCGCTACAACACAACGGCAAATCCAGCGTTATGAGCATTCACTTGCGGAAACTGATGGACTGTTAGCTACCGCGAAACAGGGTTTAACGAAAATGGAAGGCGCGCTTCAGAACTATAATCAGTATCTGAAGAAAGGACTCATTAATAAAGATCAGTATAATAACCAGCATTCCCTTTATGTACAGCAGCAGAATGCCTTTCAGTCATTATCGACGCAGAAGATGCAGCTCGAACTGCAACTCACCCAGTCGCGCAGTGATATCACGGTTAAATCGGCAGAACTGGATAACCAGATTGCATCACAATATAACCAGTTAAGCGATTTCCAGTCTCAGCTTATTGAAACGAATGCCAATGGAAAAATTCTGGTAAAATCGACCATTGCTGGCAGAGTGGAATCCGTTGCGGTTACTCCGGGCCAAATGGTTGATGCAGGAAGCAGTCTGTCCCAGGTCAAACAATTAACAGATGTTAAGTATTATTTATTATTATGGCTTCCCGACAACAGCCTGCCGTATGTGAAAATCGGCGATACTGTGAATATCCGTTATGATGCATTTCCTTCAGATAAATTTGGACAGTTTTCCGGGAAGATAAAGTCAATATCATCCATGCCAGCGACACGAAGAGAGCTATCGGAATATAGCATTGGCCAGACAAATACTAATTCCCAGCTAACGTTATACAAAGCAATTATAGATATCAAAGAAAATGAATTTATTTATAAAAATAAAAAACTAGCATTATCAAATGGCCTTAAAGCCAAAAGTATTGTCTTCATGGAAGAAAGACCACTTTATCAGTGGCTGTTCTCGCCCGTGTATAAAGTTGCACAGAGTTTGACAGGGCCAAATAATGAATAAAGCTATTCTTGATACTATATTTAAAAGAATCAATTTCTCTATTAAAAATAAAGTACCCGTGATTATTCAGTCTGAAGCGGCAGAGTGCGGCAATGCTTGTTTATCCATGATCTGCGGTTACTACGGTAAGGACATTGATCTCTTTAATTTTCGCAATCGCTATGGTTCGCCCGCGCAAGGGGCAACATTAACCGATATTAACCAGGTTGCGCAGACCGCAGGGTTGAAAACACGCGCCCTCTCACTCGACATGGATGAAATAAAAGAGCTGCGCCTTCCTTGTGTCCTGCACTGGTCATTGAATCACTTTGTGGTACTGGTCGCGATAAAAGGCAAACGCTTCGTGATTAACGACCCGGCAATGGGTCGGCGTGTTGTTCATCAGAAAGAGATGTCTGAGAATTTCAGCGGCATCGCCCTCGAAGCGTGGCCCGACAGCCATTTCAAACAGGAAAAACAGCGCTCGCGGCTCAAATTGCTGGATTTAATGCGCAATATTGTCGGCCTGAAATCGGCGCTGAGTAAAATCTTCATGCTTTCCATTGTCATTGAGGCGGTCAACCTTCTCATGCCAATGGGCACGCAGCTGGTCACCGACCATGTTATCACCGCCCATGACAACAACCTGCTGCTGGTGATCTGCGCCGGGCTGCTGTTTTTTACCCTATTCAAGACCGCAGTCAGCATGATAAGGGCATGGGTATCACTGAAGCTAAATACGCTAACCGATATTCAGTGGAAGACCAGCTTTTTTGATCATCTGCTGAGCTTGCCGCTCGCCTTTTTTGAAAAGCGCAATCTGGGCGATATCCAGTCGCGATTTTCTTCTCTGGATACCATCCGCGCCACTTTCACAAATAACATTGTGATGGGAACGATCGACTCCATCATGACCGTGGGCGTGTTGGTTATGATGAGTCTGTACGGTGGTTGGTTGGTCTGGGTCGTGCTCGGCTTTACCCTGTGTTACGCGGCGATGCGAATTATCACTTACAAATTTTACCGTACGATCAGCGAAGAGCTGATCGTTAAACGCGCGCGTTCAGGTTCCCATTTTATGGAGACGCTGTACGGTATCGCGACCATAAAATCGCTGAACCTTAAAAACCGCCGCTCTCAGCACTGGCTCAATACTAATATCGACGTCAGCAACGCCAGCCTGCGGCAGACGCGCTTTGATATGTTATTCGGCGGCATCAACACTTTTATTAACTCTGTCGATCAGGTTGTCATTCTGTGGCTTGGCGCACTGATGGTAATGGATAACACCATGACCATCGGTATGTTTATGGCGTTTAACGCCTATCGTGGCCAGTTTGCCCAGCGCGCCTCGTCGCTTATTGACCTGGCAATGCAGTTCAAGATGCTGTCGCTGCATAACGAACGTATTTCAGAAATTGTCTTCAGCAAACCGGAAGCGGAATCACCGCCGCGGAAAGTTTTTGAGGACAGCGCTGGCGTGCCGCTGCAGGTTCAGGATTTGTCGTATCAATATGACAAACTGACCAAACCGGTGTTTTCCAATGTGAATATTAGCGTTGCTGCGGGCGAATCCGTGGCATTAATTGGTGCCTCCGGAATTGGTAAAACTACTCTGCTGAAAGTGATGTCCGGCCTGCTTACACCCGATCATGGCGATATTTTCGTCGGTGATTTTGACGTCAAAAAAATCGGTGTAAATAATTACCGCGCCTGTACTGCCTGTGTATTGCAGGAAGATCGTCTTTTTTCAGGTTCTATTGCCGATAATATTTCCGGCTTTGAAGATAATGCCGATCAGCAACTGATTGTTGAATGTGCCGTAAAGTGCAATATCCATGAAGAGATCATGCGCATGCCTATGGGTTACGAGACGATTATCGGTGAATTAGGCAGCGGCATCTCGGGTGGTCAGAAACAACGCTTATTGATCGCTCGCGCACTTTATCAGAAACCCAATATTTTATTTATGGATGAGGCCACCAGCCATCTTGATGCAAATAATGAAAGAATGATTAACAACGCGATTGAGTCATTAAATATTACGCGCATTATTGTGGCTCACCGTCCGTCCACTATTGCCTGCGCAGACAGGGTTATTGATCTTTCCAAAATATCATCGCTATAAAGGAGAATGATAAATGAATATGTTAAAGGGAATAAACGCGGGAGTTATTAACTCGGCAGATGGTATACCTGTAATTGCGCTGAAGATGATTGATTCTGGCGATAGCGAGCAGTTACTTTTATTGCCACCTAACCTATTGCAGGAGGTGATGTTTGCTCTGTTTAGCTGCTATCGCTCTTTACATCGGATCTACCAGCAATCGCCTGACCAGATCCGCGAGCAGGTGAACACTCACTCACAGACGTTGAGTACCAATGTTCCGGCCATTTCTCTCGATGAGGTACAAAGTATCAGCGCAGAACGTTGCGTAGCGAACTTTGTGCTCAAGCAGCGGCAGGACAGAATTAATTTCTTGTTCTTATTACAGAACGGTGAAAATCTGTTACTGGCCTTAGACTATACGCAAACAGAATATGTTCTCAGCCTGCTGGCAAACACCATCAAGAGCACGGGTAACGAGCAATTAATGGCGCTGTGTTTGACTATGAATGACTTTATTCCTTTTTATGTCACCACCTTTAATAAGGGTGAAAATAAAGGGATCGATTACAATCAATTTTCGGTGCCAGACTGGAAATCAGAGACCTTCGACACATTTCATTCCATTTTATTTATCCAGCCGGATGGCACAATTGCCTGTGGTGCGATCATTAAAGCAGAACCGGCATTCCCGGCAGGTCGTATTGAATTCATTGCGCAAATCTTATTGCAGAATAATAAAATGCTCGTGCCCTATAAGAATCACACTATGATTATCGATCATAACCGGCTGGATATACCTGCGGGCAATGAGAGTATGGAAACGTTATTACGCGCGCACATAGCTCATCGGACAACGAAACTGGGATAACCGGCTAACAGTGGAATATGGAGCGGTGAAGAGACATCGCCGCTCCAGAAATTTGCCAGCCCAATAAGTTTATAAACGACAACGGGATGTTGCGTTTAATGACGCTCTAATACCCTTCTCTTCTTCGTTCCATTCGCAAACGCGTCAATTCAGGAATATCTTCACATGATGAGCGCTTCAGCATAGCCTTGATGTGGTCTTTCGCTTAGGCTGTTTCCTTCCGTGGACAAACAGGGACAGCTTCCTCATCGTGGATAACATCCTGGTTTTGAAAGCAATCGTTGTGGCAATTCTTGCCCTGTGGGCAATTGATGTACTCAGAACAAAGCGAAGAAAACAGCACAGCGACCCCGCGATTGCCGAGGCTAACGCCAGAGAACGCCATGACTGGCGCTATTTCAGATGGGGTTTCCGGATAATGCAGATCGCATGTGCGCTCTATTTCATCTTGTCAGCGATAAAATTCATACTGGCGTAGTCAAGGTCGCCCGGTTCAGAACATCGATTACGCGCCATTTTTTAGAGCGCGATAACGAGACGGAACAGTTAACCGCAGAACGTTGTTCCTGACGACATATCATCAACAGCATCGCTTCGCAGCCAGCAATAATCATGTTTCAGGGAAAGTTTGTGGGGAAATACAGCAGGAGATTCTGGAGCGGGCGAAGGGAATCGAACCCTCGTATAGAGCTTGGGAAGCTCTCGTTCTACCATTGAACTACGCCCGCGTCGAAGTGCGTAACGCATTATAGTCTTTACGCACCGTCTGGCAAGATACACCTGCGCTAACAGGTTAATTTATCGTCTGTTAGGCGCATTTTTAACATTTAGGGGCGCTGCCCTGCGGCGGTAAATAACGCAGCGGATCAATCGCCGTTGCCCGGTAGCGCAGCTGGAAGTGCAAGCGAACGGAATCCGCATCGCTGCTGCCCATGGTAGCGATCTTCTGCCCCGCTTTCACGTTCTGTCCGTTATTCACCAGCATCGTATCGTTATGCGCGTAAGCCGTAATGTAATCTTCGCTGTGCTTAATCATGATCAGATTACCGTAGCCACGAAGCTGGCTGCCAACGTATACCACCTTCCCTGCACCAGCAGCATAGATGGCTTGCCCGCGCGAACCTGCGATATCAATCCCTTTATTGCCGCCGTCGGACGTGGAGTAACCCATAATCACTTTCCCGCTGGTCGGCCATCGCCAGCAGCGTTGCCCTACCGGCGGCCATGAAGATTGCGGCACGGCGGAGGATGGCGTGACTTTGGCGGTTTTCGTGCTGGTTTTACCCGAGGATGCGCTGGCTTTAGAACCATTAACCTTCAACCGCTGCCCCACTTCGATGGTATATGGCGGGGAGATCCCGTTTAGGCTGGCGAGATCTTTCACGCTGGTTCCGGTAATGCGTGAAATACGGTACAGCGTATCGCCCCGCTTCACCGTATAGGTGGAGCCGGAATCACTGCCTCCGGAAGAGGATTTCCCGGCGCAACCTGCCAGCAGCAAGGCGATCGCCAGGCAAAAGGCAATGCGGAACGGGTTACTCATCAGGCGTCCTGCGCGCAAAACAGATCCTCGATTAAAATAAATGGCGACCTATGATAACAGCCACAATCCGGATGCCAATACTTTCACGATGAATGGCGCGGCATCGGATAGCCCTGAGCAATGATTTCCATCATTTCCGGCAGATACGGCATCGCCGGCATCTTCACCAGCGCCGGGTAGAATACCTGCGGCGACGGAAAAACATCCACTACGTGGCAGTTCGTTAATTTGGCTGCATCCACCTCTGATGACGGCAGCAGCGTCGCCGCAGCGAGGCCAGACTCCAGCCATTCCAGAATCACGCCAGGCTGGGTGATATGCATGATCACCCGTGGATTCCCACCCGCTTTACGGAACAGGTCGATTAACATCTCATACGTTCCGGCATCTTTTGCCCGGTGCAGCAGCACCAGCGGAAATGCCGCCAGCGCCTGGTAATCAAATGGGCTCGCTGGCCTTTCAGGCAAACACTGCTTGCTGATCACCGCAACCAGCCGTACCGGATCGAAGGAGACATAATCAAAGCCTTCACTGCGGTAGGGGCGCTGGATCAACGCCAGATCGATCGCACCTTCGTTAAGCATGGTTTCCAGATGGCTGGAATCCGTTACCGAAATATTAATCTCTGCATCAGGGTGACGCTTATAAAGCTCCAGCAACAATGGCTTGAAATACGATTGAAAAAGATGGGTTAAGCCGATTCTTAACTGGAATTTTTCTTTATTGGCAATGGCGACCGTTTCGCGGGCGGTGTCTTCAACCTGGCGTAATATTTCGCATGCTTTACGATAAAGAAAATATCCGGCATCGGTTGGCTCAATACGATTTCCCTGGCGGGTAAACAGTGAAACCTGTAGCTCTTCTTCCAGTTCCTGAATCCGTTTACTCAGTGGCGGCTGCGCCATATTCAGCACTTTCGCGGCCTGGCTTACGGACCCCTGCTCTACAACGCGGCAAAAATAACGCAACCTTTTCAAGTCCATAAAACTTTACTCCGCGATACCCAGGCGCTCAGTATCACACTTAGCGCAGCAAAGGAAAAGTCTGCTTTTCTAATCAAATTAGAAACCTAAATTTAACAATTTTATAAACAGTACTTTTTTGATCTGGTCTGAATCAGGAAAACGGTATTTGTTTAATGTTCCCTGGAAAAATAAGGTAGCCACCGACAGTAAACCTTTTTTTTCGATGGAACAGACTATGTCAAATAGCGAAAATAAAAATACCAGCGGCGTTACAGATTTACGCTCGGCGATTGAATTATTAAAAACACTGCCCGGCGAATATGTCGAAACCGATACTGAAGTTGATCCACACGCGGAACTTTCCGGTGTTTACCGTTACGTTGGCGCAGGCGGCACCTGCCAGCGCCCAACACGTAAAAACGGCCCGGTGATGATGTTCAACAAAGTGAAGGGCTTCCAGGATATCAGCGTGGCTATCGGCCTGAACGGCTCGCGCAAACGCGTCAGCCATTTCCTCAACTGCGCGCCGGAAAAATTGGGCCACCTGCTGAAAGATTCCGTGCAGAACCCTATCCCGCCAGTACTGACCAAAGACAATGCTGTCTGCCAACAGGTGGTTCATCTGGCCAGCGACGCTCACTTCGACCTGCGCAAACTGCTACCAGCACCAACCAATACCGAAGAGGACGCCGGCCCGTACATCACAATGGGTCTGTGCTACGCTTCCGATCCTGAAACACACGAATCCGATATCACCATTCACCGCCTTTGCGTGCAGAGCCGCGACGAGCTGTCGATGTGGTTAACCCCGGGTCGCCATATCGATGCATTCCGCATGAAAGCGGAAGCCGCCGGGCAACCACTGCCGATCTCGATCAGCATTGGCGTCGATCCTGCTATCGAAATCGCCGCCTGCTTTGAGCCGCCAACCACCCCGCTGGGTTATGACGAACTGAGCGTCGCCGGTGCCCTGCGCGGCAAGGCTGTAGAAATGGTGCAGTGTAAAACCATCAACGAACGCGCCATTGCGCATGCGGAGATCGTTATCGAAGGCGAACTGCTGCCGAACGTACGTCTGCGTGAAGATCAGAACACCAATACCGGTAAAGCGATGCCTGAATTCCCGGGCTATACCGGCGAGGCCAAAGATGCGCTGCCGGTAATCAAAGTCAAAGCCGTCACTCATCGCTATAACCCGATCTGGCGTACCACTGTTGGTCCAGGCGAAGAACACGTCAATATGGCGGGCATCCCGACGGAAGCCAGTATCCTCGATATGGTGGGCCGCGCAATGCCGGGCAAACTGCTCAACGTATTCGCTCACTCGGCGGGCGGCGGTAAACTGCTGGCGGTGATGCAATTCAAGAAATTCTCCCCGGCGGATGAAGGCCGTCAGCGGCAGGCAGCCCTGCTGGCATTCTCTGCCTTCCCGGAACTGAAACACGTGATTCTGGTTGATGAAGACGTGGATATTTTCGACAGCGACGATGTGCTGTGGGCGATGCAAACCCGTTATCAGGGTGATGTCGATACCGTCACCATTCCTGGTGTTCGCTGCCATCCGCTCGATCCGTCTCAGATCCCGGCTTACAGCCCGAGCATTTTGCAGCAGGGAATGTCCTGCAAAACCCTCTTTGACTGCACGGTGCCGTTCCATCTGAAAAGCCACTTTGAACGCTCGAAGTTTAAAAAGGTTGATGTGAAACGCTTCCTGCCAGATTTCGAGTAAGGGGAACAATGTGGCGGCATCTCAACGCATCATTGTCGGCATTAGCGGTGCTTCTGGTTTTCAGTATGGCGTAAAGGCGCTTGAGCTTTTACGTACGCAGGATCCTGAAGTCCATCTGGTTATCTCAAAAGGGGCGGAAAAAACCTGTGAGCTGGAAACGGACTATCAGCTTGATGAGGTGATGGCGCTGGCAGATGTGGTTCACCCTATTGGTAATCTTGGCGCAGCCATTTCCAGCGGATCGTTTAAAACAATGGGCATGCTCGTTGCCCCCTGTTCCATGCGTTCGCTGGGCTCCATCGCCAACTGCCTGACAGATAACCTGCTGACCCGGGCCGCCGACGTGGTGCTTAAAGAGCGCCGCCGTCTGGTGCTGCTGGCGCGCGAAACGCCACTTAACCTCGGACACATTCGCAACATGCAGGCAGTGACAGAAATGGGCGGGATTATTTTCCCGCCGGTTCCGGCGCTGTACCAGCGCCCGCAAACCACTGATGAAATCATTACCCACAGCGTCAGCCGCGCGTTAGACCTGTTTGGTATTGATGTGAAAAACCTTCCGCGCTGGGGCGAGGGCAACCTGGTTCATAACGCGTAATCATGCAGGAAACATTATGTTAATTGGTCCTTATGTGAATGGCGCTGCCGTTATTGTCGGCGGTTTGCTGGGTTCACTTGTTGGCAAGCGTATTCCGGAGCGCGTGAAAGTGGCGCTGCCCCTGACCTTTGGTCTCTGTTCGGTCGGTCTTGGCATCAACCTGGTAATAAAAGTGAAGTTCATGCCTGCCGTGGTTCTGGCGATGGTGCTGGGCGCGGTCATTGGCGAAGCGTTCTTTCTGGAAAAACAGATCGGCAGAGCGGCGGGCACAACGCGCGGCTTAATCAACCGCGTTTTCCCACCGGTTCAGGGTCTGGGACACGATGAGTTTACGGAGAAATTTGTCGCAATTCTGGTGCTGTTTTGCGCCAGCGGCACCGGTATCTTCGGTGCGATGCATGAAGGCATGACGGGCGATCCCTCCATCCTGTATATCAAAACGGTGCTCGATTTGTTTACCGCCGCCATTTTCGCCACCATGCTGGGCTTCTCAGTAATGACCATCGGTTTACCACTGATTGCCGTGCAGGTTGCGCTGGCAACGCTGGCGGTTTACATCCTGCACATGATCACCCCGGACATGATGGGGGATTTCTCCTGTGCAGGCGGGTTAATCATGGTCGCTACGGGGCTGCGGATTTGTAATATAAAGCCGTTCCCGGTGGCGAATATGTTGCCCGGACTGGTACTGGTAATGCCCTTTTCCGCTCTCTGGGCAAAACTTTTCGCCTGATAGTTGGTTATAATCGCGTTTGCCCGGTGGCGCTGTGGCTGGCTGGTTTGCAGGGATCGTGTTCCCTGTAAACTGGCTAAGTCCAGCGCCACCCGGCGTTTTACGTTCGGGAGCCATTATGGGTACACAAGAGCACGTTATTTTAGTGAATGAGCAGGGAGTGGTAACCGGTACGCAGGAAAAGTACGCCGCACATACATCGCAAACGCCGTTACATCTGGCTTTTTCATGCTGGATTTTTAATGCCGCAGGACAGTCTCTGGTGACACGGCGCGCATTAAGCAAAAAAGCCTGGCCAGGCGTCTGGACGAACTCCGTTTGCGGGCATCCGCAAAAAGGGGAAACCACCGAACAGGCTCTTATTCGCCGCTGCCGTTATGAAGTTGGCGCCGGAGTCGAGCACATTACCGCCATCGCACCAGAGTTCCGTTACCGTGAAACCGATCCTTCCGGCATCGTGGAAAACGAAATCTGCCCGGTCTTCGCCGCGCAAATCACAACGCCGTTGACGATTAACTACGATGAAGTGATGGAATATCAGTGGGTGGATCTGGAGGCGTTATTACAGGCGCTCAATGCTACGCCCTGGGCTTTTAGCCCGTGGATGGTGGCAGAAGCAGCCACTGCGCGGGCCGCGTTCAGAGATTTTGCCGCCACATTGCAGGTATAAAAAAGCCCCGACGTTGTTCACGCCGGGGCTTTTTTTATCGCTGAGCGATTACTTCACCGGACGCATTGCCGGGAACAGGATCACATCGCGAATGGTGTGGCTGTTGGTAAACAGCATCACCATACGGTCGATACCAATGCCCAGACCCGCCGTCGGCGGCAGGCCGTGTTCCAGCGCGGTCACGTAGTCTTCGTCGAAGAACATCGCTTCGTCGTCGCCCGCATCCTTCGCTGCAACCTGGTCAGCAAAACGCTGCGCCTGATCTTCCGCGTCATTCAGCTCGCTAAAGCCGTTACCAATTTCACGACCGCCGATGAAGAACTCGAAGCGATCGGTGATTTCCGGATTGACGTCGTTACGGCGCGCCAGCGGGGAAACTTCCGCCGGGTATTCCGTAATAAAAGTCGGTTGAATCAGATACGCTTCGGCCACTTCCTCGAAGATTTCGGTCACGATACGGCCCAGACCCCAGCTCTTCTCAACTTTGATACCGATGCTTTCAGCAATCGCCTTCGCGCTGTCGAAGCTATCCAGATCCGCCATGTTGGTTTCCGGACGGTATTTCTTGATCGCTTCGCGCATGGTCAGTTTTTCGAACGGTTTGCCGAAGTCGAAAACTTCATCGCCGTAAGGCACTTCGGTTTTGCCGAGGATGTTCTGCGCCAGCGTGCGGAACAACGATTCGGTCAGTTCGATCAGATCGTTATAATCCGCATACGCCATATAGAGTTCCATCATGGTGAACTCAGGATTATGGCGAACGGAGATACCTTCGTTACGGAAGTTACGGTTGATTTCGAACACGCGCTCAAAGCCGCCAACCACCAGACGTTTGAGGTACAGTTCCGGCGCGATACGCAGATACATGTCCAGATCCAGCGCGTTGTGATGGGTGATAAACGGACGCGCGGACGCACCGCCCGGGATCACTTGCATCATCGGCGTTTCAACTTCCATAAAGTCGCGGCCCACCATGAACTGGCGAATACCGGCCAGGATCTGCGAACGCACTTTAAAGGTATTGCGGGATTCTTCGTTAGAGATGAGATCCAGGTAACGCTGGCGATAGCGCGCTTCCTGATCCTGCAAGCCGTGGAATTTATCCGGCAGCGGACGCAGGGCTTTAGTCAGCAGACGCAGTTCGGTGCAGTGAATGGAAAGTTCACCGGTCTTGGTTTTGAACAGCTTGCCGCGCGCGCCGAGGATATCGCCGAGGTCCCATTTTTTGAACTGCTCGTTATACACGCCTTCTGCAAGATCATCGCGCGCAACGTACAGCTGAATTCGACCGCCCACATCCTGCAAGGTTACGAATGAGGCTTTACCCATAATGCGGCGGGTCATCATGCGGCCAGCAACGGCCACTTCAATGCCCAGGGCTTCCAGTTCTTCGTTCTCTTTGCCATCAAATTCAGCGTGCAGCTTGTCAGAGGTCTGGTCACGACGGAAATCGTTCGGGAACGGCACCCCCTGCTCGCGCAGTTGCGCCAGCTTCTCGCGGCGGGTTTTCAGTTCATTGTTAAGATCGACTGCCGCGTCAGCGCCCTGTGCTTGTTGTTCAGACATGTTGGTTCCTCATAACCCTGCTTTCAAACTTGCTTCGATGAATTGATCCAGGCTGCCGTCCAGCACCGCCTGCGTGTTGCGGGTTTCAACCCCGGTACGCAGATCTTTGATGCGGGAATCATCCAGGACATAAGAACGGATCTGGCTTCCCCAGCCGATATCGGACTTGGTGTCTTCCATCGCCTGTTTCTCCGCATTTTTCTTTTGCATTTCCAGTTCATAAAGCTTCGCTTTCATCTGCTTCATGGCCTGGTCTTTGTTTTTATGCTGAGAACGGTCGTTCTGGCACTGCGTTACCAGCCCGGTCGGAATATGGGTAATACGCACCGCGGATTCCGTACGGTTAACGTGCTGGCCGCCCGCGCCGGATGCGCGATAGACGTCAATACGCAGATCCGCCGGGTTAATCTCGATATCAATATCGTCTTCCACTTCCGGGTAGACAAACGCGGAGCTAAAGGAGGTATGACGACGGCCGCCGGAGTCGAACGGGCTCTTACGCACCAGGCGGTGAACGCCGGTTTCGGTACGCAGCCAGCCGTAGGCGTAATCGCCGATAATCTTGATGGTCACAGATTTAATACCCGCGACTTCACCTTCAGACTCTTCGATAATTTCAGTTTTGAAGCCGCGCGCTTCCGCCCAGCGCAGATACATGCGCATCAGCATGCTCGCCCAGTCCTGCGCTTCGGTACCACCGGAGCCCGCCTGGATATCCAGATAGCAATCGGCGCTGTCATATTCGCCGGAGAACATACGACGGAACTCAAGCTGTGCCAGCTTCTCTTCCAGCCCGTCCAGCTCGGCGACCGCTTCGTTAAAGGTTTCTTCATCGTCAGCTTCTACCGCCAGCTCCAGCAGGCCGGAGACATCTTCCAGCCCCTGCGACATTTGATCGAGGGTATCGACGATAGCTTCAAGTGAGGAACGCTCTTTGCCCAGCGCCTGTGCGCGCTCTGGCTCATTCCAGACATCCGGCTGCTCCAGCTCGGCGTTTACTTCTTCCAGACGCTCTTTCTTGGCGTCATAGTCAAAGATACCCCCTAAGAACGTCGGAGCGCTCCGTGAGGTCCTGAATACGATTTTTTACCGGGTTAATTTCAAACATGGTCTGATTTCTTTTAATGGACTTGTCAAAATGCGGTGATAAGGGCGGGAGTTTACCGGATCCACGCCCTTTTTTGTAGCGAATACTGGCGCTAAAGTGGCCAGAGATTTTCGATGATAAGCTGTACGCTACGATTCCCGCGGAACTCGTTGACATCAAGTTTATAAGCAATATTCACCTGCCGCACGCCGTTGTCCGGCCAGCAGGTGGTATCGACGTTAAACGCAATGCCATCAAGCAGCGGGCCGCCGCCAACCGGCTCGAGCATCACCTTCAGGTGACGCTCGCCCACCAGCCGCTGTTGCAACAGTCGAAACTCGCCATCGAACAGCGGCTCCGGGAACATTTGCCCCCACGGCCCGGCTTCACGCAGCATTTCGGCGACATCCAGCGTCATCTCTTGCGGCGTCAGCGGGCCGTCAGAAACAATTTCGCCCTGCAACAGCGCCGGATCCAGCCATTCCGTCACCAGCTCGCCGAAGTGCTGTTGAAACTCTTCGAAACGCGGCTCTTCGAGCGTCAAACCGGCAGCCATCGCATGACCGCCAAACTTAAGCATCATGCCAGGGTAGAGCATATCCAGGCGCTCCAGCGCATCACGCATATGCAGCCCCTGAATCGAACGCCCGGAACCTTTCAAAACGCCATCGCCAGCAGGCGCAAAGGCAATTACCGGCCGATGAAAACGCTCTTTGATACGCGAGGCGAGAATCCCCACCACGCCCTGATGCCATTCGGGATGGTACATCGCCAGCCCGCCGGGCAGCGTATCGCGGCTTCGTTCAAGCTGCTCGCACAAGGTTAGCGCTTCGGCCTGCATCCCTTGTTCGATCTCTTTGCGCGTCTGGTTCAGCGCATCCAGATCGTTAGCCAACTGACGCGCTTCGCCGAGGTTATCGCATAACAGCAGCGCGACGCCCACCGACATATCATCCAGCCTGCCCGCCGCGTTCAGGCGTGGACCCAGCGCAAAACCCAGGTCGCTTGCCGCCAGTTTCTGCGCGTCGCGGTTGGCGATTTCAAGCAGCGCTTTGATGCCAGGACGACAGCGCCCGGCGCGGATCCGGCTCAGGCCTTGCCAGGTGAGAATACGGTTGTTGGCATCAAGCGGCACTACGTCTGCTACCGTTCCCAGCGCGACGAGATCGAGCAATTCCGCAAGATTCGGCATTGCCAGCCCGCGCGATTCAAACCAGCCGTTATCGCGCAGAAAAGCACGTAGCGCCAGCATCAGATAAAAAGCGACACCGACGCCCGCCAGCGATTTCGACGGGAAATCACAGTCGCGCAGGTTGGGGTTCACGATGGCTTCCGCATCCGGCAGGGTATCACCTGGCAGATGGTGATCGGTCACGACCACAGGAATACCCAGTTCGTGCGCCCGCGCCACCCCGGCATGCGAGGAAATACCGTTGTCCACTGTCAGGATCAACTGCGCGCCGCGCGCATGCGCCTGATCGACCACTTCCGGGCTGAGGCCGTAACCGTCGTCAAAACGATTCGGCACCAGGTAGCTCACATTTTCACAGCCCAGCGCACGCAGCGCCAGGACGCTGAGCGCCGTGCTGGTTGCGCCATCGGCATCAAAATCGCCGACCACGATAATGCGTAAACCTTCGCGCAGTGCGTGATAAAGGTGCGAAACCGCCTCATCAATACCGGTAAGTTGCTGCCAGGGCAGCATACCTTTTACGCTGCGCTCCAGTTCGCTGGCCTTACGCACGCCGCGGCTGGCGTAGAGCCGACGCAGTAGCGGCGGTAAGTCTTCCGCCAGTTCCGCAGAATCATCCACCTTGCGGCGGCGAAGTTGTATCTGAGCTTTCACGCGTTTTATTTACCGCCGGTGGCTTGCTGATGTTTGTCGAGGAAGGCTTTCATCTCAGCCGGTGCCTGATAGCCCGGAACAAGGTAGCCATCGTTCAGCACAATGGCCGGTGTTCCGTTGACGCCAAACTGCACGCCCAGCGCGTAGTGGTTAGCAATATCAATATCGCAGCTGGCCGGTTTGATGCCTTTGCCATCCATCGCGTCATCAAAGGCTTTATTACGATCTTTGGCACACCAGATTGCTTTCATCTGGTTTTCGACTTCACTCGGCACGCCCTGACGCGGGAACGCCAGATAGCGGACGGTGATGCCCAGCGCGTTGTAATCCGCCATCTCACTGTGCAGTTTCTGGCAGTAGCCGCAGGTGATGTCGGTGAACACGGTGATCACGTGTTTTTCTTTCGGCGCTTTGTAGACAATCATCTCTTTTTCCAGCGCGTTCAGGTGCGGCAACAACATTTGCGTGGTGACGTTTACCGGCTGCGCGCCGCTGACATCGTACATCGGCCCCTGGATAATATGTTTGCCGTCTTCGGTCACATACAGCACGCCGCTGTTGGTCAATACCGCTTTCATTCCGGCGACGGGAGCGGGCAATATTTCAGAACTCTGCACACCCAGTTTTGCTAACGACTGCTTGATAGCGGCGTCGTCAGCATGCGCAACGCCAGAAAAAGCCGCTGCCAGCAGGGTGAACATAATCAAACCATTTTTCATAAAACATCCTTTAATTATCAGCAATCACGCCCGCGGGTGATGCTGTTCATGAAGCTTACGCAGCCGCTCGGTGGCCACATGCGTATAAATTTGCGTTGTAGAAAGATCCTGATGCCCCAATAGCATTTGCACCACGCGCAGATCCGCGCCGTGATTAAGCAAATGCGTGGCAAAAGCATGACGTAAAACGTGAGGGGAAAGCTTTTCGCTGTCAATCCCCGCCAGCACGGCATAGTGCTTGATACGGTGCCAGAAAGTCTGGCGCGTCATCTGCTGAGCGCGCTGGCTGGGGAACAGCACATCAATCGATACGCCGTTCAGCAGCCACGGACGCCCGTGTTCAAGGTAGTTTTCCACCCAGTACACCGCATTTTCACCCAGCGGCACCAGCCGTTCTTTATTACCTTTACCAATCACCCGCAACACGCCCTGGCGCAGGCTGATATCGCTCATGGTCAACCCGACCAGTTCAGAGACGCGTAGCCCGGTGGCATATAAAACCTCAAGCATGGCTTTATCGCGTAACTCCAGCGGTTGGTCAACTACCGGTGCCTGTAAAAGTCTCTCAACCTGCGCTTCCGTTAAGTCTTTCGGCAGACGCTGCGGCAGCTTCGGCGAGGCCAGTTGCGCGCTGGGATCGTCGCTACGGATTTTCTCCCGATACAGGTACTGGAAGAGTCTTCGCACGGCGCTGAGCAGACGCGCTGAACTGGTCGCTTTGTAGCCGCCATCCACGCGTTCGGCCAGCAGCGCCTGTAAATCATCGCTTCTCGCCTGCGCCAGGCTACTTCCCCGATGATGCAGCCACTCGGCCACGCCTTGCAAATCGCGGCGGTAGGCGCTGAGCGTATTGTCCGCCAGATTGTTTTCCAGCCAGAGCGCATCAAGAAATTGTTCGATACGTGCGAAATCCTGTTCCATTGAAACGCCTCCGTTTCTCAATCGCTGCATTATGCCTGATAGCCGTACGATTCTGGTACACTGCTCACAAAGACACATCCGGAATTGAGAAGTTTACGTTATGAATATTGGCCTGTTTTACGGTTCCAGCACTTGCTATACCGAAATGGCGGCGGAGAAAATCCGCGAAATTATCGGGCCGGAACTGGTAACACTGCACAATCTGAAAGATGACGCACCCGCACTGATGGAGCAATACGATGCGCTTATCCTCGGCATTCCGACCTGGGATTTTGGCGAATTGCAGGAAGACTGGGAAGCCATCTGGGATCAGCTTGATGATCTCAATCTTGACGGCAAAATCATTGCGCTGTACGGCATGGGCGATCAGCTCGGCTACGGCGAATGGTTCCTTGATGCGCTGGGCATGCTGCATGACAAACTGGTGCCCAAAGGCGTGACGTTCATCGGCTACTGGCCGACGGAAGGCTACGAATTTACCAGCAGCAAACCGGTGATTGCCGATGGTCAACTGTTTGTCGGCCTGGCGCTGGACGAAACCAATCAGTACGACCTGAGCGATTCGCGCATTCAGTCCTGGTGTGAGCAAATCCTGACAGAGATGGCGGAACGGCTGGTTTAAAGGCTGCCATTTCCCCCTGTTAATGCAGCCCCTGCGCCGGTTTTTGTGATATCACCCGGCGCAGATCGCGCCACTCCTGCGCATCCATACTGTCTGCCGCCAGCCATAAATGTTGACGACGCCCATCCTCTTCACAGCGCAAACGCAGCATCATTCCACCGCGTAACATCCATGGCGTTCCGATGATATCCCATTCCACACCCTGCCAGCGCAGGCGGGAATCCAACAGCAGCTTGAGTTCGCCATGGCAGGCATTGATCCGCCGCTGGCTGCGCACGCAATCAAAAACCACCAGTGACAGCAACAGCAGCCACAGCGGTGTGTAACTCAAAGGCCAGGGCATCAGCAAAATGAGTGCTGCACCCAGACCGTGGAGCAAAAGCGAGATCCATTGTGCGCGCCAGGAGACGCGTAACTCAGATTGCCACAGGACCACGATCCCGATTCCGTGTCTGGATTAACTGCACCATTCTTTGTAACCCCGCGTCCTGAGGCTTTCCATGATTCATTAACCAGTTGAATAAATCAGGATCGTCACTTTCCAGCAGACGAACAAACAGCTGTTTGTCGTCATCGCTCAGCGTGTCGTACTCATGTTCGAAAAAAGGCATGATTGAGATATCGAGTTCACGCATTCCACGGCGGCACGCCCAGTGGATACGGGCTTTGTTGTTAATATCCATGATCTTCTCCCTGCATCAGAATAATGGCCCATTGTAACGTGTTTTTAATATTCCTTTTGCGGAATATTTCGCTTCGCGGGGACGCTTCCAGCATTAATCGCACCCACTGCAAAAATATCATCACGCTGCGTAATGCTTCGCAACGCATGCACAATGGCACAAAACGCATGCTTTATTACTTGCAATGAACAACGGCTCTTTTACCATTAAGAACCAACACAGCGTTAAGCTAATCAGGACATTAATATGCCTTTTACTCCGTTTCCTCCGCGCCAGCCGACCGCATCATCACGTCTGCCGCTGACGCTTATGACGCTCGATGACTGGGCGCTGGCAACGATTACCGGCGCAGATAGCGAAAAATACCTGCAAGGCCAGGTGACCGCCGATGTCACCACGATGACGCCTGAACAGCACCTGCTGGCGGCACACTGTGATTCTAAAGGGAAAATGTGGAGCAATATGCGGTTGTTCCATTTCCAGGAAGGTTTTGCCTGGATCCTGCGCCGCAGCGTGCGTGAAGCGCAGCTTCGTGAACTGAAGAAATACGCCGTATTCTCCAAAGTCGCCATTGCGCAAGACGATGAACACGTGCTGCTGGGCGTGGCCGGTTTTCAGGCGCGCGCAGCACTGGCGAATCTCTTTACCACCCTTCCGGACAGTGAAAAACAGGTTGTGCAGGAGGGGGATACCACCCTGCTGTGGTTTGCGCATCCTGCCGAGCGTTTCCTGCTGGTAACCAGCGCCACAACGGCGCAACAAGTGGCCGAAAAGCTGCGTGGCGAAGCGCAGCTTAATAACAGTCAGCAGTGGCTGGCGCTGAATATCGAAGCGGGCCTGCCGGTTATTGATGCGCCAAACAGCGGACAGTTTATCCCACAGGCCACTAACCTACAGGCGCTGGGCGGCATCAGCTTCAAAAAAGGCTGTTACACCGGCCAGGAGATGGTGGCACGAGCAAAATTCCGCGGCGCCAACAAGCGCGCATTGTGGTATCTGGCAGGGACAGCCAGCCGGGTGCCGGAAGCGGGAGAAGACCTTGAGTTGAAGATGGGAGACAACTGGCGCCGTACCGGTACCGTGCTGGCATCTGTGCAGCTTGATGACGGACGCCTTCTGGTTCAGGTGGTGATGAACAACGATATGGAACCCGGCAGCGTGTTCCGCGTGCGCGACGATGCGAATACGCTAAGCATCGAGCCGCTGCCTTATTCACTGGAAGAGTAAACGCGCTAAGCCGGGGCGGAAATCGCCACCGGCTCTGACTCAAAGCTGTCCGACGTACAAATAAATTGCCAGGAAGTGGCAGACACTGCCGCCCAGCACGAAGCCGTGCCAGATCGCGTGGTTATAAGGGATGCGTTTGCAGACGTAAAAAATCACGCCGAGCGAATAGACCAGGCCGCCCACAGCCAGTAGCGTTACGCCTCCAACTGACAGGCGCGTGGCAAGCTGATAAATCACAATTAGCGACAGCCAGCCCATGGTCAGGTAGGTCACCAGCGACAGCACTTTAAAACGATGGGCAATGGTAAGTTTAAATAAGATCCCCAGCAGGGCGAGGCTCCAGATGACAATCATCAGCCCACGCGCCAGCGGCGAGTCCAGCCCAACCAGCAGAAACGGTGTATACGTTCCGGCAATCAGCAGATAAATGGCGCAGTGGTCAAATTTCTTCAGCCACGCCTTGGCACGCTGGTACGGAATGGCATGGTAAAGCGTGGAGGCAAGGAACAGCAAAATCATGCTACCGCCATAAAGCGAGTAACTGGTGATAGCCATTGTACTGGCTTTTGCATCTACTGCCTGTACCAGCAGCAGCACCAGCCCGACGATACCGAACACCAGCCCAATTCCGTGGCTAATGCTGTTGGCGATTTCTTCTGCCAGTGTGTATCCCTGTGCGATTAAGGGTTTCTTGGCCATAGCTAACTCCGGGAGAACTCAAAAAAAAACATTGCGTCAATAGAGTAACTGAGAATGATTCCAGTGCACACCTGTACGCTAAAAAAAATTCATATCAATCATATTCGCAGCATTTAAGCCGACGGCTAGCGTTACAACTGTTCATCCCTCTCGCAAGGAACATACGCCCATGAAACGTGAATGTAGGATGAAAGTATGAAGCGGAAATGACAATATGCAGGCCGCTAAATCAGATTCTTATACCGGGGACAAAACTCAGGGCAAGCCAGTCGGAGTTATGGCAGCATGTGGTTACGCAATTGCACGCCGGCTGGCAACGTTAACAAAGAGCAAAGGACACCACCGTGACGATGTTTACCCACTCCGCCATCGCCAGCCTCAATAATCTGGAGATGATGGTCTATCACTACGTGGTCAAAAACCGCGACAAAGTGATGTATATGACGATCCGCGAGCTGGCCGATGCAGCGGGCGTCTCCACCACCACGGTGCTGCGCTTTTGCCGCAAGCTCAACTGCGAAGGCTATTCGGAGTTTCGCGTCCGCTTCAAATTATATTTAGAGCAAAATAAGTTACCGCAAGCGAATCTTGGTGCCAGTGAAGTTATTAGCTTTTTTAAAAGTGTAAATAACGATGAATTTGATGCGCTGCTGAATAAAGCCGTCGATATAATATTATCCTCAGAGCGTATTATTTTTGTTGGCGCTGGCACATCTGGTGCGCTGGCAAAATATGGCGCCCGTTTTTTCTCTAATATCGGAAAGTTCAGCAACCATATCGACGACCCTTATTTCCCGGTCACCAATGATATGGCAAAAAATGCCCTGGCGATTGTCCTTTCTGTCTCTGGCGAAACCGAGGAGATCCTGCGTTTTGCCGGGCAATTCAGCCTGCATCACTGCAAAGTGCTGTCTATTACCAGCCATGAACAGTCGCGCCTGGCGAAACTGGCGGATTTTAATCTCTCCTGGCATATTCCTCCCACACGTATTCCCGGCGGCTACGATATTACGACGCAAATCCCGGTCATTTATATTCTGGAATCGCTGGGGCGCAAGCTGGCTAAGAAAATAGCATAAAAAAACAGGGCGTTTTTCTGGTGTAACAAATTACCCGACCGGTAATTTGTTATATCGTGACATTTAATTCACCTTTGTTAGACTCGTTAATAGCCAATATGACGAGAAGAGCGAAGATGAAAAAACTGACCTTACCAAAAGATTTTTTATGGGGCGGCGCCGTTGCCGCGCACCAGGTTGAAGGTGGCTGGAATAAAGGCGGTAAAGGCCCAAGCATTTGCGACGTGCTGACCGGCGGCGCACACGGCGTACCGCGCGAGATCACCACCGAAGTGGTGGCCGGGAAATATTACCCGAACCATGAAGCGATCGATTTCCATGGTCACTATAAAGAAGACATCAAGCTGTTCGCCGAGATGGGCTTTAAATGCTTTCGCACCTCGATCGCCTGGACCCGCATCTTTCCCAAAGGGGATGAGCAGCAACCTAACGAAGAAGGGCTGAAATTCTACGACGATATGTTCGATGAACTGCTGAAATATAACATCGAACCGGTGATCACCCTCTCCCACTTTGAGATGCCGCTGCATCTGGTGCAGGAATATGGCGGCTGGACCAACCGTAAAGTGGTCGATTTCTTCGTACGCTTCGCGGAAGTGGTTTTCGAACGCTACAAGAGCAAGGTCAAATACTGGATGACCTTCAACGAAATCAACAACCAGCGTAACTGGCGCGCGCCGCTGTTCGGCTACTGCTGCTCCGGCGTGGTCTATACCGATCATGAAAACCCGGAAGAGACCATGTACCAGGTACTGCACCATCAGTTCGTCGCCAGCGCCCTGGCAGTGAAAGCGGCCCGCCGCATCAACCCGGAAATGAAAGTCGGCTGCATGCTGGCAATGGTTGCGCTCTATCCCTTCTCCTGTAAGCCGGAAGACGTCATGTTTGCGCAGGAATCAATGCGCGAGCGCTATGTCTTTACCGACGTACAGCTACGTGGTTACTACCCGTCCTATGTGCTGAACGAATGGGAGCGCCGCGGCTTCTCTATCAAAATGGAACACGGCGATGAACAGATCCTGCGTGAAGGCACCTGCGATTACCTGGGTTTCAGCTATTACATGACCAACGCGGTGAAAGCGGAAGGCGGCAGCGGCGATGCTATCTCCGGCTTCGAAGGCAGCGTGCCGAACCCGCACGTCAAAGCCTCCGACTGGGGCTGGCAGATCGATCCCGTCGGGCTGCGCTACTCTCTGTGCGAACTGTATGAACGCTACCAGAAACCGTTGTTCATCGTTGAAAACGGCTTTGGCGCTTACGACAAAGTCGAAGCCGATGGCAGCATCAACGATGACTACCGCATCGATTATCTGCGCGCGCACGTTGAAGAGATGATGAAAGCGGTCACTTACGATGGCGTGGATCTGCTGGGCTATACGCCGTGGGGCTGCATCGACTGCGTCTCCTTCACCACCGGCCAGTACAGCAAGCGTTACGGCTTTATCTATGTGAACAAGCACGACGACGGTACAGGTGATATGTCCCGCTCCCGCAAGAAGAGCTTTAACTGGTACAAAGAGGTGATCGCCAGCAATGGCGAAAAGCTGTGATGCTTTGAGATATTGCCGGATGCCGGCGGCACAAAGCATCGTGGGCTAACCAGAGCGGGACAAGTTTTCTCTGTGGCGTGCTCAGTAAAATGGCACGCGGGTTCACGGCGCTCTCGTCGCCGGGTCGGCAAGCAATGTATCGGCGATATCCAACATTGCGCGCAAGCGGTCCATATGCCGGAGATCCTGGTGGTAGCCGACCCATATCTCTCTGGATGGCAGTTGATCCTCAGTCTGAATACGTTGCAGACCGGAAACGGCGTCTCCCAGTGGTCGTGGCAACACGGCCACTCCCATCCCCTGCAAGCACATTTGTGCCTGAACAGCCCGGCTTGTGCTGGTGAAAACACGCCTGGAGCGGGGAAATCTGTCGAGCAACCATGTGACGTCAGGAAAATGTGACTGGGCGGTGTTCATCAGAATAAGCCCCACTGACGCCGGATCGTTGCGCATTGTCTGTGCGGTTTCAGGCGTACCGTAAAGACCATAGGAAATGGTCATCAGGCGACGCTGGACAATGTCCGGTTCGGTAAAAGGCACGAGACGAAAGGCCACATCCGCATCGCGCCGGGATAAATTAAGTAAGCGGTAGCTGGCGATGATCTCCGGTACCACGGCCGGATGACGCCGCGTCAATTCGGCCAGCACCGGTGCCAGCACGTAGCCCGCAAACCACTCGGCACATGAGATCCGCAAAACGCCTTCGAGCCGTTGGTGATTACCCGCAAGGCGCCTTTCCAGTGCCAGCGCGGAATTTTCCATCGATTCCGCCAGGTTCAGCACCGCGTCTCCGGCATCGGTCAGCACCAGCCCCTCACGCGTGCGGCGAAACAGCGGCTGTTGTGCCTCATCTTCGAGCGCTTTGATCCGTCGGCCCACCGTCGGATGGCTCACGCCCAGGCTTCGGGCGGCCTCGCCGAACGATCCCTTGCGGATCACCGCCAGAAATATCCGTACGTCGCTCCACTCCATACCCGCTCCCGTTCAAAAATGAACATCAAATATACATAAATGGCAGTTCCCTAACAATTATGCAGGCATCACCATAACGTCTCTTCACTGAACAGGCTGCTATGGCCTCATCCGGGATCTGAAAGTATGAACAAATTAAAAAACAAAGTTGCCATCGTCACAGGCGCATCCAAAGGTATCGGTGCCGGGATTGCCCGCCAACTGGCGGCGGAGGGTGCGAAGGTTATCGTCAACTACGCCACCAGCAAAACCGGTGCAGATAGCGTGGTTGCGGATATCGAAGCCGCAGGCGGACAGGCCGTGGCGGTCGCCGCAGACGTTACCGATAAGCGTGAGGTTGAGGCGCTGGTTAGCTCGGCGATTGAACATTTTGGGCGGCTGGACATTGTGGTGAATAACTCAGGGATTTATCAGTTCGCCCGGATCGAAGAGACCACCGAAGCGCTGTACCGCAAGCAGTTCGACATCAATGTGCTTGGCCCGCTACTGATCTGCGCCGCCGCCGTGCCGCATCTGGAGAAAGGCGGGAGCATCATCAACATCAGTTCGTTCGTCACACGCGTGTTCATGCCAGAGAGCGCCATTTATAGCGGCTCCAAAGGTGCGATTGACGCCATTACCGGCGTACTCGCGCGCGAGCTTGGTCCGCGCGGCATCCGCGTTAACGCCGTTAACCCTGGTCTTATCGAAACTGAAGGTACGCACGCTACCGGGGCGATGGGTTCGGACTTCCAGACCTGGAACGAAGCGCAGACGCCGCTTGGTCGTATCGGTCAGGTGCAGGACATCGCGCCGATCGTCTCTTACCTTGCATCAGACGACGCAGGTTGGGTGACCGGCGAGGTCATTATGGCGTCTGGCGGCATGCGCTGACGCGCCGCAATTCAATAAAGGCTGCCAGGGCGTTTGGTCAGGCAGTTCGCAGGCAGGAGAGCGCCGGGGATACCTCCGCACACGAATCCACATGTTTCATTTGATCTACCCATTTTGCTTGATTGGAAACCGCAGGGTTTCCGGGAGGGGCTATGTCGGCACATAATATGACGCACGCTGAACCTCGTCGCTGGGCGATGTTCGTTATCTTACTGGTGGGAGCCTTCCTGCCACCGCTCGATTTTTTTATTGTTAATGTGGCGCTCCCGTCAATCCAGAGCGATTTAGCCTCTTCGTCTTCCGCGGAGCAACTGGTTATCTCATCGTATGCCGCAGTGTATGCAACCACGTTAATCACCGGTGGGCGGCTGGGTGATCTGTATGGTCGTGGCAGGATGTTTTTCCTTGGGCTGATGGGTTTTGCGGCGGCATCACTGTTGTGCGGGATCGCCGGATCGCCGTGGGTATTGATTGTCGGGCGCGCACTTCAGGGCGCTTCGGCCGCCGTCATGGCACCGCAGGCGCTCGCGTCCGTGCAGGCCATTTTCCCTGAAACAGAGAAGCCGTTAGCGCTGGGTTTATATGGTGCCGTGTTTGGCCTTGCCTCCGTTATCGGACAGGCGCTGGGCGGCATCCTGATTACATTGAATCTGTTCAACCTTGGGTGGCGGGCCATTTTTCTTGTTAACCTGCCGGTGGCGCTGCTGGTCATTGTTTTTGGTATTCCATTGCTGAAAGAGACACGGGCGCCACATGCCCGCAAACTTGATCCCGGCGGCATGCTGCTGGCAACAGCAACGTTAAGCGCGCTGATTATTCCGTTGATTGAAGGCCGTGAGGCGGGCTGGCCCTGGTGGACGTGGCTGTTATTCCTTGCGGCTCCGCTGCTGGCCTCGCTGTTATGGCGTTATGAAATACGCCTCAGCCGTCATGGCGGCTCACCGCTGCTGGATCCTGTCGCGTTACGTGCGCCTGGGCTGGGTTGCGGGTTGGCGATCGCGCTGTTGTTCTATTCTATCGCCGCATTCTTTTTACTGTTTTCGGTTTATCTGCAAAGCGCACTGCATGTCGATGCGCTGACGGCTGGCCTGATTTTTCTGCCTTTTGGCGCCGGTTTTCTGATTGGGCCGTTGCTCACCCCGTACCTGCGGCGTTTTGCCGGAAATTACCTGAGCACGATCGGGATGGGATGCGAAACCGCCGGGTTAGCAGGACTGGCATGGCTGGTGACCGCAACGGCGACGGGCGTGACTCCCGCAATGACGCCACTCGCCGCGCTACTGTTTATCACCGGTTTTGGCCAGGGCCTGGCGATGCCAATGCTAATGCGCATGCTAACAGGCCGTGTCGCAGCGGAATTTGCAGGCATGATTGCCGGCATCACCAGCTCGGCTTTGCAGGTTAGCACCGCGCTCAGCGTCGCAGTGATGGGCGGCATTTTTTACAGCATTGTGGGCGACAGCCATAGCGCGACGGATATCACCCATGCGTTTGTCGTCGCAGTCCTGACAATGGCGTGCTGCCTCGGCGCGGGAGCAGGGTTAAGTATCAGGCTTATCCGGCAACCTGTTGGGTTAACGCCAGTGACGAAGGGTTTTCCCTGAGCTGTTGCAGCTCAAAACATAACGGGCATCGCAGTATGTGAATCATGGAAAACGTTCAGTTGCGCCTTGCCTACCGCGGCGCCCGTCACTACTGCAATCGCTACGGTTCTCCCAATAGAAAAGGGCGCCGAAGCGCCCTTAAAGGATAGCTGAATCAGTGAATTACTGATATTCGCTCATCGGTACACAGGAGCAGAACAGGTTACGGTCACCGTAGACATCATCCAGACGTTTGACGGTCGGCCAGTATTTGTTTGCGAAGCCTGCCGGGAACACGGCCAGTTCACGGGTATAACCGTGGTTCCACTCCGCCACCAGTTCATTCTGGGTGTGCGGCGCGTTCACCAGCGGGTTATCTTCCAGCGTCCATTCGCCCTGCTTCACGCGGTCGATTTCGCCACGGATCGCCAGCATCGCATCGATAAAACGATCCAGTTCGACTTTGCTTTCCGATTCTGTCGGTTCCACCATCAGCGTACCGGCAACCGGGAAGGACATGGTCGGCGCATGGAAACCGTAGTCGATTAAACGCTTAGCGATATCCAGCTCACTAATCCCGGTCTCTTCTTTCAATGGACGAATATCGAGAATGCACTCATGCGCCACGCGGCCATCACGCCCGGTATACAGCACCGGGAACGCCTCTTTCAGACGGCTGGCGATGTAGTTAGCATTGAGGATCGCCACCTGGCTAGCCTGCTTCAGCCCTTCCGCGCCCATCATCCGGATATACATCCAGCTAATCGGCAGAATCGACGCGCTGCCAAACGGTGCGGCAGAAACCGCCCCCTGGCGCGTCAACATGCCTTCGATTTGCACCACGCTGTGCCCCGGAACAAACGGTGCCAGATGCGCTTTCACGCCGATCGGCCCCATACCCGGGCCGCCGCCGCCGTGCGGAATGCAGAACGTTTTATGCAGGTTGAGGTGGGAAACATCCGCGCCGATAAAGCCCGGCGAAGTGATGCCCACCTGGGCGTTCATGTTGGCACCATCGAGGTAAACCTGGCCGCCAAACTGATGCACCACTTCGCACACTTCACGGATCGTCTCTTCATATACGCCGTGAGTGGACGGATAGGTGACCATAATGCAGGAGAGGTTATCACCCGCCTGCTCAGCTTTCGCGCGCAGATCGGCAAGGTCGATGTTGCCGTTTTTATCACAGGCAACGACCACCACCTGCATCCCCGCCATCTGCGCCGACGCCGGGTTAGTGCCGTGCGCGGAACTTGGGATCAGACAGATATCACGATGACCTTCGTTGCGGCTTTCGTGGTAATGACGAATGGCCAGCAGACCTGCGTATTCGCCCTGCGCGCCGGAGTTTGGCTGCATACAGAGCGCATCGTAACCGGTGAGCTTGACCAGCCACTCGGAAAGCTGAGTAATCATCTGATGATAACCTTCAGCCTGTTCCGGCGGGCAGAACGGATGCAGTTCCGCGAATTCCGGCCAGGTGATAGGGATCATTTCGGCTGCCGCGTTCAGTTTCATGGTGCAGGAACCCAGCGGGATCATCGCCTGATTCAGCGCCAGATCTTTGCGTTCCAGAGAGTGCATATAGCGCATCATCTCGGTTTCGCTGTGATAACGGTTGAACACCGGGTGCGTCAGGAACGCATCATCGCGCAGCATCCCCTGCGGAATGGAGCGGCTATCAAGCGCAACATCTTTGTCCAGCGCATCAATATCCAGACCATGATTGTCGCCCAGCAGAACACCAAACAGCGCCAGCACATCTTCGCGGGTGGTTGTTTCGTCCAGCGTAATACCCACCGCGTTCAGAATGTCGCTGCGCAGGTTGATCTCTTGCGCCTGAGCGCGCGCCAGCACGGCGGCTTTATCCGCGACCTCAACGCACAGCGTATCGAAGTAGTGCGCATGACGCAGTTTCAACCCCTTATGCTGCAAACCGGCAGCGAGAATGTCGGCCAGGCGGTGAATGCGGCCCGCAATGCGTTTCAGCCCTTCCGGGCCGTGGAACACCGCGTACAGGCTGGCGATATTGGCCAGCAGCACCTGTGAAGTACAGATGTTAGAGTTGGCTTTCTCGCGACGGATATGCTGTTCGCGGGTCTGCATCGCCATGCGCAGCGCGGTGTTACCGGCAGCATCTTTGGAAACCCCGATAATGCGCCCAGGCATGGAACGTTTGAATTCATCTTTGGCAGCAAAGAATGCCGCATGCGGACCGCCGTAGCCCATCGGCACGCCGAAACGCTGAGCGGAGCCAAACACGATGTCGGCGCCCTGCTTGCCTGGCGCCGTCAACTGCACCAGCGCCATAAAATCGGCAGCGATGCTGACCACGATTTTGCGGGCTTTCAGCTCCGCAATCAGTGCGCTGTAATTGTGTACTTCGCCGGTGGTGCCAACCTGTTGCAGCAGAACACCGAAGACATCCTGGTGATCCAGTACTTTGTCGGCCGCATCAACAATCACCTCAAAACCGAAGGTTTCGGCGCGCGTGCGCACGACATCTAGCGTTTGCGGGTGCACATCATCGGCAACGAAGAAGCGGTTAGCGCCTTTCAGTTTGCTCACGCGCTTCGCCATCGCCATCGCTTCAGCGGCGGCGGTCGCTTCATCCAGCAGGGAAGCAGAGGCGATATCCAGGCCGGTCAAATCCAGCGTCACCTGTTGAAAGTTAAGCAGCGCTTCCAGGCGCCCTTGCGACACTTCCGGCTGATACGGCGTATACGCGGTGTACCAGCCTGGATTTTCCAGCATATTACGCAGGATCACCGGCGGTAACTGCACTGCGGTGTAGCCCATGCCAATGTAAGACTTAAAGCGCTTGTTGCGGCCCGCGATGGCTTTCAGTTCGGCAAGCGCGGCGAATTCGCTGGTAGCGTCACCCACCTGCGGCGGCGCGGCGAGCTGAATATCTTTCGGTACGATCTGCGCAATCAGGGCATTCAGCGAATCTGCCCCTACGGTATTCAGCATCTCCTGCTGTTGCGATGCGTCCGGGCCAATATGCCTGCCGATGAATGCGGTACGATTTTCAAGCTGACTTAACGTCTGAGTCATGAGCGATGGTTCCTGAAACGTGCGGTGAATCGTATATGTTGCTAACTCTATTGCCCGGTGGCGCTTACGCTTACCGGACCTACGTACACCTGTAGGCCGGATAAACGCAGTGCCATCCGGCACAACATTACTCGTCTTCTAACAATGCGGCGTATGCCGTTGCATCCAGCAGCGCAGCAACTTCCGATTCGTCACTGGCTTTGATTTTGAAGATCCAGCCTTCGCCGTACGGCTCGCTGTTAACCAGCTCCGGAGAGTCATTTAGCGCATCGTTAACGGCGACGATTTCACCGCCGATCGGCGCGTAGATATCAGAAGCGGCTTTTACCGATTCGGCAACGGCGCAGTCATCGCCAGCGCTAACGGTCGCGCCCACTTCCGGCAGATCGACAAACACCATATCACCCAGCAGTTCCTGAGCATGTTCAGTGATGCCAACGGTATAGCTACCGTCTGCTTCTTTGCGCAGCCATTCGTGTTCTTTGCTGTATTTCAGTTCGCCCGGTACGTTGCTCATCTCATTCTCTCCAGATAAAAATTACGTTACGCGACAGCTTTGCCGTTGCGCACAAAAACAGGTTTGGTCACTTTGACCGGCATTTCGCGGTTACGGATCTGCACAATTGCCGTTTCGCCAATTCCGGCCGGAACGCGCGCCAGTGCAATACTGTAACCAAGCGTCGGCGAAAAGGTCCCGCTGGTGATCACACCTTTTTGCACGTTGCCGTGCGCGTCAGTAAAGTGCACCGGTAACTCATTACGCAGCACACCTTTTTCCGTCATCACCAGGCCAACCAGCTGTTCAGTGCCCTTTTCGCGCTGTAGTTCCAGCGCTTCGCGACCGATGAACTGGCGATCCTGCGGTTCCCAGGCGATGGTCCAGCCCATATTGGCAGCCAGCGGAGAGATGCTTTCATCCATCTCCTGGCCATACAGGTTCATGCCCGCTTCCAGGCGCAGCGTATCGCGCGCACCAAGCCCGCAAGGTTTTACGCCCGCTTTCAGCAGATCCTGCCAAAAGCTGGCAGCTTTTTCGTTCGGCAAAGCAATCTCGTAACCCGCTTCACCGGTGTAGCCGGTGGTCGCGATAAACAGCTCGTCCGCTTCAACGCCGAAGAACGGTTTCATTCCCTCAACCGCGCTGCGCTGCGCATCGGTAAACAGGCTGGCGGCTTTCGCCTGCGCGTTTGGCCCCTGAACCGCGATCAGCGACAGATCGTCACGGACGGTGATATCGATGGCAAAAGGTTCGGCGTGTTGGGTGATCCAGGAGAGGTCTTTTTCGCGGGTGGCGGAGTTTACAACGAGGCGGAAGAAGTCTTCGGTGAAGTAGTAGACGATCAAATCGTCAATCACGCCGCCCGAGGCATTCAGCATGCCGGTGTAGAGGGCTTTACCGGGCTTCGTGAGTTTGGCCACATCATTTGCCAGCAAATATTGCAGAAACTCCCGGGTGCGGCTGCCTTTCAGATCGACGATGGTCATGTGCGAAACATCGAACATCCCGGCATCGCTGCGCACTGCGTGGTGCTCATCAATCTGCGAGCCGTAATGCAGCGGCATCATCCAGCCATGGAAATCCACCATGCGGGCGCCGCATAGCGTGTGTTGTTCATACAAAGGGGTCTGCTGAGCCATCTTGTCCTCGTCGAATAAGCTGCGCTATCACGTTTTTCGGCGGCGTTCATTTCGCCAAAACGACCAGCGTCAACGGCCATTTCGGACGCCGACGCAAACGTTATCTTTTGCCTGAACTTAACACTGAAAGCGGCACTTAACCATAAGAGAAAATGGGCCATCACATTAGCTTATGACCGGGTTAGCTAAAAACAGCAGCAGAGTTTTATGCTGGCTAAAAACAAAATCACCCAAACGAAACATCAATAAAGCGACGACGTTGCGCCTTATTTCAACATTTCACTCCGCAAAAGCATCATTTTTTCTGCAGCGGGAAAAATCATACATGAGTAAATCTAATCCGAAAAACGAGGTGAAATTAGAATATTTCAAATGAGGCAGGAAGTCCCCTTCCCGTTTGCGGGAAGGGAAATGTGATGGAGTTAACGTAACCACTCCGGAAGGTCATTCAGGCCGAGCGCCTGACGCAGCAATTGTGTTTTTACCCCAGGAAGGGTATCCGCCAGTTTCAGACCAATATCACGCAACAGTTTCTTCGCCGGGTTCGACCCGGCAAACAGTTCGCGGAAGCCCTGCATTCCCGCCAGCATTAGCGCCGCACTGTGCTTACGGCTGCGCTCGTAGCGACGCAGATAGAGATGCTGGCCGATATCTTTGCCTTCGCGGCGCAGACGACGCAGCTCGGTAATCAATTCCGCAACATCCATAAAGCCCAGATTCACACCCTGCCCGGCCAGCGGATGGATGGTATGCGCAGCATCGCCTACCAGCGCCAGACGATGGCCGGCGAAGTGGCGCGCATAGCGACCGGTGAGCGGATAAACCTGACGCTCGCTTTCCACACTGCACAGACCAAGACGATTATCAAAGGCCACACACAGCGCCTGATTGAACGTCTCATCGCTGGCCTGTTGCAGCGTTTTCGCCTGATCCGGCGGCAACGACCAGACGATCGAGCACAAATGTGGATCGTTCAGCGGCAGAAACGCCAGAATGCCATCGTTATCGAACACCTGCCGCGCTACGGCCTGATGCGGCTCCTCGGTGCGAATGGTCGCCACCAGCGCATGATGGTGATAATCCCAGAAAGTTAGCGGAATATCCGCTTTGTTACGCAACCAGGAGTTCGCGCCGTCAGCCCCAACCACCAGCCTGGCCGTGAGCATCGTGCCATCTTTTAAGGTGAGAAATGCGTCGTTCTCACCCCAGGCCACCTGCTGCAATTCGGCTGGGGCAATCATGGTGATATCCTGACACTGCTGAGCTTTATCCCACAGCGCCTGGTGAATCACTGCATTTTCAATAATATAGCCAAGATGGGGATAGCCCATACTTTGATCGTCAAAGGTGATGCGGCCAAAGCTGTCTTTGTCCCACACTTCCATACCGTGATAGCGCCCCGCGCGGTGGGCAATGATGTTTGACCACACGCCAAGATGCGTCAGAAGTTTTTCGCTGGCGGCGTTAATCGCCGATACGCGCAGCGCCGGTGGTGCATCTTCCGCCAGCGGCTGCGGAACATTCTGCTCCAGCACCGCAACCCGTAAACCGCTCCCCTGCAACCCGCAAGCCAGCGCCAGACCCACCATGCCGCCGCCGACAATCGCAACATCAACACTCTGCACTCTTTGCTCCTTTGATTAACGGGCCACCCAACCGAGGGTACGCTGCGCCAGCACATCGCGCGCCGGCGTAAATAGTTCCATCGCCATCAGCCCGATATTGCGCCCGACGACAAGCGGCGCCCAGCGGTTGGCAAACAGATGCACCAGCCCGTCGGTAACGCCGATGGTGGCGCTTTTGTCCGACTGACGCCGATGACGGTAGCGCGTCAGCACCGGATAACAACCGACATCTTTCTGCTTCGCCCATGCCTCTGCCAGCGTTTCCGCCAGCGTCATGACATCGCGCATGCCGAGGTTAAACCCTTGTCCGGCAATAGGATGCAGCGTCTGAGCCGCATTGCCGACCAGCACCGCGCGATGAGAGACCGGCGATGACGCGTTAGTCAGCGTCAGGGGATAAACGCTGCGTTTTCCGGCGTGCTCAATACGCCCCAGACGCCAGCCGAAAGCTTTTTGTAGCTCATGGCAAAACCGTTCGTCAGACCAGCCAGTCACCTGCTGCTGTTTTTCCTGTGGATGGCACCACACCAGTGAACAGCGCCCCTGCGACATCGGCAACATCGCCAGCGGCCCATGCTCGGTGAAGCGTTCAAATGCGCGTCCCTGATGCGGAACTGAGGTGGTGACGTTGGCGATGACCGCAGCCTGGTGATAGGGCGTTTTCTGCCAGAGAATTCCCAGTTGCTCGCCCATGCCCGAACGGGAACCGTCCGCCGCAACCAGCAACTGGCCAATAATCAGCTCACCGCTTTCCAGTGTTACCGATACCTGCTGCTCATTACGGGTAAAGCTGCTGACCCGATCGGGGCAATGCAGCGTCACGCCCGGCGCATTTTGCAGCAAGGTAAAGAGCCGCTGGCCGATATCATGCAGTTCAACCACCTGGCCCAGCGCCTCAAGGTGATAATCCTGCGCATCCAGCGTGACAAAACCGGCGTGACCACGATCGCTGACGTGAACAGTTGAAATGGGCGTTGCACAGCGGGCTATCGCCTGCCAGATCCCGACGCGCGCAAGCTGCTGGCACGTGCCTGCCGCCAGCGCAATGGCACGGGCATCAAAACCAGGATGATGGTGAGCACCCGGCGCTGTAGCCTCCACCAGGTGAACCGGTAATTTCCCCTGCGTCAGATGTGAAATGGCCAGCGCGAGCGTCGCACCGGCCATGCCGCCGCCAACAATAATCACACTCATGAACGGCTCGCCGCCATCAGTGCTTCAATATCATCCGCCTTTTTAACCACGCTGGCGGTGAGATTCTCGTTACCCTCGTCGGTAATAACGATGTCATCTTCCACGCGAATACCAATGCCGCGATACTGCTCGGGAACATCCGCATCCGGGGAAATATAGAGGCCCGGCTCAACGGTCAACACCATGCCTGGCGCCAGCTCGCGCGAACGATCCTGACCGTAAACGCCGACGTCATGAACATCCAGCCCCAGCCAGTGGCTTAACCCGTGCATAAAGAATGGGCGGTGGGCATTTTTTGCGATCAATTCATCAACTTCGCCCTGCAGAATGCCAAGCTTCACCAGACCGGTGATCATAATGCGCACCACTTCGCCGGTGACGGCCTGAATGGAGGTTCCCGGACGAAACAGTTCCAGCGCACGTTCCAGCGATGCCAGCACAATGTCGTAAATTTCACGCTGCGCCGGGCTGAATTTCCCGTTTACCGGGAAGGTGCGGGTAATATCTCCGGCGTATCCCCTGTATTCACAGCCAGCATCAATCAGCACTAGATCACCGTCACGCATCTGGCTTTCATTTTCGGTGTAATGCAGGATGCAGCCGTTATCCCCCGAACCGACGATGGTGTTATAGGACGGGAAACGCGCGCCGTGGCGGTTAAATTCATGCTGAATTTCACCTTCAAGCTGATATTCAAACATTCCTGGGCGGCAAACCTGCATGGCGCGGGTATGCGCCAGCGCGGAGATCTTCCCGGCGCGACGCATCACCTCGATCTCTTCGGCCGATTTAAACAGACGCATCTCGTGGACGATCGGGCGCCAGTCGGTCAGCGTGGCGGGCGCGGTCAGATTCTGCCGCGCGCCTTTGCGCAGCTTCTCCAGCGCAGTGAACAGAATGGTATCCGCGTACTCATACTCACCCTGCGCGTGATAAACCGCGTCGAGGCCATTGAGCAACTGGTAAAGGTGCGTGTTGATCTCCGGGAACGCCAGCGCACGTTCGACGCCCAGTTTTGCTGGCGCGGCTTCCTGACCAAGACGGCGGCCAAACCAGATCTCGGCGGTTTTATCACGCACGCGGTTGAACAGCACGCTATGGTTGTGGGTGTCATCGCTCTTTATCAGCACCAGCACCGCTTCTGGTTCGTTAAAACCGGTGAAGTACCAGAAATCGCTCTTCTGGCGATACGGGTATTCACTGTCTGCGCTGCGGGTCGCTTCCGGCGCGGCAAAGATCAACGCCGCGCTACCCGGAACCATCTGCGCCAGCAATGTCTGGCGACGACGGAGAAACTCAAGCTGTGTCATGACACCTCCTTCCTACAAGACGAATTAATGTAACGTCGGCTTACGCACTTCCGGCGCGGTCGGCTGCGGGTGCGTGAACGTGTCGTGGCACAGCAGCGCAGCAACGCGGACGTATTCGATGATCTCTTCAAGCGACATTTCCAGCTCTTCCTGATCTTCGTCTTCGTCATAACCCAGTTGCGCGATGTTACGCAAATCATCAATCGCTTCGCCGGTTTCGCCAGTCACTTTGTCGAGCTTCGGCTGCGAGACGCCTAACCCGAGCAGGAAATGGTTTACCCAGCCGGCCAGCGCATCGGCTCTGTCGAAAACGCTGACGTCATCGCCTTCCGGCAAATAGAGTTGGAACAGAAAGCCGTCGTCTTCCAGTGAATCGCTGGTTGCCGCATGCATTGCCCGCAGCGCCTGTGCCAGCTCATGACCAAAAGCCAGCCCGTCGTTAGTTAAATCATGCAGCAATGGCTGCCAGGAGCTGTCATTGTTGCCACCGCAGATCATCCCCGCGATAAGCCCATGCATTTCGGCAGGAAGCAGCCCCACGCCCTGTTGGTTGAGCAACTGGCCTACATCGTTGTAACCAGGTATTTCGTTCTGTATAGACATACGCATTCGTCGTCGTTGGTGGGAATATTCATGATATGCTACCACTTTGGCCCCTGGTGATATACCCGTGATACTTCACGTTACATGCCATTGCATGTGGCATGAGTAATTAAGGTATAGACGCAAAAAACTTGAAAGTGCTCACCAGGCTAGCTTATAGTGTCGCCCCTTCGCAGCCCAGGACTCGGATGCGAAGGCAGAGCGCAGTCAAACAGCAGGAAGGTGGCATGTCTGCACAACCCGTCGATATCCAAATTTTTGGTCGTTCACTGCGAGTGAACTGCCCGCCTGAACAGAGGGACGCTCTTAACCAGGCTGCGGAGGATCTGAATCAGCGGTTGCAAGATCTGAAAGTTCGCACTAGAGTCACAAATACTGAGCAGTTGGTGTTTATCGCCGCGTTGAACATCAGCTACGAGCTGACTCAGGAAAAGGCAAAAACCCGCGAGTACGCAGCCAACATGGAACAGCGTATCCGAATGTTACAGCAGACCATCGAACAGGCATTGCTTGATCAGGGTCGCATAACAGACAGGCCGGGGCCTAAGTTTGAATAACACTTCAGGATCAACTGTGGTAGAGTGATCGTGAAGACAAAATTTCTCTGAGATGTTTGCAAGCGGGCCAGTCCCCTGAGCCGATATTTCATACCACAAGAATGTGGCGATCCATGGTTGGTGAGCATGCTCGGTTCGTCCGAGAAGCCTTAAAATCATGACGACGCATTCACCTTGAACCAAGGGTTCAAGGGTTACAGCCTGCGGCGGCATCTCGGAGATTCCCTTCTTTTTCTACCCAAAACCATGACGCAACTTCCTGATTTTCCCTCTTCACGACAAGAAATCCGCAAACTTATCCGCCAGCGTCGGCGTGCGCTAAGCAGCGAGCAGCAGGCGCACTTTGCCCAGCAGGCCGCCGCGCGCATGATGGCGTATCCGCCCGTCGTGATGGCGCATACCGTGGCGTTGTTTCTCTCTTTCGACGGTGAACTTGATACCCAGCCATTGATTGAACAGCTCTGGCGCAGCGGAAAACGGGTTTACCTGCCGGTGCTGCACCCGTTTAGCCCGGGCAATCTGCTCTTTCTGCATTACCACCCGCACAGCGAACTGGTGATTAATCGCCTGAAGATTCAGGAACCGAAACTGGACGTGCGCGATGTCCTGCCGCTTAATCAGTTGGATGTATTGGTTACACCGCTGGTGGCGTTCGACGAACAGGGCCAACGTTTAGGTATGGGCGGCGGTTTTTACGATCGCACACTGCAAAACTGGCGTGCTTACAACTTACAGCCCGTGGGCTACGCGCATGACTGTCAGGGCGTTCAGGCTCTGCCGGTGGAAGAGTGGGATATTCCGCTACCTGCGGTAGTCACACCATCAAGAGTGTGGGAGTGGTAAAAGGTTTCCCCTCCCTTGCGGGAGAGGAAAACACACTACTTATCAGAACAGCAGACGGGCGCGAATCGTACCGGGAATCGCTTTCATGCTCTGCAACGCTTTTTGCGCGACGTCTTCATCCGCTTCGATATCAACCACGACATAACCCATATACGGCGTTGTTTGCAGGTACTGCGCCGCGATGTTGATATTCTGGCTGGCGAAGATTTGGTTGAGTGCAGTCAGCACGCCAGGACGGTTTTCGTGGATGTGCAGCAAGCGACGGCCACCGTGCATCGGCAAAGAAACTTCCGGGAAGTTAACAGCCGACAGCGTAGAACCGTTGTCAGAATATTTAATCAGTTTACCAGCCACTTCAAGACCGATATTTTCCTGCGCTTCTTGCGTTGAACCGCCGATGTGCGGCGTCAGCAGCACGTTGTCAAATTCGCACAACGGGGAATCAAACGGGTCGCTGTTGGTGGCGGGTTCCGTCGGGAAGACGTCAATTGCCGCACCGGCCAGATGTTTGCTTTTCAGCGCATCGCACAGCGCCGGAATATCGACCACCGTGCCGCGAGAAGCGTTGATCAGCAGTGCGCCCGGCTTCATCAATCTTAGCTCTTCAACGCCAATCATATCTTTGGTTGACGGGGTTTCCGGCACATGCAGGCTCACCACATCGCTCATGTTCAGCAAATCGGAAAGATGCTGTACCTGCGTGGCGTTGCCCAGCGGCAGCTTGCTTTCAATATCGTAGAAGAAGACGTGCATCCCCAGCGATTCCGCCAGAATGCCCAACTGCGTACCGATATGGCCATAGCCGATAATGCCGAGCTTTTTACCGCGCGCTTCGTAGGAACCGACCGCCAGTTTGTTCCAGATACCGCGGTGCGCTTTCGCGTTCGCTTCAGGAATACCGCGCATCAGCAGTAACAGTTCGCCAATAACCAGTTCCGCCACGGAACGAGTGTTGGAGAACGGCGCATTGAACACCGGAATACCACGCTTTGCGGCAGCGTCCAGATTCACCTGGTTAGTACCAATACAGAAACAGCCCACCGCGACTAGTTTTTCCGCCGCAGCGATAACATCTTCGGTCAGTTGAGTACGGGATCGCAGGCCGATAAAGTGGGCATCACGGATGGACTCTTTAAGCTGCTCGGTGTCCAGCGCGCCTTTGTGGAATTCAATGTTGGTATAACCCGCCGCGCGGAGGCTATCCAGCGCTTTCTGGTGCACCCCTTCGACGAGCAGAAATTTAATCTTGTCTTTCTCCAGTGATACCTTTGCCATTTACCCGACCCTGTTTTTTGTCTTGACTGTGATGTTGTGCGAAATGCAGTTTTCTTCAGTCAACATATCAAAAAAAACTATTGCAGCAATATGAACGTTTGCGTGCACACTCTGAAGAAATGTCATCCAGCGAGAAATGGCAGATAAAAATGCTGTTAAAGCGAGGAATGATGGCAGGTAGTGCATAGCCAGCGGATAAATGTGACACATATCACCAAATTTACCGATCGCGTTTTTTTACAGGGAGGCGAGCGCCTCCCCGTCAGATCATTTTATGATGGTTTTCACACCGTCGGCGGTGCCGATCAGCGCCACATCCGCGCCACGATTGGCGAATAACCCTACAGTGACTACGCCCGGGATGCTATTAATGCTGTTTTCCAGCGCAATCGGATCGATGATCTCCAGCCCATAAACGTCGAGGATCACGTTGCCGTTATCGGTGACAACATTCTGACGATATTCCGGGCGACCGCCCAGCTTCACCAGTTGACGCGCAACGGCGCTGCGCGCCATCGGGATAACTTCCACCGGCAGCGGGAATTTCCCCAGGATATCAACCTGCTTGGATGCATCAGCGATACAGATAAATTTATCTGCTACCGAGGCGATAATTTTCTCACGCGTCAGCGCTGCGCCGCCGCCTTTGATCATCTGCATCTGGCCGTTGATTTCGTCCGCGCCATCAACGTAAATACCCAATTTATCCACTTCATTGAGATCGAACACGGTAATGCCAAGACTTTTCAGTTTCGCGGTGGAGGCATCCGAACTGGAAACCGCGCCTTCGATCTGGCCTTTCATCGTGCCGAGCGCATCAATAAAGTGCGCCGCAGTGGAGCCAGTGCCTACGCCGACAATGGTTCCGGGCTCAACATACTTGAGTGCTGCCCAGCCCACTGCTTTTTTGAGTTCATCCTGCGTCATGGTCGTTCGCCTGTGGTGTGAAATTTCAGGCGCATTATAGACCACCCTTCGCCTAAATGTCCCTGTGACCCGTGTCACATTACGCGACGTCCAATTTCGTCTGATTCTAATAAAAATTTATGTCATAGTGCTGAGTAATCATTTTTCAGGAGATTGGCCGAGCAATGAAACGTCCGGACTACAGAACCTTACAGGCGCTTGATGCGGTCATTCGTGAGCGTGGGTTTGAGCGCGCCGCGCAAAAACTGTGTATTACTCAGTCCGCCGTGTCGCAGCGCATAAAACAGCTCGAAAACATGTTCGGCCAGCCATTGCTGGTTCGTACTGTTCCGCCGCGTCCCACCGAACAAGGGCAAAAACTGCTGGCGCTGTTGCGTCAGGTCGAGCTGCTGGAAGAAGAGTGGCTGGGCGATGAGCAAACAGGCTCGACGCCGCTACTGCTGTCGCTGGCGGTCAACGCCGACAGCCTGGCAACCTGGCTACTGCCTGCGCTGGCGCCGGTACTGGTGGATTCGCCCATCCGGCTGAACTTGCAGGTTGAGGATGAAACCCGCACCCAGGAGCGACTGCGTCGCGGCGAGGTGGTTGGTGCGGTCAGTATTCAGCCGCAGGCGCTGCCGAGCTGCCTTGTCGATCAACTTGGTGCGCTGGATTATCTGTTTGTCGGTTCCAGAGAGTTCGCCGAACGCTACTTTCCTAACGGCGTGACCCGTTCCGCGCTGTTAAAAGCTCCGGCGGTAGCGTTCGACCATCTGGATGATATGCATCAGGCATTTTTGCAGCAGTATTTCGATTTACCGCCGGGCAGCGTACCCTGCCATATCGTGAATTCATCGGAAGCGTTTGTGCAACTGGCGCGCCAGGGCACGACCTGCTGTATGATCCCGCACCTGCAAATCGAGAAAGAGTTGAAGAGCGGCGATTTGATCGATCTGACGCCAGGCCTGTTACAGCGCCGTATGCTCTACTGGCACCGTTTTGCGCCGGAAAGCCGGATGATGCGCAACGTGACGGATGCGCTGCTGGAGTATGGACACCGGGTATTAAGGCAGGATTGAACAGCGAACCTCTCCCCGACCGGGGAGAGGATGAACAACGTTACTTCGCCGCAGTCGCCGCTGGCTGCTCAGCCTGAGCAGGCTCAAGCTGGAACACCACATCAACCTGATCGTCAAACTGAATCGTCGGCTGCTCGTAGGTTTCCTGGGCGGAAACCGGCGCGGCATCCGCTTTCATCATCCGGACCATTGGGCTGGGCTGATAATTAGAAACATGGTAGCGAATGCTGTAAACCGGGCCGAGTTTAGCATTGAAACCGGCGGCCAGCTGCTGCGCCTGACGGGTCGCATCATCAATCGCCGCTTTGCGCGCTTTATCTTTGAAGGACTCCGCTTGCGCAACGCCCAGCGACACGGAGCGAATCTCATTCAGACCCGCTTTCAGCGCGCCATCCAGCAGTGAGTTAAGTTTATCCAGCTCGCGCAATGTCACTTCAACCGTACGCACAGCGCGGTAGCCTTTCAGGATGCTTTTGCCGTTCTGGTAGTCGTAATCTGGCTGGGTGCGTAAGTTTGCGGAATTAATATCTTTTCTGGCGATACCATTTTTCTCAAGAAAACTCAGGTATTGCGCAACGCGGTCATCGGCCTGTTTTTTCGCTGATGCGGCGTCTTTTGCGGCGACGTTCACTTCAATCGCCAGCGTGGCAATATCCGGAGTTGCATCCACGCTTGCCGTGCCTGAGGTGACAATATGCGGGCCGTCAGGCAATTCGTTTGCCTGTACCGCCATTGCGCTAAAACCGACTGCCGCCGCCAGGGCCATCACTTTAAATTTCACAGTTGCTCCTCCATGTTGCGTTAATACGTCCGAATACGCAGACGCCTTGGCAGCAAGCTTAGCGGCTCAGCGTGAATTGTCCATCGGACTTACCCTAACTGAATAATCCCTGCACATGACGGATACCTTCACACGCAAGCTGGAAGGCAATAAACCACATCACCAACCCGACCACGGTGTTGATTACCCGCTGCGCTCTCGCCGTGCGCAAACGAGGAGCAAGCCAGGCGGCGAGCAACGCAAGGCTGAAGAACCACAGGAAAGAAGCGCTCATCGTGCCCAGCGCGAACCAACGCTTTGGCTCCGCATCCAGTTGGCCGCCAAGGCTACCCAGCACCACAAAAGTGTCGAGATAGACATGCGGATTAAGCCAGGTTACCGCCAGCATGGTCGCAATGATACGCCAGCGCCCCTGGCGTAACGCTTCAGTGCTTGCCAGTTCCAGATTACTGCCCAGTGCCGTTTTCAGTGCGCCAAAACCGTACCATAGCAGAAACGCCACGCCGCCCCAGGTTACCAGCGCCAACAGCCACGGGGATTGCATCAACAGCGCGCTACCGCCAAACACGCCAGCACAGATCAGCGCCACATCGCTCATCGTGCATAAAAAGGCGGTCATGATGTGATACTGCCTGCGGATCCCCTGGTTCATCACAAAGGCGTTTTGCGGCCCAAGCGGCAGGATTAACGCAGCCCCAAGCATAAGGCCTTGAAAGTAATAGGATAACACGTCGTAATTCCATCAAATTGTTTCGGAAGCAGACTATAGCGCGGGAATATCATTAGCGGAAATTGATAATTTTAATCGTTAAGTAGCAATGCTAATGTTGGTGAGTAAAAAGAAGGCCGGCGATGCCGGCCCGCATCTTACTGCTCTGTCTGCTCGTGGGAACGTTTGAGGTTTACGTCCATCTGCGGGAACGGGAAGCTGATGCCATTCTCGTCAAAGCGACGTTTGATCAGCTCCAGCACATCCCAGTAAACGGCTTGCAGATCGCTGCTCTTACTCCAGACACGCACCACAAAGTTAATGGAGGACGGCCCCAGTTCATTCAGACGCACCGTCATTTCGCGATCTTTGATGATGCGTTCATCAGCCTGGATAATGTCAGTCAGAATGCGTTTCACCTGGTCGATATCAGAATCGTAAGCCACGCCGATAATAAATTCGTTGCGACGCACCGGCTCACGCGAGAAGTTCACGATATTTCCGGCAATGATTTTACCATTCGGGATCACCACGATACGCCCGTCCACCGTACGCATAGTGGTGGAGAAAATCTGCACCTGCAACACGGTTCCGGCAACGCCGCCCAAATCGACATATTCCCCCGAACGGAACGGGCGGAAAGTCACCAGCAGCACGCCAGCCGCGAGGTTCGAAAGCGAACCCTGCAACGCCAGACCGATGGCTAAACCGGCGGCACCCAGTACGGCAATCACTGAGGCTGTTTGTACACCGACGCGACCCAGCGCGGCAATCAGGGTAAAGGCAATAATGCCATAGCGCACCAGCGCGGAGAGAAAATCAGCTACGGTGGCGTCGATGTGTCGCGCAACCATCACGCGATTAACCGTATTCGAGACAATACGCGCCACAATCATACCGACAATAATGATGGCGATAGCCGCCACAATGTTAACGGCATAGCTCAACAGCAGCGCCTGATTGTTCACCAGCCACGAACCTGCGTCATTAATGCTGTCAACAACGTTAAGATCTTCCATTCGTGCTTCCTTATGTTGTTCCAAAATGGGAAAACCACCCCTTCGAGCAAGGAGAGATCCCTAAAGGGTAAACAAAAAGCCGCATTTACGCCAAGTCGATCACACTTTGTGCTCTACGCCAGCTTATTGAAATGGCAATAAAAAAGACCCGCAAAATGCGGGCCTTTTCAGATAAAGCAGCGAAAATTACAGAACGTCTACGGCGTTCAGTTCTTTGAAAGCCTGCTCCAGACGAGTCACCATGCTGGTCTGCGCTGCACGCAGCCATACACGCGGATCGTAGTATTTTTTGTTCGGCTGGTCAGCGCCTTTCGGGTTGCCCAGCTGGCCCTGCAGGTAGCCTTCGTTTTCTTTGTAGTACTTCAGGATACCTTCCCAGGTCGCCCATTGGGTATCGGTATCGATGTTCATTTTGATAACGCCGTAGCTTACGGAGTCTTTGATTTCCTGAGCAGTAGAACCGGAACCGCCGTGGAATACGAAGTTCAGGCTGTTGTGCGGCAGGTTATGTTTTTTGGAAACATATTCCTGAGAGTCGCGCAGGATAGTCGGGGTCAGTTTCACGTTACCCGGTTTGTAGACACCGTGTACGTTACCGAAGGAAGCTGCGATGGTGAAACGCGGGCTGATTTTGTTCAGCTCAGTGTAGGCGTAATCAACGTCTTCCGGCTGGGTGTACAGTGCAGAAGCGTCCATGTGGCTGTTGTCCACGCCGTCTTCTTCACCACCGGTGCAACCCAGTTCGATTTCCAGAGTCATGCCCATTTTGGACATGCGCGCCAGATATTTGGAGCTGATGGCAATGTTCTCTTCCAGAGACTCTTCAGAGAGGTCGATCATGTGAGAAGAGAACAGCGGTTTACCGGTTGCTGCGAAGTGTTTTTCACCCGCGTCCAGCAGACCGTCAATCCACGGCAGCAGTTTTTTCGCGCAGTGGTCAGTGTGCAGAATAACCGGCACGCCGTAATGTTCTGCCATCTGATGAACATGGTGCGCACCAGAGATTGCGCCGAGGATTGCCGCGCCCTGAGGCACGTCAGTTTTCACGCCTTTACCGGCAATAAACGCAGCACCGCCGTTAGAGAACTGAACGATAACCGGCGCTTTAACTTTGGCTGCAGCTTCCAGAACGGCGTTGATGGAATCAGTACCCACGCAGTTAACCGCTGGCAGAGCAAAGTTGTTTTCTTTAGCTACCTGGAACACTTTCTGAACGTCATCACCAGTGATCACGCCAGGTTTTACGAAATCAAAAATTTTAGACATGTACGTAGTCCTGTATCTTCGGCCGTTTCAGCTCGTCATAATTCGTGCTGCCAGTGCACTGGCTTCTCTCGCGCCTCCAGTTACTCACTATGGCGAGTTTTTGGAGTTTCGCTGCGTCACCGTCTTCTGGCAGCGCGAATTATTTAGAGCAACAATTGAATCGTTTTGAAAATCAGGCGGGGTTATCCCGCCTGAACAATTTTACTTCTTAGCACGCTCTTCGAGCATGGCTACTGCAGGCAGAACTTTGCCTTCCACGAATTCGAGGAATGCGCCGCCGCCAGTAGAGATGTAGGTAATCTTGTCAGCGATACCGAACAGGTCGATAGCAGCCAGAGTGTCACCGCCGCCTGCGATGGAGAACGCGTCGCTGTCGGCGATAGCGTTAGCCACGATTTCAGTACCTTTACGGAAGTTCGGGAATTCAAACACACCAACCGGACCATTCCACAGAATAGTTTTGGCATTTTTCAGGATTTCAGCCAGTTTTTCAGCAGATGCATCGCCCAGATCCAGAATTTGCTCATCATCTTTGATGTCATTTACGGATTTCAGGGTTGCCGTTGCAGTTTCAGAGAACTCGCTAGCAACGCGAACATCAGTCGGGACCGGAATATCGCAAGTACTCAGCAGACGTTTTGCTTCATCAACCAGATCCGCTTCGTACAGGGATTTACCTACGTTGTGGCCCTGAGCAGCAACGAAGGTGTTAGCGATACCGCCACCAACGATCAACTGGTCAGCAATTTTGGACAGCGAATCCAGAACGGTCAGTTTAGTGGAAACTTTAGAACCGCCAACAATAGCAACCATCGGACGAGCCGGTTCTTTCAGCGCTTTACCCAGCGCGTCCAGTTCGTCAGCCAGCAGCGGGCCGGCGCAAGCTACGTCAGCGAATTTGCCGATACCGTGAGTAGAAGCCTGCGCACGGTGAGCAGTACCGAATGCGTCCATCACGAATACGTCGCACAGCGCAGCGTATTTTTTCGCCAGCGCTTCGTCGTCTTTCTTCTCGCCTTTGTTGAAGCGAACGTTTTCCAGAACGACCAGTTCACCGGCAGCAACTTCAACGCCGTCCAGGTAATCTTTAACCAGACGTACCGGGTTGGAGAGTTTGTCTTTCAGATAGTTAACAACCGGCAGCAGAGAGAATTCTTCGTTGTACTCGCCTTCGGTCGGACGACCCAGGTGGGAAGTTACCATCACTTTCGCACCCTGCTTCAGCGCCAGTTCGATAGTTGGCAGGGAAGCACGAATACGCGCGTCGCTGGTGACTTTGCCATCTTTAACCGGCACGTTCAGATCAGCACGGATGAAAACGCGTTTACCAGCCAGATCCAGATCGGTCATCTTAATTACAGACATGGTGAATCCTCTCAATGATTCTTAAAGTTTTGCGAGCGCTGTCGCGCCCTACCTGAAACCAATAGCCGACATTGCTAACGTCGTGTCGAGCATCCGGTTAGCAAAGCCCCATTCGTTGTCGCACCACACAAGGGTTTTAATAAGGTGCGCACCACTTACCCGCGTCTGTGTGCCATCAACAATGGCGCTGTGCGGATCGTGGTTAAAATCGGTTGAAACCAACGGTAATTCCGTATAATCAACTATACCATGAAATGTCCCACGCGCTGCTTTTTGCAGCAACATGTTGACTTCCATAGCTTTTACAGGTTTCTTCACCGTTACGCTCAGATCGATCGCGGTCACATTAATTGTCGGTACGCGCACCGCTATCGCTTCAAATCTGTCATTAAACTGCGGGAAAATTCGCGTGATGCCCGCCGCCAGTTTGGTATCTACCGGAATGATCGACTGGCTGGCCGCGCGCGTACGCCGCAGATCGGGGTGGTAAGCGTCAATCACTTGCTGGTCATGCATCGCGGAGTGAATGGTTGTCACCGTTCCCGACTCAATGCCATAAGCATCGTCGAGCAGTTTTATGACCGGAATAATACAGTTTGTCGTACAGGAGGCATTAGAGACCAGAAGGTCTTCAGAGCGAAGGGTTTCCTGGTTGACGCCGAAAACAATCGTTGCGTCGAGATCGTGGCTGCCAGGATGGGAAAAGAGCACTTTTTTCGCGCCCGCCGCCAGATGCGCCTCGCCATCCTCACGGCTGCCGTATACGCCGGTACAGTCGAGCACCACATCGACACCCAGTTCGCGCCACGGCAGCGCCGCAATTGAGCGCTCATGCAGGATGCGAATTACGTCGTCGCCCACAAACAGTTGCTCGCGCTCCTGGTGAACATCCCAGGCAAAACGCCCGTGGCTGGTGTCATATTTCAATAAATGCGCCATGCCCACAGCATCGGCCAGTTCATTGATTGCCACCACGGTGATTTCCGCCCGACGCCCGGATTCATATAAAGCACGAACCACGTTGCGCCCAATGCGACCGAAACCATTAATCGCTATGCGTACGGTCATAATTCTCCTGCAAGGCTAGCTGGCCTGAAGTGGATGACAGAGTAATCCAGCCACCACAGAAGGGGAATCCTCGCCTGCCTTAAACTGCGTCTGTTTGGTTAATTGTCGAACATTTAATCGACTGAAACGCTTCAGCTAGAATAAGCGAAACAAGGAATAAAAGGAATGATTGTCCAGACGGTTTCGCCAGTAATCTGACTTGCATCACATTTTCGCAGGAATAATCAACGCGGCCAAAAGGTACTTTCGTGAGGAAAATAACTGACAAACTGACAGAAAGAGAATGAGCGCAACAAAGCGTCCCTGCATGATCGGCTGATGAAGAAAGGCAAAATCCTTTCTGGCGCTGATTAAAACCAGCTCTGCTCCGGCGTCTTTGGCTCACTGCGTTCTGCGCGCGGCATCTCAACCGACAGCGAAGAGAGTTGCTTAGCCCACAGATCGGCCACCCACTTCACGCCCTTCGCGGTGAAACGCGCCTGAGACCAGCTACGTTTGTTTTCCCCGACGCCGCCATGGACGGTGAAGTAACCTTCGTCAATATGGTACGGCTGTGGCATCAACGTACCGTTTACACGCTGCATAATATTGCGCTCAAGCAAAAAGCCCCGGAACAGAGACTCTTTCACGCGCAGCATTTTGCAAAGCTGACGAAAACCAAGCGACTCTTCAACCCTGACATAGCGATCAAAGAACTCAGCCTTTGGGGCTGAGAGAGCAAGTAACTCTTCCGCTCGCTGACGCTTTTCGTACTGCTCAGCCCAGGCGCGTGCCGCCGCAGCAGGATTCGTAAAATCGGGCAAACTGATAAGTTTCTCTTTCTCCTGCCAGCGATCGAGCATTTCTGCCGTAAAGGTCGGCGAGAGGCGCGAAACCGTCAGCAATGAGTCCCGTTTATTAAGCAAAAATTCTTGTCGCATCTCGCCTTCTCGCTCGTACGGGTGCTCGTTCACCGGCTGGGAAAGCCGTTGCGCGGTTTCCAGACTTTTCACCATCCGCTTCACTTCGCCATGCGTCACGCCTGTCAATTTTGCGATTTCACGGCTGCTGATTGTCGCCAGTACAGGCTGCGAATTGAGATTTTCACTAGGAATTATCATAGGTTCACTCCTTACTCACACTCACCCTGGATAATTTGCAGAATTATTATACAACTTACTGGATGCATATCCAGTATATTTTTCATGCACGGATCAATGCCGTTTTCGTCGAGTGACTAAGAAGAGAGTGCCGGGTCAGGAGGAAGAAGATTAGAGGGATAACTAAATGACAGATGGCGCCTCGCTTATCCAGTCTACCTATTCCGCAACCCGTAGACTTGATAACGCATAAGCGCCATCCGAAATGACTTTTAATGCAGGCCCGGCAGGCAGAGCGCCGCCGGGCAAGAGTGATTACAGCAGCGCTTTCGCTTTTGCCACCACATTGTCAACGGTGAAACCAAACTCTTCAAACAGCAGCTCTGCCGGAGCAGATTCGCCGAAGGTGGTCATACCCACCACCGCGCCGTTCAGGCCAACGTATTTGTACCAGAAATCCGCAATGCCGGCTTCGATAGCCACACGCGCAGAAACCGCTTTCGGCAGCACGGATTCACGGTATGCCGCATCCTGTTTGTCGAAGGTGTCGGTCGATGGCATGGACACCACGCGCGCCTTCACGCCTTCGGCGGTCAGTTTTTCATAAGCAGCAACGGCCAGTTCCACTTCAGAGCCAGTAGCGATCAGGATCAGTTCCGGCTGACCGGCACTCTCTTTCAGCACGTAGGCACCACGGGCGACATCGGCCAGTTGCTGTGCCGTACGTTCCTGCTGCGCCAGGTTCTGACGGGAGAGGATCAGCGCCGTCGGACCATCTGCACGCTCAACGCCATATTTCCACGCCACTGCGGATTCCACCTGGTCACACGGACGCCAGGTACTGACGTTCGGGGTCAGGCGCAGGGAAGCCACCTGCTCGACCGGCTGGTGCGTCGGGCCGTCTTCGCCCAGACCGATGGAGTCGTGGGTGTAAACCAGCACCTGACGCTGTTTCATCAGCGCCGCCATACGCACCGCATTACGGGCATATTCAACGAACATCAGGAAGGTTGAGGTGTACGGCAGGAAACCGCCATGCAGCGAGATACCGTTGGCAATTGCCGTCATACCGAACTCGCGCACGCCGTAGTGAATGTAGTTACCGGCAGTGTCTTCGTTAATCGCTTTCGAACCGGACCAGATAGTCAGGTTGGATGGCGCCAGGTCAGCGGAGCCGCCGAGGAATTCCGGCAACAGCGGACCGAAAGCTTCAATGGCATTCTGCGACGCTTTACGGCTGGCGATTTTCGCCGGGTTAGCCTGAAGCTTCTCGACGAACGCCTGCGCTTTGGCATCGAAATCAGACGGCAGTTCGCCCTTCATACGGCGGGTGAACTCAGCGGCCTCCTGCGGGAAGGCTTTGGCGTAAGCGGCGAATTTGTCGTTCCACGCCGCTTCTTTGGCCTGACCGGCTTCTTTCGCATCCCACTGCGCATAGATTTCAGACGGGATTTCAAACGGCGCGTATTTCCAGCCGAGCGCTTCGCGGGTCAGAGCGATTTCAGCATCGCCCAGCGGCGCGCCGTGGGAATCGTGGGTACCGGCTTTGTTCGGCGAACCGAAACCGATGATGGTTTTGCACATCAGCAGCGACGGTTTATCAGTAACAGCACGGGCTTCTTCCACCGCACGTTTGATGGCGTCCGCGTCGTGGCCGTCAATGCCGCGTACTACGTGCCAGCCGTAAGCTTCAAAGCGTTTCGCGGTGTCATCGGTGAACCAGCCTTCAACATGGCCGTCAATGGAGATGCCGTTGTCATCGTAGAACGCAACCAGTTTGCCCAGTTTCAGCGTACCGGCCAGGGAGCAGACTTCATGGGAGATGCCTTCCATCATGCAGCCGTCGCCCATAAAGGCGTAGGTGAAGTGGTCAACAATGTCGTGTCCCGGACGGTTGAACTGCGCCGCAAGGGTTTTCTCAGCAATCGCCATGCCCACGGCGTTGGCAATACCCTGCCCCAGCGGACCGGTGGTGGTTTCCACACCGGCGGTGTAACCCACTTCCGGGTGGCCCGGCGTTTTCGAATGCAGCTGACGGAAGTTCTGCAGCTCGGACATCGGCAGATCATAGCCGGTGAGGTGCAGCAGGCTGTAAATCAGCATCGAACCGTGGCCGTTGGACAGCACAAAGCGGTCGCGATCGGCCCAGGCCGGATTCGTCGGGTTGTGGTTCAGAAAATCACGCCACAGGACCTCGGCGATGTCCGCCATACCCATCGGGGCTCCCGGGTGACCGGATTTGGCTTTCTGTACCGCGTCCATGCTCAGCGCACGAATAGCATTGGCAAGCTCTTTACGTGAGGACATTTTGACTCCAGATCGGACTGTTAAGGGCTGTTCCCGTAACGACTTGACGACAGCGCGTTTTGGGCTACGCCGGAAAAAAGTGCCAACAATGTAACCCAAGCGGCATGTCATGTACATGGAGCATCCTTTTGCCGATTCAGAAATCTCTGGAAGCCGCTCGCATGTTGCGCAATCTACTCGCCTGGCGCTCTGTCTCTTCCTTATACTGACAATCTGCAGGTTCGTCTTGAACCGGCGTAGTTAGCAGCATATTGACTCAACCATTACGGAAAATAACAAATGAAAATTCGCCCGCTTCTCTTTGCTCTGGGAATAACAACCGTCCTTGCCGGTTGCCAGAATATGGACTCAAATGCTTTTCTCAGCTCCGGCGCGGAGGCTTTCCAGGCCTACACGCTGAGCGATGCGCAAGTAAAAGCATTAAGTGATGACGCCTGTAAACAGATGGACAGCAAAGCGACCATCGCGCCCGCCAGCAGCACCTACAGTCAACGCCTGACGAAAATTGCTGCCGCGCTCGGCGATAACATCAACGGCCAGCCGGTCAACTACAAGGTTTATGTGGCAAAAGACGTGAATGCTTTTGCCATGGCAAACGGCTGCATCCGCGTCTACAGCGCGCTGATGGATATGATGACCGACAACGAAGTCGAAGCGGTGATCGGCCACGAAATGGGCCACGTTGCGCTGGGCCATGTGAAAAAAGGGATGCAGGTGGCGCTGGGTACCAATGCGGTACGCGCAGCCGCAGCATCGGCAGGCGGTATCGTCGGCAGCCTGTCGCAGTCGCAGCTCGGCGCACTGGGCGAACAACTGGTAAATTCACAGTTCTCCCAGCGCCAGGAATCCGAAGCGGATGACTACTCCTACGATCTGTTGCGCAAACGCGGCATCAACCCGGCAGGGCTGGCGACCAGCTTTGAGAAACTGGCAAAAATGGAAGAGGGTCGGCAGAGTTCGATGTTTGACGATCACCCGGCATCGGCGGAGCGCGCGCAGCATATTCGCGATCGCATGGCCGCAGACGGAATTAAATAATCACCCTGGGAGGCAATATCCGTTCAACGTATTCTGATAAAAAAACCCTTCCGCGCCTGCTGGCGGGGAAGGGTTATATTTCATCGTAGCGTCATTGCTGCGTTATTCATCTTCCAGATAGGTGTAACCGTAGAGGCCCGATTCGAACTCTTCGAGGAACTGCTGTTGCAAAGCCTCATCCAGACCGGTCTGTTTCACCTGATCGCGGAACTGCGTCAGTAGCGTGTTCGGATCGAGCTGAACATACTGCAACATATCCGCCACCGTATCCCCTTCATCTGACAGTTCAACTTCCACACTGCCATCCGGGAAGACAAACACGTCAACCGCTTCGGTATCACCAAACAGGTTATGCATGTTGCCGAGGATCTCCTGGTACGCGCCCACCATAAAGAAGCCCAGCATTGGCGGGTTCTCCGGATCGTACTCCGGTATCGGCATAGTGGTCGCGATACCGTCGCCATCCACGTAATGATCAATGGCGCCGTCGGAATCACAGGTAATATCGAGCAACACCGCGCGGCGTTCCGGCGCATGGTTCAGCCCTTCCAGCGGCAGCACCGGGAACAGTTGATCGATACCCCAGGCATCCGGCATCGACTGGAACAGCGAGAAGTTGACGTACATTTTGTCCGCCATACGTTCCTGCAATTCGTCAATAATCGGGCGATGCGCGCGGTTGCTCGGATCGAGCTGCTTCTGCACTTCATGGCACATATTCAGATAGAGCTGCTCGGCCCAGGCGCGTTCTTGCAGGCTGAAAGTGCCAGAGGAATAGCCGACATGAATATCATGCAGATCCATCTGGCTGTCATGCAGCCATTCACGCAGAGAACGGCGAGTACCAGGCTCGTGCATCTCCTGCCAGGTTTCCCACATGCTTAGCAGCGCACGCGGCGCATCTTCCGCCGGTGGAGTCGCTTGCGTGTACTCGTTACGTTCGACGCCAATAATGTTAGAAACCAGCACGGTGTGATGCGCCGTCACCGCGCGGCCGGATTCGGTGATCACTGTCGGATGCGGCAGACCATTTTCTTCGCAAGCATCGCCAATCGCCCAAATGATGTTGTTGGCATACTCGTTCAGGCCATAGTTTACCGAGCAGTCGGACTGCGAGCGTGTACCTTCATAATCCACGCCCAGACCGCCGCCGACATCGAAGCACTGGATATTGACGCCCAGCTTATGCAGCTCGACGTAGAAACGCGCGGATTCACGCACGCCCGTCGCGATATCACGGATGTTGGCCATCTGCGAACCAAGGTGGAAGTGCAGCAACTGAATACTGTCGAGACGCCCGCGCTCGCGCAGGATCTCCACCAGTTGCAGCACCTGCGTTGCCGCAAGGCCAAATTTCGATTTCTCGCCGCCGGAGGATTGCCATTTGCCGGAACCTTGCGATGCCAGACGCGCGCGTACGCCGAGGCGCGGCACCACGTTCAGGCGTTCAGCTTCTTCCAGTACGATGGCGATTTCGGTCATTTTCTCAATCACCAGATAGACCTTGTGGCCCATCTTTTCGCCAATCAGCGCAAGACGAATGTATTCACGATCTTTATAACCGTTACAGACAATCACCGAACGGGTCATACCGGCATGTGCCAGCACGGCCATCAATTCCGCTTTGGAACCGGCTTCCAGCCCCAGCGGTTCGCCGGAATGGATCAGGGATTCAATAACACGGCGATGCTGGTTCACCTTGATCGGATAAACCAGGAAGTAATCGCCGTTGTAGCCGTAGGACTCACGCGCGCGTTTGAACGCGGCATTAATCGAGCGCAGACGGTGTTGCAGGATCTGCGGGAAGCAGAACAATGCGGGCAAACGTTGCCCCTGTGCTTCACGTGCTTTTACCAGCTGTGCCAGGTCGACACGGGCTTCCGGGACGTCCGGATCCGGGCAAACGCTGATATGGCCCAGCTCGTTGACGTCGTAGTAGTTATTGCCCCACCAGGCAATGTTATAAGTACGAAGCATCTTGCTGGCTTCCTGGGAGCTCATCGCAACCTCCTGCATGGAACGTAGTACACCCTGTTCGCCCGCTGACGAAGGCGAAAACGAAGACATGTCGTCAGACATAGCGAACCTCAATCTATAAAAGTGTATACCCTGCGCACATCACGCTGAGCAATTGCCGAAGCGCGAAGAGACACGGGTGTAAAATAGTTGACTACTATCGCAGTGACACATAGCGATAACAACCCATAAACAGCCTGGCTTAGCCTGATTTCAGCCCAACGCCACGCCTGTGCGACCGGTTTCTTTTTCATATCATTGTAAAACACGCATCCGAACGTCTGTATGACAGCCCGGCGAAACCACGAGAAAACCCCTGTATTAGCAGGAGAGCCCTTGTTCAGGTATCACAACGCCTTACCGGCCCTGGAGTCCTGGGAAGCGCCGAAATGGGTATAACATCGGCAGGTTTGCAGATTAGAAATGCAGGTTGCGGGGAATAAACGCACGCCAGAACGGCGCGACAGATTCTGCGGAAAACAACGGTTCATTATCTCTTATCACCTCCAACGCAAGCCATAGCGACCCGCGACAAGCCAAAGCCCTGAATCAACTGCTTAACCCGGCTGGAAGTGGCGACACGGCGTTTTGGCCGTGCGCTTTTTTTTAAGAGCCGCGCGCCGCGTTTTATACCGACAACGGGGTGAAAATGCAAAATAAAAAAGCTGTGTTTGCCGCATTGTCAGGAAAAATTTCCGTCACTATTTGTGTCAGGATGAGGCAGGGATCAAAAAAAGGCTGGAAATGGGTTCAACAAGTGACCTAAAATAGCCGTCCAGATGTTAATCCATCCAGATTGATTAACTCTCAGACTTCTTGTGCCATCATCTGCAATCTGCGCCGCCAGGCGTGAAAACATCCGGGCACAGAATTCGAGCTAACCGTATTACTCCAGGGTGAAAACTTACTATGGCAAAACACCTTTTTACGTCCGAGTCCGTTTCTGAAGGGCATCCTGACAAAATTGCTGACCAAATTTCAGACGCCGTGCTGGATGCCATCCTCGAACAGGATCCGAAAGCGCGCGTCGCATGCGAAACCTATGTCAAAACCGGTATGGTGCTGGTTGGCGGTGAAATCACTACCAGCGCATGGGTCGATATCGAAGAGATCACCCGTAACACCGTACGCGAAATCGGCTATGTGCACTCCGACATGGGCTTTGATGCCAACTCTTGCGCCGTACTGAGCGCCATTGGTAAGCAATCTCCGGACATCAACCAGGGTGTTGACCGTGCCGATCCGCTGGAACAGGGCGCAGGCGACCAGGGTCTGATGTTTGGTTACGCAACCAATGAAACTGACGTATTGATGCCAGCACCGATCACCTACGCCCACCGTCTGGTAGAGCGTCAGGCTGAAGTGCGTAAAAACGGCACCCTGCCCTGGCTGCGCCCGGACGCAAAAAGCCAGGTCACTTTCCAGTATGATGACGGCAAAATCGCCGGCATCGATGCTGTCGTTCTGTCTACGCAGCACGCTGAAGACATTGACCAGAAATCGCTGCAGGAAGCGGTTATGGAAGAGATCATCAAGCCGATCCTTCCAGCCGAATGGCTGAACGCCTCCACCAAATTCTTTATCAACCCGACCGGCCGTTTTGTTATCGGCGGCCCAATGGGCGATTGCGGTCTGACCGGCCGTAAAATCATCGTTGATACCTACGGCGGTATGGCTCGTCATGGTGGCGGCGCGTTCTCCGGTAAAGATCCGTCGAAAGTGGACCGTTCCGCAGCTTATGCCGCACGTTACGTGGCGAAAAACATCGTTGCTGCGGGTCTGGCCGATCGTTGTGAAATTCAGGTTTCCTACGCTATCGGGATCGCAGAACCGACGTCCATCATGGTGGAAACGTTCGGTACTGAGAAAGTGCCGACCGAGCAACTGACGCTGCTGGTTCGTGAATTCTTCGACCTGCGTCCGTACGGTCTGATCCAGATGCTGGATCTGCTGCACCCGATCTACAAACAAACCGCTGCATACGGTCACTTTGGTCGTGAAACTTTCCCATGGGAAAAAACCGACAAAGCCGCTCTGCTGCGTGAAGCTGCCGGCCTGTAATAATCCGTTGACAGTTTTCCTCTAAAGGCCAGCCTCGCGCTGGCCTTTTGCATTTCCCGCCCGGTTATTTCCGCTGTCTATACTGTTTACGCCTGCCTGGCTTTTTTCTGAAAGCGATTACACCTCACCGCTTCGCTGATTTTTTTCAGAGTTTTCCTTTTGAAAAAGGAGTGAAGCAAAGTTGTTACATTACGTTTCGGCTTAGTCTGAAACTACACCTTTGCACTCACCTTCCAGCGTAAACAATCCTATAATATTTAACACTTTTATTTACATTACCGGCCTTATCGTAATGTAACCGATTACACTCATGTGATGTAAATCACGTAATTTTGCCGGTAACTGGCCTACTTTTGTCACCGGAAAACCAATACACCAATGGAGGGCATCATGCCTGACAATAAAAAACAGGGGCATTCAAATAAGGCGATGACCTTTTTTGTTTGTTTCCTCGCTGCACTGGCAGGATTACTTTTTGGTCTGGATATTGGGGTTATTGCAGGTGCGCTGCCCTTTATCACCAAAGATTTTCAAATTAGCTCACATACACAGGAGTGGGTGGTCAGTTCAATGATGTTCGGCGCAGCCGTCGGCGCTGTCGGTAGCGGCTGGCTCTCCTGGCGCCTGGGACGTAAAAAAAGCTTGATGATTGGCGCCGTACTGTTTGTGGTGGGTTCCCTGTGCTCTGCCGCCGCGCCGAATGTGGAAGTGTTGATTATTTCCCGCGTGCTGCTTGGCCTGGCTGTCGGGATCGCCTCCTATACCGCGCCGCTCTACCTTTCCGAGATCGCACCGGAAAAAATTCGCGGCAGCATGATCTCGATGTATCAGTTGATGATCACCATCGGTATTCTCGGCGCGTATCTCTCGGACACGGCTTTCAGCTACAGCGGTGAATGGCGCTGGATGCTGGGCGTGATCATCATTCCGGCGATTTTGCTGCTGATTGGCGTCTTCTTCCTGCCGGACAGCCCGCGCTGGTTTGCCGCCAAACGCCGTTTCCACGATGCAGAACGGGTGCTATTACGCCTGCGTGACACCAGCGCGGAAGCGAAAAACGAGCTGGAAGAGATCCGCGAAAGCCTGCAAGTGAAGCAGACCGGCTGGTCGCTGTTTAAAGAGAACAGCAATTTCCGCCGCGCGGTGTTCCTCGGCGTGCTGTTGCAAATCATGCAGCAGTTCACCGGTATGAACGTCATCATGTACTACGCACCGAAAATCTTTGAACTGGCGGGCTACAGCAACACCAACGAGCAGATGTGGGGCACCGTTATCGTTGGTCTGACCAACGTGCTGGCAACCTTTATCGCTATCGGTCTGGTAGACCGCTGGGGACGTAAACCGACGCTGGTGCTGGGCTTCCTGGTGATGGCTGTCGGAATGGGGATCCTCGGAACCATGCTGCATATCGGCATCCATTCGCCGTCAGCGCAGTACTTTGCCGTCGCCATGTTGCTGATGTTCATCGTGGGTTTTGCCATGAGCGCCGGTCCGCTGATCTGGGTGCTGTGCTCCGAAATCCAGCCGCTGAAAGGCCGCGACTTCGGTATTACCTGCTCCACCGCCACTAACTGGATTGCCAATATGATCGTCGGTGCAACCTTCCTGACGATGCTGAATTCGCTGGGCAATGCCAATACCTTCTGGGTTTACGGCGCGCTGAACCTGCTGTTCATCGTACTGACCCTGTGGCTGGTGCCGGAAACCAAACACGTTTCGCTGGAGCACATCGAGCGTAACCTGATGCGCGGCCGTCCGCTGCGCGAGATCGGTTCCCACAATTAATAACCCTTCAGGCTTCCTCTGCGGAGGAAGCCTCTGTTTTGCCTGTTGCACTCGCGCTTCACCGATCCTATTCTCTGCAACTATGAAAACTCCCCGTCTTCCCATCGCCATCCAGCAAGCCGTTATGCAGAGCCTGCGGGATAAACTTGCCCTTGCGAACCAGAAACTGGGGCGCAGCTATCCCGAACCTAAAGTGGTGTATCAACAGCGTGGCACGGCTGCGGGCACCGCCTGGTTGGCGGATTACGAAATCCGTCTCAACCCCGTGCTGCTGCTGGAAAACCAGCAGGCATTTGTTGAGGAAGTGGTTCCGCATGAGCTGGCGCATCTGCTGGTGTGGAAACACTTCGGCCGCGTTGCGCCACACGGCAAAGAGTGGAAATGGATGATGGAGAGCGTGCTTGGCGTTCCTGCCCGCCGCACGCACCAGTTCGAACTGGAATCGCTACGACGCAATACTTTCCCATACCATTGTCGATGCCAGCAGCACCAGCTTACGGTACGCCGACACAACCGCGTGCTGCGCGGCGAGGCCGTTTACCGCTGTGTACGCTGTGGCGAACCGCTCATTGCCGACGCGACTAACTGAATCCATTAAGAAATTTTCTGCTCTTACTGATTGCATCAGACAACGCCTTCCGCTACGTTGCGAACTCGTTTCACAGGGAGTTCGCTATGTTTCGTCTTGTCTCACTTTTCATCGCACTGATCGCCATTCCCGCTTTCGCAGCGGATGGCATAAACAGCTTTGCCCAGGCAAAAGCGGCGGGAGCCAAAATTAACGCCGACGCACCGGGCGACTTCTACTGCGGCTGCAAAATTAACTGGCAGGGTAAAAAAGGCGTGGTTGACCTCGCTTCCTGCGGTTACACGGTGCGAAAAAATGAAAACCGCGCCAGCCGCATTGAATGGGAACATGTGATGCCTGCGTGGCAGTTCGGCCATCTGCGCCAGTGCTGGCAGGATGGCGGCCGGAAAAACTGCGCCAAAGATCCGGTCTACCGCAAAATTGAAAGCGATATGCACAACCTGCAACCCGCCGTCGGTGAAGTGAATGGCGATCGCGGCAACTTTATGTATAGCCAGTGGAATGGCGGCGATGGCCAGTACGGCCAGTGCGGTATGAAGATTGATTTCAAAGCGAAGCTCGCTGAGCCGCCAGCCCGCGCCCGCGGTGCGATTGCCCGTACCTACTTCTATATGCGCGATCAATATCAGCTCAGCCTTTCACGCCAGCAAACGCAACTGTTTACCGCGTGGGATAAGCAGTATCCGGTGACGGAGTGGGAATGCACGCGCGATGCGCGTATTGCCGAGGTGCAGGGCAACCACAACCCTTACGTGCAGCGCGCTTGCATGGCGCGAAAGAGCTAACCTACACTAGCGACAACTGATTATTGACAGGTGCAGCGGCGCACTTTCTACCCATGAGCCGCTGCATCGCCTGACAGACGGAATTTCAAAACATGCGTATTCCCCGCATCCATCACCCTGAACCTCTTCAGCCGGGCCATGAAATCGCGCTGAGCGAAGATGCCGCAAACCACGTTGGCCGCGTGCTGCGTATGGGGCCGGGCCAGGCTATTCAACTGTTCGACGGCTCCAATCAGGTGTTCGACGCCGAGATTGTTCGCGCGGATAAGAAAAGCGTGATGGTCAACATTTTGCGTAGCGAAGTGGACGACCGTGAATCCCCGCTACATATCCATCTGGGCCAGGTGATGTCGCGCGGCGAAAAGATGGAATTCACCATTCAGAAGTCGATAGAGCTGGGTGTAAGCCTCATTACGCCACTTTTTTCTGAGCGCTGCGGGGTTAAACTGGACGCCGAACGCCTGAACAAAAAGCTCCAGCAGTGGCAGAAAATCGCTATTGCCGCCTGCGAACAGTGCGGTCGTAACCGTATTCCGGAAATTCGCCCGGCGATGGATCTGGAAGCGTGGTGCGCCGAAGAAGATGCCGGTCTGAAACTGAACCTGCATCCACGCGCCAGCCAGAGCATCAACACGCTTCCGCTGCCGGTTGAGCGCATTCGATTGCTGATAGGCCCGGAAGGCGGCCTCTCTGCCGATGAGATAGCCATGACCGCGCGCTATCAGTTTACGGACATTTTGTTAGGGCCACGCGTACTGCGTACAGAAACTACGGCACTTACCGCCATCACCGCGCTTCAGGTCCGCTTTGGCGACCTGGGTTGAAAGGAGAAGCAGAATGATCAAGCTTGGCATCGTGATGGATCCCATCGCGGACATTGACATCAAAAAAGACACCAGCTTCGCCATGCTGCTGGAAGCACAGCGCCGCGGCTATGAGCTGCACTATATGGAGATGGCGGATCTTTACCTGATCAATGGTGAAGCCCGCGCCCGCACCCGCACGCTTTCCGTCGAACAGAACTACGACAAATGGTACGAATTCGGCAGCGAGCAGGATATTGCGCTGGCCGATCTGGATACCATCCTGATGCGTAAAGATCCGCCGTTCGACACCGAGTATATCTATGCGACCTACATTCTTGAGCGTGCGGAAGAGAAAGGCACGCTGATCGTTAACAAGCCGCAGAGCCTGCGCGACTGTAATGAAAAACTGTTCACCGCCTGGTTCCCGGATCTGACGCCGGAAACGCTGGTTACGCGCAACAAAGCGCAGTTGAAAGCGTTCTGGCAAAAACACACTGACATCATCCTTAAACCGCTGGACGGCATGGGTGGCACGTCGATCTTCCGCGTCAAAGAGAGCGATCCGAACCTGTCGGTGATTACTGAAACGCTGACCGAACTGGGCAGCCGTTACTGCATGGCGCAAAACTATCTGCCGGCGATCAAAGACGGCGACAAGCGCGTGCTGGTGGTTGACGGTGAACCGGTGCCTTACTGCCTGGCGCGCATTCCGCAGGGCGGCGAAACCCGCGGCAACCTGGCGGCGGGCGGCCGCGGCGAACCGCGTCCGTTAAGCGAAAGCGACTGGGCTATTGCGCGCAAAGTTGCGCCGGTGTTGAAAGCCAAAGGGCTGATTTTTGTTGGCCTGGATATTATCGGCGACCGTCTGACCGAAATTAACGTGACCAGCCCGACCTGCGTGCGTGAAATTGAGGCTGAATTCCCGATCTCCATCACCGGCATGCTGATGGATGCTATCGAAAAACGTCTGGGTAAATAATCTCAGCGTACAGGGCGGGAAGGATCCCGCCCATGACAGCATTGCCAGGTGACAGCTTTGCGCTTTCCCCCCATACTAAGCTGTCGCTTTTTTGAACCAGGAAACAGAACCTCTGACAATGAATTTACAGCATCACTTTCTTATTGCCATGCCTGCCCTTCAGGATCCTCTCTTTCGGCGCTCGGTAGTCTATATCTGCGAGTACAACGACGAAGGCGCAATGGGGCTGATTATTAATAAGCCGCTGGAAAACCTGAAAGTTGACGGTGTCCTGGAAAAACTCAAAATCCAGCCAGAAGCGCGGGATCCGGCCATCCGCCTGGACAAACCGGTGCTGCTGGGCGGCCCGCTGGCGGAAGATCGTGGTTTTATCCTGCATACGCCGCCCGCCACATTCGCTTCCAGCATTCGCGTTTCGGATAACACCGTAGTTACCACCTCACGCGATGTGCTGGAAACCCTTGGAACGGCAGAACAGCCGAGCGAAGTGCTGGTCGCGCTGGGGTACGCCTCGTGGGAAAAAGGGCAACTGGAGCAAGAGATCATGGATAACGCCTGGCTCACCGCCCCGGCCGATCTCAATATTCTGTTCAAAACGCCGATCGCCGACCGCTGGCGCGAAGCGGCAAAACTTATCGGTATCGATATCTCCACCATGCCTGGCGTAGCGGGGCATGCCTGATGAGCGGAACCTTGCTGGCCTTTGATTTTGGCACCAAAAGCATTGGCGTCGCCATTGGGCAACGCATCACCGGCACGGCGCGTCCGCTCACCGCGCTGAAAGCGCAGGACGGCACGCCAGACTGGAAGCTTATCGAAAAACTACTGAAAGAGTGGCAGCCGGAAACGGTCATCGTCGGCTTGCCGCTCAATATGGATGGCACCGAACAGCCGCTGACGGCGCGCGCACGCAATTTCGCCAATAAAGTGCACGGTCGTTTTGGCGTGAAAGTTACCCTGCATGATGAGCGGTTAAGCACCGTAGAAGCCCGTGCCGGTTTGTTCGAACGCGGCGGTTTTCGCGCGCTCGACAAAGGCAGCGTTGATTCTGCCTCCGCCGTGATCATCCTCGAAAGCTATTTTGAGCAGCACGCCTGATCCCCGCTTCAATTCGGTTTCGTAACAACCTCACCTAAATAAAGCCGCGCGTCGACCGCGGCTTTTTGCCGATCGTTTTCACAGTTTCTGACCGCCCTTTTTGCATTTCCATTACTGTTTCTATAAAAGAAACATAACAGAGCGATAAATCTGTCAGGCCTTTTCCGTCAGATGGCTGGCCAGCGTATGAAGTGCCTGTAAGCGGGTTTCGACCTCAGCGTCTTCGATGTTCCACATCCCGGCAAAGGCCAGCGCCGCAGAGTGCGCGCCGAGGGGTTTGGCCATCGACACTTCGCCATCGTCATGATGCCAGACCACATGACCATGCTGACGCTGCAGAGCGACATGCGGGCCAAGCTGCTGCCACTGCTCGTCAGTAAAGCGTTTTTGCAGTTCGTCATCGCTTTCCGCCGCCAGCAGCGCCATGCCGATGACGGATTGCCAGGCGGGCAGCATATGAAAACCGGCCAGCGCCTGGCTGACCTGGCTACCGGGTTCGGAGTGATAGATATAGATGACCTGATCCTCCCACAGCACGCCCATCGCCACCACGATGTCTTTCGGGGCGTAGCGTTCAAGCAAAGGGAGCGCCTGGGAGAAAAGCGCCGAGCCGCGAATCGCCTGCGCCGCCAGCGCATGAATGCCAGGCCCTGGCAGATAACGTCGCTGAGCATCCTGCATGGTCAGGCCGATCGACGCCATGGTCATCAGCAACCGGTTGACGCGCGTGGTGTTAATGCCCATCAGACGAGCCAGCTCGCGGCAACCAATGGCGCGACCACTGGAAACCAGGTACTGCAGGCAGCGGATACCGTCAATCAGGCTTTGGTTAGGTTGTGAGGACATTCAGGATTCGCTTATCAGGTTGCTCAAAATTCGATTTTACCGTCAGTAAAGAAGGATACAAGATTATGAAGATCTTTCCCCATAGCGAAGCGAGAACCTTTCCGACGCAGCATCTGCTCTGCGATTTATTGGTCGCAGGCGGCGGCCTTGCTGGCCTTTGCGCCGCGCTTGCGGCTGCCCGCGACGGCTTACAAGTGGTGCTGATTCAGGACAGGCCAGTGCTTGGCGGGAATGCCTCCAGCGAAGTAAGACTGTGGGCGAATGGTGCCACGTCGCATATGGGGAACAATAACCGCTGGGCGCGCGAAGGCGGCATCATGGGCGAAATCATGGAAGAGAACCTCTGGCGCAACAAAGAGGGCAACCCGGTAATGTTCGATCTGGTCCTGCTGGATCTGGCGAAAAGCCAGCCGGGGTTAACACTTTTACTCAATACCGCCGTTTATGAAGTGGAAAAAGAGCAGCAGCGCATTACCCAGGTCAAAGCCTTCAACCCGATCAACGAAACCTTTTACAGCGTAAATGCAGCGCAGTTTTGCGACGCCACCGGCGATGGCGTGCTGGGTTTTCTGGCGGGCGCAGAGTATCGCGAGGGCGCTGAAGACGCACAAGAGCTGGGCGAGAAGATGGCGCCGGGGGATCATTTCGGCCATAAGCTGGGCCATTCGATCTACTTCTATACCAAACAAACTGATGGACCGGTCAACTTTGTACCGCCCTCTTTTGCGCTGCAAGATATTACCAAAATCCCGCGCTACAAGCGGCTGACATCAACGCTGAACGGTTGCGATCTGTGGTGGCTGGAGTGGGGAGGCCGCCTGGATACCGTGCATGAAAGCGAAGAGATCAAATGGGAGCTGTGGAAAATCGTCTGGGGCGTCTGGGATCATATTAAAAACTCCGGCAACTTCCCGGAAGCCGCGAATATGACCATCGAATGGGTGGGCGCTATTCCTGGCAAGCGCGAGAGCCGCCGCTTCCTTGGCGATCATTTACTGTGCCAGCAGGATATTATCGAACAACGCGATCACTACGATGCCGTGGCCTACGGCGGCTGGTCGATCGACCTGCATCCGGCGGATGGCGTTTACAGCACGCACGACGGCTGCCGCCAGTTTCACAGCAAAGGCACCTACACCATTCCATTTCGCTGCCTTTATAGCCGCTCGCTGGACAATCTGTTCCTCACCGGCAGGCTGATTTCCGCCTCCCATGTCGCGTTTGGCAGCGCCCGCGTGATGTGCACCTGCGGTCTGCTGGGCGAAGTGGTGGGACGCGCCGCCGCACTTTGTAAAGCAGAGCACTTTACCCCGCATGAACTGGCGGAGCCTGCGCACATCGGCCTACTGCAACAGCAGTTACAGGCTAATGGCTGCTATATTCCACGACGCTGGTTGAACGATCCAGCGGCCGGAGCGGAAGTCAGCGCCAGCAGCGAATACCAACTGACTGAACTTCCCGCCAGTGGTCGCTGGCACGCATTAACCGGGCGGATGGCGCTACTGCTGCCGATACAGGCTGGCGCAAAACTGCCGGATATCGCGCTGTTCCTGCGGGCCAAAACGCCGCAAACGCTGGCAGTATCCCTGCTCGGCAGCGCGCGAGCCGGAAATTTTACTCCAGATTATCAATACGCCGAGTCTGTATTGCAGGTTTCCGGCGAAGGCTGGCACACCTTGTCATTCCGCTGGCAGAGCGAGCGCGACCAGTATCTGTTTATCGCCTTCGAGGCGCAGGATGCGATCGAAATCGCCCTGACGGATACCCATCTGCCCGGCATGATGACGGTATTTAACAGCCTGAATGCACGCGTGGCGAAACACACTCGTCAGATTGTCGATGGCGATTATGGCGTTGACGAGTTCGACTTCTGGCTGCCGCGCCGTCATCCGCAACAAATTATGCCTGCCCTGCGCTTCAGCCAGCCGTTAACAGCCTGGAACGTCCAGAATGTGCTTAACGGACGCCTGCGCCCGGAGCAGCAGCTCAACGGCTGGACGCCGGATGCTAACGACCCAACACCGGAGATCGTCTGGCGTTGGGCCACACCGCGCCAGATCCGGCATCTGACGCTGGTGCAGGACAACGACTTTGATAACGCCATGGAGTCGGTGCAAATGGGCCATCACTACGCTGTGACGCCACACTGTATTACGCACTACCGCCTGTGGGTGGACGATAAACTCCTGGCTGAAGTGCGGGATAATCACCACTCCGTCTGCCAGCACCGGTTCCCCGAACCGCTGACAGCATTGAGCGTTCGGCTGGAAATCCTCGCGACAGCAGGCGCTCTGCCAGCGGTTTATTCGCTAAACGTGCGTTAGCCACCCCTGCTGAACGCGCTGCTGATGGCTTTGCGCAAAGGTCTGCATGCCCGCCTGCAGCCCGGTCTGCATCACACCGGGCAACTGGTGTGTTTTGCCTTCGCGGATCAGATTCGCGACCGCCGGAGAATTAATCAGCAGTTCAAACAGCGCGATCCGCCCTCCCCGCGTGTCTGCTTCCAGCCTCTGCGCCAGCACCGCTTGCAGGCTTCCGGCCAGTTGGCTGCGCACCGGATCTTTCTCCTGCGCCGGAAACGTATCCACCAGACGTTCCACCGCCTGCGCTGCCCCACGCGTATGCAGCGTGGCCAGCACCAGATGCCCGGTCTCTGCGGCGGTTAAAGCCAGACGGATAGTTTCGCTGTCGCGCAGCTCGCCCAGCAGGATCACATCCGGATCTTCACGCAGTGCCGCACGCAAACCGGCAGCGAATGAGCGACAGTGCTGGCCGATCTCCCGCTGCTGGATCAAGCACCGCTTGCTGGTATGGACAAATTCGATCGGATCTTCCAGCGTCAAAATATGTCCGTCTTGATGTTGGTTGAGGTGATCAACCATCGCCGCCAGCGTCGTGGATTTGCCGCTGCCGGTGGCGCCGGTAACCAGAATAAGCCCGTTATCCCGCTCCAGCAGTGTGTTCAGCGCGGCGGGCGCATCCAGTTCTGCGAGTAATGGGCTGCTTTGCGCCAGCAGTCGCAGCGCCAGCGAGACGCCCTGATGATGGCTGAACGCGCCCGCACGCAAGCGCTGTCCGCGCGCGGTGGTAAGGGCGAAATCAACCTGCCCCTGTTCTCGCCATTGCTGCTGCAGCGCGCTGCTCAGATGCGCATTGATAACCCCGCTGACATCAGGCGTGGGAAAAGGCGCAGGCACCAGCCGTCCCTGCTGTCGCCAGCGTGGTGGACAATGACTGCACAGGTGTAGATCCGAGACATTATGCTTTACACTAAGCTCCACTATTTCATCTATATCCATAACGCTATCCTGGAAACATGAACGATATTGCGCACAACCTGGCACAGGTCCGGGACAAAATCTCCGCTGCCGCAACACAATGCGGCCGTGCTCCAGCAGAAGTTACTTTACTTGCAGTGAGCAAAACTAAGCCTGCGAGCGCTGTCGCAGAAGCCATCGACGCCGGACAGCGCGCGTTTGGGGAAAACTATGTTCAGGAAGGGGTCGATAAGATCCTTCACTTCCGCGAGGCGGGCGTGGAAGACCTGCAATGGCACTTTATCGGGCCGTTGCAGTCCAACAAAAGCCGTCTGGTAGCCGAACATTTCGACTGGTGCCACACCATCGATCGTTTGCGGATCGCCAGCCGCTTAAGCGAACAGCGTCCCGCCGACCTGCCGCCGCTGAATGTGCTGATTCAGGTCAACATCAGCGACGAGCAGAGCAAATCGGGCATTGCCCTCAGCGAGCTGGATGCGCTGGCGGCACAGGTCGTTGAATTACCGGGCATTTGCCTGCGAGGTTTGATGGCGATCCCCGCGCCGGAAACGGAGTACGCGCGGCAGTTTGCCGTAGCACGGCAAATGGCTGTAGCATTTGAAGCGCTCAAAACACGTTATCCAACGGTGGATACCCTGTCGCTGGGCATGACGGACGACATGACCGCCGCCATTGCGGCTGGCAGCACGATGGTGCGCATCGGGACAGCTATTTTTGGTGCGCGCGATTACACGAAAAATTAAGGAATACTGAGGAACGCCATGAAGACGTTGACTTTCCTGCTCTCGACAGTGCTTGAACTTTATACAATGGTTCTGCTGTTGCGCGTCTGGATGCAGTGGGCACGCTGCGATTTTTACAACCCGTTTTCGCAGTTTGTAGTGAAAGCTACACAGCCGATTGTCGGGCCGCTGCGCCGTGTCATTCCGCCGCTGGGGCCGCTGGATAGCGCCTCGCTGCTGATCGCTTTTGTACTCAGTCTTATCAAAGCGATCGTGCTGTTTATGGTGATCACGTTCCAGCCGATCATCTGGATTTCCGCGCTGCTGATTTTACTGAAAACCATCGGTCTGATGATTTTCTGGGTGCTGCTGGTCATGGCAATCATGAGTTGGGTTAGCCAGGGCCGTAGCCCGGTCGAGTACGTTTTAATACAGTTGACGGAACCGCTGCTGCGCCCAATCCGCAATCTGCTGCCAGCGATGGGCGGCATCGACTTCTCGCCGATGATTCTGGTGCTGCTGCTGTACGTCATCAATATGGGGATTGCGGAGCTGCTGCAATCCACCGGCGATATTCTTCTGCCGGGGTTGTGGATGGCACTATGAGTGCCGTTTCGACCTGTGAAGAGGGGCTGGTTTTGCGGCTGTACATTCAGCCGAAAGCCAGCCGTGACAGCATTGTTGGCTTGCATGGCGACGAACTGAAAGTCGCCATTACCGCTCCGCCTGTAGACGGCCAGGCAAATGCACACCTGGTCAAATACCTCGCAAAGCAGTTTCGCGTGGCAAAAAACCAGGTGGTGATTGAAAAAGGCGAGCTGGGCCGCCATAAGCAGATTAAAATTACCCACCCGCAACAGATCCCGACGGAAGTCGCGGCGCTAATCGATTAGGATCCACTATGCAAAAAGTTGTCCTCGCGACCGGTAATGCCGGTAAAGTGCGCGAGCTTGCCTCGCTATTGAACGATTTCGGCCTCAACGTGGTCGCACAAACTGAACTGGGCGTTGAGTCCGCAGAAGAGACCGGGCTGACGTTTATTGAGAACGCCATCCTCAAAGCCCGCCACGCGGCGCAGGTTACCGGTTTGCCCGCCATCGCTGACGATTCCGGCCTGGCGGTTGATGCATTGCAGGGCGCTCCGGGGATCTATTCGGCGCGCTATTCCGGCGTGGATGCGACCGATCAGCAGAATCTGGAAAAGCTGCTCGATGCGCTGAAATCTGTCCCGGATGAACACCGTACCGCACAGTTCCACTGTGTGCTGGTTTATCTGCGTCATGCGGACGATCCAACGCCGCTGGTGTGCCACGGTTGCTGGCCCGGCATGATCGCGCAGCAGCCGGCTGGCAGCGGCGGTTTTGGTTACGATCCGATTTTCTTTGTTCCTTCCGAGGGTAAAACCGCGGCGGAACTTACCCGCGAAGAGAAAAGCGCCATTTCCCATCGCGGCCAGGCGTTAAAATTGTTACTGGAAGCACTGCGTAATGGCTGATTTGCCACCTCTGAGCCTTTATATCCATATTCCCTGGTGCGTGCAGAAATGCCCGTACTGCGACTTCAACTCGCACGCACTGAAGGGCGAAGTGCCGCACGACGATTACGTTCAGCATCTGCTGAACGATCTCGATGCTGACGCGCCCTGGGCGCAGGGACGCGAAATAAAGACCATCTTTATTGGTGGCGGCACACCGAGCCTGCTGTCCGGCCCGGCGATGCAAACGCTGCTGGATGGCGTGCGCGCCCGGCTGCCGCTGGCGGCCAATGCGGAAATCACCATGGAAGCCAATCCAGGCACCGTGGAAGCGGACCGTTTTGTCGATTACCAGCGCGCGGGCGTGAACCGTATCTCCATCGGCGTGCAAAGCTTCAGTGAAACCAAGCTTCAACGGCTCGGGCGAATTCACGGCCCGGAAGAAGCAAAACGAGCAGCGAAGCTGGCAAGCGGGCTGGGGCTTCGCAGCTTTAACCTTGATTTGATGCACGGCCTGCCGGATCAGTCGCTGGAAGAGGCGCTGGACGATCTGCGCCTGGCCATTGAACTTAACCCGCCGCACCTGTCGTGGTATCAACTGACTATTGAACCCAATACGCTGTTTGGCTCGCGCCCGCCGGTGCTGCCGGATGACGATGCGCTGTGGGATATTTTCGAGCAGGGGCACCAGATCCTTACCGCGGCTGGCTATCAGCAGTATGAAACCTCAGCCTACGCGAAACCGGGTTATCAGTGTCAGCATAACCTCAACTATTGGCGCTTTGGTGATTACCTGGGGATTGGTTGCGGCGCGCACGGTAAAGTGACCTTCCCGGATGGACGCATTCTGCGCACGGCGAAAACCCGCCATCCGCGTGGGTATATGCAGGGGAAATACCTTGATAAGCAGCACGATGTTGAAGCACAGGATAAACCGTTCGAATTCTTTATGAATCGCTTTCGCCTGCTGGAGCCTGCGCCGCGTGCTGAATTCACCCGCTACACCGGGCTGGATGAAAGTACGATACGCCCGCAGATCGAGCAGGCGCTGGCGTTAAATTATTTGCGTGAATGCGACACATACTGGCAAATAACCGAACACGGTAAGCTGTTTCTCAATTCTCTGCTTGAGTTGTTTCTGGCTGAATAAAAACTTTGGCCCTCTGCACGGAACGCAGAGGGCTGAAAGCGCTACAGATATATTAATGGTTCCGCTGATACAACGCCTGGCGCACTAATACCACCGCGCTGGCAATAACCCCACCACACAACGCGGCTAAAATAGTAAGTAAAACCCGGCGCGGCCCATCCCTTTTGGTAGGAAGCGATGGAGAAAGCTGGTATTTAAACGGCGTGAAGGTGATATCTTTAATATCCAGTTTGTCCAGTTCCGCCAGGCGATGTTCACGATAACGGAAATCCGCATTAAGCCGGGTAACATCGGCAATCGACTGTTCGATTTTAAGTTTTTCAGCAATGCCATCAGAACCCAGAGCAATCGAATAATCCGGGTCATCCTGTACGGATTGCCCATTACTGTAAACCGGACGTTTAATACCGGCAGCATTGGCCACTTCCAGCGAGTAATTTAGTCGCCTCAACTTGGTGTCATGGAGCGTATTCATCCGCTCACGCTCCATCGCCAGCGACTCCCTCTCCGTATCCTTTTTTAAATCCACTTCTTCACGCAGATAATTTAATGTTTCTTGAACAACCAAAGCAGAAATATAACTGATGTAGCTGTTAAGAATTTCCTTAGCCTCGCCAGCCGTCGGGGCGGTGAAGCTTAGCGTCCAGGACTGGTAAGGCACGTTATCAGCGCTTTTCCCCGGCGTGTTATTGACCGCCTTGATCTTCCCGGACAGCAGTACAATGCCGCGGCGCAGCTCTTCGGCATCAGGATTAGAGGCCATCAGCTTACCGACCACCAGCGGAGACGATGCCAGGAACTCTTCGCGCAGCGATTCAGAATTAAACTTTTTCAGGAACAGGTTAAATACTTCTATCTTATCAAGGGAAGGTTTAACATCGAGAACCTGCAAAGTAGAAAGCGCCTTTTGCAACTGGCTCCATTGCGGTTTTTCTGCTGGCGTGATTTCTGCCTGGCTGGTCCATTTTGGCGTTAATAACGCACTAATAAAGAATCCGGCCAGAGAAAATATCAGAATAGTCGAGATAATAATTCGCTTGCTTTCCCACAAGGTGTTAATTAAATCGAGCAGATCAATCTCTGTATTTGTTTCCCTCTCAGCAAAGTCCTTATAGGTTGAGGCGTCATCTTTCGATTGGATATGTAGTGATGTCATACAGGTAAGCATCGCGTCCATGATGTGAAATTTGATATTATCACCAACATGAAAACTCTCAAAGAAAAATAACCCCCTTGTTTCAATCACATTAATACCCATGGCAATTCATCTTAATTAATATTATAAGACAGATTGAAAGACTTTCAGGGATATAATATAGCGAGTAAAATAATAAACCCGACCAATATAGCCGGGCTTTATTTGACTATTCCGAAAATAAAAAACTATAACAGCGGCTCACTTCAATCCGGCGGTTAACGCTTTGCGGTTTTCTTCCAGCGAAACGACGCGCTTACAAACGTCTTTGCCAAACTGCTGAAAATCCGCTTCCTGGTTTTTCCACTCATCCTGAATAGCCGTCTGCAAACCGCCGAGGCTCCCCAACACGCTCTGTAGCGGATTACCGCCGCTCTTCAGCACGGCTTTAGCACCCATTTCGTTGATGCTGTCCTGCAAAATACCGCCCATTGCCTGGTTCACCAGTTGCTGACCATTGGCGCGCACTTCATCAATCGCTTTGTAGTGGAATGTCAGGCCATCGTTGCGGTGTTCAATAATGCGGTTCATCTGATCTTTCAGCTGCGCATCCAGCTTGGTCAGACGGTTGCGCATGCTGCTGTTCTCTCCCACCTGTTTGACGATGATCGTATCCAACGCTGCGCGGCTTTTCTCCACGCGGCTGCGCGCGCCATCGTCAATCCACGGCAGAGCGCTGCGCAATTCGGCCTGGTAATCCTTCGCCTGCTCGCGCTGCGCAGCAGTTAGCGAAGGCTGTTTGCCATTAAACATGACATTGCCGTCCGGGGTGATCACCAGGTTACCGTTCTCACCTTTCACCTGCACCGTTTGCGGGCTAATGATTACATCGTCACGCGGCGTCACGCCACATTGATAATCAGCCTGAGCCGCAAATGCGGTAACCGTAAGAGCCGCCGCCAACAGCGTTTTGCGCATCATAAAAAACTCCTGTAGAGACAAAACGGGCCAGCTAATGCTGGCCCCTTATGCTTTATTAGTCCCACCAAACGTCGAAAAGTTCGCTGACGCGTACCTCGCTCAGTTTGCGGTCTTCCAGCCACTTACGCACAATGGCCTGATGTTCTTCGGTACATTTACCGATTTCCTGCAAACAAATCAGACCGTCCCAGGCCAGATAACCACTGCCGTCAAACGCCAGCTTATTCGGCTCGATCACTTCCTGAATAAAGTCATCAACGGTTTTATCGATCTGCTCTTCGCTGGTGCCTTCCGGAAAACGCCATGCAACGGAAAAACCCAGTTCCTGGAACTCGTCGATATGCATTTTTTTACGCAAGCGACGACTGCGGTTTGTTGCCATTATTTCACCCTCTCGAACATTAAGTCCCATACGCCGTGACCAAGACGGTGGCCACGCTGTTCAAATTTAGTCACTGGACGCGAATCCGGACGCGGCACAAAGTCATTCGTCGCCGACAGGTTTTTATAACCGTCGATAGAGGACATCACTTCAAGCATATGTTGCGCATAGGCTTCCCAGTCAGTCGCCATATGGAACACGCCGCCCAGCTTGAGCTTGCTTTTCACCAGTTCAGCAAACGGTACCTGAACGATGCGGCGTTTATTATGACGCGCTTTATGCCACGGGTCAGGGAAAAACAGCTGCACCATATTTAAAGAATTGTCAGGAATCATTTTATGCAGCACTTCGACCGCGTCGTGGCACATCACGCGCAGGTTCTCAACGCCCTCTTCATGCGCAGAAGAGAGGCAAGCGCCGACGCCCGGCGAGTGCACTTCAATGCCAAGAAAGTTCTGTTCCGGACGCATTTTCGCCATCTCCACCAGCGAAGCGCCCATGCCGAAGCCAATTTCCAGCGTAACCGGTGCCGTGCGGCCAAACAGCGCAACGAGATCCAGCGGCTGTTCGCTGAACTCAACGCCCATCACCGGCCAGTAATTTTCCAGCGCGTGCTGCTGCCCCTTGGTCAGGCGGCCCTGGCGACGGACAAAGCTACGAATCCGGCGCAATGGGCGGCCGTTTTCATCAAATTCCGGTGAAATGACGTCGTTATTCATAAAGTGATCTGCTCGTGAGAGTGTTCAGGAAACGGGCATTATCCAAAGTTAATCGCATGATGCAAGCACCGGAAAGTTCCGGTTTACAGGCCAGCGCCTCTGTGCTGCAATCTTCGCCCCTGACAACGCGATTCTGGTGACCATGCAAGCGTCTCAATTTTCAGCCCAGGTTCTGGACTGGTACGATAAATACGGGCGAAAAACCCTGCCCTGGCAAATTGAAAAAACGCCTTACAAAGTATGGCTGTCGGAAGTGATGTTGCAACAGACGCAGGTTGCAACCGTTATTCCTTATTTCCAGCGTTTTATGGCCCGTTTCCCGACGGTGACCGATCTGGCAAACGCTCCGCTGGATGAAGTGCTGCATCTGTGGACCGGGCTCGGTTACTACGCCCGCGCCCGCAATCTGCATAAAGCCGCGCAGCAGGTGGCGAACCTGCACGGCGGTCGTTTCCCGGAAACCTTTGATGAAGTGGCCGCGCTTCCCGGCGTTGGCCGCTCTACCGCAGGCGCGATCCTCTCGCTGTCGCTGGGTAAACATTTTCCCATCCTCGACGGTAACGTTAAACGCGTGCTGGCACGCTGCTACGCCGTTGCGGGCTGGCCGGGTAAAAAAGAGGTGGAAAAGCGGCTGTGGGATATCAGCAGTGAAGTCACACCGCCGAAAGGCGTGGAGCGCTTTAACCAGGCGATGATGGATCTTGGCGCTATCGTCTGTACCCGTTCCAGACCGAAGTGCGAATTGTGCCCGTTGCAAACCGGCTGCGAAGCAAAAGCGGCACAGTCGTGGGCGCAATATCCCGGTAAAAAACCCAAACAGACGCTGCCTGAACGCACGGGCTATTTCCTGCTGATGCAGCATAAAGGCGAGGTTTATCTCGAACAGCGTCCGCCCAGCGGGCTGTGGGGCGGTCTGTTCTGTTTCCCGCAGTTCAGCGATGAAGCGGGGCTACGCGACTGGCTGGCGCAGAGGAACATTAGCGCCGATAATCTCAGCCAGCTTGTGGCGTTCCGCCATACTTTCAGCCATTTCCATCTGGATATTGTGCCTATGTGGCTTGGCGTGTCCTCGTTCTCATCCTGCATGGATGATGGCGCGGGTCTCTGGTATAACTTGGCGCAACCGCCATCCGTCGGTCTGGCGGCTCCCGTGGAACGCCTGATACAGCAATTACGCGCCGAAGCGAAGTAGCGCGGCGCGCAAGTAGAGAGGATTTTTTATGAGCAGAACCATTTTTTGTACCTTCCTGCAACGCGAAGCAGAGGGGCAAGACTTCCAGCTCTATCCGGGCGATCTGGGTAAACGCATTTATAACGAGATCTCGAAAGAGGCCTGGAAGCAGTGGCAGCAAAAGCAAACCATGCTGATTAACGAGAAAAAGCTCAACATGATGAATACCGAGCACCGCAAACTGCTGGAACAGGAGATGGTGAATTTCCTGTTTGAAGGTAAAGACGTGCATATCGAAGGCTATACGCCGCAAGAGAAAAAATAAGCAGCTGAACACCTGCACGGCTGGCAATGTCGCGAAACAGGGAGATATTGCCAGCGCCCGGGCGTCACAGGCGCGTTTCCCCCAACACAACTGCATCCGGAATGATGAAAAAATTTTTAGCGCTAGTGATGATCGCGCCGTTACTGATTTCTTGTTCCAGCTCTAACAAATCGGGCGAAGCCTATAACGAAGCCTGGATTAAAGACACTAACGGTTTTGATATTTTGATGGGGCAGTTCGCCCACAACATTGAGAATCTTTGGGGATTTAACGAAGTCCTGATCGCCGGGCCGAAGGACTACGTCAAATACACTGACCAGTACCAGACGCGCAGCCACATCAACTTTGATGAAGGTACCATCACCGTCGAAACGATCTCCGGCACCGATCCGGCCGCACATCTGCGCCAGGCGATTATCAAAACCCTGCTGATGGGTGACGATCCGGGATCTATCGACCTCTATTCCGACACCGATGATATCCCGATCTCCAAAGAACCGTTCCTCTATGGCCAGGTGCTGGATAACAACGGCGAAGCGATCCGCTGGGAGTGGCGCGCGGCGCGCTTTGCGGATTACCTGCTGCAAACCCGGCTGAAAAGCCGCAGCAACGGCTTACGCGTTATTTATAGCGTGACGCTCAACCTTGTGCCGAACCATCTGGACAAACGTGCGCATAAATATATCGGCATGGTGCGCCAGGCCTCGCGGAAATACGGCGTCGATGAGTCGCTAATTCTGGCGATTATGCAGACTGAGTCGTCGTTTAACCCGTACGCGGTTAGCCGCTCTGACGCGCTGGGCCTGATGCAGGTGGTACAGCACAGCGCCGGGAAAGATGTCTTCCGCGCGCAGGGCAGATCCGGTACGCCGGATCGCAGCTATCTGTTCGATCCGCAGAGCAATATTGATACCGGCACCGCGTATCTGGCAATGCTGAATAATGTCTATCTCTCCGGTATCAGTAATCCGACATCCCGGCGTTATGCGGTGATCACCGCCTATAACGGCGGTGCGGGCAGCGTACTTCGCGTCTTTTCCAGCGATAAGATGCAGGCCGCCAATATCATCAACACCATGACTCCAGGCGATGTTTACCAAACCCTGGCCACCCGCCATCCGTCGGCGGAATCCCGTCGCTACCTCTATAAAGTCAATTCGGCGCAGAAAACCTGGCGTCGCAACTGATCCTGTGCCTCTTTCGTGCGTTTGTGCGAAAGAGGCATAAGGTATTCGTCTGCGTGATGCAAACGGTTGCGCTAAAGTGTGATATCCGTCACCATATGTAAATGCAATCAGAGGAAGTTTGCATTTTTATGTCGGGCATAACAAATTCACCGCCCAGGTGATGATAGAATCCTGACACATAACAATATTAATTGTGCCCATTCCAACATCTGTCCGTCTCCTTTGTGAGGAAATTAGCATGAATCTTAAGCTGCAGCTGAAAGTCATTATCTTTCTGCAGTTCTGCCTGTGGGGAAGTTGGCTGACGACGCTTGGCTCGTATATGTTCGTCACGCTGAAATTTGATGGTGCATCTATTGGTGCGGTGTATAGTTCGCTGGGCATTGCCTCGCTGCTGATGCCGCCGTTGCTCGGTATCATTGCCGACAAATGGCTGAGCGCGAAATGGGTTTATGCTCTGTGCCATCTGGTCGGTGCGATCACTCTGTTTATTGCCGCAGGCGTTACCACGCCGGGCGCGATGTTTGCCATTATTCTGCTTAACTCGCTGGCCTATATGCCAACGCTGAGCCTGGTAAACACCATCTCTTACTTCCGCCTGAAATCCGCCGGGCACGATATTATTACCGATTTCCCGCCAATCCGTATCTGGGGCACCATTGGCTTTATCCTGGCGATGTGGGCGGTGAGCTTCTCCGGCTTCGAACTGAGCCATATGCAGCTCTATATCGGTGCCGCGCTGTCGCTGGTACTGAGCCTGTTCTCCCTGACGCTGCCGCACATGCCGGTGGCGAAAAGCACCGAGAAACAGACCTGGGTGGAAATGCTGGGCCTGAACGCTTTCGCGCTGTTTAAAAACAAGCGTATGGCGATCTTCTTCATCTTCTCGATGATGCTGGGCGCCGAGTTGCAGATCACTAACATGTTCGGCAACACCTTCCTGCACAGCTTCGATGCCAATCCGCTGTTTGCTAATAGCTTCATCGTGACCCATGCGTCGGTGATGATGTCTATTTCGCAGATCTCCGAAACGGCCTTCATCCTCGCGATTCCGTTCTTTATGAGCCGCTACGGCATAAAGAACGTAATGATGATCAGTATCATCGCCTGGGTGCTGCGTTTTGGTCTGTTCGCTTATGGCGACCCGACACCGTTCGGCACCGTGCTGCTGGTGCTGTCGATGATTGTCTACGGCTGCGCGTTCGACTTCTTCAACATCTCCGGTTCGGTGTTCGTTGAGAAAGAGGTTAACCCGGCGATCCGCGCCAGTGCGCAGGGTATGCTGCTGATGATGACCAACGGCTTCGGCTGTATCCTCGGCGGTATGGCCAGCGGTAAAGTGGTAGAGATCTACACCACCGCAGGCGTTACCGACTGGAAAACCGTATGGCTGATTTTTGCCGGTTATTCGCTGGTGCTGGCTTTTGCCTTCGTGACACTGTTTAAATACAAACATGTGCGCGAACCTGCGGCAGTCGCGCAGAAAGCGTAAGACAAAAAACCCGGCCTGAGCGCCGGGTTTTTTATACCTTTTTCCACATCTTCGGCCTGTTCCTGCCGGGTAAATCCATAGACCGGGTAATCCAGCACCATCCGGCAATGGTTGCAGCCGCTATCCCAACCGACTTATCTGGCCGGGAAAGACCCGGGTACATAACACCACCCGATACTGCGTTATGGAAGTTGCGCCAACACGTACGCGACCGCCAGCAAATCGGCGCTGCCGCCGGGGCTTAAGCGCCGGGCCATCAGCGCCCTGTCCATTTCAGACAACGCATCGTTATCCCAGCCCGCCGCCAGTAAAGTCGCCGCATAATCCTGCACGTAGCGCAGCCCGGCAATGCCGCCGCGCGACACCAGATTGCTGTCCGGGTTTGCCGCCATCAGGCGCAATAACGCATGCTGCAGCCGCCGCTCGCCCTGCTCCTGATGCCAGAACGGCAGCACCGCGCGGCGCACCGTGGCAAAACCCTGTTCGGCCTCGCCACGAGCGCCGGTAAGGCCATATTCCAGAAACTGTTTCTCACCTGCCGTCACGGCCTGCGGCCGGGCTGCCAGTTCACGCGCCACCAGCCCGCGACAGATTTCACTGACCTGCCGACACAACGTTTCAGCCTGTAGCGGCCGGCGTTGTCCCTGCAATCGTCCGGCGGCAAAACAGAGCAGACCCAGCGAAAAAATCCCGCCTTTGTGGGTATTCACCCCACCGGTGGCAGTAAACATCGCCTGTTCGCACGCAATGCCAGCCGGTCGCAGCAGGCGCAACTGGGCTCCTGCCGCCTTGTGGGCATGTTCGCGCCCGGCCTGTTCAAAGACGGAAAACCATGGCGTGATGGCTGCAATGCTGCGTAAAAACAGCGCATGATCCATATCCTGGTGCGAGCCGTTGTTCGCCCGGTCCACCAGCCCCGGTTTCGGCGTGAGATCCAGTTCGAGGCGCAGCGCCCGGGCAGCAAGCTCCGGTACGCTGATAACCGCGGATTCAGTCGCGAGCAAACCAGCCATCAATCAGTTTCTCCACGCGGGCAACCACTTCATCCACCGGGTGGCGGCGCGAACGCGCGCAGCCGTGCGCCGGCTCATCGCACACCAGGCAACGGCGGGTATTCAGATCCAGTGAATGCCGTCCGACCTGTCCCGCTTGCGGGCACAGCACGTCAAAGTCCCACAGACGTCCCAGCGGATGCGTCTGTTCCATCTCAACGCACTGCGCCTTGATTTCCACCGCCGGATGCGCGACGCACCACAGGGCTTCTGCGCCGGTCGGCAGCCACAGCACCTGCCGGTCCAGCACCTGCCAGCGGTTCTGCCACAGCAGTTGATCGCAGGCCTGTAACGCCACCCCCATGGTATTGCGATAGCGAATACTGTCTTTTACCGCGCCGGGCGTCACCAGTGTCAGTGAAATGACCGGTTGTTGATAGTGAGCGAGCCAGTCAGCCTGACGCGCTGCACGGCTATCTTTCGCCGCCAGCAGCGCTTCAAGGCTGACGCCCGGTCGAACGGGCGTCAGTGTCGTCATGTATTTTCCTCTTTAACCTGACGGACAACGTCAATGACGGTGCCATCACGGTAGCGGATCACCCCGACAATACGGTCAGTAAAGGCGATCGGTTTAGGTTCACCGGTCAGCGAGATGGCGCGTTGATACAGTGCTTCGATATCAACAATTTTCAGCCCCGCCGCCAGCAGGCGTTCGCGGATTTCCGGACGCGCCGGGTTCACCGCAATCCCGTGGTCAGTCACCAGCACATCGATGCTTTCCCCGGGCGTCAGCAGCGTGGTCACGCGTTTCACCACCGTCGGAATACGGCTGCGCAGTAACGGCGCCACGACAATAGTCAGGTTTGCTGCGGCCGCCACATCGCAGTGACCGCCGGATGCGCCGCGCATCACGCCGTCTGAGCCGGTAATCACATTGACGTTAAACTCCGTGTCGATCTCCAGCGCGCTGAGGATCACCACGTCCAGTTGGTCGCAGCTGGCAGCTTTGCCGCCGGGATTGGCATAGACATCAGTCGAGATCTCAACGTGGTTCGGGTTACGGCGCAACGATGCCGCCGCTTCGCCATCAAAACACTGCGTATCCAGCAGTTTGCCGATCAGCCCTTTCTCATGCAGATCCACCAGGCCGCCGGTGATACCGCCGAGCGCGAAACTGGCCTTCACCCCGTGGCGTTCCATTTTCTCTTCCATAAAGCGGGTCGCCGCCGTCGCCGCAGCGCCAGAGCCGGTCTGCATGGAAAAGCCATCTTTGAAATAGCCGGAGTGCTCGATCACATCCGCCGCATAGCGCGCGATCATCAGTTCACGCGGGTTGCTGGTGACACGCGCCGCGCCGACGCTGATTTTTGCCGGATCGCCCACGCTCTCTACCTGCACAATCAGATCCACCTGATCCTGGCCGAGGCTGGCGGGCATATTCGGGAACGGCACCAGCGCTTCCGTCAGCAGCACTACTTTGCGGGCAAACTTCGCATCCACCATCGCATAGCCCAGCGAACCGCAGCAGGATTTCCCCTGTGTGCCGTTGGCGTTGCCAAACTCATCGCTGCACGGTACGCCAAGAAAGGCAACGTCAATCTTCAGTTCGCCATCCTGCAACAGTTTGACGCGCCCGCCGTGGGAGTGAATTTGTACCGGTTCCGCCATCAAACCGTGAGAGATGGCATCCGCCAGCTTGCCGCGCATGCCGGAGGTGTAAATGCGGGTAATCACACCGCTCTCAATGTGTTCGATCAGCGCATCGTTGCAGGTCATCAGCGAGCTGGAAGCCAGCGTCAGATTTTTGAACCCCAGACGCGCCAGCGTGGCGACAACATGGTTAATCACCCGGTCGCCTTCGCGAAAAGCGTGGTGGAACGAGATGGTCATCCCGTCTTTCAGCCCGCTGCGGGCGATGGCGTCTTCCAGCGTGGCGCAGAGTTTGCGCGTGTGTTTGCTGTTAACGTCCGCCAGCCACGGCGTGGCCGCATGGGCGCTGTCGAAGGGTTTTAATTCACGCAGATGGGGAAAATTAACGTGAAGAAGCTCTGTCTGATTCATTGTTCTGTCCTTACCGACGCACGCCGGACGCGGCCGCACGTTCCAGCACCATCTGCGCGTGATTAATAATCGGGGCGTCGATCATTTTGCCGTTCAGCGAGACGACGCCAAGCCCGTTGCGTTCACCCTCTTCCGCCGCTTCAATAACCCGCTGCGCGTGGTCAACTTCCTGCTGCGTTGGCGCATAGGCGTTATGCAGCAGATCGATTTGCCGCGGGTTGATCAGCGACTTGCCGTTGAAGCCCATTTTGCGGATCAACTCGACTTCGCGCAGGAATCCGGCTTCGTCGTTAACGTCTGACCACACCACATCGAAAGCGTCGATACCGGCGGCTCGCGCGGCGTGCAGCACGGCGCAACGGGCATAAAACAGTTCGGTGCCATCGCCGCGTTCGGTCTGCATATCCATCACATAGTCAAAAGCGGCCAGCGCGATGCCGATCAGGCGCTGAGAGCTGCGGGCAATCGCGACGGCATTAATCACGCCGATCGCGGATTCGATGGCTGCCATCACGCGGGTCGATCCCACTTCACGTCCGCAGGCCAGCTCGATACGTTCGAGGTGACGTTCCAGTTCGTAGATATCTTCCGGGGTATCCGTTTTCGGTAAGCGCACCACATCCACACCGGCACGAACGACCGCTTCCAGATCCGGCAGGCCAAACGGCGTGTTCAGCGGGTTGATACGCACCACGGTTTCGATGTCCTGATACATCGGGTGTTGCAGGGCATGAAATACCAGCAGGCGCGCGGTGTCTTTTTCACGCAGGGCGACGGCGTCTTCCAGATCGAACATGATCGAATCCGGACGATAAATAAACGCGGTGGAGAGCATGGCGGCGTTAGCGCCCGGCAGAAACAGCATGCTACGACGGAGTTTTTTCACAGCAGTTTCCCCCAGTCGATCTCGGTTCCTTCCGATGCGCGCAGTACCGCACTCTGTAAACGTGCGCGGATAACGCAGTCAAGCGCGCCTTTGTCTTCAATGATGATCAAGCCCTGGTGAACCGACATTGCCCGCAGTGTGTCGTTCACCACCTTGCGGATCTGATCGCCAAACTGCTTGATAACCTCGCTGTGAACAACGACTTCCAGCTCGCCTTCGGCGGGGGCTATTTTCACCATCAGGTCGCTGGACTCCATGGTTCCGGCCAGCGCCTCCCTCACAATTTTCATATTTAGATTCCTGATTTTTAAACAGCTTCCGCGCTGTAGTGGGATTCGAGATGCGCGAAAGTGGTATCCGGTACAATTTCCCGAATACGGGAAAACTGGTGTGTTTGCAGTAAACGGCGCACTTCAGACGCGGAGATGGCATTGCCGGTCGCTTTAATGCGCGGAATCTCCACCACCTCCACCGCCCCGGCCAGCAACTGATGCATGGTCTGGTTGTACTGGCGGGTGATGTCGCAAAAAGGTTCGCTGCCGATAAAGCGGTGGGTGATCCCCAGCGCCGGCGCGATGTAGTTGCGGAAAATCAACAGGTCTATTTCGCTCCACGCCTGTTGCACTTTGCCGGACTCTTTCAGGAAATAAGCCGGGAAAGTGGCGCGGGAAATAATGTATTGAGAGCCTTCGTGAACGATGACATTCGGCAGATGCGCCACGCCCGCTTTCACCATCTTCAGGCGTGCGGCAAAGGGGAAGAACGAAGCGTCTTCGCGTACCACGAACAGGTGCAGCCAGTCGCAGGCGCGTGCGGCCTGCTCCACCAGGTGGCGGTGCCCCAGCGTAAAGGGATTGGCATTCATCACAATCGCGCCGATGCGTTTGCCCGGCATGCGATCAACCCGCAACGTGCGGCAGTAACGCTGGATCCCCGACGGGGTATTCTCCATCAGCACCGCGTTGTTGCCGCTTCGCGCCACCGGCCAGAAGCCGCTGTGGCGAAAACGTTCCAGGTTGCAGGGGCGCGTGCAGAGGAACAGATGAAAATGCCCCCGCGCCAGCGCCAGATGGGAAACCTCTGCCAGCAAGCGCGCACTGAGATTCTCGCCGCGCAGCTCTTCATCCACTGCAACACACTTGATGACGTTGGCGGCCAGGCCCGCACAACCCACCAGCCGGTTTCCCGACCAGGCTTCAACGAAGGTGGTGATGTCGCTGTCCATGCCTAATCCGCTGTCTGCGAGCAACGTGCGGATTGAGGCCAGCCGTTGAGTATTGCCGTTGACTTCCGCCACGCGGAAGTCGATGGAGGGTCGTGCCTGCATGGTGTTGCCTTCGTCCTTAGTGTGCCGCCGTCAGCGAATGGGCTGGCGCTGGCGCATCAATAATCACATTACTGAGGTGACCGATATTCTCGATCTCCACTTCGATGCGATCGCCCGCTTTCATAAACAGCGGCGGGTTGCGTTTTTTGCCGACGCCACCCGGCGAGCCGGTGATGATGACATCGCCCGGCGTCAGGCTGGTGAAGGTACTGATGTACTCGATAAGCTCGGCGACCTTATGGATCATGCTGGCGGTGTTATCGTCCTGCACCATGCGGCCATTCAGCCAGGTGCGGATCGCCAGTTGATGCGGATCAGGGATCTCATCCGCCGTCGTCATCCATGGGCCGAAAGCGCCGGTTTGCCGCCAGTTTTTCCCGGCGGTAAACCAGGTGTGCTGCCAGTCGCGCGCCGAACCATCCATGTAGCAGCTGTAACCTGCAACGTGGCTTAACGCCGCCTCACGGGAGATGTCTTCCCCGCCTTTGCCGATAATCACTGCCAGCTCGCCTTCATAGTCGAATTCGCTGGAGTGACGCGGCTTCAGTACCGGCGCGTTATGGCCGGTTTGCGAATCCGCAAAGCGAACGAAGAGCGTCGGTGCCGGGTTATGCTGATCAAACTCTTTGCGCTTTTCGGCGTAGTTCATGCCGACGCAGAGAATTTTGGCCGGGTTATCGATGACCGGCAAAAATTGCAGGTCGTCGAAGCGGATATCCGGCGTTTCACCGTTCAGTTGTTGCGCTTCATTCAGCGCGTTGGCAGCGAGCAGTGATTTCAAATCACCGTAGCGATCGCCCAGACGCTGCCCCAGATTGATCACGCCATCAGCCTTGACGATGCCGTAACTCCGGATCCCCTGATGGACAAAGCTTGCGAGTTTCATATCAGTTCCTGTAACACTTGAATCAAACGAGGAAATTGCCGAGCACCAACAGCGATACCGAGACGTTGATCGCGCCGCCGATACGGGTAGCGATCTGCGCGAACGGCATCAGGCTCATGCGGTTACCCGCCGTCAGGATGGCAACATCCCCTGTACCGCCCTGGCCGCTCTGGCAGCAGGAAACGATGGCCACATCAATCGGATGCATGCCGATCTTTTTGCCCACGAAAAAGCCGGTGGCAACCAGTGCGGAAACGGTACTCACGATCACCAGCAGGTTGTTGATGGTAAACGCGTGAACCAGCTCTTCCCATGGCGTGATAGCCACACCGACGGCGAAGAGGATGGGATAGGTAACGGAAGTCTGGAAGAATTTGTAGACCACCTGAGAGCCTTCCAGCAGGCGCGGAGAGACGCCGTGCGCCAGCTTGATCAGAACGGCAACGAACAGCATACCGACCGGCGCAGGCAGGCCAATCAGCTTGTGGCCGAGCATACCGATCATGTACAGCAGCACAGCCAGCAGCGCGCCAGCCGCGATAGTGGTGACATCGGTTTTACCGGAGAAAGCCGGTGCAGCCGGAGCCGGTTCATCACCGTTGCTGCGGTTCGGCATTAACTGCCCTTCGCCGGTCAGGTGCGGGAAGCGTTTACCCAACTGATTCAGACAGCCAGAGATGATGATGGCAGTCAGGCCGCCGAGCATAACCATCGGCAATACACGACCGAGTGCAACGCCCTGATCCATATGCAGCAGCGTCGCGTAACCGATGGAGAGCGGGATCGCGCCTTCACCGACACCGCCCGCCATGATCGGCAGAATGATAAAGAAGAAGATCTGGAACGGTTCCATACCGAGCGCCAGGCCCACGCCCATCCCCACCAGCATGCCGACGATTTCACCGCACAGCATCGGGAAGAAGATACGCAGGAAGCCCTGGATCAGCGTGGTACGGTTCATGCTCATGATGCTGCCGACAATGATGCAGCAGATGTAGAGATAAAGAATGTTGGTGGATTTGTAGAACTTGGTGGTGGATTCCACGACCACATCCGGCAGCAGGCCGTAGTAAACCATCGCCGACGGAATAAAGGTGGCGCAAATGGCCGCCGCGCCCAGTTTGCCGACGATCGGCAGACGTTTGCCGAACTCACCGCAGGCAAAACCGAAGAATGCCAGCGTGGCGACCATCACCACGATATCGCTCGGTAACTTACCGCCCAGGCAGTCAACGGCAATTAATGCACCGGCTAACAGGAATAATGGCAGCGGAATAATCCCAATTTTCCAGGTATCCATAATGTGCCACCATTTTTCTTTCAGTGGTTTCTTTTGAATCTCAAGCGATTCAGAGGTAACAGAAAATGAATCGTCAGTTGTGCTCATAATTAAGCCCCTTGGTTATTTTGTGCGTACAGAGTAAAGGGCTAAAAACGCACTTTATGTGAGGGAATGCATAATAAAATCGTTGTTTTAATGGCACCTATGGTTTTTATGGTTTCTTTTATTTTGTGTGATTCATCGCTTATTTATTACTGTGGTTTTTATGGTTTTTTTATATATAAATACAACTTAATAACATTTCCAAAAAAGAATATTTAACAGGGCATTTTTAAGCACCAGACCACGCTGTGCAAGGGATCACAAGTTTCCAGTAAACTCCGCACTCATGTTAAAAAAGATGCTACATTGGCGCATGGTTGGCTGCTGTGCGTGATGTCATGAAAGTCTCTTTCCAAATCAAACTTTTTATTTCACTGGTGCTTTTCTTCTCCGGTCTCTTCGTTTTATTAGGCGTTTATTATTACAAGGACGTTGGTCGCCAGCTATACCAGGAGATGAGCGCAAGAGCCAAAATACAGGCGGAAGAAATAGCGATCATTCCGAATTTACGCCAGTCGGTTGCCAATAAAGATATTCGAGCCATCGCGCAATTTATGCATAAAGTAGTGGCGCACAGCGATGCAAGCTTTATTGTTATCGGCGATGACAAAGGGCTGCATCTATTTCACTCAGTGCATTCTGATGTCGTCGGAAAAACGTTGATTGGCGGCGACAATGCCGAGGTACTACAGGGAAAAAGTACAACGACCATTCGCAAAGGAGGGCTGGGGATTTCACTACGCAGCAAAGCGCCAATATTTGATGATACCGGGCATGTGGTGGGGATTGTTTCCGTCGGCTACCTGACCAGCTATCTCGACACGATCACGCTGGGTAAAGTGATCAACATTTTTATCGCCGCAGTGCTGTTACTGGTAGCGCTGTTTGTTTTTTCCTGGTTTTTTACCCGCAGCATCAAAAAGCAGATCTTCTCACTGGAGCCGCGCGAAATTGGTCTGTTGGTTCGTCAGCAGAAAGCGATGATGGAGTCGATCTACGAAGGGGTGATCGCCATTGATAGCGAATTGCGTATCGAGGTGATTAACCAGGCGGCGCGTAAACTGCTGGGTTTAAGCCAGCCGACGCGTGCACTGCGCGAGCAAACCATCGCCGAAGTCATTGCGCCAGTGCCCTTTTTCGCCCGCGAGGTGATGCTGGAGAATGACACGCACGATGAGATTTGCCGGTTCAACCAGCTGACGGTCATTGCCAGCCGGGTGCGCATTATGCTGGAGAATAAGTTGCAGGGCTGGGTGATCACCTTCCGCGACCGCAATGAGATCGACAGCCTCAGCGCACAACTGAGCCAGGTAAAACGCTATGTCGATAACCTGCGCATTATGCGACATGAGCAACTCAACCGTATGGCCACGCTGTCGGGGCTGCTGCACATGGAGCGTTACGACGACGCCATTCGCTATATTCAGGCGCAGTCGGAGCATGCGCAGGAGCTGCTGGACTTTATCTCATCGCACTTTAGTTCGCCGACATTGTGCGGCCTGTTGTTGGGTAAAGCGGCGCGCGCCCGCGAAAAAGGCGTCGAACTGGCGTTTGATCCGTCGTGCCGGATGGATCGCCCCTGCCGCACGCTGGGCGAGGCGGAGTTGATTTCGATCATCGGCAATCTGCTGGATAACGCCATTGAAGCGACACAGCGCGCAGAGTTGCCGCACGAGCCGGTCGAGGTGCTGATCCTGCAGCATGAACACGAGTTGATTATTGAGGTGGCGGATCGCGGCGTGGGGATCGCGCCGGAAATCCGTGAGCACATTTTTGAGCGCGGGATAACCACCAAACGCCGTGGCGATCATGGCATCGGGCTGTACCTGATCGCCAACTATGTCGCGCATGTCGGTGGTTCGATTGAGGTCTCGGCCAACGAACCGCGCGGCACCATTTTCTCTTTGTTTATTCCTGAAACGGGCAACGTACTGCGTCCCGTACCGACCCTGGAAGATCAGAATTATGCAACATGAACTGATAGACGTGCTGATAGTGGAAGATGAACACGCCCTTGCGCAGCTTCATGCGGAGCTTATCGGCAAACATCCGCGCTTGCGGCTGGTGGGGATCGCCTCGTCGCTGGCAGAAGCAAAAGTCATGCTGGACAGCATGCAACCGCAGCTGGTTCTGCTGGATAACTATCTGCCGGATGGCAAAGGCATTACGCTGATTAGCGATACGCAAATTATCCGCGCCAACTGCTCAGTCATTTTTATTACCGCTGCCAGCGATATGGATACCTGTAGCCAGGCGATCCGCAATGGCGCGTTCGACTATATCCTCAAACCGGTGTCGTGGAAGCGGTTGAGCCAGTCGCTGGAGCGCTTTGTGCAGTTTGCCGATCAGCAGCGGGTGTGGAAAATCGTCGATCAGCAAAACGTCGATTCACTCTATCAATTGCAGGCCAAAAACTACCGCCAGGATAATGGCAGTAAGGGCATTGAGGAGAACACGCTGGCGCTGGTGCAAAAGCTATTTGCCGACGAAGCCGAACGCTGCTTTTCCGTTGATGAAGTGGTCAGTGAAACGGGATTAAGCAAAACCACCACCCGTCGCTACCTCGAACACTGCGTGGAAGCGGGTTTTCTGGTGGTCGAGATGCAGTACGGAAAAATCGGCCACCCGCGCCGGATGTATCGCCGGGTGGCCGCGTAATGCTGTCCCTTACCGGACAAGGGAGCGAGGTTACTTCAGCACATAGCCGTACAGGCGTTTGATCCCGTCGGCATCGGTTTCGGAATAGACGCCCTGCAACTCCGGTGAAAAGCCCGGTAGCAGATTGACGCCCTCTTCCAGCGCCAGGAAGTAGCGCTGGACGGCCCCGCCCCACACTTCACCCGGCACCACGCACAGCACGCCCGGCGGGTAAGGCAGCGCGCCTTCAGCGGCGATGCGCCCTTCTGCCTCGCTGATACGCACCAGTTCAACGTTGCCGCGAATAAACTCGCTGTTGGCGTCCTGAGGATTCATCACCACCGCTGGCAGGCTTTCTTTGCGGAACATCGCTTTTTGCAGATCCTTCACATCAAAGCTGACATACAGATCGTGCATCTCCTGGCACAGCTCACGCAGAGTGTAATCGCGGTAGCGCACCGGGTATTTGTTAAAAATGGTCGGCAGCACATCGGCGAGCGGCGTGTCATCCTCAATATGCTGTTCAAACTGGCCGAGCATCGCCACCAGCTGTGCCATCTTCTCTGCGCTCTCGGCTGGCGTCAGCAGGAACAGGATCGAGTTGAGATCGCACTTCTCCGGTACGATGCCGTTCTCGCGCAGGAAGTGCGCCAGAATAGTCGCCGGAATACCAAAATCGGCGTATTCCCCGGTTTCTGCATCGATGCCTGGCGTGGTCAGCAGCAGCTTGCAGGGATCAACAAAATACTGTTCGCGCGCATAGCCCTCAAAGCCGTGCCATTTGTCACCCGGCTCAAAGCTGAAGAAGCGGCGTTCGCGGGCAATCACCTCGGTGGGATGATCCTGCCACGGGCGACCGGCGATCTCTGGCGGCACAAAAGGTTTGATCATTTTGCAGTTGGCAATGATCGCCTTGCGCGCTTCGATCCCCAGCGCCACGCACTCGGCCCACAGGCGGCGTCCGCTCTCGCCCTGATGGATTTTGGCGTTCACATCCAGCGCGGCGAACAGCGGATAGAACGGGCTGGTCGAGGCATGCAGCATAAAGGCGTTGTTCAGCCGCTTATGCGGGCAGAATCGCGCCTGGCCGCGCAGATGGTTATCCTTCTTATGGATCTGCGAGGTTTGCGAGAAACCGGCCTGCTGTTTGTGCACCGACTGAGTAACAAAAATACCCGGATCGTTTTCGTTCAGATCCAGCAGCAGCGGCGAGCAGTCCGCCATCATCGGGATAAACTGCTCGTAACCGACCCACGCGGAATCAAACAGAATGTAATCACACAGGCTGCCAATCTTGTCGATCACCTGACGGGCGTTGTAGATAGTGCCGTCGTAAGTGCCAAGCTGGATCACCGCCAGGCGAAACGGACGTGGCCGATCGGCCTTATGCGGTGCGACATCGCGGATCAGATCGCGCAGGTATTTCTCATCGAAACAGTGATCGTCGATGCCGCCGATAAAACCAAACGGGTTGCGTGCCGCTTCCAGATAAACCGGCGTGGCTCCGGCCTGGATCAGCGCGCCGTGGTGATTGGATTTATGGTTATTGCGATCGAACAGCACCAGATCGCCGCGGGTCAGCAGCGCGTTGGTCACCACCTTATTAGCAGCGGATGTGCCGTTGAGGACGAAATAGGTTTTGTCAGCGTTAAACACTTTCGCCGCGAATTTCTGCGCATGCTTTGCCGATCCTTCGTGGATCAACAGATCGCCCAGTTTGACGTCGGCGTTACACATGTCGGCGCGAAAAACGTTCTCGCCGAAAAATTCATAGAACTGGCGTCCTGCCGGATGCTTTTTGAAAAATTCACCGTGCTGATGACCCGGACAAGCAAAGGTGCTGTTGTCCATTTCGACATACTGGCGCAGCGTATCGAAAAACGGCGGCAGCAAATTGTCTTCATAATCGACGGCTGCGGCTTCCAGTTCCAGCCACTCCTGATCTTTGCCAGAGATAACCGCCGTAATGCCTTCCGGCATATCGACCGGCTCAGCGGAGAACAAGAATACCGGCACGTTAAAACCTGTCCGTTTGAGCAGCGCCAGAATGCCGCTACGACTCTCCGCCACTGTTATGACGACTGCCGCCACATCCGTAAAGTCGGTACTCTCCAGCGTCACCACTTCGCGGTGGGTGGAAAGCAGGGATACCAGCTCGCAGCTGACGGCAATTTTCATCGATTTCATAAGCACGAATACCCGTTTCAGGGGAGTAAAAGGCCCCGGACGAAGCTGCTGCTTCGCCCAACGAACGTGTCTGACTGGAGCCAGCTCCAACCGCCAGACATCAGTAAAAGCAGAACGTCTCTGATCTTACTGTTGTCCTACAGTGAGCGTGCGTTACCCTCACCGCATGGTGAGTGAAGTAGGCGATAAAATGAGACGGGTGCCCGTTTGCGCAAGCGCGCAATCTCTCTGGCTAACGGCTGAATGGTGCGTCATCAGGCGGCCCCGTTTAGGTGGAAGAAAATTCGCGCAATCATGGCACCTTTCCCCCACTGGCGCAACCAACGCAGCCTCAACCGCGCATAAAAATGCTATTCTGGGCCGCATATTATTCAGTTATATGAAACACAGGAGTGATGGCGTGTTAACTGGACCTTTTATCAATGCCGCCGCCATATTGATCGGCGGAACAATTGGCGCCTTGCTCAGCCACCGGCTGCCGGAGCGAGTGCGTAATTCAATGCCGTCGATTTTTGGCCTGGCCTCGTTAGGTATCGGCATCCTGCTGGTCATTAAGTGCGTGAACCTGCCGGTGATGGTGCTGGCGACGCTGGTGGGTACGCTTATCGGCGAGCTTTGCTATGTCGAGCGTGGGATCAGCGGCGGCGTCAACGCGCTGCGCAATCTGGTGCAAAAACGCAAAGACGGTGAAGCCAGCAGCGCGCATGAATCTTTTATTCAGAGCCTGGTGGCTATTATTATTCTGTTCTGCGCCAGCGGCACCGGGATCTTTGGTGCCATGCGTGAAGGGATGACCGGCGATCCGAGCATTTTGATCGCCAAAGCGTTTCTCGATTTCTTTACGGCGGTGATCTTCGCTACCTCACTGGGTTTTGCCGTCGCGGTGATTTCCGTGCCGATGCTGATTATTCAACTGACGCTCGCCACCTGCGCAACGCTGATCCTGCCGCTAACCACACCTGCGATGATGGGCGATTTCACCGCCGTGGGCGGTGTTTTACTGCTGGCGACCGGGCTACATATTTGCGGCATCAAGATGTTTGCGGTGGCGAATATGCTGCCTGCGCTGGTGATTGCGATGCCCATATCCGCGCTGTGGACGGCATTTTTTGCCTGAGCCAACGAGCAGCATCAACAAAGTGGTGATAGATTGTGCAGTCCGCTGCGAATTAAAGAAATTTCGTTGACGGAGCGTGGGGAATCAGGTTTAATGCGCCCCGTTGCCCGGATAGCTCAGTCGGTAGAGCAGGGGATTGAAAATCCCCGTGTCCTTGGTTCGATTCCGAGTCCGGGCACCACTATTTAAAGAACCCAGCCTATGGCTGGGTTTTTGCCTTTCTGTTTCCGGACTCTCCATCGAACTTCGTTCGATTATTCGCCGCAAGCGGCTCACCCCTTCGGGGCCAGCGCGACAAGCGCGCTGTTCAACGCCTGACGGCGTTAGTCCAAGTCCGGGCACCACTATTTAAAGAACCCGCCCAACAGGCGGGTTTTTGCTTTTCTGCTTCCGGACTTCTACGGTCAGCCTGCTTACGGCGTACGGTGCTGATTATGTGGATCTGCCTGAACGTTACCGGGCGAAAACGTCTCAAGTGAAAAATTGCTACGAAAGAAGTGTCTATTCAAAATCGGTAGCTTTCCACAGACCTCTCTCGCCATAGCGAGTCCAGAACTCAACGAATTCTGAGTAATAGTTCTCGTGTAAAAATTGCCAAATAGATAAAGAAATGTCTTTTTTTGCCGATAATTATCCACGCAAAAAAAACATGAAGAGAAATACACCAAAAAAATATTATTGAAGCGGCAATGAGTCACGTAAAGAGTTGACTATAAAAATGACATTTTAATAGAGTGAGCATTAACAATGAAAAAATGGATTAATCCTGGCTTTGTTTTTACATTATCATTTTTCATCTCAGGATGTAACACACTGCTGAAACCTAATAATTTATATGACTCTCATATTTATGGAAAAGAATATAACGAAGATAAACATAAATTTTATGATTATGCCAGTTATTCTGGTCCGATTTTTGCGATAGGATATGACAAGAGTACTGGATTCGTCAGGGATGATGGCGGACCATGGCATTGGGTTGGACAAACTGGCTGGGTAACTAAAGAAAACTATAGTGAAAAAATGCAGCCATTCATTAAATTTTTGGAATGGTCTGGCTTACCCAAACCCGAGCAAGAGTCAATAAGGCTAAAATATAACAGCGAAGCTGCTATCAAAGATACTGATATTGAATTTCGCTACTTTACTGATGGCTCACCGGCGTTTGTTGACCTTGCATACACTCGTAATTGGACTTTAGATAATATGATCTTTGACCGCAGAGCAGACTATTACACTGTTCACGATATTAATAAAATGGTAGCGATGATTAATTCTGTACTGGGAGTTAACTGAGAGGTTCTTCGGGCTGTTTTACTCAGTAATCACTTGCAACGTCCCTCTTGATTAAGGATAGCGTTGCATCGACCCGTTGAACTCACAGCGAGAAGTGGACATGCCAGACGTCTTCCCTGGGGCCATGGATCCAGTTCCTGAGGCGACCTTAGCGATTGTCTCTTATCGCCGGCAGATGCAAACCGCAGTTGTTTTAATTTACGGCTCACCCGGCCAAATACAAAACGCAAGCGGCGGTAAAATCACCCTTGCTATTATTGTAAATTTACTATACTCGACCAAATAAGTACGATTATTCGGTGAAGATTCAGAAGGTTGTTTCTTTCGCCTCTGTCTCATATGCACTCAGCAGAATTAAGGCAGGTTGGTGTGATTAATTTGATACACACTTTTTTTCGAAAAACGCCTGGACTGGCGATACTTTCTTTCTGTTTTTTTCACGTAGAGGCGCAGGCCGTTGACCCCCTATTGAATAGCCCGGGGCAGACAACTCAAATGGAAAAATTGTCTGACAGGCAGGCGCGCGGAATGCTGGTGGCGGTCGAGCAGGCGACGATTTCGAGCGATCTTGCAGGGCGTATAACGGAAATGCCTTTCCGGGAAGGAGAGTCGTTCAAGAAAGGCGATCTGCTGGCGCGTTTTGACTGCGCTATCTATCAGGCCCAACTGGCAGCCTCTCAGGCTGCCGCCCGGGCAGCTGAAGCCGAACTGAATCAAAATCAGCAGCTTGCACAAATGAAATCCGTCGGTAAATACGCCGTATCCTTATCCGCTGCGCGTCTGGCGCAGGCGCAGGCGGAAAGCCAGGTGTATCAGATTCAGGTGACCCGCTGCCGCATACTGGCGCCGTTCGACGGCCAGGTCGTTAAGCGGCGCGCCCAGGCTTACGAAAGTGTAGCGGCGGGCGCGCCTGTACTTGATATCGTCAGTAATCGTCGTCTGGAGATTGATCTGCTGGTGCCATCCCGCTGGCTCTCAATGCTCAAGCCGGGGCTGTCCTTTACCTTTACGCCGGATGAAACAGACAAGCCACTGCGCGCCAGCGTATCCCGCCTGGGTGCGCGTATTGATGAAAGCAGCCAGACGTTGAGTCTGACAGGCGTTATCGACAGCAACGACAGCCCCCTGATGGCCGGTATGAGCGGTACGGCAAACTTCCCGGAGCAACAGTGAGCAACGCGCCCCCTCTTCCCGGCGAACGTATCTTCGCCCAGTTTCTCGACATTGAACATCAGGCCCGCTCGGCGGAAACGCCCGAAGCACTGGCTTACTGCATCGTTAACGACAGCCAACCGTTGTTCGGATTTCGTCATGCTGCGCTGGTGATCAACGGCACGGTACGGGCGGTTACCGGCGTCACCCAGCCGGCTCCCCACGCGCCGTTCGTGGCGTTTATTGAGCGGGCCAGCGCACAGTTACAACGTCATGCGCAACATGCTCAATGCGCCGTTGTCCAGGCCGCGTCTCTTGATCAGCAAAGCCGTAATGACTGGCTTGCGCTTTCTGCTCCTGAAGTGCTGTGGGCGCCGCTAAAAGATCGCAAAGGCAGAGTGTTTGGCGGGATATGGTATGCGCGTGAGCAACCCTGGCAAGATGCTGAAACGTTGTTGCTTGAACAGCTGGCACATGCTTTTAGTCATGCCTGGCTGGCGCTGGAACCGCAACCGGTCTGGCGGCGCCCGCGCTGGCGCTGGAAGCTGGCGCTCCCCTGTGTGCTTCTGGTCGGCTGTCTGTTTATTCCTGTCCACCAGTCGGTGCTTGCTCCGGCAGAAGTTATCCCACTGAACGGACGCGTTGTTGCCGCCCCGCTTGATGGGGTGATTCAGGCTTTTGCGGTACAGCCTAACCAGAGCGTACATAAAGGTGACTTGCTGGTACGTTTTGACGATACGACACTGAAAGCGCAGGCGGACGTGGCCGAACGTGCGTTAAACGTGGCAGAAGCAGAATACCGTGCTAATGCACAACGGGCTTTTCAGGATACCGATTCCAAAGCGCGACTGGATTTTCTTGCCGCACAGGTCGAGCAAAAGCGCGCTGAGCGTGATTATGCCAATGCTTTACTGAGTCGCACTGAAATTCGTGCCGAGCGGGATGGTATTGCTGTTTTTGCTGATGCCGAACGCTGGGTGGGTAAACCAGTCCGCACTGGCGAACGCTTGCTGGACCTGGCCGATCCTGCCTCGGTATCGTTGCGTATCGAACTCGATGTCGGTGATGCTATCCGTCTTAAACCGGATGCCCCCATCACCCTCTTTCTCGATAGCGATCCGCTGACACCGCATGGCGCGTTGCTGGATCGTGTTGCTTACGAATCAGAACAAACGCCTGCAGGAAATCTGGCGTACCGGCTTGATGCCCGTTTCACCGGAGAGCCGCCGCGCATTGGTTTACGTGGTACGGCTAAAGTATCGGGCGAATACGTGCCCCTGGCGGTGTATCTGTTCCGGCGCCCGCTTGCCGTTTTACGCCAGTCGGTTGGTTTATGACAAACCAGGTAATGAACCGGATCCTGCCCGCGCTGCGGCGTGACCTGCAACTGGTGGAGTCAGCGAAAGGGCTGGACGGCGCGCCGCAATGGGTACTGGCCGATCCCGTGACCGGGCGTTATTTCACGCTGACGCCCTCAGCGATACGCTTGCTACGACACTGGCCTTTACGCCAGCCCGGCAAGGTGCTGGATGCGGCTAACCAGGAGCCGGGTTTGCCCTTGCATGAGAAAGAGCTGGAACAGCTGTTGCGCTTTCTGCGCAGTCACGATCTGATAGCCGCCAGCGACCCGCTGCAACGCCAGGGGTATGCCATTAAAGCCGCAGCACAACGGATCAGTTTGTGGAAAACTCTCCTGCACCAGTATCTCTTTTTCCGCATTCCGTTATGGCGTCCGGACCCACTGCTCAGCCGTTGCTGGCCAGTGCTGCAACGTTACGGCCTGCCTGTACTGCGCGTTGTATTACCATGCTTCTTGCTGCTGGGGGGCTTTCTCGTCAGTCGTGACTGGGTTCGTTATACCCAGACCTTTCCGCATATGTTCAGTCTGCAGGGAATGGCGGTCTTCGGCATGGCGCTGGTCTTCGCCAAATTTTTTCACGAGCTGGGGCATGCGTTTATGGCGAAACGCGCGGGCTGCCGGGTACAAACCATGGGGGTGGCGTTTATTGTGCTGTTCCCCCTGTTTTATACCGACGTCAGCGATGCCTGGAAACTGAAGGATCGGCGCGCCCGATTATTGATCAGCGCAGGCGGTATTTTGGCGGAGCTGATCCTCGCCTGCATTGCGTTGCTGACGTGGGCGCTGCTGCCCGATGGTCCGCTGCGTACGGCAGTGTTTATGCTCTCCAGCGCCACCTGGGTCACGACGCTTGTGGTCAACCTCAATCCGCTCATGCGTTTTGATGGTTATTTTTTACTGAGCGATTTCTGGCGAGTAGAAAATTTGCAGGATCGCGCCTATGCCTTATGCCGCTGGCACTTGCGTGAAATTTTGTTTGCTTATGGTCACCCGCCGCCGCAAACCTGGTCGCCTGCTTTACAGCGCAAGCTTCTCCTGTGGGGCTATGCCTCGTGGATATGGCGCTTTTTCCTGTTTTTTGGCATTGCGCTGCTGGTGTACCACTTTTTCATCAAGGTCATCGGCATCATGTTAATGCTGGTGGAGATTGGTTGGTTCATTGCTCTCCCGGTGTTGAAAGAAGCCTCTATCTGGTGGTCTATGCGTAAAACTGCTCGCCCCGCCAGGCTGCTGTGTTCGGGCCTAATCCTGATGTCGCTCCTTGCTGTCCTGCTGTTCCCGTGGCACGGCAGTATCCATATTCCGGCGGTGCTGGAAGCGGAAAATGTCAGCGTACTTTACGCACCGAGCGCTGCCCAGGTGCGTGCGTTGCATGTCCGTGACGGCCAGCAGGTAAAGGCGGGCGACGTATTGCTGGAACTGACCTCGTCGGATCTGGATTATCGCCTTGCTATTGAACGCCAGCAGATCAGTGTCCTGCAACAGCAGCACCAGCGGGGCGCAGGACGGCAGGAAACCGCCAGCGAAACCCAGGTGCTTGACCGACAACTGGCAGAGTCGCTGGCCCGTTACCGCGGGCTGGATGCGCAGCGTCAAAGGTTATCGATCACCGCACCGCAGGCGGGACAAGTGAGAGACGTGGCGCGGGATATGACAGAAGGACGCTGGCTGCCCACCGGTTTCCCCCTGCTGCGGGTGGTTGAGCAAGGCGCAGGCAAAGTGCAGGGCTATTTGCCCGAAGATACCCTCACACGTGCGAAAACCGGCATGACAGGGGAGTTTATTGCTGACGATCCGGCCTACCCGCGCCTTGCGGTCCGCTTAAACGATATTGCGCCCACCGGCACAGCCTGGTTACAGCAAGAGATGTTAGCATCCGATCGTCACGGCCCTATCGCTGTCCGTCGCGACCGCGATCACAACCCGCAGCCAGTGCAGGCGCAGTATCGCGTCCGCTTTGTGGTGCAGGACGGCCAATTCCAACCGCCGCAACAACCGCTTCGGGGCAGCGTCATTCTGCAAGGGGAAAAAGAGTCGATCCTGGGCGCCGTATGGCGACGGGTCGCGGCACTTGGGATTCGCGAGAGCGGATTCTGATCGCCTCACCCAGGAAAAACCGCTTTTCGGCGGCTGCAACAAAAAAGATTAAGAATATATTCTTGAATCTATAAGACAAATCTCATTTGCCTGGCTATGTTTTGATCGTGGCCAGACATTCCAACACAACACCGTTCTGTTGCCACACACCCGTAACCCCCCATTTTCTGGGGCTAAATAGCATGATGACTGTTATCCGATGGGCTTAGCTGTGTCGTGAAGCCGCTTTCTGGCAAGGAGAGATCTTTATGAAACGCGCTCAACATTTGCTTACAAAAACTACCATTGCCGCTACTCTGGGAATCGTTTTTTCGCTGCCGCAGTCGGCTTTCGCCTGCAACGGGGCGGGTGATGAATTCATTGGCAGCGTGTGTTATATGGCTATCCGGTATTGCCCGGAAGGCTATTTACCTGCTGACGGCAGAACGTTAAACGTCAATGGTTACCAGGCGCTGTATTCACTGATTGGCAATATTTACGGCGGGACGGCGCCAACAACCTTTACGCTGCCTGATCTACGCGGCAAAACCATGATTGGTACGGGTACGGTAGCGACACCTTCAGGTAACGTTACATATACGCTCGGCAAAGCCATCGGACAGGAAACCGCCGTTGGCAGCGGCAACAGTTCAGTCATTCTCAACGCTGCGCAAATTCCGCCGCATACCCACCCAGCGACGCTTTCGCTAAGCGGAAACAGCACGTCGGTCACCCTGCCCCTTACCGGCAGCATTACAAACCTGCCGTTTAATGCGGTTGCCAGCCTCGGCGTGACCGGCATTGCCAAAATCGGCTCATCAACCACCAGCGGTCGAACGGTTAACCTGGCGGACAAAAGCCTGTTAACGTCCGTTAGCGGACCCGCCGCCTTGCTTTACGCGCCAGCAGGTGCGGCCAATGACAGGCAGTTAGGGCCGGATGGCAGCGTAACAGGGACCGCAAGTGGCTCCGTCGCCGGAACAGCCAGCGGCGGTCAGTTGTCAGGATCGGCGACCGGTACGGTCACCCTGCCGTTAGCCGGTACGGTCAATGTGGGCGCCAATGTCACAACGCCTAATCCGGTTACGGTGCCAGTGTCGGTATCGGTACCCGTGCGCGATCCGTCTCTGCCCCTGACCGCCTGCATTGCAGTGACAGGGCTTTATCCGGTTAATCCAGGCTGATTCACCTCGGGTGATGGGCAGTTTTTTGCTGCCCATCACACGCCATTGGCGGAACAGAGACGAGAACAGCACAAAATGCAAATATATCTATTCATTTACATAATTAAGACATAAATTGCATTTCAGAAACAAATTGAAATGATTACCCGCAACCTGGCGTCGCTGAGTCCATGGCATGCGGAAATGATGACCGGAATGTTTTTCGTATGCTGGGGTATCTCTATGTTATGGCGTGATCTTTTCAGTAACCGTCGCGTAGCCCGTCAACAACGCAACCACTCTCCCCGTCCCGTTGAGATGATGCCGTCCGTCCCGCTGGGGTATGCGCTTGAGCCCAGGATGATGTTTGACGGTGCCGTTGCCGCAACGGTGGATCAAACCGCCACTGCGCAGGAGACCACACCAACGGCAACCCCAGACACAGCAACACATGCCGACGATAGCCACGCACAGAGCGGCGACAGCCAGACCCAGGCCGCCAGTCAGGACACCACCACCGATAACACGAAAGTCGCGGTCGCAGGCGATAGCGCGCAACCTCACAAAGAAGTGGTGTTTGTTGATACTTCGGTGGCGAATTACCAGACACTGCTCAACCAGATGCCCACGGGTGTTGATGTGGTTTTGCTGGATAGCAGCAAAGACGGCCTGTCGCAGATGGCAGAATGGGCGCAAACGCATAGCGGCTATGACGCGATTCACATTATCAGCCACGGTGCGGAAGGCCGTCTCTATCTCGGGGATTTGACGCTGGACAGTTCCACCCTCGCATCGCGCCAGAGCGATTTGAGTACGCTTGGCGCAGCATTAACAGACAGTGGCGACATTCTGCTGTATGGCTGTTCGGTAGCATCGGGGGAAGGAACGAATTTCATCAGTACACTTGCCAGCGCGACCGGCGCAGATGTGGCAGCCTCCAGCGATCTCACGGGCAGTGTGGCGAAAGGCGGCAACTGGTCGCTGGAAAAAAGCGTTGGCAGTGATGGGATCCAGGCGGATGGGCTAGCGTTCAATGACTACAACGAGCTGTTAACTCTCGTCACGTTTGATAACAATGACCTGAATAGCGGTAGCGGGGTCTTCAACAAAACGGTCAGTTCCGTAGGGTTCACCTTTACCGGCCCGGATGGGTATTCGTTCTCTAATAACTACGGCACCAATTACAACGTTTTCCCGGATAGCGCCGGAAATCCAACAGGCGACGCGACCAAACTGACGATTGAAGTTGCCTCCGGTTATACCTTCGACCTTACCAGCTTCAGTTACTACACTTCGATGAATGACACCATTACCGTCACCTTTACCTATGCCAACAACACCACCGTCACCGGAACGCTGGTAGCCACCGCGAATACCAGTATCACCCTCTCGAATTTCACTGTGTTCCGCGACGCGTCAAATAATCCCCTGACCTCTTCCGCGAACGACGTTATCAAAGTGGTGATTTCCAGTGCCAACGGAACAGGCGGATTCGACTTCGGTACCAACAATTTTGATATTTCCGACGTCAAGGCGATTGTGTTGTCAAATGCCACCTCTACCGTAACAGCCGGCCCCTCAGGTGAAGCCACCACGTTCTCCACCACCGCAACGTCAGCAGCCAGCGCCGTCTCGCTGATGGACTTCACGATAGCCGATCCGGGAACGTCCGATGGTCTCGCCACCAACGTCAGCGCTTTTTACGCGACAGTAAGTGGAACCGCCACCTCGTCGGAACTGGCGAAGATGAGTTTCTTACTCAACGGACCGGACGCCACCAACGTGGTCGGCACGTACGACAGCAGCACCGGCAGAATCACCTTCTCCGGGCTGAACCTGTCGATTGCCGATGGCGGCAGCGAAACCTATACCATCAAGGCGTATTACAACGACAATACCAGCAGTAACGATCTCACCGATCACCACACCGTGGTGTTGTCCGTAAATGCCAGCAACTTTACCGCCGTCTCCGACGGTTCAACCTTCGCCAGCAGTCAGGCCAACATTACCAACGGCAGCGGTGCCAGCATTGATATTGCCGCCACCAAACTGATTTACAGTCAGTCGCCATCGACCTCAGTGGTCAGCGGTGTGAATTTCACCACCCAGCCCGTTGTGATCGCCGTTGACGATCGCGGCAACATTGACACCGATTTCAGCGGTTCAGTCACACTGAGCGAGAATGGCAGCGGTTCACTCACTGGCACTACCTCCATCACCGCTTCAAACGGCATAGCCACCTTTAGCGGCGTGAAATACACGTCAGCCAGTGATGCAGATGCCAACTTTGTGCTCACCGCCGCTGCGGGCAGCCTGGTGAGCGCCACGTCTGCATCCATCAACCCGGATGTGGTTGCCACAAAGCTGGTCTTCACCACACAGCCGGTTCCCACCACCATCCAGGATGGGCAAAGCACCAGTTTTACCACCGTACCGGTCGTCCAGGCAGTCGATGCCAATGGGATGGTGGACCAGGATTACGCCACCAATATCGTGCTTTCGGTCACTGACCCAAACGACGGAACCGTGGATGGCACAGTCAACAGCTTTACGGTCACCTCCGGCGATCAGGACGCCAGCAGCACCACGGTAACGCTGACGCCGTCGGGCGGTATCGCCACTTATAGCGGCCTCGTGATCATGTATACCAACAGCGGCAGCACCAATACGCTGGCGTTACGGGCTACATCAGGCAGTTTGACGGCGATTAACAGTTCGTCGATCACATCCGCAACCAATTCCGCGCCGATCTTCAGCAACCTGAACGGCGGCGCGACCTATACCGAAAACGGCAGCGCCGTGGTCATCGACAGTGATGTTACCGTTGCCGACACCGAGCTGGATGCACTTAACAGCGGAGTGGGCAACTACAATGGCGCGTCGATCACTGTTGCCCGCAACGGCGGTGCCAGCAGCAATGATATCTTTGGCAATAGCGGATTACTGGGCACGCTCACCCAGGGACAAAATTTCACCTATAACGGTACAACGATAGGCAGCGTCACCACCAATTCGGGCGGAACGCTGATGCTGACCTTCAACAGCAACGCCACCTCCGCCATTGTGGATGCGGTACTGCAGTCCCTGACTTACACCAACAGTTCTGACGATCCCCCCTCCAGCGTGACGCTGGGCTGGACCTTTAATGACGGCTCTATCAACAGCAGCGGCACTAATCAGGCAGTGTTGAGCATCACACCGGTTAACGATGCGCCAGTGATCGGCAATACGTCAGTGAGCAAAACCGTCAATGAAGACAGCGCCCAGACCTTTACCGCCGCCGATTTCGGCTTCAGCGATGTGGACAGCGGTGACACCCTGCAATCCATCACCATTGTCAGTGCGCCTGGCGCGGGTGAGCTGTTTATCGATGCCAACAGCGATGGCGTGCGCGGCGTGGGTGATACGTTGCTTGGTAACGGTGCGGTGGTCAGCGCGGCCAACATCGGCAAACTGACCTTCCGCCCGGCGGCAAATGCCAACGGTGCAGGTTATGTGGCCTTTACCTGGACCGTGAGCGATGGCACCGCGTCATCGGCCAACGTCGGCACCATGACCCTGAACGTTACGGCAGTAAACGATGCGCCAGCGATCAGCAACACGGCTGTCAGCAAGACCCTCAATGAAGACAGCACCCAGACCTTTACCGCCGCCGATTTCGGCTTCAGCGATGTGGATAGCGGTGACACCCTGCAATCCATCACCATTGTCAGCGCGCCGGGCGCGGGTGAACTGTTTATTGATGCCAACAGCGATGGCGTGCGCGGCATTGGCGACACGCTGCTTGGTAACGGTGCGGTAGTCAGCGCGGCCAACATCGGCAAACTGACCTTCCGCCCGGCGGCGAATGCCAACGGTGCAGGTTACGCGGCCTTTACCTGGACCGTCAGCGATGGTACCGAGTCGTCTGCCAACGTCGGCACCATGACCCTGAACGTCACGGCGGTGAACGATGCGCCAACGTTGTCTAACGGCGTGACCGTCACCCTGACCACGACCAACGAAGACAGTACCTCCTCAGCCACAACGGTCTCCTCATTGCTCAGCAATGCGGGCTACGGTGATGTCGACAGCGGTGCTGCCAGCGGTATTGCCATTACACTGACCACGGGTAACGGACACTGGCAATACTCCACCGACAGCGGCGCTAACTGGTTCAATATCGGTACGGTGTCCGGCTCGTCATCGCTGTTGTTGGCGTCAACTGCACAGGTTCGTTATGTACCGGACGGGGCCAATGGTGAAACCGCGACGTTTGCTTTCAAAGCGTGGGATCAAACCAGTGGTTCTGCCACAGCGGGAGCCAGCACCGGTCTTGCCGATACCGCCACATCCGGGGGTAGCAGCGCGTCCTCGAACACCAGCGCGCAGGCCTCCATGACAGTGACCAGCGTCAATGACGCCCCTATAGTCGGTAGCACCATCGGCAGTCAAAGCGCCACAAAAGACGCCGCATTTAGCTTCGCCGTTCCCAACGGGATATTTGTTGACGTCGACACTGGCGACACGCTCACGTTTACCGCCACGCTGGCCGATGGTTCGGCGCTGCCCGCCTGGTTGAGTTTCAACCCGTCGACGCGCACCTTTTCGGGGACGCCAGCCAGAAGCGACGTCGGCAACCTGAGCATCCGGGTCACAGCAACGGACAGCAGCAGCGCCACGGTCAGCACAACGTTCAGCCTGGCCGTCAATAACAGTAACCTGCCGCCGGTTGTTGCCACGCCCGTTGCCGATCAGGCTGTTGCACAAGGCGGCAGCTTCAGCTTTACCGTGCCGACGGGCACGTTCACCGATCCGGACGTGGGCGAAGTCCTGACGCTGCGCGCCACGCTGGCAGACGGTTCAGCGCTGCCCGGCTGGCTGAGCTTTAACCCGGCGACCCGTACCTTTTCCGGTACGCCCGCGAATGGCGATGTCGGGAATCTGTCTATTCGGGTCACGGCAACGGACAGCGCCAATGCGTCCGCCAGCACCACCTTCGGGCTGAACGTCACCAATGTTAACGATGCCCCGGTGCTATCCGGCGCGCTGAATGCACAAACCGCGACACAAAACAGCAGTTTCAGTTTTACCGTCCCGGCGAACCTCTTCACCGATCCGGATGTGGGCGACACGCTGACACTGCGTGCCACGCTGGCAGACGGTTCAGCGCTGCCCGGCTGGTTGAGCTTTAACCCGGCTACCCGCACCTTCTCCGGTACACCCGGTACTGGCGATGCCGGAAGTTTATCCATCCGCATTACCGCTACCGACGGCAGCAACGTATCGATCAGTACGGCCTTTAATCTGACGATTGCGGCCAGCAGCACTAGCGCTGGCGACCCGGAATTCCTGATGAATCCCGGCGGCTCCCAGCCGTCAGCGACGCCTCCCGCACCAATGATCACAGTGGTCGCCAATGCGCCCGTAACGTTAGGCGCGTTGTTCTCCCCGCCGTCGCTCGGCGCACTGAACACCGCAGGAACAGCAGATGCCTCGACGGCCACGTCGACGATTTTCCAGTCATCCCAGCGGACAACACCAGACAACACGCCGGTCAGCCAGGTTGCGGGCACGTTTGCGCAAGGTACCGCCTCCAGCAGCGCCAGCCTGTTCGAAAGCTCCCTTGGTTCGTTCCCCAGCTTTAACAGCGGCGGAGCATTGGGGGGAACATCTTCACTGGCGGGGATGTTTTCGGGAAGCAGCCTGCCTTCTCTGTCGCCGATGGCGGTGTTCTCCGGAGGGAGCTGGCGCAACATCAATGCCAGTGATGGCACGGGTACGCCCATCGCCGCACTGATGCACTTCGCTCCCGATCTGGAGTGGCAATTACACCGTATTGGAGACGATGCGCAGCAGCGGTTGGTAGCCATTGAGCAGGCATTGAGGGATGTCGGTCAAATCACTGAAGACAAACAACGCACATAAACGCGCCTAAGGGTCAGGCGTAGGAACAATAACAACAAGAGTCAGCAGGGGTGGAATCGTGTTAAAGGGTCGGAAACTTTTCAGTCTGAGTCTCATCGTGGTAGCCATGAGCGGCTGCGCCGTCAACAGCCAGCCGGTTTCCAAAGCGGAAGGTGAGCAGCGTATTCAGCAGGACAAGATCGCTATGTTCAGCAAGCAAGAGCCGGTGACAGCACCGATAACGCTCTATGATGCTATGGCGAGGGCGCTCAAATACAACCTGGAAGCCCGTCTTAAAGTGATGGAGCAGGCATTATCGCAACAGCAACTGGAGCTTGCACGCTATGACATGCTGCCGCAAATTGCCATGTCGGCAGGCTACGTTGGCCGCAGCAATACCAGTGCATCCAGCAGCCGAAGCGTTGAAACCGGGCGACAGTCGCTGGAGCCGTCCACCTCGCTGGATCAGAACCGTGATGTAGCCGATCTGACCATGGTCTGGAACGTATTAGATTTTGGCGTCAGCTATGTCAGTGCCAAGCAACGGGCCGATCAGCGTTGGATCGCCGATGAACGCAAACGCAAGGTTGTGCATACCATTATTCAGGATGTGCGTTCTGCCTACTGGCGGGCCGTAGCGGCAGAACGCCTGCTGGGCCGCATCGACAGCCTGATCGACCGGGTTAACCAGGCGCGTGAAGCCAGTGAGCATATGAGTGCACAGCAGGTGGGCGATCCTGTCGAAGTGCTGAGTTATCGCCGCACGCTGATTGATGCCGTACGTCAACTGGAAGAGCAGCGTCGGGCGTTATCGCTGGCGAAGACTGAACTGGCGACATTAATGAATTTGCCACTGGACACTCATTATACGCTTGCCTTGCCGACAAAAGAGGAGATGTCGGCTCCTCAGTTGAATGTCGATTTCGCCACCCTGGAACAGACCGCGCTGTTAAGTCGCCCGGAACTGAAAGAGCAGGATTATCAGGTGCGTATTCACGCGGCTGAAACGCGCAAATCGCTGCTGCGCATGCTGCCGGGGCTGGAAGTCAGCGCCGGAGGTCACTATGACAGCAACTCGTTTATGGTGAATCAGAGCTGGGCGGATGTAGGCGTGAAGGTCACCTGGAATCTGTTTAATCTGCTGTCCGGGCCTGCGGCTTATAAAACAGCAAAAGCCAATGAAAGCGTTTCGGAGGTTCAGCGTCAGGCCATGTCGCTGGCCATCATGGCGCAACTGTACGTCGCCCGCGCGAATTTCAATGAAGCGCAGCGCCAGTACAAAACCAGCGAGGAGTTGAACGACCTGGATGGTCAGATTGCCGGGCAGTTGAGAAACCGCTACAAGGCAAACAGTATCGGCGAGTTGCAATTAATTCAGGGGGAACTCAATGCGCTAAACGCCAACCTTCGCCAGGATCTTGCCTACGCAGAACTGCGCAACACCTATGGGCAAATACTCTCCACTGTTGGGCTGGATTTGCTGCCCAAAACGCTACCATCTGACCGCCTTACCGATATAAGCAAAGCGTTACGTCAGTCAGAAAATAACTGGCAACAAGGCAACATCAGCGCTATGCAGTCCTTCTGAATCGCAGAGTTTTCTGGCGTCTGGAAACAGGCGCCAGCCTCAAAGCTAAGAAACCCTGGCGGAATATGTGTAATGCAATGACTACATTGGCCAGGGACAAATGACTCACAGTATTCTCTTTTGCACACTCTGCAGCTCAGATAACCTGCAGCATATCCAGCATCTGAATCACTGTAAGCTGAAACTTGCTTTTAAACTGCTGTCACAAAACCTGACTTAAAATATTTCCCGCAAAAGCATCCGAATTACCGTGGAAGAAAGAGTTGACCTCTGTTGTTGATGTTCTGGCGTTGGCAAAATCTTTATATTTAATAATCGCGTTATTGTTGAACCCCGATCTGAATTCACTTGCCCAGGTATTAAGGTACTCGGTAGAAGGAAAAACGTTATCAAATTGTCCGCCGGTCGGATCAATGGCAATTTTGATACCCTCCTCAGGGCAAGCAACAACCACATAGTGTGTTTTAGGAACCGTATCGTTTTTGTTAAACCAGATATACATCGCTCTGGTAAAGTGCGGAATATTTTGATAGTTCAGCATCTTTTCTACTCGTTGTGCGCAGTCAAAACACTTCTCTCGCGGGGAGAGCATCATCGACTGAATTTCATCATCGTTACTCATATAATTATCGATATCTTCGGGCGTTGATAACCCTGCTCCCCCTCTCAGCCCCGTATAGGGCGCCAACATCCAGACCTGTTTCCCGCTAAAAAAATCCTCTCGTCCATTAATTATCCGACTTTCCGCCAGGGTGGTTTTCTTTAGCGTGGCAATATGCGCTCCGCTATCCCGATCTTTAACATGGAATTCAGCCGGATTTTCAGGGTTAAATTGCCCCATGACCTTGTTTTGATGTCCATCATTAGATAAAAAAACAACAACATCATAGCCAAAGGGTAATTGTTCTCCATTTTTGTATACCGAATTTTTTATCGGGTCGTTCTTTTCAGGAACGTCAGGATACGCGTCTGCTGCCGTACGGGGAGGTGATTGATTCGCCTGAGTATTTTGAAGATGACTATTCGCATGATCAGAGAGTTGTACAGCAGTAAAATCAGCGGAAATTTTCATAGCGTATTCCTGATATTTAACAGATAAAGGGTCTGATTACGTCTTCCCAAAATATAAAGCTGTATCAGAAAGTGATTTACCCCCCTTCCCTGGATGGTTAACGACATGACACTACTCCTCCGACTGCCAGTCGACTTCATTTTTTAACGTCTGGCGCAGTCGGGAAAGCCGGGATCGCACAGTGCCGACAGGAATCATTAATTCGTCCGCGACTTCCTGATAACTAATATCGTGATCGACAATCAACTGAAGGATCTGCTGGTAATCCGGCGGCATCCTGGCAATATGCCTTAATACCTTGTGCAACGTATCTTTATATTCCGTAATATCATCAGGAAGATCGCTTTGTGTTAACACATTGTCGTTCAGTTCATCATGTAAATAACTTACTTTGAGCGACTTATAGTGATTTTTCACCAAATTAAGGGCAATACCAAACATCCAGGTTTCAGGCTTTGATAATCCTCTGAATCTATGACAATTGCAGAGGACTTCCAGCCATGTTGACTGTACTAAATCTTCCACATCAGACGTATTCGCTACCCGCTTGTGAATAAAATTATAAAGCCGCTTCTCATTTTCACGCATCAGAATCTCCCAATAAGCAGGATTTAAATTTCCCTCTAATGCTGCAGGTTCAAAACAAAAAATTGCTGACATAATCGCATCCTCATTATTAGCAAGCGAATCTTTCATAGCAAAAGACATGCCACGCCAAAAAATGAGCCAACGTCTTATTTTTCTTAAAAAAAGCAAATACCCATAAAATATTCATGGGAATAAACAAGCACACCTGGGCGCTTATTTTTACGCAATTTCTTGCACAACCCCTATTAAGAAAAAACACAATGTAAATATTCACCCGTACAGGGAACCGGGAAAGAAACGCCATTACACATCAGTAAGCATGCAAGCCGAGGCGTAAGTGCAATGAATATGAAAATCCCACAGCACTATTTACACAGACAGCCGCAGGAACTGAGGCAGCAAGAGAGCCTGCTGGATGCGTTAAGCCCGGACGAAAAGAGCCAGCCCCGCGATCCCAGTGTGAGAACGCGGCAAACCCGCGTCGCCAGTGCGCCGGGAGATATCGCCACGTTGCTGGCTGAAAAAAATGAAATGCAACACAAACGCGATGAACAACGAGTCCTGAGCCGCAATCAGATTCGTGGTCGCGTTGCGCTGACGAAAATCGAGCGCCTCACCGATCTTTACCAACTGCTGGAGAGCCCTGATCCTGCCGCCCGGCAACAGCGCCAAACGAAAATTGAACAACTTTTATCCAGCGATAACGCCCCTGACGCCGGGCAATGGGTTGCGGTAACAGAGGGCGATCCCGTGCTGGCAGATACGCTACTGCGTGCCGCGTTGAGTACTGCGCAACGCCTGGGGCAACAGGAGAAAATTGAGGCAATCAACACGGCATTAAAAACGCTGGAGCAGACGTTTGCACAAGAGATCGGCGCGGGTATCAATACGGCAGAGGCGATCGCGGCATTCACCACGCATCCGGAACATAAACTGGCCATGCGCCAGCTTTACTACAGCGCAGTCATCGGCCAGCAGTCCGTGGAAACCCTGTTTGATGTCTTGCTGGAAAAGTTCGGTAGCAGCCGCTTTGAACTGGCATTACGCACCATGAAACGCGCGTTGGCGGACGATATCGCCGCCCTGGCCCCCTCCTCACCACGCAGAGCTTTACACCACATTGCCGCTGCGCTGAATGACGCCAGCGCTATCAGTACCACGCTGGTGATGGTTGAGGATTTTCTTGTAAATCTGAAGGGAAAATTCGCTGACGTCACCACGCCCACAGATTCGCTTATCCGTTCTCTGATAGGTATGTGCCATAGCGGTTTTCAGTCTCACCAGTTAACGCAATTAGGCCCACAGATTGTTGGCCAGAACCCGCTCCATCAATCCTTTTTTTACAACCAATTCCTGATGTTGGTGGTAAAGCTCCCCTCCACGCTGTGGAAAAACGATCCAGCCGATCAACAACGGGCAGTAAAAATGGTGCGCATGCTCACCAGTGAATATCGCGCCTGGGAAGAGAAGGTTCGCCCACGCGCGGCTGCGAGGGTGAATGAATCCAAATGAACATGTTGTTTGTCGTCCTGAACAGGATCGCTATCAGCGCCATGCAGCGTTCGGAAATTGTCGGTGCCACTATCGCGCTGGCGGTGGTTTTTATGCTGATCATTCCGTTGCCATTACCACTGATCGATACATTAATCGCTATCAATATTAGCGCCTCGTGCCTGCTGATTATGCTGGCAATGTATCTGCCGAAACCGCTGGCATTCTCAACATTTCCTTCCGTGCTGCTGCTAACCACGATGTTTCGCATGGGTTTGTCGATATCCACGACGCGCCAGATTTTGTTGCAGCAAAATGCCGGACATATCGTTGAGGCTTTTGGCAACTTTGTGGTGGGAGGCAACCTGGCGGTAGGGCTGGTGGTGTTTTTCATCCTCACCGTGGTGAATTTTCTGGTGATAACCAAAGGCTCGGAGCGCGTGGCGGAAGTTGCCGCTCGTTTCACCCTCGATGCCATGCCCGGCAAGCAGATGTCTATCGATAGCGATCTGCGCGCCGGCTTAATCACCGTGCAACAGGCCAAAAGTAAACGTGAAGATTTAGCGAAAGAGAGCCAGTTGTTTGGCGCGATGGATGGCGCGATGAAGTTCGTGAAAGGTGATGCTATCTCTTGCCTGGTGATCCTGTTTATCAACCTGGTCGGCGGCTTTTGCATTGGCGTTTTGCAATCAGGAATGGATGCCAGCGACGCCATGCATATCTATTCTATTCTGACCATCGGCGACGGTCTTATTGATCAAATTCCGGCATTATTGATTTCTCTGACCGCCGGGATGCTGATTACCCGTGTTTCCGGCGATGAAGAGGTGATTGATAACAATATCGGCCGCGAAATCACCCAACAACTTACGAGCCAGCCGAAAGCGTGGATTATGGCGGGCTGCGGTATGTTCTGCTTTAGTCTCTTGCCGGGTATGCCCACGCTTATCTTTATCGTCCTGGGAGCCATTACCCTGGGCTCCGGTTTGTTTCAAATCTGGCGCGCGCGCATACAAGTACAACAACATTCCGTCCAGCAGATCGCGCCGGAAACCAACGGCGAAGAAGATCTGCGCACCTTTAATCCCAGCCGTCTCTATTTGCTTATCTTTCCCGCTTCCCGCATCGGCGATCCGGCGGTAACCGCGCTAATCGAGGATATTCGCCGTCTGCGCAACCGCATTGTTAACCAGTTCGGCTTTACTCTGCCGGTATTCAATATCGAGTACAGCCCGCAACAGGCGGAGGATGAGTTTCGTTTCTGCATTTATGAAGTCCCCAAAGTGATTGGCACTCTCGTCAACGGGCGACGGATGATCGACAAAAAGTGGCAGGAGGAACTGGGCGATAACGCCGATGCGCAGCCAGGCAATGCGCTACGGAATGAAAACCAGTGGCTATGGTTAGGGGAAACGCATCCGCTACTGCAACGTGAAGATGTGGTCTCCTGGGACGCGCATCAGATGCTGTTGGCGCGGATGGAAGAAGCACTGTTTGCCAGCGGGTCGCGCTTTATTGGCCTGCAGGAAACCCGGGCAATCATGACGTGGATCGAGATGGAACAGCCTGAACTGGCGCAAGAGTTCCAGCGTATGTTTCCTCTCCCCTTGTTCAGCACCGTCCTGCAACGCCTGGTTTCCGAGCGTATCTCGTTGCGCTCGGTGAGAACGATCTCCGAATCGCTGCTCGGACACAGCCAGAACGGGCGCGACATCGACATGCTGGTTGATCAGATTCGTATCGATATCAAAGAACATATCTGTCACCAGTACGCGCAGAATAACAGCATGCAGGTCTGGCTACTGACGCCGGAAACCGAAGAGGTTCTTCGCGATAGCCTGCGCCAGACGCAAAACGAGACCTTCTTCGCCCTCGATCAGCAGCATTACGCAAATTTGCAGGAGCAACTGCGCGATATCTTCCCGCCGTTTCGTGCATTTAATGGCGTATTGCTGACGGCCCAGGATTTACGAAGCCCGCTGCGCTTGCTGATTCAGAATGAATTTCACCATGTTCCGGTCCTCTCCTTCGCCGAGTTGCAGTTCAACCTCCAGGTCAGCGTGATGGGGCGCATTGCGCTCAGCAGTACGCCTGATTCCTTCGACGCATAAGGAGCCCATCATGTTCGAGCTACGAGTTCTGAATGGGTTACAGGAAGGCGCGGCACTGCCACTGAGCGGCGAATCATGGTCAATTGGTAACGCCGCGGAACGGGAACTTCAGCTATCTGATAACGGCATTGAACCTCTTCACTGCCAGCTTGCATTGACGGCTGAGGGCTGGAAACTCACCCCCTGTGCAGGCAACGTTGGTAACCCTCAGGGTGAAAAGAGTGATGTTCCGCTGCTGCTCCAGCCGGGTGATATTTTTACGCTGAATGGGATCTGGCTCAGCCTTGACGACGCGGCCTCGCCGTGGAAAAAGGCTCCGCCAGGCGGCCCCGTCATCGCGGTTACCGCGCAAGATAATACACCGCCAGCAACCAGTGCGGCACCGGTGAGTTTCGCGTCTGTCCTGCCGCGCTGGGCACAGATCGCCGCCATGACGCTCTTGCTGCTGCTGACCGTCACAATCACCAGTTGGATTCTGCAACCCGGCATGGCGCAAGAAAATGCTAACGAGTCCCTGAACGTCCGGCCATTGCTGAAAGACAACGCCGCATTGCGCCAGGTGCTGGTGCAAAAATTACGTGAACGCGAGCTGTGGCCGCAAGTACAACTCATTTCCAGCAACAAGGGCATCACCCTGAGTAGCGAGCTATCACCGGAGCAACTGCCGGTCGTTCGCCGCATGGTAAAAGCGATCCGCGATGAATATCAGCTTGGCGTCGCGCTGAATGACGATACCCGACTGAAAAACATTTCCCTGCCCTTTCGCATTATCCAGATCACGTCCGGCCTGCGCGCCAATATCGTCACGGAAGGCGGTCAGCGCTTGTTTATCGGAGACGAACGCGACGGATGGCGCCTGACCGAAATTACGGATGACCATGTGAAATTCGCAGGCCGGGAAAACATTACGGTGAAATGGTGATGAATATGACGGTGCTGGAAAACTGGTTTGAGGAACGGCTGAATGCACTAACACAGGTGTCGGCGGTTTCAGCACAGGGCAAGATCACGGGTATTAACGGTATTTTGCTGGAAAGCCGTTTTCCACAGGCGCGGATTGGCGATCTGTGTCGCATCAGCCGCACGCAAGATACGGAAATCATGGCGGAAGTGGTCGGTTTTAACCCCAGCCATACCTTACTTTCCGCGCTCGGCCCTCTTGATGGTATCGCCCAGGGCGCACGCGTCACGCCGCTGTTTCAGCCACACAGTATTGTGGTATCAGAGCAGCTCGCTGGCAGCGTGCTTGATGGTTTTGGCCGCGCGATCGATGAAAAGAGCCTCTCCGCCTTCGCGCTTGCCAGTGAGAGTGACAATACCACCCGCGTTCTGGCTGATGCGCCATCGCCAACAGAACGTCCCCCCATTGATACCGCGTTGCCCACCGGTATTCGCGCCATTGACGGCATATTGACTATCGGCATCGGTCAGCGGGTTGGCATCTTCGCCGGAGCCGGCTGCGGTAAAACCACGCTGCTGGCGGAAATCGCGCGTAACACGCCCTGTGACGCCATCGTCTTTGGAATGATTGGCGAACGCGGACGCGAGCTGCGTGAATTCCTGGACAACGAACTGGACGCGGCGTTACGGGCCCGCACCGTATTGGTCTGTTCGACGTCCGATCGCAGCAGTATGGAGCGCGCCCGTGCGGCCTTTACCGCTACGGCTATCGCCGAAGCGTTTCGCGATCGCGGCAAAAATGTGCTGCTCATTATCGACTCGTTAACGCGCTTTGCACGCGCCCAGCGAGAGATTGGCCTTGCGCTGGGTGAGCCGCCGGGACGAGGCGGTTTGCCCCCCTCTGTTTATACCTTGCTGCCGGGTTTGCTGGAACGGGCCGGGAAAACGTCGCGCGGCGCAATTACCGCGCTCTATTCAGTACTGATAGAACAGGACTCGATGAACGATCCGGTGGCGGACGAAGTGCGATCGCTGATCGACGGGCATATCGTTCTGGCGCGTCGTCTCGCCGAACGCGGTCACTATCCGGCCATTGATGTGCTCGCGAGCCTGAGCCGCACCATGGGCAACGTGGTGGAAAAAGAGCACGTCAGCGACGCATCGCGTATCCGCCAGTTAATGTCGGCGTATCAGCAAGTGGAAATGCTGATACGCCTGGGGGAATACCAGCCAGGAAACGACGCCACCATCGATGCCGCCGTCCAGATGCAGGATGAGATTAATGCCTTTTTGCGTCAGGCCAACCATGCTCCCAGCGATTTCGCTCTCACCCGTCAACAATTACAGGAAGTCGCTCATCATGCGCCGTCACATTGATACTGAAACGCCAGCTGACATCGATCCCCGCGAACAGGAATTACAGCGTGTTCTTACCGTGCTGTTGCCGATCCGTCAGCAGCGCCTGAACCGTAGCGAACGCCTGCAACGCAAACAGAAACAGCAGCTACAGCAAAGCCAACAGACCTACCATCACGGTACACAACAGTTGCAGCAGAGCCAGCAGCGCTATCAGCAAACGGTGGACGCTTTTGCCAAAGCGCATCAGGGGAAAAGCGAGCCGCAGAGCCAGTTATACGACGCGATAAATACTGAGCAACGGCAGCGAACCGACATGCTGTGCCAACAACAGCAGGTCATCCTGCTGCACCAGGAGATGCAGAAGCAGCAATTGCTGACGGATGACGCACAGCGCGAAGTGCAACGCAACCAGCGTGACGTCGAGAAAATCGAATATCTGCTGAAAATCAGCGGGGTGACGAAGCCATGATCAACAAACCTTCGCGCCGCCTTGCGGACTGGCACGACGCGGAACAAAACAGCCAGCCCACTCGCGTATCACCGCTCCCCGACAAGAATTTCCCGCGCCAGAAACCGCCTGCACACCCGCAGCCACAAAGGGCTACGGTTCACCACGCCACGCAAACGCCGATGAAAACGCCTTCCGGGGTTGCGGATAACGCACCGCTGGGGCGTGACAAAGAGGCGTTCAGCCAGTGGCTCAACGCAGAAGATGCGCCGTTGGCTCCGGCCACACTGTGGTTGCCTGGCAATCCTGATGCATTACCCCAGGCAGCGCAGGAAATGGCGCCCACGGAAAGCGCGCAAGCCACCGTGCTGTGGCAACAAATTGAACCTGCGCTTAGCCAGAATCTGGCGGCGCAAGCCGCGTTTCCGGCCCGCTTCAGCCTGCTGCTGCCGCTGTTGGGCGAGGTGCAAGCGCATGTCGGCTTACTGAGCGACGGCGGGATGGATATTGCGCTCGGCTTTTCGCCCTCGTTGTATGACCGCGTGCGCGGCAGCGAACTGAGCTGTCGCGAGGCGCTGGCGCGCCGCACGGGGAAACGGATACGTCTGCGTTTTCAACATCAGGATACGTTGTCATGAAAATCGATTTTACGCCGCAAACCTGGGACGAAGCCCGCGCCCGCCTCTGGCTTGGCAGCGGCTGGCGTTATCCGTTTACCCTCGGGGAGAGGCAAGGCGAGCTGTATCTGCTGCCCGCGCCTGAAAGAGACGAAGACGATGGACTGGCGCGTAGCTTTCACAGCGACGCCGGTCTGCTGATCTTCAGCCATCCCTCGCCGCTGCTGACGCTTCTGGCTAACTGCCCGGCGCTGATGGGGGAAGATGACAGTAATGACGACTGGTACTGGCCTTTTTTCAGTCAACAACTCAGCACGCAAATTATCGACTTATTTGGCCCGTTGACGAGAGTACTCACCGAGGCAAAAACGGCCCCCGGCTTAACGCTACGGCTGCATGCCTATCTTGGCGAAGAGCACGCCTGGAGCAATTTGCGCGTCACGCCACAGACATTGCAGCAGTTGGCCAATCGCCCCGGCTGGCAACGTCGATGGAATACGTTGCATCACGGAATACCGCTGAGCCTGCCGCTGCTCATCGCTACGCTGACACTCTCTGTACGCCAGCTTGCGGCGCTGCGTTGCGGCGATCTGCTGATGCCTGGGCGTCTTTTTTTTACTCCGCAAGGCCAGGGCTGCGTGACGGTCGCCCGGCAACAATTCCAGGGGCAACTGACAGCCACTTTTACGTCAGGCGAACCCGATCGGTTTCTCATTACATTGAAAAAGGAGTTAACCATGTCTCACTCTCAGGAACCGTTGTTACCGGAAGACGATCGGGACGTTAGCGCAGCGGGAGCCAATGAAGAAAAACAAAATGTAGATGTTTCTCCAGAGAAAATGCCAGCGCACGACGCCAGTTTTGACGAACTGCCGCTTGAGCTCACCCTGCGTTGCGGCACGCTGAAACTGACACTCGGCGAACTCCAGCAACTGGACGCGGGTTCAACGGTACTTGTCGAGCATGCCTCGCCGGGAGAAGCCCTGTTGTGCCACGGCAATTTCCCGCTGGCAAAAGGCGAACTGGTGAATGTTAACGGTAGCCTGGGGCTGCAAATCACCCGCGTTCTCTGCAACCAACCGCATGCGGCAGACGGCTCGCTATGACCGAAAATATTAGTTCATTCAATCCGTTGGAGCTGGCCATTTTACTTGGCGCGCTCTCGTTATTGCCGTTGGCATTGATGATCACCACCAGCTTTCTGAAGATTTCAATGGTACTGATGCTGACGCGCAACGCGCTGGGCGTACAGCAAGTACCGCCGAATATGGCGTTATACGGCATTGCGCTGGCAGCAACGCTGTTTGTGATGGCCCCCGTTTTTAACGGCATGCAGGAACGCTTCAAAGAACATCCCATCGAAACCAGCACCGCAGAAAAGCTGGAGGAGAGCCTGATGTACGGCATTCAGCCGCTAACCGCGTTTATGAGCCGCAACACCGATCCTGATGTGGAGACGCATCTGATGGAAAACAGCCAACGTATGTGGCCTAAAAAGATGGCAGACGAAGCGATACAGAACCGCGACAACCTGCTGCTGTTAATTCCTGCATTTGTCCTGTCTGAGCTGCAAAACGGCTTTAAGATCGCGTTCCTGATTTTCATCCCGTTTGTGGTCGTGGATCTGATCGTGTCCAACGTCCTGCTGGCGCTGGGGATGCAGATGGTCTCCCCGATGACTATCTCCCTGCCGCTGAAAATCCTGCTGTTTGTGATGGTAAGCGGCTGGACGCGATTACTGGATGGCCTCTTTTATAGCTACCAGTGAGGCGGGCATGGATATTATCTATATGTTTAAGCAGGCAATGCTGATGGTGGTCATGCTCTCGGCACCGCCGCTGGCGGTTGCGGTTATCGTCGGGGTCATCGTTTCGCTGTTGCAGACGGTGATGCAACTTCAGGATCAGACGTTACCCTTCGCCATTAAGCTGGTGGCGGTGGGCGCGACGCTGGCGCTTTCAGGCCGCTGGATCGGCGTACAGCTTATCGATCTGACGCAATCGGCGTTCACCATGATGTCCGCCGCAGGGTCGTTATAATGCTGGTGCCGATGATCGACTCGCTGTTTACCGCCATGCTGGCGCTGGGGCTGGGTATTGCGCGTATTTTCCCTTGCGTACTGATTGCGCCGATTTTTGCTTTCTCCACGCTAAAAGGCATGGTCCGCACGGCCATCGTGGTCTCTCTGGCGCTTTTTATTACGCCCACGATCGTGCCGCAGATATCTGCCTTATCGCTCAGTGCCTGGGCGATGGTTGGGCTGGCGCTGAAAGAGATCGTCCTCGGCCTCGTTCTTGGGCTGTTGCTGGCGTTGCCCTTCTGGTTATTTACCTCGGTCGGCGCATTGTTCGACAACCAGCGGGGCGCACTGGCTGGCGGGCAGCTCAACCCGACGCTGGGGCCAGACGCCACGCCCCTCGGCGACATGCTCCGGCAGTGGTTTATCATGTTGCTCATTCTGAGTTTCGGCCTGCGTCTGGTGACGCAGGTTATTTGGGACAGCTACAACGTGTGGCCGGTCGATGCCTGGCTTCCGGCATTCAGCCAGGCGGGTTTCGCCGAACTCCTTAAGCGCATCTCCGGTATGTTCGTCGATATGGTGTTGTATGCCGGGCCGCTGGTGTTGCTGCTGATGTTGCTGGATTTTTGCATTGGTATTCTCAGTATTTACAGCCCGCAGCTACAGGCCACGGTTCTCACCGCCCCGGTGAAATGCCTGGCCGGAACACTGTTTTTTATTATTTACCTGCCAACGCTTGAATATCTCGCCAGACACCAGTTGCTGTCGCTGCACGATCTTATCCCGCATCTTTCGCACATTCTGCCGCCTAAAAGGAAATAGTGATGGGAGAAAAAACCGAAAAAGCCACTTCGCAAAAACTACAGGACGCACGTAAGAAAGGCCAGGTTAGCCAGAGCCAGGATATTCCCAAACTGCTGGTGATGCTCGGCGTGATGGAAACCGTCTTTGCATTGATGGACGACAGTATGAGGAAGCTGGTCGCGTTAATGTCGCTACCGCTCCGGCGGCTGGATCAGCCTTTTGTACTGGTGGTGGGAGAAATTGTCAGCGCCGCACTGCTGACACTTCTGGTGTTCTTTATGCTTACCGTCGGCGTGGTTATTCTGCTGCGTATTCTCGGCGGCTGGATCCAGTTTGGCCCCCTGTTCGCCACCGAAGCGCTGGCCCCGAAGTTTTCTGCACTTAACCCACTCAGCAAACTGAAGGAGATGTTCTCCGCGCGCCAGTTTATGCAGATCCTGACCAGCCTGTTAAAAGCCATCATCATCAGCGTGGTGTTCTGGCTGCTTATCAAACCGCGATTGCCGCAACTTGCCGCCATGTCGGACGGCTCGCTGATCGGTTTCTGGCACGGTGCCGCCGCCATGTTAAAAACGCTCTCCCATACCATTATTGGCGTGTTGCTGGTGTTCGCCATCGCCGATTTCTCGGTGCAAAAGTATTTTTTCCTCAAGCAGAACCGCATGAGCCATGAGGATATCAAGAATGAATACAAGCAAAACGAAGGCGATCCCCACACCAAAGGACACCGGCGCCAGTTGGCGCGCCAGCTGGCGAATTCACCGCCCAAAAAAGTGACGCCCAAACAGCTGGAAAAGGCCGATGTCCTGCTGGTAAACCCTACCCATTTCGCGGTGGGGTTGTACTACCGGCCGGATGAAACGCCATTGCCGATACTCCTGTTCAAAGCAGAAGACAAAGAGGCTCAGGATCTGATTACCCTGGCGCACCAGGCCAATATTCCTACGGTGCGTTATATCTGGCTGACGCGCACGCTATTTCGCACGACCGATGAGGGGAGTTATATCCCGCGTGAAACGCTGAAAGCGGTAGCGCAAATTTACCGCTTGCTGCGTGGCCTCGAAGACCATCTTCGCGGCGAGTTAATCGAATTCGACGAAGAGTAAAACACGACCGACAAAAACGGGCCGGGTGTGATTTCCCGACCCGTTGCGAGTGCCCCGATCCCGGGTTTCAGGAGAGTAATTTTAAGGCATCCTGTTTTATGTTGCTGGCATACAACTGCGCATCCGCATTGACCAACGCGGAGATGATAGGTGAAGAACCCTGAGGTGCGGAAATCGTGCCGCCAGTCATCACCATCTGTAGATCATTTTTCGCGATCTGGAACTGTTTCAGTGAATCGTTGCTTAATGGTTTGCCATCTTTAAGCGCGTCTTCCCAGCTTTTGGGGTTCTCCGCGCCGTTCGGGCTAGTGGGGTTGCCGAAAATTTCCGGGTGCTGATCCATAAATTTACCCAGTTCAGCTCTGATCTGCGGCGAAGCGCCAGCAACTTTTCCGCCGCTGTAAAGTGCCCCCTCGACACCTTTTACCGAACTGGCACTCATATCCATCAGCGCGCCCAGTCCCGCTTTATTGGCCAGTTCAAAACCCATGATATTGCCGAGTTGATTAAAATCCCGGCTGTTATGCAGTGACAGCATATTCTGTAGCGGCATCCCGCTGATGCCTTCCATCATTCCCTTGGCCAGCCCCTGGTTGAAAGCATTCATTTCATGCTGGCCCGAACTCATCGTAAAGGGGCTGTTATGCGGCATAATGCCCATGTGTCTGAGCACCTGATCCATGAGGTTGTCCCGCAGAGAGGGTGCACCTGACTCATGAGAGTGTCCCCCACCAGAAAACAGACTGTTGGTTAATTTTTCAGCGAGATTGCCAATCATCGATTCACCCATATTTTTCAAAAGATTTGCCGCTGCTCCCTGCGGTGTAAGGCTGACTAACGGTGATATCTTGTTAAGCATCCCCAGCGTTCCACTAATTAATTGACTCATAGCGTTAACCTCATATATCAGGATGATTGCACTTCAGCGAACAGGAACCAGGGAGTAATCCTGTGTACCATTACGCATATCCGTCGGCCACCAGATGACCAGTTGGTGACTCGCCGACAAAGGACGGCACTGGGCTGAACCGCAGCCATTGCCGTGATAAGAAGAGCAGTGGGACAGCAGAGCGCACAGCAGCGCCAGCATGAATAAACGCAGCCTCATCGTGGCTCCTTACGTTCTGCAATGGGGGACAATAGAGAATGGCGGGAACGGCGAGCGCCATCGCGCGTCTGCCAGGCGACGTAAACTTCCGCCGACGCTCCCGGTTGCAGTAAAGCGCCCGGCCATACTGCAACGGCCAGCACTTCATCGTCGCGGCATACCGCCTCATCAAAACGCAGGGGTTTCAGGGTGATGTTTCTTATCACGCCGACCGTTATCTGTATGTTGCGGTTGCTGTACCACTGACTGCGCGAAACGTCGTACTCAATACCGTTGAGGTTGTCGCATAACCCCGCCAGACTGACTCCTTCTCCGCCTGCGCTAAAACCGAGCGGTATTTTATCTTCCGCCAGATCGCGCATCGCATTTTCGACGTCACCTTTCATGGAGACGTACTTCTGCCGACGCTGGACCTCACTCATCGCGTCGCTCAGTTGGTTGCGTGATTCATCACCGATATAGCGGGTCGGATCGACCTGATCCCCCACCAGGTGCGGCGTGATAATAAACAGTCGTTCGCGTTGCGAGGTTTCATGCCGGGTATAGGAAAATAACGCGCCAATAAAGGGGATGCTGCCCAGAATCGGGATGCGGCGGCTGACATTGCCGGTTTCGCGCGAGTGGAAGCCCCCCATGACCAGCGAACCGCTCTGTTGCACCAGCGCCTGGGTACTGACAGTCGCGCGCTGCGCACCGGTCGCCTCGCCTTCGGCGCCCCGGTCCACTTTGCCATCCTCGATATCCACCACCAATTGAACCGTCCCTTTACTGCCGCTGCCGATGGCACGCGGCACCACCTGCAAGCTGGTCCCGGCAGTGACAGGTTCGATATCCACGACGCGCTCACCGGTAGCGGTAATGAAAGCGGTGTCACTGAGATCGATCACGGCGGGCTGGTTTTCCAGCGTCAGTACCGATGGATTGGCGACAATTGAGGCATTTCCCTCCCCTTCCAGCGCCTGAATCTGCGCAAAGAAACGGCGGTAATCCGTGACAAAAAGCGTGCTGCTGCCTTGCAACATTGAGGAACCCACAGTCACATTGCCGAAGGTGCCGCCAGGGTTGGCAGAGAGTGTCGAAAGGGCGTTACGGTCGACATCCACGATCAGCGCGTCGATCTCCACCAGCTTTTGCGGGATGTCGATTTGCGACACCAGCGCCCGGTATTGTTCACGACGTTTAGGATCGTCGCGCACTAACAGCGCGTTGTTACGCACGTCCGCTGAAATCATCGGGTTCATGCCGGGAACGATGGGATCGTCGTCATCGTTAATACGCGTGTCCTGACTTTGCACTAATTGGGATAAAATGCTGTCCGATTGTTCTTCAAACGCGCTAGTGGTGGCTTTGTGGCCGGCATCGTCCCCCGCACGCACGCCCGATGCAGTCCGGGGGTTTTTCTTGCCAAGCAACTCATTAATGATGCTGGCCACGCCCGGCACAAGTAGCGTTTTGTCGCGGTATTTAATCTGACGATCGGCCACTGAGGCATAGCGCAGCGGGAAAACCATCATCTCCTTATTCTCTTTGTTATCCTTATCCTGCACGCTGAAATCGTTCACCAGGGAGACATATTCCGGCGGTCCGGTGACCAGAACGACGCCATCATCCGGCAGTTCGCCCCAGCCGAATTTCGGCTCCAGCAGGCCAATACCTTCCAGCGCCTGTTTCAGGTCGGGCGCGGCATCGGCCGAGATATGAATGCGCTTAGAAACCTGCGACGATTGCGGACTGATATAGAGCGTGTCGTTGTAGACAAACCACTGGAATCGATACTCCAGCGCCAGACGGTCAAGAAAAGTGGCGGCACTGTCGGCGCGCAGCCGCCCATTAACGGTGCTGTCCGGGATTTCACCCAGATGCAAATTCACGCCGTGACTGCTGGCGAAATCCTGCAAAACCGTACGCAAGGGTGTCTCCTGCGCCGCGTAAGCGTAGGCGCCGTTTTGCCATTCGGCAGGCACCCGCGCCAGGGCGCTATTTGCGTAAATACCCAACGCGCTCGCCAGTAAAAACAGGATGACGCGTAACAAACGAGCAAACGCATGCAAGGCGTCGCTCTCCCTGTCTTCGCCCCGGGTAAGGAGTGTTCTCAGCATTATTGATGCATCCCGAATGATGTTGACTGCGCAGTACAAGAACGGCTCAGAAACGAGCCGTTCCGGGCATTAGTTAATCGAGTCGATAATCTCTTTACTCAGATTGTGTTTCAGGGAACCAAGCTGGCTTGCGGTGTAATTCGCGGCGGACTCTTGCAGCAGTTCCTGTTTAAAGGCCATGACATCGCCGACCCCCGGCCCGCCTTCCAGTGAGAGTGTCCCTTGCGCAAATTCAGCAACCGAGTGGTGAACGCGCGCCAGCTGCAAATCCAGATTTCGTTGAATATCGTAGGAATTACTCATACTTTCCTCCTTTGGGTGGATATCACTTAGTAAGTGGGAAGTTTTCCTGAAAGTTCCTTGCGGCAAAAAAATTATGCCTGCAGCGTGTTCAGCAGCCGTTGTTGCAGATGTTCCCAGTTCACACTGAGTTCACCGTTGGCGGTTTGTAATCGCAGTTGATGTGTTTCAAGCGCGTCGTCGGTCTGAAGGAGCCAGTCGAGGCTTGCATGAGCCTGCAACCAGTTGCCGACGGCATCAAACTGGGAGGGATGGCACCAGAGCGTGGCGCTGCGCCCTTCTTCATGTTTCTGCGCCTGTAATATCTGGCGCAACAGGGCGCTTATTTTTTGCTCTTCACTGGCCCGGGCAAACAGATGAGCGAATACAGCGCTGACCAACTGCTGCGCCTGCGACACCAGCTTTTCCTCCTGCTGCGCTCGCGCCTGCCGCCACTCTTCAAGCACGGCTTCGGCGTTTTGCAGAAACTGCATCTCGCACTCAGCCCGTGCTGCCAGTACCTGTCGTTCAGCCTCTTCACGCGCAGCCGCAAGGATCTGCCCGGCCTCCTGTTCCGCCTTGCGCAGCAACGCCTGAGCCTGCCGATGTTCATCCAGCACTTCGCGGGGCACTATCGTGCCCTCGTCAGCCGTCAGCGAGGGAGGCAGAACAATTTCTCTAACTTTCCACATGCGACGCCTCATTTTGCTGCTGAGTGCGCCAGATAACCGCATCCCATAATGTCTGGAGCTTGTTGCCGGGTAATGGGCGCGAAAACGCGGGAAGCTGGGTGACAGTCTGCTGATCAAAACAGAAACGCAGCCGTAGCCAGGTGGAGACGGGAAAGAGCGATGCCAGTAAAACCAGCGCCATTCGACAAGGTTCAGTCGTGAAATCCAGCGCTGACGGTAGCCACTGTTCCGGACGCAGCGCTTTGCTAATGCGCAGGCACCAGAGGCGCTGCTCATCATCCAGATCCGCGGCCATGCTGTGTTGCTGGCAAATTTCACTCGCCAGCCGCAACATTAACTGGCGTTGCGAGGCGCCCGCCTGCCACAACGCCAACAGACGGGTATCCGGCGCACCCGGCAACGTGTCGGGTACGCTGAGCTGATGCGCCATTGCCGTATGGTGAAAGCGGGATAGCCGGGTACGCCACTCCGGAGCGAGGCGGAAAAAAGGCAGGTAGTGCCAGCTGGTATCTGCTTCAAGCCAAAAGCCCCGCATCCACCATTCAAGCCACTCGATTTCCATATCGCGCATCATTTCCGTCTGCCCGAATCCGCTACCGACGCCGCAGCCAACTTTTTCTTTGCCAGCCGTTTCTGAATGCGTGGTTTCAGCACCATCACCGCGCCGGTGAGGAGCAGTAACCCCAGCACAATAAAGAACCCCTGCTTGACCGTAGCGTATTCAGACAACGTAAAGCGAAATGGCCCAAGGATGACCTGTTCAATATGATCGTGGTACACCTCGGCAGGGACAAAAACGATAGAAATTACGTCATCGCTTTTTCCCGCCAGCCCAGGAATGCTGGCCGCCACCAACTGGCGAATTCTGGGTCTAATGCTGTCGGGATCCAGATCGGGCGTGTGTTTAATAAACACGGAAGCAGAAGCGGGCTGTACTGGCTCGCCAGGCGCTACGCGTTCCGCCAATACGACGCTGACGCGCGCCACAACCACGCCGTCGATTTGCGACAATGTGGCTTCCAGTTCCTGTGACAACGCGAAGATATAACGCGCCTGCTCTTCCAGCGGGCTGGAGATAATGCCGCTTTTTTGGAATTCCTCCCCCAGATTGGTCCGGGCCTTATGCGGAAGCCCACTGGTATTCAGAATTTGCACGGACCGGGCGATGTCATCGCTATCAACCCGTATCGTTACGCCCTCTTTATCAATCTGCTTATCCACCGCGATATTGTAGCGGGAGAGTTCGGCAATGATGTCATTAGCATCATTTTCAGAGAGTCCGGTGTTCAGCACGACCAACGGGTTACATCCTGTGAGCGAGAGGGCCAGCAGCGCAGCCAGAAGTGATTTTCGCCAGAATTTTTGCATGATGCGATCACTGCATGTTGGTGAGTTTTTCCAGGCCCTGAACTGTTTTAGACACAATTTTGGCGTTCATCATGCTTTCCAGATAGTAGTTGGAAAGCTGGCTATCGACCTGGTTCAACACCAGCGGGTCGGTCGAACGGGAAGCCTTACGCAGCGCGCTATCCATGCTTTTTTGATCGCTTTCAAGATTGTTGAACGCAGAAGAGAGCTGGTTGAAAAGATTGCTGGTGCCATGTGCGCTCAATGAAGCCGTCTCGGCTTCGGGCTGCTCAAGGACGGAAGAGAAAAAAGCGACATCGCCGCTCTCGGGTTGCATCCCGGCCGGTGCCAGAGCGTCATTAACCGGCAAAACATGTTGTGATGCAGAAGAGGTGATCTTCATGGTAAGTACCTCAGCAAATTAAAAAAACAGGGAACCCATGAGAAAGGGCTCCCTGTTGCTTTAAAACTGAATTTTGTTCTGCGCCAGCGAGCTGATCATTGTCGTCACTGAGTTCGCATAACCCGATACGAATGCGTTTTTACGATCGCGTTCTGCTTTAGCCACATCATCCTGCATGGATTCACTTTGTACATTATCCATCTCAGACTGGTACTGATTACGCAGAGCATCGCTGTTACCGCTACTTACACCGTTAGTCGTATTGCTCATGACCTTACTCCTCATCAGATTTAGGATTGAATGACGTGTCATTCATCTGTTGAGTATTGCGGCCAGCTGACGCGTTCCCGCCGGAATAAAAAATTAATCCAGCCGGGACGAAAGAGATTTAATGCGTTGGTATAGCGTGCGTCGCGGTACGCCCAGTTCATTAGCAGCGCTCACGATGCGATTGGAATGGCGGATCAGGCAATCTTCAATCAGACAATATTCGATGCGCCGCATGCGGTCGCGCAGGCGCAGACACTCATGCTCCGGGCAACTATCATTGTTCAACGGCGGTATTCCGAGCACAAACCGTTCTGCCGCACCACGCAGCTCGCGAATATTCCCCGGCCAGTTATGCAACAATAAGCGCTCCACAAGTTGTGTGGACATCTTTGGCAATGCACACCCCAGCCGTTGTGCTGATTCATCAGAAAATTTAAGGAAAAGCGGAATAATACATTCAATTCGCGTGCGCAAAGCGGGTAACGCAATCTTTACGGCGGCCAGACGGAAATAGAGATCCTGGCGGAAAAACTTCTTTTCAACCAGCTCATTCAGCGGCTTCTGGCTGGCGACAATCACACGTAACTTCAGCGGTACGCTTTGTGTGCTTCCAAGCCGGCAGATGGTACGGCTCTCCAGAACACGCAAAAATTTAACTTGCAGGCTCAATGGCATACTGTCGATTTCATCAAGAAACAGTACGCCATCATTGGCGCTTTCAATATAACCCGCACGAGAGTGGTTGGCCCCCGTATAGGCGCCCGCAGTGACGCCGAATAGCTCGCTTTCAGCTAACGACTCAGGAATAGCCGCGCAGTTTATCGAAACAAAACGACCCTTTAACCCGGAGTTATTATAGAGTCGCTGAGCCAGGGTATCCTTCCCGGTACCCGTTTCCCCCTCCAGTAATAAATCGACGTTAAGCGGCGCTATGGTGTTTAGTAAAGGCATTAAATCACGATGAATATCCTCCATATAATTGAGTTCATCGATTTCTTTTGCATCACCCAGTACTACAGGTAACTCCATTATTGTTCTTGTTGCCATTTCATCTTTTTTCATATAGCTCAATTCCGGACCAGTTCAAACACATAACAAATTATTAGCGCTTGCTTATTGTTAACAATTCATCACTTAAATACTCATCCGCAAAACAATAAGAATCATCTTATTTAATAAATAAACCGCAACAATAGGCAGAGCAATCCCCGATAAAAATATCAGGGGATGTTTTCAATAAAAAAATAAAACCAGTAAATCTCCCTTCAGGAACCAGCATAACTATTAGCTATATTTATAAATAGCATAAAATATCCTGATGGAATATCCGTCAGTACGGTAAAAACAGGAGTATTCACCGTTACCCACCCTAACAAAACTGAAATAAAAACCCAAAAATAAATAAAAACAAAGCACAAAAAACCAATAATTAAAGTAATTTAAACATTAAAGACCAACTCAATAGGATTCAGCTATTGATTGAGCACAGGATAAACGTGATAAAATAAAAATAGTGTATTAACATCCAGCAATTAATTAGCTTTAAATGTCACATTTAAACTAAAAACTGGAGTAATATTCCATTCGTCATGCAAATAAAACATATAAATTCATTATCATTTTAAATGTATTTTTTACTTTCATCAGAATTAAGAATAATCACGCGCAATCTAAAAAGTGTCTTTGAAATACACTTTATCCCGCTAAAATGACAAAAAGCAAAAACATCATGCAACCTATAACGTCCCCCTATCGACACGCAGGATTGCAGGTAAGTACAGCTAAAAATAGACAGTTAAATAATGGTGCAGGCAAGCCTCATATTTTTATTAACGGATTTAGTCTGATTTATTATCAGGAAGTGAATATCAGGCACTGTTCTGTACAATCCCGGATGGGAGATAAGATATTACCTCAGAGGAATAAGCATCCTTTGTTACTTAATTCCTTTGACGGGAAAGATAATAATGAAATTATGCTCGAGTAGTGGCCCATATTGAATTATTTATCAGGTAAATTTCCAGCCTCGTCATCCCTGACATGACACCATTGTGATCCACTTTCAACAGGGTTTATGGCGCTTCGTTTTGAAACATCTCTCTTCTTCTGATTGCTGCTCTAGCCATAGCTGATCATCGGTTAGCTTTGCCCCTGCTACTCAGAATAAGGAGGCAGAGGATCGTCAGTGTACGGCTGCGCATCGAACTCAGTATATGCAGGCGCGCTTTCTCCCAGGAAGCCCGGCTCGTCAAAGACAGAAGCAAAACTATCTTGCCGCTCATTCGCATTTGCGTAGTCGTTTTGCTGGAAGGGATTAATCCGGCCCGGCTGAAATGGGCTCAGCGGCCGGGGAAGTGCATCTGCACGGGAAGGCGCGGCTGGCAATGGTTTCACATCAGACCGCGAGGCAGCCGCGCTGGCTTCCCTCTGTACAAAGGGATTAATCCGGCCCGGCTGAAAGGGGCTCAGCGGCCGGGGGAGCGCATCTGCACGGGAAGGCGCGGCTGGCAATGGTTTCACATCAGACCGCGAGGCAGCCGCGCCTTCCCGTGCAGATGCGCTCCCCC
>Ga0268248_100029_pt1 | contig 171477 bp, 134 predicted proteins | sample AgamicAtAme_FD_200856 | JGI IMG/M metagenome (GOLD analysis project Ga0268248, IMG submission 200856) | Agave microbial communities from Guanajuato, Mexico - At.Am.e (v2) (version 2) | ecosystem: Host-associated > Plants > Phyllosphere > Phylloplane/Leaf | place: Guanajuato, Mexico | collected... | reverse complement strand
GGCATGGACACCTTGATCGCGGCGTCCACGCTGCTGGCCTACCTCGCCAGCATGGTGGAGACCATGCGTGGCGGCGCGCAGGTGTGGTTCGACGCCGCGACCATGTTCGTGTTCCTGCTGCTCGCCGCGCGACTGCTGGAGCAGCGTGCCCGGCGCATTGCCAGCGCGCAGGTGGATGCGCTGGCGCGCGCGCGTCCCATGCTGGCGGTGAAGGAGCTCGCGGACGGAAGCCGCATCACCGTGCCCGTGACTTCGCTGGCGGTGGGCGACGTGGCGTGCGTGGCCGTGGGTGAGGTGGTGCCCGTCGATGGCAGTCTGCTCGATGCCCATGCCTCGTTCGAGGAAGCCCTGCTGACCGGCGAATCCCGTGCGGTAAGCCGCACGCGTGGCGCGACGATCTACGCGGGCACCACCTGCCGGGAGACGCCGGCGCGCATCGTGGCCACGCAGGTTGGCAGCGCGACGCGATTGTCGCAGCTCGCCAGGCTGGTCGATCAGGCGCAGTCGCAGCGGCCAGCGCTGGCGCGCGTGGCGGACCGCATCGGCCGGATATTCGTCTCCGTGCTGATCGTGCTGGCGATCGCTGTCTATGTGTTCTGGCGCATGCATGATCCGGCACGCGCGTTCGAAGTCACGCTGTCGCTGCTGGTGGTGAGCTGCCCGTGCGCACTTTCGCTCGCGGTGCCCGCGGCGCTGGCGGCAAGCCATGGCGCATTGGCGCGCATGGGCGTGCTGTCGATCCGTTCGGGCAGCCTGGAGAATCTCGCACGTGCCACCGACGTGGTGTTCGACAAGACCGGCACCCTGACCAGCGTGCAGCTGACGGTGGGCGATGTGCACACGTTCGACGGCTTCGATCCAGTGCAGGCTAGGGACATAGCCGCCGCGCTGGAGCGGGACAGCCGCCACCCCGTCGCCCAGGCATTCGCCGAGGTGTCCACATCGATACTCGTGCAGGACATGCGCGAGCTCAGCGGGCAGGGCGTTACCGGCCGTATCCATGGAAACGTGTGGCGCCTGGGGCGCGCTTCGTTCGCCGCGGGGCGTGAAGACGATGGCCAGCTCTGGCTCGGCAACGGCCGCAACGCCGTGGCCAGGTTCTGCCTGCAGGAAACGCTGCGCCCGCACGCGGCCGAATCCATCGCCGCGATGCAGGCGATGGGTCTGCGCATTCATCTCGCGAGCGGCGATTCCACCAGTGCGGTGCAGCGGCTGGCGAAGCAGTTATCGCTGGGTGAAGTGCGTGCGCGCCAGTCATCGGAAGACAAGCTGGCGCTCGTGCGCGCATTGCAGGCGCAAGGCTGCGTGGTGGCGATGGTGGGCGATGGCCTCAACGATGCGCCCGTGCTCGCCGGCGCCGATGTATCGATTGCGATGGGCGAGGGTGCCGCGCTGGCGCAGCGTGCGGCGGACATGGTGCTGACCGCGCCGTCGCTGCTGCGTATTCCCGCGGCGGTGCAGCTCGCGCGACGCACGCAGCGCGTGGTGCGGCAGAACTTCGGCTGGGCCGTGGGCTACAACCTGCTGGCGCTTCCCCTGGCGATGACCGGCCATGTGACGCCCGCGTTCGCGGCGCTCGGCATGGCGTTGTCGTCCCTGACGGTGACGGCCAATGCGTTGCGGCTGATGCGTGCCTCGGGCAAGCAGGCCGCGTCGTGATCATCCTGCTGATGCTTATTCCGCTGAGCCTGATGCTGCTGGCGTTCGCCATCGGCGCCTTTGTGTGGGCGGTGCGCAAGGGGCAGTTCGACGACATGGATACGCCGGCGCTCGATATCCTCAGCGAGGACGAGCCTGGCGATCGCGCCGTTGTCGCCAAGGCCGAGGCGGTCAACGGCGAAGGCGGTGCGCGTGCCGATTGATCCGCTCGCCTTGTCGGCGGCGCTGCTGAGTGGGTTGCTTGGCGGCGTGCACTGCGCGGCGATGTGCGGCGGCATTGCCACGGGTTTCTCGGTGTGGTCGCCGCGGCACGGACTCATGGCATCGCTGCAGTTGAATGCCGGCCGCGTGCTGGGCTACGCGCTCGCGGGTGCACTGGTCGGTGGCCTGGGCGATGGCTTGCTGCGTGTGTTCGAGTGGCGCGCTTTCGCCATCGCGGCGCGCGTGGCGACGGGGTTGGTATTGATCGTCGTGGCGTTGCGGTTGTTGGATCAGCGTGGCCGCCTGCGCTTTCTCGGACGCCCCGGGGTTCATCTGTGGCGTTGGCTGCAGCCGCTGCAGCGGCGCCTGTTGCCTGCCGATACCGCGTGGCGTCGTCTCCTGGCCGGGATGCTCTGGGGTTGGATGCCTTGCGGCCTCAGCGCAACCATGCTGGCTGCCGCCTGGTTGCAGACGAGCGCCATGAAAGGGGCGGGCACCATGGCCGCGTTCGGTATCGGCACCTGGCTGGTGATGGTGCCGCTCACCTGGTCGGGCGCGCGCGTGGGGCGGTGGTTGCAGCGATCCGGTGCGCGGCGTGGCGCGGCCGCATTCGTGCTGGCGGCCGGCATGCTGACCATGGCCGCACCCTGGCTGATGCAGGTGCCGTCGCTGCACGGCGTCATGGCGTGGCTGGGCTGCGGGCCGGCCATGCGATGACGCCGCTTACGTCGCGCAAAAAAAAGGCCGCCTTCCGGCGGCCTTTTCGATGCACCCGAAGGCGCGATCAGTAGCGGTAGTGATCCGGCTTGTACGGGCCATCCACCGGCACGCCGATGTAGTCGGCCTGTTCCTGGGTGAGGCGGGTCAGCTTCACGCCGATCTGCTCCAGGTGCAGGCGAGCGACTTCCTCGTCCAGCTTCTTGGGCAGGCGGTACACCTTGTTCTCGTAGGTGTCCTTGTTCGCCCACAGGTCTAGCTGGGCCAGCGTCTGATTGGAGAAGCTGTTGGACATCACGAAGCTCGGGTGGCCGTGGGCGCAGCCCAGGTTCACCAGGCGGCCTTCGGCCAGCATGTAGATGCTGTGGCCGGTCTTCTCGAACGTGTAGCGATCCACCTGCGGCTTGATGTTCTCGCGCGACACGCCCTTGGCGGAGTTCAGGCGATCCATCTGGATCTCGTTGTCGAAGTGGCCGATGTTGCACACCAGGGCGTTGTTCTTCATCGCCGCCATGTGCTCCAGCGTGATGATGTCCTTGTTGCCGGTGGTGGTGACGTAGATGTCGCCGATGCCCAGCGTCTCTTCGATGGTGGTGACCTGGAAGCCTTCCATCGCGGCCTGCAGGGCGTTGATCGGGTCGATCTCGGTCACGATGACGCGCGCGCCGAAGCCCTTCAGCGAGTGCGCGCAACCCTTGCCCACGTCGCCGTAGCCGCACACCACGGCCACCTTGCCGGCGACCATCAGGTCGGTCGCGCGCTTGATGCCGTCGGCCAGCGATTCGCGGCAGCCGTACAGGTTGTCGAACTTGCTCTTGGTCACCGAGTCGTTGACGTTGATGGCTGGCACCAGCAGCTTGCCGGCTTCGGCGAGCTGGTAAAGGCGATGCACGCCCGTGGTGGTTTCCTCGGACACGCCCTTCCATTCGGCGGCGATCTTCTTGAACCAGCCCGGACGCTCCGCTTCGGTGCGCTTGACCAGGTCCTTGATGACCTGTTCTTCATGGTTGCCGCTGGGCGTGTTGACCCAGTCGCTGCCTTCTTCCAGCTCCACGCCCTTGTGGATGAACAAGGTGGCGTCGCCGCCGTCGTCCACGATCAGCTGCGGGCCGAGCTCACCCGGGTGGGTGAGCATGTCCAGCGTGCACTGCCAGTACTCCTCCAGCGTCTCGCCCTTCCAGGCGAACACCGGCAGGCCGCCGGCGGCCAGCGCGGCCGCAACGTCGTCCTGGGTGGAGAAGATGTTGCACGAGGCCCAGCGCACGGACGCGCCCAGCTCGCGCAGGGTTTCGGCCAGCACGGCCGTTTCCTTGGTGCAATGCAGGGAGCCGGACAGGCGCACGCCCTTCAGCGGCTTTTCCTTGGCGTAGCGGGCGCGGATCTGCATCAGGCCCGGCATTTCCTCTTCCGCCATGCGGATGCGGCGGCGGCCGAGGTCGGCCAGGGAGATGTCACGAACCTTGAAATCCTGGGGGGCGGAATCCTTGGTGACTGCGTTCATGTGGCTTAGCTCCGGTTGTTGCGACCCGAGAGGTCGCATCGTTGGCCGGGCGCCGTTACAGGAGAAATCCGTCGAGCCTGGCCGGGTTCGCAAGTTGCGTAGCCACGGTCGCAGCGCCCCTCGACGGGACAACGGAGTATAGCGTCCCCGGATGATGGTTTCGTGCCCACGGGCTTGCGCCGGTTCAGTCCGGACCATGACTGATGGCCGGGTTGGCCCGCGCCCAGTCGCGCTAATGTCGCAAGGGTTTACGACACAGGGGACCCCTCACATGGATATGTCGCTCCGACGCCTCGCGCTGGTCGGCCTGCTGCTGGCTGTTTCTCCACAGGTTCCGGCGGACCAGGCGCCCATGGCGCCGGCCGTTGCGCCGGCCTCGGGCTATCTCACCCCGCCCGCGCCGCTGCAGGCGCTGGTGGATGCGCCGCGGCCGCCGCAGCTCTCGATCAGCCCGCACCGTGACCTGCTGGCGCTGACCCAGACGCCGCCGCTGCCGGGCATTGACGTGGTGGCCCAGCCCGAACTCAAGCTCGCGGGACTGCGCATCAACCCGCGCACGTATGCGCAGAGCCGTTTCGTGTTCGGCACGGACCTGTGGCTGATGGATGTCGCCACCGGCAAGGAGATCCGCCTGCAAGGGCTGCCGCAGCCGCTCTCCATCGCCACTTCGTCGTGGTCGCCGGACCAGCGCTATCTCGCCTTCAACCAGGTGAACGCACGCGAGGGCACCAACGAGCTGTGGGTGGTGGACGTGGCGGCGCGCTCGGCGCATCGGCTGATCGCCTTGCCGCTGAATACCGTCGCGGGTCGCGGCTATCGCTGGATGCCGGACAGCAGGCAACTGCTCGTGCAGCTGCGGCCGCAGGGGCAGGGCGCGGCGCCGGTTGCCGGCATCATCCCGACCGGGCCCGACACGCAGCAGACGCAAGCCGGTGGCGGCGTAAAGGCCATCCGCACCTATCAGGACATGCTGCGCAACGAGGACGATGCCCAGCTGTTCGAGTACTACCTGCGCTCGCAGTCCGCGCTGGTGGACCTGGACGGCAAGGTCACTGCGCTGGGCGAGCCGGCGCTGACCCTTTCCATCGCGCCGTCGCCGGATGGACGCTACCTGCTGCGCGAACGCGTGGAGCGCCCGTTCTCCTACCTCGTGCCGGTGGACAGCTTCCCGCGCCGCATCGAGGTGCTGGATCGCGACGGCAAGCTGGTCAAGGAAATCGCCCATCTGCCGCTGATGGAAGGCCTGCCCACCGGCAACGACGCCGTGCCTACCGGCGTGCGCGACATCAGCTGGCGCGCCGATGCTTCGGCCACCCTGGTGTGGGCCGAGGCGCAGGATGGCGGCGACCCCGCGCGCAAGGCGGACATCCGCGACATCGTGCAGATGCAGGCGGCGCCGTTCGATCAGGCGCCGACCACGCTGGCGAAGCTGGGCAGCCGCTACGCGGGTGCGCATTGGGCCAACGGCAGCCTCGCGCTGGTGGAGGAGTTCTGGTGGAAGACGCGCCAGGTCAAGGAATGGCGCGTGTCGCCGGATCAGCCGGCGCAGTCGCCCGTGCTGGTGCGCGAGGGCTCGTCGGAAGACCGTTACCGCGACCCCGGCACGCCCGCGACCATGCTCGACGAGCACGGCGAACCGCGGCTCATCGTCACCGCCGACGGCCAAAGCATCTACCGCCTCGGCGAGGGTGCGTCCCCGCAGGGCGACCGTCCGTTCATCGATCGCGTGAACCTGCAGTCCGGCCAGAGCACGCGCCTGTTCCAGTCGCAGGCACCGTACTACGAAGATCCGCAGATGCTGCTGGATGCGGAAGGCACGCGCGCGCTGATCTCCCGCGAATCGCCCACCGAGCCCACCAACTTCTACGTGCGCGAACTGGGCGCCAACGGCAAGCTGCGCGAGCTCACCCACTTTCCCAACCCGCTGCCGCAGCTCAAGGGCGTGAAGAAGGAGCAGATCCGTTACAAGCGAAAGGATGGCGTGGAACTCACCGCCACCCTGTACCTGCCGCCCAACTACGACCCGAAGAAGGACGGCCCGCGCCCGATGCTGATGTGGGCGTATCCCACCGAGTTCAAATCGGCGGATGCCGCAAGCCAGGTCAAGGATTCGCCGTACAAGTTCAACCGCATCAGCTACTGGGGACCGCAGGCCTTCCTCACCATGGGCTACACGGTGCTGGACAACTTCTCCGTGCCTATCGTGGGCGAGGGCAACAAGGAACCCAATGACACCTATGTCCCGCAGCTGGTCGCCAGCGCAGAAGCGGCGGTGGACGAAGTGGTGCGCCGGGGCGTCGCCGACCGCAACCGCATCGCGGTGGGCGGCCACTCCTACGGCGCCTTCATGACCGCCAACCTGCTCGCGCACACGCGGCTGTTCAAGGCGGGCATCGCGCGCAGCGGCGCCTACAATCGCACGCTGACGCCATTCGGCTTCCAGTCGGAGGAACGCAACTACTGGCAGGCGCCGGACGTGTACAACACCATGTCGCCGTTCAACTACGCGGACCACATCAAGGACGCGCTGCTCATGATCCACGGCGAGCAGGACAACAACTCCGGCACGTTCCCCATCCAGAGCGAGCGCATGTACGCCGCCATCAAGGGCCTGGGCGGCACCGCGCGGCTGGTGCTGCTGCCGAACGAAGCGCATGCGTACCGCGCGCGCGAATCGATCATGCAGATGCTGGCGGAGATGAACAGCTGGCTGGAGATGTATGTGAAGCAGGCGAAGCCGGAGAAGGATGCGGCGAAAGCTGACGCTGGCTCTCCGCGACATTAAGTGACTTTGGGCGCCCTGGGTGTCAGGGGCGCCCTTCTCTTTGCTCGTCATTCCCGCGAAGGCGGGAATCCAGCGTCTTTGGCAGCACCACACCCTGCCGAGCTAAAGGCACTGGATTCCCGCCTTCGCGGGAATGACGGGCTTGGGGGAACACGCGGTGACGGTTGGTTTGTTTCTTTTGCCGCGATGCACAAATCCCTCCCGCTTGGGGTAGTCTTGGACGTCCAGACATCCGCAACGTGGCATCGATGAACCAGCACCGCAGTCCTGAGTTCGCCCCGCACGACGCGCCCCTGCGCGAAGACGTCCGCCGCCTCGGCACCCTGGTCGGCCATATGCTGGCCGAGCAGATTTCCCCGGCCTTCCTTGACGAAGTGGAGCGCATCCGCACTGCCGCCATCGCGCGCCGCGTGGAAAACGGGCCGCTCGACGAGCTCGGCGGCCTGCTCACCGGCCTGGACACGGACAAGGCGGAATCGCTGGCGCGCGCCTTCGCCACGTATTTCCAGGCGGTGAACATCGCCGAACGCATCCATCGCATCCGCCGTCGCCGCGACTACCAGCGCGAGGGCGGCGCGCCGCAGCCTGAATCCCTGCTCGACGTGCTCACGCGCCTGAAGGCGCAGGGCGTGGAGGCGGGCGAGCTGATCGAATGGCTGGAACGGTTGCAAGTGGAACCGGTTTTCACGGCGCACCCCACCGAAGCCGTGCGCCGCTCGCTGCTGGAGAAAGAGCAGGCCATCGTGCGCGCCCTGGTCGACAACTTCGATCCCACGCGCACGCCGCAGGAGCGCAAGGAGGACGACGACCGCATCTTCATGGCGCTCAGCGCCGGCTGGCAGACGGCCGAAGCGTCCGCTGTCAGCCCCACCGTGCAGGACGAGCACCATCACGTCGGCTTCTATCTCGCCAACCCCATCTATCGCATCGTGCCGGCGCTGTACGAGTCGCTGGCCGATGCGCTGCAGTCCGTCTATGGCGTGGCCGTGCCGATCCCGCGCCTGTTGAGCTTCGCCACCTGGGTGGGTGGCGACATGGATGGCAATCCCAACGTGGGCGCCGCCACGATCGCCAACAGCCTGTCCACGCAGCGCGCCCATGTGCTGGAGCACTACATCGAGGACATCGCCGGCCTGGCGCGCCTGCTGAGCCAGACGGAAGATCGCGTGCCCGTCGGCAGCGAGCTGGCCAGTCGCCTGTTCGACTATCGCGTGCGCTTCCCTGTCGCGGCCGCCAAGGTGCGTCCGCGCCACGCGGACATGCCGTACCGCAGCCTGCTCACCATCATCGGCGCGCGCCTGGAAGCCACGCTCGACGACGGCCATCCCGAGGGCTACACCTCGGTCGACGAACTGCTGGACGACCTGCACCTGATCGCGACCAGCCTGATCGACCATCGCGGCCTGCATGCCGGCGCGTATGCCGTGCGCCGCCTGATCTGGCGCGTGCGCACGTTCGGCTTCCACCTTGCGCGACTGGACGTGCGTCAGGATTCGCGCGTGCACGACGATGCGCTGTCCCAGTTGCTGCGGGATGAGGAATGGACCTCGCGCGACGCGGGCGAACGCGCCGAGCGCTTGCGCCGCTACGCCGGCGGCGAGGAATCGCTGCCCAACAGCGACGACGCCAACGCCGTCGCACTGCATGAGGTGTTCGCCACGCTGCGCGAGGCACGCGGCCGCTACGGTGTCGCTTCCTTGGGCCTGTATATCATCAGCATGGCGCGCTCGGCGGCGGACGTGCTTGCCGTGCTGGCGCTCGCGCGCTACGGCGGCCTTACCCATGAAGGGCGCGTGCCGCTGGACGTGGCGCCGCTGTTCGAAACCGTGGACGACCTGGCCAATGCACCCGCCACGTTGCGTGCCTTGCTGGACGATCCCGTCTACCGCGACCACCTCGCCTCACGCGGAAACCGCCAGTGGGTGATGCTGGGCTACTCGGATAGCGGCAAGGACGGCGGCACGCTGGCGTCGCGCTGGGGCTTGCAGCGCGCGCAGGTGGAGCTGCTGGAGGTGGCGGCGGAGGCGGGCATCCGGCTTTCCTTCTTCCACGGCCGAGGCGGCTCCGCCAGTCGCGGCGGCGCACGCATCATGCCCGCGTTGATGTCATCGCCGCGCGGCTCGGTGGCCGGCGTGCTGCGCGTGACGGAGCAGGGCGAAGTGATTCACCGCAAGTATGGCATCCGCGCATTGGCCCTGCGCAACCTGGAGCAAACCGTCGGCGCCGTGCTTCGCGCCTCGTTGCGCCCGCGCACGCAGGAACCGCGCGAAGACCTGTGGCGCGAGCGCATGAGCCGCCTGGCGGCACGCAGCCGCGAGCACTATCGCGCGTTCGTCGACCGCGAGGGTTTCGTCGACTATTTCCGCTCCGCCACGCCCATCGACGTGATCGAACGCATGACGCTTGGTTCGCGTCCGTCGCGCCGGCGCAGCATGCGCGGCGTGCAGGACCTGCGCGCCATCCCATGGGTGTTCGCGTGGACGCAGTGCCGCTCGATCCTGCCCGGCTGGTACGGGCTGGGTTCGGCGCTGGAATTCGGTGTCAAGGAATATGGCGAAGCAGCCATGTCCGAGATGGCCCACGACTGGCCGTTCTTCGCCAACATGCTCGACGACGTGTCGATGGTGCTGGCGAAGTGCGACCTGGGCATCGCCGAGGCGTTCTCGAGATTGGCCGGGTCGTTGCACGAGCCGTTCTTCGGCCTGATCCGCGACGAGTTCGAGCGCACGCGCCACTGGCTGATGCGCCTGAAGAACAACGACGCGCTGCTGCAGAACGCGCCACGGCTTGCCACATCGATCGACCTGCGCAACCCCTACGTGGACCCGATGAGCCTGCTGCAGGTGGACCTGCTCAAGCGCTGGCGTGAAGGCGGCGAGAGCGACGATGCGCTACTCGCCGCGCTGGTGGCTTGCGTGAATGGCGTATCGCAGGGTTTGCAGAATACGGGTTGAGCAAAGCGACTTCCGACATGGAGCGAGTGTGGGCTAAGCGCTTCATGCGCTGTAAGTGCTAGCGGTTTCCATCGCATTTTGCTTGAGAAATCGACAAGAGGCCGCCATGACTTACCGACTCCATCAAGGAATAGCCAATGATCACGTTGTATCAGTTGCGATGGTCGCACTACGTAGAGAAAGTTCGTTGGGCGTTGGATATCAAAGGTCTGGCATGGCAGGCCGTGGATGTCGTGGCCTACAAAAAGGAGGAGATGCGGCGCTTTTCCTGTGCGCAAACGGTTCCACTTATCCATGACGCATCTACCGGCGTTGCCATCAGTGATTCGTCCCCGATCATTCGCTACCTGGATGAGACCTATCCTGACAGGCCCCTTCTTCCCCATCAGCCCACTGAACGCGCCGAAGCCTGGCAGTGGATGTTGCGGCTGGACTCGTCGCTGGGACTCTATGCGCGGCGCCTCGGCTACACCCAATTGATCATGGAATGTCCGCAGGTGCTGCCTCGACTTTTCCTTCCCGATGTGTGTGGTGGGCTTTTCACCCGCCGCGGTTGGCGTTCGCTGGCTGCGCCAGTCCTGGGAATGCTTCTGATAAAGCGCTTCCGTTTCGATCGCAACCGTCATGATCGTGTCTATGAGCAATTGGAAGCGCTTCTGCTCTCGTTGGCCGACCGGCTGAAGCGCCAAGCTTTCATTGTCGGTGCACGGCTGAGCGCGGCGGATATTACCTTGGCAACGCTACTTCGCCCGTTGCGTATAGTGCCCTACTTCAGTCACCACCCCGGTCTGCAAAGTCTGTTCGCGTGGCAGTCCAGATTGTTCCGCGAGTACGGTCGCGAACCCGCGCTCTTGTATGAAACCTTGATCGAGGCGCAACGTCGACATTGCGGGACCATGCGGGCAGGAGTGGGCTGGATGAGTCGCGAACGGTTTGCGCCGGCGACTGCCTTGGACGAGGCGTTGACGGAGGCTGTCAATGATCAGCACCCCGTCAACTCATTCAGTCTGTTCGGTGCCCTGCCAAGCTATGTGAAGCTGCGTTGGTTCAGTGGTGTCCGCAGGATGGCGTACGCGCCGTCGCCGCATATGACGCACCCATGACCCTCGCGACTGTGCAATGCCGCTGCGTTTCTCGCGAGGCTCGTGATCCAGTTTGAGAGGCGGTGATACCGCTCAGCCGTCCAATTCCGCCCACCGCGCATAGGCGGTATCGAGCTCAGACTGCAGCTTGGCCAGCGCCTCGTTCGCCTTCATTACCGCGGCGTTGTCCTGCTTGTAGAAGTCCGGGTCGTTCATGGCCTCGGTGCGTGCGGCGATGTCCGCTTCGAGCGCCTCGATGCGGCCGGGCAGTTGTTCGAGTTCGCGGGCGTCCTTGTAGCTGAGCTTGCGCTTGGCCTCAGCGGCGGGCGCGGGGCCCTGCGCGGGAGCGGCGGCCCGGGTCTCCGCGGGCTTGGACACGGACGCGGCAGGAGCAGGGCGCTGGCGCAGCCAGTCGCTGTAGCCGCCGACGTATTCGCCGATCCTGCCTTCGCCCTCGAGCACCAGGGTGCTGGAAACCACGTTGTCGAGAAACGCGCGGTCATGGGACACCAGCAGCAGGGTGCCCTGGTATTCGGTGAGCAGCTCTTCCAGCAGTTCCAGCGTTTCCACGTCCAGGTCGTTGGTGGGTTCGTCCATCACCAGCAGGTTGGACGGCTGCGCGAACAGCTTGGCCAGCAGCAGGCGGTTGCGCTCGCCGCCGGACAGGCGCGTGATCGGCGCGCGTGCGCGTTCCGGCGAGAACAGGAAGTCCTGCAGGTAGCCGATGATGTGCTTGCGCGTGCCGTTGAGCTCGATGTACTCGCGTCCTTCGGCCACGTTGTCCAGCGCGTTGAGCTGGTCGTTGAGCTGCACGCGGTGCTGGTCGAAGTAGGCGATCTGGATGCCGGTGCCGAGCGTGGCGTGGCCGCGTTCGGGCTTGAGCTCGCCCAGCATGATCTTCAGCAGCGTGCTCTTGCCGGCGCCGTTGGGGCCGATGATGCCGACGCGGTCGCCGCGCATGATGGTGGTGCTCAGGTTCTCGATCAGCACGCGGCCGCCGTAGCTCTGGTGCACGTGTTCCAGGTCGATCACCTTCTTGCCCGACGCCTGCGCGTTGGCCAGCGTCATCTTCACGTTGCCGGAAAGCTCGCGGCGCTGCGCGCGCTCCACTCGCAAGGCCTTCAGCGCGCGTACGCGTCCTTCGTTGCGCGTGCGTCGCGCCTTGATGCCCTGGCGGATCCACACTTCTTCCTGCGCGAGCTTCTTGTCGAAATGCGCGTTCGCCTGTGCTTCGGCGTGCAGGCGTTCCTCGCGGCGGCGAAGGTAGTTGTCGTAGTCGCCCGGCCAGTCGGTGAGCTGGCCGCGATCGATCTCGACGATGCGCGTGGCGAGCGCGCGCAGGAAGGAACGGTCGTGGGTGACGAAGATGATGCTGCCTTCGAACTGGCGCAGGAAGTTTTCCAGCCAGCCAATGGCTTCGATGTCGAGATGGTTTGTGGGCTCGTCGAGCAGCAGCACGTCGGGCTTGCGCACCAGCGCCTGCGCGAGCAGCACGCGGCGCTTCATGCCGCCGGAGAGCGCCGCGAAGTCGGTGTCACCGGGCAGTTCCAGTCGCGCGAGCACGTCGGTGACGCGGCGGTCGAGATCCCAGCCGTGCTGTGCTTCGATCTGCGACTGCACGTCGCCGAGTGCGTCCATGTCGCCTTCGGCAAGCAGGTGATGGTAGCGCGCGAGCAACTGGCCGAGATCGCCCAGGCCCTGCGCGACGACGTCGAACACGCTGCCCGCGGTGTCCTGTGGCACCTCCTGCGCCATGCGCGCGACGACCACGCCGTTCTGCACGCGGATCTCGCCATCGTCGGGCTTCAGGTCGCCCGCGATGAGCTTCATCAGGGTGGATTTGCCTTCGCCGTTGCGACCGACGATGCACACGCGCTCGTTCGCCTCGATGGAGAGGTCGACGTGTTCGAGCAGGAGAGGGCCGCCGATGCTGAAGTCGACGCGCTGGAGTTGGATAAGAGACATCCCGCCATTTTAGGCGATGTGCCGCTGCAACCCATCAGGCAGAGGCGCGCTCAATACCGCGGGCGCGCGGCCGATAGGCTCAGTGATCGTCGTGTGGCGCCGTCGACGGAATAGGGAAAGCCCTGGCAAGGTCGTTGCTTTTTCTAGCGAAAAAGTGGCGACTTTCAGAAAAAAGGACTTTTCCCTTACACCTTTTGAGGGCACACTCACTTGACACGTAGACAAAGCTTTCACAGTGAAATTTACGTTACGACGGCGCCCGGGGCGCCGTTATCATTTTATCGTCCATGGAAACATGGACTTATGTGATGTAATTCAAGTATTGTCTGGGCCTGTGGCGGTGGCGTTGCAGTTCAGGGTTTGTAACGCCGGTTGAAGCGGCAGCGGAAGCGAGGAATCGGGGTGGCTATCAAGTCCAACACGCCGGCCAGGGGGGGTACCTGGCGTCAAGGTCTGTTCGCACTGCTCGTGAGCGTCGCGGGCGGCTTTGCGAGCATGGCCCACGCGGGCGACGCCGCCATCGTCATCAACGAGGCCGACGGCCAGGTCATTACTGCGGTCAACGCGGACGAGCCGAACCATCCGGCGTCGCTGGCCAAGATGATGACGCTGTACCTTGCCTTCCAGGCCGTGCAGAACGGCACGCTCAAGATGGACCAGGAACTGCCCGTGTCCTCGTGGGCCGCTTCCAAGGCGCCGACCAAGCTCGACCTGCGCAGCGGCCAGACCATCACGGTCGAGGATTGCGTGCTCGGCATGATCACCAAGTCGGCCAACGATGCCGCCACCGTGGTGGCCGAAGGCCTCGGCGGCAACGAGAGCCACTTCGTCGAGATGATGAACGCCCAGGCCCAGCTGCTGGGCATGAGCAACACCCGCTTCGCCAACGCCTCGGGCCTGCCCGACCCGGAAGACACCACCACGGCCCGCGACATGAGCAAGCTGGCCATGGCGCTGTACCACGATTTCCCGCAGTACTCGCACTACTTCTCGACCAAGGACTTCATGTTCCGCGGCCGTCTGGTGCGCGGCCACAACAACCTGATGGACAAGTACCCCGGCATGGACGGCCTGAAGACCGGCTTCACCAACGCCGCGGGCTACAACCTGGCCTCCACCGCCGTGAAGGACGGCCGTCGCCTGTTCTCCGTGGTGATGGGCGGCCGTACCGCGGCCTCGCGTGACCGGCTGATGGCCCGCCTGCTCGACGACGGCTTCGAGAACCAGGAAACGCCGGCGTCCCTGGTCGCCCAGGCTGGCGAAGCGCCGGCTGCCGTGGCCTCGTCCAAGGCCCGCCGCACCAAGGGCGGCGTCGCCGCGGCCAAGGCTACTGCCGTGGCGGATGCTTCGACTTCCCGCCGTCACCACCGCCGCGGATCGAAGACGGAAGCCGTCGCCAGCGCGGCGACGTGCTCGAAGAAAAAGAAGGGCGCCACGTGCCCGGCAACGACCGCGCGCAACAAGGTGGCGGGGCAGAAGGTCGCTTCGGCGGGGGCTTCGCCGGATAAGTGAGTGTGGGATTTCACCGGATCAGCAAAAAAGGCCGCGCAAGCGGCCTTTTTGCTTTGCTCCCTCTCCCCTTCGGGGAGGGTGCTCGCGATAGTCTGCCCTAAGAGCCGTCATTCCTGCGAAAGCAGGAATCCAGTGCCTTTCCGTGGACTGAGGAGAGGTTGAAAGTCGCTGGATTCCTGCTTTCGCAGGAATGACGGTGAGGGGGAGCCATCGTTGAGGCAGGATTGCCCCCTCACACCAACTCTCTCCTCGCTCCTCAAAACCGCGGCCATCCCTGGCCGCTCCCCGCGTGCCCCGGAGGGGAGAGGGAGCAAATCAAAAAACAACTCTCTACCGCGCGTAGAGGGCACGAAGCAAAAAAACGGGCCGCTTTCGCGGCCCGTTTTTTTCACACCAAAGCAAGCCTCGCTTACTTCAGCTTGGCATCGGCGCGCAGCGCCTCGGCCTTGTCCGTCTTCTCCCACGAGAACGTGGAGTAGACCTTGCCATCCGGGCCCTTCACTTCCTGCGGGGTGCGGCCGAAGTGGCCGTAGCTCGCGGTCTGCTGGTACATCGGGTGGATCAGGTCGAGCATCTTGATGATGCCGTACGGGCGCAGGTCGAAGTGCTTGCGGATCAGCTTCTCGATCTTCTCGTCGGCGATCTTGCCGGTGCCGAAGGTGGTGACCGAGATGGAGGTCGGCTCGGCCACGCCGATGGCATAGCTCACCTGCACTTCGCAGCGGTCGGCGATGCCGGCGGCCACGATGTTCTTGGCCACGTAGCGGGCGGCGTAGGCGGCCGAACGGTCCACCTTCGACGGATCCTTGCCGGAGAACGCGCCACCGCCGTGACGGGCCCAGCCGCCGTAGGTGTCGACGATGATCTTGCGGCCGGTCAGGCCGCAGTCGCCCACCGGGCCGCCGATCACGAACTTGCCGGTCGGGTTGATGTGGAACTTGGTGCCCTTGTGCAGCAGCTTGGCCGGCAGCACGGGCTTGAGGATGTGCTCGCGCACGGCCTCGATGAGGTCCTTCTGCTTGATGTCCGGATCGTGCTGGGTGGAGAGCACCACGGCGTCGATGGCGGTGGCCACGCCGTCCTCATAGCGCAGGGTGACCTGGCTCTTGGCGTCCGGGCGCAGCCACGACAGCGGCGAGTTCTTCTTCTTGCGGATCTTGGCCTGCTGCTCGACAAGGCGATGCGAGTAGTAGATCGCCGCCGGCATGTAGTCCTTGGTTTCGTTGGTGGCGTAGCCGAACATCAGGCCCTGGTCGCCGGCGCCCTGTTCTTCGGGCTTCTTGCGGTCCACGCCCTGGTTGATGTCCGGGGATTGCTTGCCGATCAGGTTCAGCACGCCGCAGGTCTCGCCGTCGAAGCCGACGTCGGATGAGTCATAACCGATGTCGGTGATGACCTTGCGGGTCAGCGCTTCCAGGTCGACCCAGGCGCTGGTGGTGATTTCGCCGGCCACGATGGCCACGCCCGTCTTCACCATCGTTTCGCAGGCCACGCGCGCACGCGGATCCTGCGCGATGATCGCATCGAGGACGGCATCGGAGATCTGGTCGGCGACTTTGTCCGGATGGCCTTCGGAGACCGACTCGGAGGTGAAGAGGAAGTTGCTCATCGCGGGTTATATCCTTCCTTACGGATAAAGAGATAAAAGAGGGTGGCGCATCATACACGGCCTACCCCCGGTTTGCAGCCTCAGCATGGGGGCCGCATATGACGATTTCATGCCGATTCAGCCATTTGGACGGCTTTGCGGCCCTTTCCCGGGGTCAGCCCGGATACGCCAAAGCCGCCCGGTGGGCGGCGGCGCGAGCGGTCAGGATACCCCAAGGGTGTCGCGGGGGCGGTGGATGGGCCGGGCGAGCCGGGCGTCAGGCGTTTTGCCGCAGGCGGGTGAAACCATCGTCGCTCCAGCCCTCGCTGCCCACGCCGTGGCGGACGAAGAACAGGCCTTCCGGGTCGTAGCGGCGCTTGGCGGCGGCCAGCCGCGGATAGTTGGCACCCCAGAACGAGGCCTGCCAGTCGCGCTCGAAGTAGTCGCTTTCGGAGACGTAGGAGCCGGCGCCCGGCGCCACCTTCAGCAAGGCATCCGCGCAGCGGTCGATGCCGGCCTTATCGTGGCGCGCGCGGTCCAGGTCCGGCCCGTCGCCGGGCATGCCGGGAAAGGCCGGGTCGCTCTCGCCGCCGGTGATCATCAGCGCGAAGGCGCCCATCGCGCCGGGGTTCATCGCCGTGTCGCGCGATCGCGCGATGGCCTCGGCCGGCGCGCCGGCCAGCCCCTTGTTGAAGTGCAGCGAGAAATCCCACTGGCGCACGGCGGCGAACAGCGCATCGGCCAGCCGGTCGAGCTGCCGCTCGTCCAGCAGGGACTGCGGCAGCCACGCGGAACGGTAGCCATGGATAAACTGCCCGACCTGTCCCTCGTCGCCGGCCCAGAACACATGGTCGCGCGGCGCGCCGGGGCGGCGGTCGGCCCGGATGAGATCAGGCGCGTGGGCGCGGAAAAAGTCCGCATCCCAGAAGTGGCGGGCAGGCATGGCGAATACCTGCACGTCATCGTGGATGTGCCAGTCGGAGCGGGCGCGCACGGCGGCGAGATAGGGCGCCCAGACTTTCTCCGCCTCCTGCTGGCTGAGGCCCTGGAACACCAGCGACAGCTTCACCAGGTTGCCGCCGCGGAACGTGATCTGCTCGCCCCAGTGCGGATTGAACAGGGCGTCGCGATAGAAGCGCATGGTGAAGGCGATCAGCGCGCGATAGGCCTCGTCGGTGTCGGCCTTGATCGCGCCGAACACCGCGCCGAAGGTCTCCGGCAGCTCGTGCGTGCGCAGCGTCAGTCGTGTCACCACGCCCAGGCTGCCGCCGCCACCGCCCTTGATGCCCCAGAACAACTCCGGATCCCGGTGCGGATTGACCACGCGCACCTTGCCATCCGCCGTCACGATTTCCGCTTCCAGCAGGTTGCTCGACGCGCTGCCGAAGTTCTTGGAGAAGCTGCCGAAACCGCCGCTTTGCACCAGCCCAGCCACGCCCACGGTGGTGCAGCCGCCGCCCTGCACATAGCGCCCGCCCTGCGTGGTGACGGCGTTGTAGGCGTCGATCCACATCGCGCCGGCTTGCACCGAGACGGCGGGCACCGGCGCCTGCCGGCCTTCGCCGCCTTGCGGGACGAAGGCGTCGTGCGGGTCCACCGCATTCATGTGGCGCGTCCAGACCAGCAGCGAGTCCGGCGCGGCCGACGTGCCCTGGTAGCTGTGGCCGCCGCCTTTGACCACCAGCCGCAGATGGTGCTTGCGGGCGAAGTTCACGGCGGCGACGACATCCTGGGTGTTCTCCACGGCCACCGCGTAGGCGCTGGGATGCGATGTCCACGCATCGACCCAGCCGCTGGTCTGGGTGAGCGCCGGCTGGTCGCCGATATAGAACGGGTTCTTGATCTGCGCGAGCGCCTCCTGGCATTCGGCGTTCTGCGCGCTGCAGGCCTGGAACGGCGAGTGCAGCGCCTGCAGCCGGCCGCCCACCGCGTTCTTGAGCTGCTCCCATTGCGCCGACGTCGGCCAGCCGGGATCGCCCGGCCGCACCCGTGAACGAAGCCCGGCGGCCGCCGGGCCGGCGTCCAGCGCGCGGGCCACGGTGGGCGACAGCGCCCACGGCAGCAGCGGAAGCGTAAGGGCGGCCTTGAGCAGATCGCGGCGATGCATGGCGGATTCCTGGGCTGGACGTGATGACGTCACTCTGGACGGAGCCGGCGCCGGAACAAGCGCAAGGTGATGAACGGCACCCGTTGGGGGACGAACGGAGGGCTGGCGGGGTCGGCGTTGGACATACCTGCCAAGACAGCCATAATCGAAAGCTCCCCATCTCTACTGGAGCGAGCGGATGAAGCGACTGACCGGGCTGGCCTTCCTGCTGATCTCCCTGGTGGTTTCAGCCATCACCCACGCGGACAGCGCGCCGCCCTCGCACTGGCAGCCGGACATCGCCGCCTTCGAGGCCAGCGACCGCATCCATCCTCCGGCCAAGCATGGCGTGCTGTTCATCGGCAGCTCGTCCATCCAGTTCTGGAAGTCGCTCGCGCAGGACTTTCCCGGCATCCCGGTGATCAACCGCGGTTTCGGCGGCTCGGCGCTGCCCGATTCCACCTATTACGCCGACCGCATCGTCTGGCCGTACCAGCCAAAACTGATCGTGATGTATGCCGGCGACAACGACATCAACGATGGCGCCACGGCGGAGCAGGTGCTGGCCTCGTTCCAGAAGTTCGTGGCCCGCGCCCGCGAAGGCGTGCCCGGCGTGCCCATCGTCTACGTCTCCATCAAGCCGAGCATCGCCCGCTTCAACCTGTGGCCGAGCATGAAGGCGGCCAACGACAAGATCCGCGACTGGGCCGCCACGCAGCAGGGCGTGCGCTTCGTCGACATCGCGCCCGTGATGCTTAACGCCCAGGGCAAGCCGCGTGCGGAGCTGTTCCGCCCCGACGGCCTGCACATGCTGCCGGCCGGCTATGCGCTGTGGATCGCCGCGCTCAAGCCGGTGCTGGCGGATTACGGCTTCGTCACCCGGCCCGCTCAGTAAACCAGCGCCCGCGCCTGCACGAAGGCGAAGAAGAACACCGCGTTGGGGTCATTGCGCACGGCCTGCAGTTCGCGTCGCATGCCTTCGACGGTGGCGGTGTCCACCTGGCCGGCGGCCACCAGTTGGTCGGCCGCCGACAGCAGCAGTTCTTCCCAGAACTCGATCATTTGCTTGCGCTTGCCCGGCTGGCGGTTGTCCAGGTGGAAGTTCTTCACCTCGGTCTGCACGTCGCTGTAGCCGCCGGCCAGCAGAAGGTTGCCCAGCTTGGCGCCGATGAACGGATCGCCGCCGCTGTCGTACTGATGATCGTTGAAGGCCATCCAGTAGCGCAGCAGGTTGGGTGAATACGGATCGAGAAAGAACGAGGCATTGAGCACCTCGGTGACGTAGATCACCGCGCCGGGACTCAGCACGCGCCGCAACTCGCTCAGCACCCGCGCCGGGCTCGGCATGTGTTCCAGCACCCAGCACAGGTAGGCCGCGTCGAAGCTGCGGTCGGCAAAGGGCAGGTCGGTGGCGTCGGCCAGTTGCAGGTCATAGCGCGCCGTGCACCAGGCGGTGGAGGCGAGATTCTGCTCCGCCGCAGCCAGCTGCGCGGGGGAGCGGTCCACGCCGGTCACGTGCAGGTTGGGAAAGCGGCGCAGCAGGATCTCCGTCTGCGCGCCGACGCCAGAGCCCACCTCGAGCAGGCGCGTGGCTTCGCTGTAGTCGATGCGGCTGAACAGGATGGACTCGAACATGCGCGCCTGGCGCATCAGCCGCGACTGCTCTTCGGACGAGAAGCCGTGGATATAGGGGAATTCACCCGTGACGATGCTGTTCACGGCGGCAGCCCTTAGGTTGGCGAGTGCTGGCTGCCACGTTACGCCGGTCACCGTCTAGGGAAGGTCGGCGCCTGGCTCAGGGCATGCGGGTGCGACTGGATGAAGGACAGCACGTCATGCAAGGTTGGCGCGGCGTCGTGCATCGGGCGCGACAGGGCGAACAGCAGCGCTTCGTGCCCCAGGCCGGGATAGGTGCGCAGCGTGCTGTCCTCATGCAGCGCCTGCGTGGCCCGATAGAGCGAGATCGCGTTGGAAGGCTCGACCTCGCCGTCGTCCGTGCCCTGCAGCAACAGCATGGGCGGCTCGGCGCCGCGCACGTAGGACACCGGCTGGCCGCGCCGTTGCTGCGCGGGCGTCGCGCCGAACACGCCGAGCATGATGGGATCGTCCTGCGGCACCGGCACGAAGTCGTAACAGCCCGCGAGGCCGATCAGGCCGGCCAACTGCGCAGGCGCAAGCCCCTGCGCGCCCAGCCATTCCGGATCGGTGGCGAGCAGGGCGGCGATCTGCCCACCGGCCGAGTGGCCCATGACGAAGATATCATCCGGTGCGCCGCCCAGTTCGGTGGCGTGCGCGTGCGTCCAGGCCACGGCACGGGCGGCGTCCTGCATGAAGCCGTCCAGCGTAACGCCGGGATATTTGCGGTAATCCGGCACCACCGTCACCACGCCGCGCGCGGCGAGAGCTGTGCCCACGAAGCGATACCACGCGCGTTCGCCACGCACCCAGGTGCCGCCGTAGAAGAACACCACCACGGGCGCGTGCGCCGCGTGCTCCGGTGCGTAGACGTCAAGCGCGAGTCGGTGCTCCGCGTCGAACACGATGTCTTGCCGGGTGGCGATGGCGCGATGTTGGTCGGTGGCGTTGAGCCCGGCGAACAGCGTGGCTTCGCAGCCGCCCAATAGCGACGCGACAAGCAGAAGGGAGCAGCTCCATCTCCTTGATGGCTTTAGCCGGTGCGAGAGCGACAAGCGCATGGGAATCGACGTGGCGGCAGTTGCGACATAATGCCCCGAAGCGTTGCGCAATGTATGCGGCATGCGTTGGTCACGAGTCTATGTGATGGGCACGAGCCGGCGTTCATCTGCGCGGTAACTGGCGCTGATCGCAACACATGCATGGCGCGCTACGCGGCTCTCGACCCTGCAACCGGCTTCAGTGTGCTGGCTGCGAGGGGCTTCGTATGCCCCTTAGCAGTTATTGGGTGCAAATGCCATGAGCGATTGGCAATCTGATCTGTCCGCATCGCGCGCCATAACTTCCGTGTTCGAGTCGGTTCGAACGAGTCAGCAAATTGAGCGGATTTCGCTGACGTAAATAACATCCTACAGATGTATCCAGGGCTGCTGTCCCTCCTGCAACCTTGTCGGGATGTGGCCAGTGTTACACGAGACCTCGACACCGCGGCCACGTTGCCCATATGCGGGTGATCCCGCCACCGGCCGGTGGTCGGGTTTGTTGAAAGGGGCTCGACCAGATACGAAGGGGAGTTTGAATGAACAGTCGCTGGAAGCGCCACATCGGTGCCGTGGCTCTCTGCGGTACGGTTATCGCGGTTGGAGGCTGCGCTACAACCGCTGCGGATATCAAAGACTCGCGCACAAGCGCCCAGGACCAGCGGGTCCAGAAGGAAGCACAGATTCCCGTGTGCACGCACAAGCTGGGCTCAATCGCCGTGCAGGAGCCCGAGGCAGCGACGAACTGGTAGACGGGGCAGCAGTTGCCCGCGCCCACCCGGTTGATCAAGGTGTTCGTAAGCAAGTCTGGTTGTTTCACCCTCGTCGATCGCGGTGCCGGCATGGATGCGGCCATGCGTGAACGCGAGTTGGCCGCCGGCGGCGAGTTGAGGGGTGGTTCCAACCTCGGCAAGGGGCAGGTGAAGGCCGCCGACTACGTGCTGGTACCTGATCTGATTTCCAGCAACCGGAATGCCAGTGGAAGCGCCATCGGCGGCCTCTTTGGTGGCCTTATCGGAGGCACCGCAGGGGCGGTGGCGAGCAAGATCACGCTTAACTCCAAGACAGCCGATGTGGTCCTGACGCTGACGGACGTGCGTTCTTCCGAGCAGGTCGCGATGGTGGAAGGCAATGCCAAGAAAACCGACTTGGGCTTCGGCGCCGGCGGCGCGCTGTTCGGTGGCAGCGCCTTGGGTGCCGCAGGCGTGGGCGGTTATGCCAATACGGAGATCGGTCAGGTGATCACCCTGGCCTATCTGGACGCCTATACCAAGATGGTGTCGCAGTTGGGTGGCCTGTCCGGAAATGCGTCGCAATCCAACGCCCGCCAGGCGGTGACTGTGACGACGCCCGGCAAGCTGCTGAACAGTCCTGGTGGCGGGTCCGCTGTGCGTAATGTCACCGTTGGCATGGTGCTGTATCCGACAGGCAACAAGCAGGGCGCCATGTGGGAAGTGGAAGACGAGTTGGGCAACAAGGGTTGGATCAATTCCACCTTGCTGCAGTTGTCCAGGTAATCGTTGTTCCCCGGGTCGCCATCGGGCGGCTCGGGGTTGCCCCTCAGGCCGCGAGGCGCACGCCTTGCTGCAGGCGGTCGAAATATTCGCGCGTCAGGCGCAGCTGGTCCTGGGCGTTCTCGGCGCGGTTCACTACGTCGCGGAACGCGGCGTTTTCCGCACGATCCTTCGCGTACCAGCCCAGGTGCTTGCGCGCGATGCGCACGCCTTGCAGCTCGCCGTAGAACGCGTAGAGATGTTCCAGGTGATGCACGAGGATCTCGCCCACTTCGGCGGGCGTGGGTTCCGGCAAGGTTTCGCCGGTGGCGAGGTAATGGCTGATCTCGCGGAAGATCCACGGCCGGCCTTGTGCGCCGCGGCCGACCATCACGGCGTCGGCGCCGGTGACGTCGAGCACGTGCTTCGCCTGCTGCGGCGAGACCACGTCGCCGTTGGCGAGAATCGGAATGCGCACGCTGGCCTTCACCGCGGCGATGGTGTCGTATTCCGCTTCGCCCTCGTACTTGTCCGCGCGCGTGCGGCCGTGCACGGCGAGCGCGGCGATGCCGGCGTCCTCGGCGATCTTCGCGATGGTCAGCGCGTTCCTGTTCTGGCGATCCCAGCCGGTGCGGATCTTCAGCGTCACGGGCACGTCCACGGCATCGACCACGGCCTTCACGATGCGCGCGACCAGCGGCTCGTCCTGCAATAGTGCCGAGCCGGACCACACGTTGCAGACCTTCTTGGCCGGGCAGCCCATGTTGATGTCGATGATCTGCGCGCCGTTGTCCGCGTTGTAGCGCGCGGCCTCGGCCAGCATGCCGGGGTCGTAGCCGGCGATCTGCACGCTCACCGGCTCGGGCTCGCCATCGTGATCCATGCGCTGGCGGGACTTGCGCGTCTGCCACAGGCGCGGATCGGCGTTGGTCATCTCCGAGACGGCCAAACCCGCGCCCAGCCGTTTGCACAGCAGGCGAAAAGGCTTGTCGGTGACGCCGGCCATGGGCGCGAGCACCACGGGCGGGTCGATGCGGTAGGGGCCGATCTGCATCCGCCTATTGTACCCGGGCGGCGGAACGCCCGTGGAAAGGCCTAGTGCGCGGCCTTGGCGGCCAGCGCACGCGCGGCCTGCGGGTCGTGCTTGTGCTTGAACAGCACCATGAACAGCACGGCCACGATCAGCGAATAGCTCGCGAAGGTCATCCAGATGCCGTGCCAGTCCTTGCTCTGGTCCGGGTGGGTGAAGAACGCCTCGATCACCAGGCCGCTGATCGAGCTGCCCAGCACCGCGCCGATGCCGTTGGTCATCAGCATGAACAGGCCCTGCGCGCTGGCGCGGATCGACGGATCGCTCTGGCCTTCCACGAACAGCGAGCCGGAGATGTTGAAGAAGTCGAACGCCATGCCGTACACGATGCACGACAGCACGATCATCCACAGCCCCGGGCCCGGGTTGCCATAGGCGAACAGGCCAAAGCGCAGCGTCCACGCCAGCATGCTGATCAGCATCACCGTCTTGATGCCGAAGCGGCGCAGGAAGAACGGAATGGCCAGGATGAACAGCGTTTCGGAAATCTGCGAGATGGACATGATGATTGCCGGGTACTTCACCGCCATCAGGTCCTTGTAGGCATCCATCTGCGCGAAGTCGTGCAGGAAGGTATCGCCGTAGGCATTGGTGAGCTGCAGCGACGCGCCCAGCAGCATGGCGAACAGGAAGAACACCGCCATGCGCGCATCGCGGAACAGCTTGAACGAGGTCAGGCCGAAGGTATCCAGCCACGAGTGGTTGTCCCTGCGCTGGAAGCGCGGCGGGCAGGGCGGCAGCGTGAACGCGTACAGGCCCAGCGCCAGCGCGGCGCCGGCGGCCACGTAGAACTGGCCCGAGGAGGTTTCCAGGCGCAGCAGGCTCACCGTCCACAGCGCGGCGATGAAGCCCACGGTGCCCCACACGCGGATCGGCGGATAGTCGCGCACCACGTCCTTGCCATCGCTCTTGAGCGCGTTGTATGCCACCGCGATGGAGAGCGAGATGGTCGGCATGTAGAACATCATGTTGAGCAGCATCACCCAGAACATCAGGCCGGGCGACTGGATCATCGGCACCGCGCACAGCACCGCCGCGCCGCAGATGTGGAAGATGCCGTAGAGCTTCTCCGCGTTGATGTACTTGTCCGCGATCACGCCCGCGATGGACGGCATGAACAGCGAGGCGATGCCCATGGTCGAGAAGATCGCGCCGAACTGCGCGCCCGACCAGTGCTTGGTCTGGAACCAGTACGCACCGATGGTGATGAGCCACGACCCCCATACATAGAATTGCAGGAAGTTCATGGCGGTCAGGCGCAGTCGCAGGTTCATCAGCGTATTCGTGTGCTTCAAGCGGTGGTGGACGAAGGGGAGGCGCGCTGCTGCCACAGGCCGGGTATGGGCCGGGCCTGGCGGGGCGAGCCGAAGATCCCCTGCAAACGGCCTGGAACAGCCCAGTACCGTGCCAAAATAGCGGCAGACTAGAGGACCGCCGCGGTGGCGACAAGCTGCGTCGCCGCGAATGGGGCGGTTCGACTTTCCCGGGAGACCCTCGTGAGCCTGTTCCTGACCATCGCCCTGGTGCATCTGGTAGCCCTGTCCAGCCCGGGGCCGGATTTCTTCTTCGTGTCGCAGACGGCGGTGAGCCGTTCGCGGCGGCAGGCCATGTTCGGCGTCGTCGGCATCACGCTGGGCGTGGTGGTGTGGTCGGCGCTGGCGCTGGCGGGCCTGCAGCTGGTGCTGCAGCGGCTGGCCTGGCTGGAGCGGCTGATCGCCGTCGCCGGCGGGCTCTACCTGGTGTGGATGGGCGTGAAGATGCTGCGTGGCGCGCTCAAGGCGCCCGCCACGACGGGCGAGCCCGCGCAGGCCCTGCAGCAGAGCGACTGGGCCACCTTGCGTGCCGGCCTGCTCACCAACCTGTCCAATCCCAAGGTGGTGATCTATTTCGGCAGCGTGTTTTCCGCCTTCCTGGGGGACCGCGTGGATGCCGCCACCCGTTGGGGGCTGTGGACGCTGGTGATCGTGGAAACCCTGTTGTGGTTCACCCTGGTGGCCGGCGTGTTCGCCTTGCCGGCCATGCGCCGGGGCTATTTGAAGCTCTCGCGCTGGATCGACGGCTTCGCCGGAGCCGTGTTCGTGGCCTTCGGCCTGCACCTGATCTTCGCCCGGCGCGCCGTCTGAGCGTTGGCCTGGAGAAGCATGGATTGCCCATGAACGAGGGCGCCGGGTTCGACCTGCGTCGCGATTTTGGTGCGGAAAGGCCATGTACACTCGGCCGGTGCGGTGTCGCCGCACCGGACCGTGCAGGGGGCGTGGCCGCATCAAGCATGGAGATGCTCATGGAGAAAACAGCGATCGCAGGCGTGCTCGCCTTGTCGCTACTGTTGGCCGGCCACGTTGCCGTTGCCCGTGCCGACGCCCCGTCCCCCGACGTGAACGCCATCGTCAAGGCGGTGATGGACGATCAATACGGCAACCAATACGACAGCAAGCACGCCTGCTGGACCTTCGCGCACACCTCCGAGCAGGGCAATGCGCTGACCTACTGCATGAGCGCGGGCAAGCCGCAGGTGGTGGATACCGCCAAGGGCAAGCTGCTCTACGTCTATGCGGCCAACCGCTACGACATCCACGACGACGATCGCTACAGCTACGGGCATGTCGACCCGGGCCTGATGGGCGCCTTCGCGATCAAGATCGATGCGAAGGGGCAGTGGACCTACCAGTCGCTCGACAACGCCCTGGAGTTCGGCTCCAACGGCTATTGCGGCTGCAACAAGGCCGAGTTCGTGCAACTGAGCCAGCAGAGCGACTACGGCTGGCTGTTCACCAGCGGTGGCGTATTCCAGGGGACGGTCGTGGCCGACTACAACATCGTGATGGCGCACAAGGGCGGCTTCGTTGACGTCAGCAAGATCCCGCAGGTCAGGGAAGCCGCGCAGGACGTCCAGTACGACGTCAAGGTGGCTTCCGCCGGCGCGGGGATGTTTCCTCTTAATGTGACCAAGTCCAAGGGTGGCGCGACGGTCAAGTCATTCCAGGTGAAGTTCGATCCCAAGGCATTCGCCTACGTGTTGCCTGCCGGCGACTGAGCGCGAAAGCCTCGCACATCATTGACTATTCAAGGACGAAGACATGTCAAACACCACCGACGAACGTTGGGAAACCGCCAGGCAGGATCTGGCCAACGCCGCCGCCCGGGCGGGTGTCGATCCCGGCGTGCTGGCCAAGATCGCCGGCTTCGAATCGCAGTACAACCCGCATGCGCGTCCCATCGCAGGGCACAAGCATGCGGAATTGAATTCGGTGACGCAGTTCGACGGCGTCAAGGCGATGTCCTCGGCGTATGGCTACGGCCAGTTCACCAACGACACCTGGGCCGGCATGGTGCGCCAGTACGGCGAAAAGTACGGCGTGGCCGACGCCCGCCACCTCACCGTAGCGCAGGCCAATGCACCCGCCTTGCGCAACGACACGGCGCTGCAGGCAGGCATGCTGGCGGAGTTCACCCGCGAGAACGTCGTCAAGGGCGCTTGGCTGGGCGGGCAGGATGCGGACGCGAACGTGTACGCCTTGCACAACCTGGGCGGCGCGGGAGGCGCGGCGTTCCTGAAGGCCGTGCGCGAGCATCCCAACGAGCGTGTGGACGCGGTGCTCTCGGCCAACGTCATCAAGCGCAACCCGGGGCTTTATGGCGACGGCAGCGGTACCGTCGAGGCCGCCTATCAGCGGATGGGGCAGCAGATGAGCCGCTACGAGCGTTATGCGGAAGACATCCGCCATGTCGCGCCGGGACAGACGCCCGCCGCTTCCCTGTCGCAGCCATCGCCAACGCATGTTCCGGAACATGCGCGCGTTGCGCCTTCGCACGCACCGCACGCATCAGATGTGCTGAAGGAGGGCGCGCATGGCAGCGACGTACGCGCGTTGCAGGAACAACTGGGCAAGCTCGGTTATACCGGCGAGCCCAAGGGCAGCCTGCGTTCGGACGGCCATTACGGGCCGGTCACGCGAGGCGCGGTGGAGGCCTTCCAGCGCGATCATCATCTGACGCCCGATGGCATCGCCGGCCCGCTGACCCGGCGCCAGCTCGACAATCAGGTCCGCCTGCATGCGCAGGACACGCCGGCGAAGGCAACGCCATTGAACGATCCTGCCCACGCGCAGCACGCCTTGTTCCAGCAGGCCATGTCGGGCGTTCGCAAGATCGACCAGCAGCAGGGAAGACCGTCCGACCAGCACAGCGAGAACCTGGCCGCCGCACTGGCTGCCGCTGCGCACGGCAAGGGTTTGTCGAAAATCGATCACGTCGTGATGAGCGACGACGGGCGTCAGGCCTGGGGCGTGCAGGGCAGCCTGAATTCGCCGTTCAAGCAGATGGCGCCCGTGGACGTGGCCCAGGCCGTCCATACGCCGGTGGCGCAGAGTTCGGAAGCCGTTGCGCAGGCTGCCAAGCCAACGCCCGAGGCGCAGCAGCCGGCGATGAATGTGTTGCAGCCCGCGGTCGAGGGGCCGCATCGCTGAGTGGAAACAGGCGTGGGCCGCGTGGGCGGCCCTACGCTCTACGATGCTGATACGGCGCGCATCAGGGCAGCAACTTGCCCGGATTGAGAATGCCCTGCGGATCGAACGCCGCCTTCACGCCGCGCATCAGATGCAGCGTGGATGGCTGCAGCGCGAGAGGCATGAACTCCTTCTTGACCAGCCCGATGCCGTGTTCGCCGGACAGCGTGCCTTCGAGCGAAATCACCAGCGCGAAGATCTCCGCGAGACAGGCGTGCGAGCGCTCGCGCTCTGCGTCGTCGCGCGGCAGCAGGTTCACGTGCAGGTTGCCGTTGCCGGCATGGCCGAAGCTGACGATCAGCACATCGTGCTTCTTCGCGAGCGCCTTGATGCCATCGACCAGCTCCGGCAGATGACTGACGGGAACCACCACGTCCTCGTTGATCTTGTTCGGTGAGATGGTGCGCTGCGCAGGCGAGAGCGCCTTGCGTGCGGACCACAGGGCCTGCGTTTCCTCGGCGGTTTCCGCGACGCGCAGGTCTTCCAGCCCGTCGCCGCGCGCGGCGCGCGACACGGCGTCCACAGCGCTGGGCAGCGTTTCCGGTTCGCCGTCCACTTCGATCATCAGCATCGCGCCCGCCAGCGGCACGCCCTCGCCACCGTAGTTGCGCGCAAGTTTCAGCGCGACATCATCGATGAATTCCAGCGCGCACGGCGTCACCGGCTGCGCCATGATGCGCGCGACGGCGCGCGCGGCGGCCGATACGTCGCGGTAGGTGGCGCGAAGCGTGCGCAGCGCGGAGGGCTTGGGCGTGAGCTTGAGCGTGGCCTCGGTGATCAAGGCCAGCGTGCCTTCCGAGCCGATCAACAGACGTGTGAGGTCATAGCCCGTGGCGCCCTTGCTGGTGTACGTGCCGCAGCGGAAACCTTCGCCCGTGCCGGCCACCGCGCGCAGGCCCAGCGTGTTCTCGCGGGGGCTGCCGTACTTCACTGTGCGCGGCCCCGCCGAGTTGCAGGCCAGATTGCCGCCGATGCTGCACCAGGGCGATGACGACGGATCCGGCGGCCAGAAGAAACCATGCGGCTTCAAGGCCTGCTGCAGGTCGCCGTTGAGTACGCCGGGTTCCACCACGGCGAGCCGGTTGTCCGGATCGATGCGCAGGATGCGGTTCATCCGCTCGAAACTCGCCACCACGCCACCTTCCACCGGTACCGTGGCGCCGGTGGTGTTGGTGCCACGCCCGCGTCCGATCAAGGGCACGCGGTGTTCGCGGCAGGCCCGCACCAACGCTTCCGTCTGCTCATGCGTGGTGGGAAACACCACGGCATCGGGCAGGGCGTTGCGGCGTGAGTTGTCGTAGGCATAGGCGAGGCGTTCGGCCATGCCGGTGGCCATCGCGTCGCCGGGAAAGTGTTCACTCAGCGCGCTGAGCAGGGCGTCGGGGAGATTCATGGCGCCAGTATCCCACTCTCCCGCGCCGATCGCCGCCCGTCAGTTGGCCTGCGGCGCCGCCATCTTCACGGGCGGCGGCGTGACCTCAGCCGGCAGCAGGGCATCGACGCGCTGGCGGATATACGGATAGAACGGGTTGGAGCTGACACGCAGGATGTCGTTCAGATTGAGGATGAGCGCGCCACGCTCGCCGCGCGGCGCTGCCGTGCCCAGGCGGATGCCGAAGTTCTCCGACATGTCGGGTTCGGTGCCGTACAGCGGATCGTTCGAAGGAAACGGCAGAGCGATGTGCGACAGCGAGAAGATGTCGTCCGGATACAGCATGGGCAGCGGCGTGCTGGTCACCGTGGTCTGGCCGGCCTCGGTGGTGCGCGCCACGGTGTGGTCGTCGTTCTCGGCGGCGTTGGTGATGACGGTGGTGCGATACGCCTGCGGTCCCGCCGGCAACATGCGGCCGAGCGCAGTGAGCGAGCTTGCCTTGAGCAGGGTATCGAAGCGGTGATCGCGATTCACGTCGAACAGCACCACCTCACTGCCATTGGCCGGCACGTGGGCGTACAGCGTGCGCATCACCGCAGAGGCGCTCACCGTATCGTCCACCACGGACTGGAAGGCCAGGATCGGCGGCAGGCGCGAAAGCTGCTTGTCGTGCGCCATGCGCAGCATCTGGCTGCGGATCGCATCGGTCAGCAGATACGACTGGCGCGCCGCGTTCACCGGGAACGAGTTGTACTTGTACGGGTTGTACTCCGGCAGAAGGTCCAGCCACGCCGCCTTGGCGAAGCGCGGCAGCATGGCGGGCAGGCCGGCGAGACCGGCAAAGCGCGCGAAGCGGGTGACGCCGATCATCGGCGAGAGCAGCACCAGGCGTGTCGGCATGGTCAGCTCGTTATGCTCGCAGGCATCCAGCGTGTACTTCACGGCCAATGCGCCGCCGTTCGAATAGCCCACCATATGGATCGGCGCATCCGGCCCCACGCGCCGGCGCGCTTCGCGCATGGCTAACCGCGTGGCGGCCAGCCAGTCGGGCCAATCCACCTTGGTTAGCGCGGCCGGCACGGTGCCGTGGCCGGGCACGCGCAGGCCGATGGCGACGAAGCCGTGGGCGCGATAGAGCTCCGCGATATCGCGCAGGCTGTACGGCGAATCGGTCAGGCCGTGGATAAGCACCACCGCGCCCACCGGCTTCCCCGCCGGTTCCAGCACATACGAGCGGTTCCAGTCGTGGGCGAAGTGGCCGGGATACATCGGCGCGCCTTCGAAATACCGGTTGGAGCTGACCCGCTGGGCTGGCGCGAGCTTGTCGGTGATCTGCGTCTTCACCTCGTCGAACGCGCGCTGCTCGGCGGCCAGATAGCCGGGCCAGTCGGTGGCGTCCAGCTGCGCGGGTGTCAGTTCATCGGGGACAAAGGTCTGCCACGGCGCCAGCGGATCGCCCTGCTGCGAATCCCAGGCACGGATGCCCAACAGAGAAACGAGGAAGACCAGGACGACGATGGCCGTCCATTTGCCCAGCTTGATCAGCACCCGAACCATGGCGTCCCCGCGAACGATGCCGCCGGTGGCGGCTGTTCGCAGCAGTCTGCCTCAAAAGGCATGGGGAAACCGTAGAGAAAACTCCGCGTTCCGTGTCGCCTCCCGTTCGATGGCTCGAACGGGAGGCGGGCGGATCAGATCGCCAGCTTGGGAATGTCCACCTTGGGCAGCAGGCGCGAGGTGAAGTACTTGTCGTTGTAGTAGCGGATCTTGTCGCACAGCACCGGGTGGGGAATGCCTTCGTAGAAGAACACTTCCTTGTCCGGCCCCATGGCCTTGAGCTCCTGCGGCAGCATCAGGGCGCGGCGCTCCTCGGTCTGGCTGCGCGACTTGTCGTTGCGCCCCTTGGTCACGTTCTCCTTGCGCACGGTGGTGTAGCCGAGCATCTCGGAGTAGTCGTTGGCGTCCTGCTGCTCGCGTGGCGCGTAGACAATCTGCAGCGCATGGTTGGTGATGAGCGAGCGCGATATATCCTTGCCGTAGGCCGCATCGAGCTGGGCCATGCTCTGGATGATGGGCAGCAGGCGGATGTTGTAGCCGGCCATATACGCCACGGCGGTGGCGATGATCTCTACCTTGCCGATGGAGGTGAACTCATCCATCAGCAGCAGGCACTGATGCTTCAGCTCGGGGTTGTTCTGCGGCAGTTCCTTGGTATTGAGGTTGATCAGCTGGCTGAAGAACAGGTTCACGATCAACCGGCTCTCGGCCAGCTTGTTCGGCTGGATGCCGATGTAGATCGTCATCTTCTTCTTGCGCACGTCGGTGAGCAGGAAGTCGTCCGCGCTGGTGGCTTCGTCCAGCACCGGGTTGATCCACGCGTTCAGCGGCTCCTTGAAGGTGCCCAGGATCGAGGCGAAGGTCTCGTTGGCCTGCGAGAGCAGGTTGGCGAACGCCGACTGCGCGTTGCCGCTGAGGAACGGCTGCGCCGCCAGGCTGCCATACAGCTGGCGCAAGTCCGTGCCGTCGCCGGAGGAGAGCCTGTACACATTGCCCAGCGTGGGCTTCACGCGCAGCGACTGCGGCAGGCCTTCGCGCTCATCGACATCCCACTTCTCGAACAGGTACAGGGTGAAGGCCATGAACGCGTTGCGCGCCTGGCTCACCCAGAACTTCTGGTCATCGGAGCCGTCCGGATACAGCATGGCCGCGATGCTCATCAGGTCCGACACGCGGAAGGCCGGATCCTTCGATACGTAGCTCAGCGGATTCCATCGGTGCGTGCGGCGATCCTCCGCGAACGGATTGAACAGGTAGATCTCGTGGCCCTGGCTGGCGCGCCAGCCGCTGGTCAGCTCGAAGTTCTCCTGCTTGATGTCCAGCACCACCGCCGACTCGCGATACTCCAGCAGGTTGGGAATCACCACGCCCACGCCCTTGCCCGAGCGCGTGGGCGCCGCGAGTATCACGAACTGCTGACCGCTCAGGCGCACCAGATCGCCCTTGTACTTGCCCACCAGGATGCCGTTGTCGCTGGCCTTGAGCATGTCCTTCTTGCGCAGGTCGCCACCATGGGCGAAGCGGGCGTCGCCGTGCATCGACGGCTTCTTGCGCCGCGACAGCGGATACAGCGACACCAGCCACAACAGCACCGGCACGCCAAAGCCGAGATAGCCCGCCCAGCGCAGGCGACCGATGTAAGGCTGTACCTGCGGCAGGTCGAACGCGCGCACGTAGTTGAGGTAGGTGTTCCAGGCCACCGGCTCGGAGCCGAGGCCGAGAAACTTAAGGGCGAGGAATCCGGACAGGTACACGCCGGCGATCACCGCCAGCAGCGCCAGTCCCACAACCACATACACTTTGGTCTTGCTCATGCCATCTTCCTGAAGCGTGTCCCGGCGCTTCCGCGCCGGGTTCCGGTGAGTCCATCGTTGACCGTGGCTGTGTCAGGCCTGTTGCGGTCCCGACAACTGCTGGCTCTGCTGCCACTGCTGGGCGTGAGCGTTCTGCGCCAGCGATTGCCCGTCCCGCGCCTGCTGCTCCCACGTCGCGCTGCTGGTCTCGATCGACGTGCCCATGGCCTGCGCCGTATCCACCTGCGCGATGCGCTTGAACGGCGACTTGAGATCGCCCTCCACCGCATACGCGCGCGAGGCATCGTCACTGAGCACCACGTGATGCACCTGGTTCAAGCCATTCTGCCGCGCCGCCACGGTCAGTGCCGCCGCAAGGTTGTCGCTGCGCTGGTCGGATGCACGCTGGTGCGAGGCATCGAGCTGCTGTACGGCCCCGCGCGCCTGCTGGAACAGCGCGTGATCCGGATGCGCGGCATCGTTGAGCTTGGGCTTCTCCGCTGCGGGCTTGCTGTCGAACCACGAGCCAGGGTGGCTTAGGGTGTCGAACACCTTCGAGGCCTTCTCACCCACCGCCTGTTCCGCGGCGTGCAGCGCCTTGCCGGCAGTTTCGACGCCGTGGGTGACTTCCTTTCTGGCGTTGTCCAGCGCATGCTCCGCGCCTGTCATCGCTGCCTTGGCGGCATGTTCAACCGCATGCACGCCTTGAACCACTTCATGTTTCACAGCCGTGCTGGCCTTTTCATAAGCCCGTTCGGCGGCATGCGCCGCCGTGGTCGCAGCCCGTTCAACAGCATCCACGTCGCGAATGACTTCATGCTTCACGGCACGACCGGCGTTCTGGAGGGCTTCCGATGCTTCGTGCGCGACATGGGCCGTGGTGCGCTCGGCGGCATGCCATCCTTCGATGGCCTTGTCGGCGATGGCCTTGCCTGCAGCTTCGCCAGTGTCGGCGATGGCTTTGGGAATCTCCCAGCTCGCCGACAGGCCCGTGCGCAGGTCGAGCACGTCATGGCGATACCGGTCGATCATTTGCTGGTGCTCGCGATACAGTGCCTCTGCGCCGGGGTTGATAATCGACTGGCCGAGCAGCTTGCTTGAGGGCACAAAGTTGTCGATCGCATGCGCATCGAAGTCGATGGCCTTGAACGGATTGCGCGGGCTCAGCAAGGTGCTGTCGTCGCGGTAGCCCGCCTTGGTGAGCGTGTCGATGTCCTGCTGGGCGGCGTAAACGCGCACTTCGCCAAAATGCGGGCTGGCCGCGCTGACCAGGTCCGTGGCGCGCACGTGATCGATCACCTGATGGCCGCCTTCAGGCACACCCTGAAGCAGCCCGGCCGCGCCGTAGGCATTGAAGGTCTCACCCTTCAGGCCGTACTTCGACGCCGTGATCTCCGCCAACGTGCCTCCCAGGGAGTGACCGGTTACGGTGATCGAAACCGGCGTGCCTGACACCCTTTGCCGGCTCTGCGCTTCTTCCAGCACATGCTTGGTGAACGCAATCGCGTCAGGTGTCTGGGCGTTTACACCCGCGAGAACCATGGCGGCATCGGTTCCGCCGTCCTTCAATGGTTCGCGTCCGAACTCCGTTCCGCGGAATGCGATGACAATTTCGTGGGTGTCCACGCGTTCATAGGCGGTAGCCTGGAATCCAGAAGGTGCGTCGGCGTAGTAGAACGGTTTGTATGTTACGCCACCAAGGTCGAATGGGACGTCCAGGTCCGGCTTGTTATATGAATCCTGCGCAAGAAGTGCGTAATCATCGGTGCTGATTGTCATGGCGTCTTCTCCTCGGCAGTCACCTGCGTAGAGAACGTGTTGGCCGGATCCTTGAATTCCTCACGCGTGGCGTTGCCGCTATCACTGAAAGGAGTGATAGCGGGATCCGAAGCATCGGCATAAGTGTGTTTGGAGAAATATCGGACCGGCGAAACGCCAGCTTTGATCTCCTTGAGCATGATGGCCGGGTGGAAGGTCATTCCTCCGACTTTCAATTCAAAACCAGCCGACATCAGCTCCCAGTGGCACACGCCAAGGCCGTAATAGTCCTCATCCTGGAAGCGATCGAGATACAGCGTGGCCTTATAGCTGTCTTCACTCACCCGAGTGAGTGCCAGCGGAAGGTATTCACGCGGGACGATGGTCGCGCCGCTGCCCGGCGTAAGCGGGACACACTCGCCATTAACGACCTGGTATCCGACCTTGGCCGTGACGGAATCGAACGGACCTGGCGCATCGTGAATCTTCAGCGTGATCTCGTAGCGCTGCTTGGGATTCGGGTTCTGCTTGACGTCGGGAGTTTTCATGGGGCTACCGCAGGCGGAAGAGGTCAGGGCCAGGAACAACGGAAATGCTTTGCTGAAGAGGGGACTTCCGAAGTCGCTTCGTCGTCGTGTCGTTGTCGTCATATTCGAAATCTCCTTCGCGGCGCTCCCATTCACGAGCGCGCCGCGCGTGGACCTGATCAGAGTGCCTGCCGCGTGGCCTGATCCCGGGATGGTTCCGCCGGTACTGCTACGGACGGAGGCGCGGCCAGGTTCCATGCATCGCTGCTGCGTGCGATGGGCGTGGCGGTTGCTTCCTGTGTGGATACCTCGGCCATGCGCTTGAACGGCGAATTCAGATCGCCCTGCACGGCGTAAGCTCGCTGTCCGTCTTCGCTCAGCACCACATGATCGATGCGGGACAAGCCCTGTTGTCGTGCCGCGGTCGTCAGGGCCGCCGCAAGGTTGGCGCTGCGCTCGTCCGGCGCGCGCTGGTACTGCTTGTCCAGGGCGGTCACCGCGTCGATGGCCTGGCCATACATGGCATGGCCGGGGTGGCCTGGCTGATTCAGCTGCGGTGCTTCGTGCTTCGACTGTTGCACGACAGCTTCCAGTCGCTGCAGCGTCAGCGGTCCAGCGACGCCATCGACCTTCAGGTGCTGCTCGCGCTGGAACACCTCGATGGCATGGTGCGTACGCATGCCCACGTGGCCGTCGACTTTCAGGGGTTGGCCGTTCTCATCGCGGTAGCCGTGTTCGTTGAGCAGCCGTTGCAGGCGCCGGACATCCTGATGTTGCTCGGGCTGCGGCGTCTGTTCACCGTGCGGTGCGGCACGTGCGTGCGTAACATCGCGAGATGGGTGCGGCTGGCCCGCCTGCCCGGTGGTCAGGCGCTCCATGACTTCGGGCGTCAGCTTGTGCTCCCACTGCTGAAAGCGCGCTTCGCGATCCTTCAGGCCGTTGAGTTTGCCGTTGACAGCAAGCGTGGCGTCATGCACGTTGTCGCGGGCAGACTCCGGCACGCGATTTTGCCAATACCACACGGCGATCTTTGCGGCGTTCTCGGGCTGGGATGCCAGTTCGGGGTGCTTCACCAGATCCAGTTGCAGGGCCTCACCGGCGGCTCGATAGTTCTCCTTGCCGGTCAGTTGGATGTATCCACGCCCGTGATAGGCATAGCCATCGCCGGGATGATCATTGCCGTTCCGTCCGCCGTACATCAGCTCGGCCAGATGCTCTGGCTTGCCTTGCAAGGCTTCCTTGCGGGCTTGTTCCAGTTCGACTGCTCCGTGACGCCAGGCTGCCCTGACGGGAATCTGTTCAATCCCCTTGGTGTACCGAAAGCCTTCTTCCAGGCGATTCAGCCCAAGGGACTCATGCGTTGTCTGCGCCATGAAGTTCGCCAGCTCGCGTGGCGAAGTGATACCGGCTGCCACGGCAGCGTTGAGCACTTGTGTTTCACGATCCATAGCCATGAATAAAGCTCCTGTCTGGCTTGTTCAGAGTCAACGGCATTCCTTGCCGTTTCTGGACATGCGTCACTTCCCGGGACGCATGGTTCAGGGCAGTTCGACCTTTGGCAATTTGCCTGGGTCGAAGTCCTTGAAGGTGATGTCTCCAAAATCCTTTGGCGTCAGTTCAATGGCTTTGTGGGCGTTTGTTTCTTCGTCGCTCACACTGCGTGTTACCTTGCTCAACAACCAATCCTTGCGCTCGGTGGAGTAGGTGAAGGTGTAGTCGTCGCTCCAGCGTTCGCGGCTCCCTCCGCCATTGCTGATGGTGAACTGGCCGCGTTCCACGCGGGTAAAGGCGTAAGGGTCGCCTGCCAAACCACCGCAGGCGCTGCATGGCACGATCTTGTCGTTTCGCGCCGCCTCATGGAGTTGACCGCTTTCGCCGCGGACGACAATCAACACCCGGCGTGGCGTGCCCTGGCCGAGTTTCTTGTCGCCATCGGCAGGCGGGTCCAGCACCAGCAGCGCATCAGGCCGGCCGTCGTCGTTGAGGTCGCTGGTAAGCGAGTCCATCAGGCGATACCCGTCGGTAGCGAAAGCGTTCAAGTCATCCATGGCGGTTCTTTGGGCAGATGCAGCGGTAGTGGTGGAGGCATGCGCAGGTACTCCCGATAGCGGCGAACTGGATTCCGGGCTGCTGCAGGCGGCTAGCATGAGCATCAGCGGTAACATGCTCAGCGTAGTGACTGTATTCATGACGATCGTGGTCCTGTTGTCGTGTCCGATACGGTTCGCTCGAGACGCTGCGGATGCGAGAGCTGCCTCTTCCCTTCCGATTACGGCTCAGTGCGCATAAGGCGACTCCGCGCCCGTGCCGGGGCCTGCCCAGCTGCCCGATTTGAGAGCTTGCGGGCAAACAGTCATGTAGAGAGACAGTGCCTGGTAGTCGCGATCTGTCCAAGGGCGACCATCCTCGTTCGGCGGGTCGCAAAACCCCGTGTACGCATAGACGCGGGTGGTGTAGGGCGTCACGGGAACCCAGCACTCAGCGGCGACCGTTGTTTCGTAGCCCTGGGAGCAGAAGATAAACGGGTCGTCATCCCTGAATGGCGCGACGGATTGTGCTACCTGTGCAAGCGCCGGGACGGAAAAGCCTAGGGCAGCTAGTGCAATCCATGATTTCTTCATCGTCATATCCCTTAACGTGATGTTGGTTAGCCATAAGTGTCTTGGTGGTCGGTGTTTCCTAAGCTATTTCCCTGCGCTATTTGCGTTTGTCTGAGGGAACCAACTTGCCCGCGGTAGAGCATCCAGCGTCCTTCGTTACGCGTCGTAAAAGCTCTTGGGAGCATATGCGGAGGGGCATGATTAACGCACCATGCCTATGCTGGGCTCCGTATGCTGCCTGGCCTGCACTTGTTGCTGCTGTGCCTGCAGCTTTTCCGCCTGCTCCGCGCCTTGGGCCCACTGCGTGCTGCTTTGCTCCAGCGGTGTTCTGATGGCTGTCATGGTGTCCACGCTGGCCCATCGTTGCTCCAGTCCCTGGATGCCGCCCAGCCGCCCTTGCACGGCGAATACCCGGCTAGCGTCGTCGTTGAGTACCACGTGATCGATGCGGGTGAGGCCTTTGGCGGTTGCCTCCATGGTCAGTGCACCGGCGATGTTGCTGTCGCGAGGGGATGATGCGATACCACGATCGGCGTTCAGCCGATCGATGCAAGACAGGCTTTGCTGGAACATCGGGTATGCGCCATGGTTTGGATCGTCCATCCGGAGCGACGCCTTTGGGTCGGTTGATATTTGACGTTGAACAAAAGCGTCCCGGAGTTCGTTCTGCGTCTCTGGGCCAGCGATGCCGTCCACAGCCAAGCCATGACCGCGCTGGAACAGCTCTAGTGCATGTCGAGTGTTCGGGCCAAAATTGCCATCGATCTGTATGGGCTTTCCTTGCATGTCGACATAACCAAGTTCTTTCAGCTGGCGTTGCATGTCTCGCACGGCGCTACCATGGGAGCCCTGTCGTAACTCACCGATGGGCATTGCGTCTCGGCGCAAGGGGGAGTCAGTACTGGTATGAGAGGCAGCCTGCGGAGTGCGTTCATTCCAATACACCTCCGGATTGATGGGGCGACCCTGACTGTCCTTCATCTGATAGTGGACGTGCTGAGCATATTGCGTTGCTCCATGAGGTCCGCGCCCGCCCATAGTGCCGATTTCGTCGCCTGCGGCGATGTTCTGGCCTACCGTCACCGATTGTGAATCGGTATGTAGAATCTCATGGCTGTTGCCTGCGGCGTCACGTATCTTGATCGTGCCATACTGACCACCGACAAACGTCACGGTACCGGCGACGGGCGAATGGACCGCAGGATGCGTCACATTGACGCCGGTCTGACCACCTTCATAGTTGAAGTCCGAGCCACCGTGAGGCCCGTTTGCACGGGTTTCGCCAAAATGCCCAGTGATGTGCGGTGATTGGCGGTCTCGGCTGGGGAGTATGACGTTCATGGTGTCTTGGTATGACATGGCAGGACATCCTTGCGCTTGTCAGAGCGAATCATCTTGCTTGCGATAGAGCATCCAGCAGCCTTCCTTCTTGAAGACGAAAGTCATCTGGTAATCCGTGTCTTCTTTGGCGAGCTTGAGTTGCATTTCTTCGGGCCCGATGGCTGTGATAGTGCGCTTGAGTTCGTCACGGGCCTGCTGTTCGGCGTTGGGCATCAGGGGAAACTTCAGCTCCGCTGCATGCAGCATCTTCGTTACGGGCTTCGGTTCGGGTTCGGCATTTGCATCGACGGTTTCGCTCTCTAATGGGTCACGCGTGAATGACTTCTGGATCGCCATGTCGCCAGTAAATGCCGTGAGGAACGTTGTGAAGTCCTGCGATGGACAGGTTGGCGCATTCTGACTGGATGCGTAAGCGAATGACGCCGATGCTGAGCGTGATGGTTCCCCTGTCGAACTTGCCGGTGAGTGATCTGCGCAGGCTGTAAGCGCGATTAGGAGAAGGCAGGTTGTCAAGTTTCTGAAGTTCAATGCAGGGCGCTCAGCTTGATTGATCTGTGAAGATGTCAGTGGCTTGAAAAGCGTGGTGAAACGCAGGTGTGCATGCATGGGCACGGTTAACGCGCCATGCCTATGTCTGGCTCTGTAGGGTGCCTGTCCCTGCGCTTGTTGCTGCTGTGCGTGTAGCTTCCCGCCTGTTCCGCGGCTTGTGACCACTGCGTGCCGCTTTGCTCCAGCGGTGTCCTGATCGCCGTCATGGTGTCCACGCTGGCCCATCGCTGATCCAGCCCGTGGATGCCCAGCTGCCCCTGCACGGCGAATACCAGATAGCAAAGCACGATGCCCATCGCCCTCTGATATCTGTCTGGCATCCTTTTCACGAGTCCCTCTCCAGCCCCTGTCAAAAGTTCCTACTGCACGCGTGCGGCGTAACTACATTCGCTGTAGACGATCTTGCAGTCTTGCGCGCGTTGACTACACATGTTCATGGCGTTTGATCTCGCGGTATCAACATAAGCTGCTCAAGCGACGCTGTGACTATGTGTGCCCCAGGCAATCGCTGCGCATTGGTTGTGATATGTGAGCTCCACCTTGCAATCTAAGTCGCTATTTTTTTGCAAGTTTTGACGGCAATATCCATTGCTTCATTCTTGCTTGGAATGTTGGCGATCACCCCTGCCTGACCTACGTCGCTGTCGATGGCAATAGCATCCCAGCGGTCGGCCCATACTGCGGCAGGCTGTGTCTGCGCCTGTGTTTCGGCATCGTCTCCTTGATAGTAAGGGGAGTTCGGTTGGTTAGGTGGAATGCATCCCGGGTTTCCGGCCGAAGGAATACCAGGAGCGCATTGAGACCATGCCAGAGGCGCCATCAATACGCTAAGCGCGACTCCTGTCGTGCATGAACGGCTGCGGATACTTTTCCTCATAATGTTGTCCCCCGTCATGCGCCTCTATCTCGTTTATTGCATCTTGATGGCATCGCTACAGTCGCCATATGCCACTTTGCAGCCTTGCGTCGGCCTACTGCATTTCTGAATAGCTTCGCGGAGTCGATATAGAGCGAGTGCTAGGTAATCACTGCACGCGCACCGGATATGTGCAGTTCTGGTAATAAATCTGACAATCCGATGTTTTGCTTCTACATGTTTTCATTGCGTCGCTAGCAGCCTCCTCAGCGGTGGGCGCGCGTGCGGTAGTACTTGCACTGGTTCCCCAAGCTACGGCGCCACATTGGTTGTGATAGCTAATGCTAATCACACACTCTTGCCCCCCCTGTTTGCGGCAGTCCTCTAATGCACTATTTTCAGCGGCACGTTGGTCAGGTTGATTTTTGGACGTGCCGAGGATGCTGGTGTGACCGAATGCAATGGCTGCCCAGCGATCGCTCCATACCGCACTAGGCTGAGACGCGTGCGTTTGGGTGTCGGTGCCTTGGTAGTAAGGTGAGTTTGGTTGGTCTGGGGGTATGCAGCCAGGATTTCCGGCCGAAGGAATGCCGGGAGCGCATTGTGCCCAAGCCATAGATGTCGAGAGACAGCCAAGGAGTGCAATGAGCGTCAGCAACTTCATGTGAATTCCTTATTACGAAGGGCGATCAGACCCAGAACGAATTTCGTCTTTCTGAGCTAGTGTAGCGGCTTGCATAGGAAGGCTTGGTCTACCATCAGTCAGCTGAGATCTTCCGCTTTCGCGCGAATGGTCAATCGGCGTTGGCGCATAGGCTGTGGGCGTTCTACCTTGCGCCAACGCCTGCTGCTGATGCGCCATTGGCCCTCTCGCGCCGATAGTGCCGAACGAAGAGTACGAAGCGAACTGGCCCAGCGTACCCTGGAAGAAGGCGGCCGCCATGGGCGGTGCCATTACGATCAGGGTGGACAGGATCAGGCCGAGGCCGCCTTGCTGCAAGGCCATGCTGCTGATGCCGTCGGTGGTGGTGCCAGAGGCCATGGATGCGAGGTATTTCGCGGCGAACGCTGCGGTGACGGCTGACATCATGTTCATCGCAATCGTCACCATCACGCTCAGTAGCGCCAAGGAAAACATGGTTCCTATGCCGTAGAACAACCATTTGCTGAACAAGCCTTTGGTCTGATCGAACAGCAGGCACATGATGAAGATGGGGCCGAAACCGATGAAGAGGGCAAGGGCGATCTTGTTCAGCAGCAGCAGCGCGCCGGCAATGACGCTGGGGCCGGCAATGCCAACGCCGGTGAACCAGCGGTCGCGGTCCTTGGCGGCGTCCGCGGCGGAATTGCCGCCGGTGTCGATGGCGTCGATGATGGACAGGGCACCTTCCATGCCGGCCAGGTTGTTGTCGATGCTCTGGAAGGGGCTAGTGGACGAGCCGGTGACGTAAGTGGCAATGGTGCTGGACAAGCCATCCGTGAGCGTCCAGTAGAGCGGCGAGGACGAATAGGCCACGCTGGTGGCGAGAAAGATGACCAGCACGGCACGCAGCGAGTCGCCGACCAGGGCCATCATGGGTTGGCGCGACTGACCGGTGACGATGCGGTAACCCTGGAACATGATCCAGATGGTCAACAGCACGATGGCCACGAAGCCGATGATGGAAGCGGAGCGCGACAGCAGGTTCCACTGCAGGATGTCGATTTCGTTCCTCAGGAAATCGTTGATCGTCTTGAAGAACACGAACTGGGTCGCGTTGTTGAGCGCGTCCCCGATGTCCGCCAAGGCACCTGTACCGAACCAGTTGCCAATCATGTTGATCATCACTGCACTTCCCTTGTGTAACGTGCCATGCGTTCATGGGCCGCGTGCGGCGCGGCCGTACTCATCGCGATGCCGACTGGCATTACCATCCGTTGGTCTTTTCGATGCTCAGCGTCTGCATACCTGACGGCGGCGTGCTGGCGATGCCGTTGAGTGCCGCTTTCAGCGCCACGCCGGTGGTGAGCGCGCCGACCACGGAACCCACGTTGATGTCCGTACCCAGGCCCGGAAGGCTGATGCTCGGGCCCGACGAGGCAGACTTGCCCGACGCAGCGGCGTTCGCCATCTGGGTCTGCTGAGCGCGCAGATAGCGCAGGTTGGCCTCGTAGGCGTAATTGACCGACTGCATCTGTTGCTGATCGATGGCGATCAGGTTGTACAGGGCCGTCAGCTTGTTGGTGTTGTCTTCCAGCTTGCCGTACTGATTGGCGTCGCTCGTATTGATCTGCTGTCGCTCGTTGAGCAGCTTGCGAAGCGTGTCGTCGCGGGCCTTGCTGGTGGCGTACATGGTCAGCATGTAGCGGTATTGGGCGTTCTCCAGCGCCACGATCTTCTGGCAGTTCCCCTGCTGAGCCGGTGTGACATCGTTGCAATGGGAACCATCATCGAGGACGGTCGAGTCGGCAGGCAGCGCCTGTACCGGGTCGGCCGTGCGCGTGCCAGGGACGTCCGAGTCGTAGGCACCGATCACGAACTTGTTGTTGATGCTGTTCAGCGTGCCATTGATCGGGGTGCCGTTGGCATCGCTGGTGGTGCCGAGCACCTTGTTGACGTTATCAACACCGGTTTTGATGTCGCCGGTGTCGCTCTTGATGTTGTTCAAGGTGCCTTCCGCATCCTTGTCTTGCACCTGCCACTGCGCATGGGCTGCAGGTGTGGCGAAAGCGATAAACAGCAGGGCGGCTATCGCATGGATCCATCGGCGCGGGCGCACCGGTGACATCGTCGTGGCATGGGAAGAGATAGCCATGGGATTCTCCATGTGTCAGGTCAGACGGCCGCCGAGCGCGATGGGCGCGGCGACAGGTTGGAAGGCGAGGGACGGTTCTTGCCGCTGCCCTTGCGGTTCTCATAGAAGCTGGTGAGCCACTGTTCGGGGCGGAGCGCATCGACGGGGATACCTTCGGCTGCGGACCGCTCAGCCAGCACGGCGTGCATGATCTCGATGTTGTCGGTGGACGCGGAGATCACGGCCAGGGCGTCATCCATACCGCGCAGGTTGAGCTGGCATACGGACGAAGCACGGCCCTGCTTTACCAGGAAGCAGCGCGAGCGCTCGTCCAGGCTGACTACGACCTGGTATTCGGCTTCGGTGAGCTTGAGGCCTTCTATATAGTCCTCGCGGCTGGCATTGGGGTTTGGCAGCAGGATCATGGTGGCGGTCTGCTCGATGAGCGCCGACGCGATATCGCTGGCCAGCGCGTCTTCCGGGCTTTGCGTAGCGAAGATGCCGAGACCGTTCTGCTTTCGGATGGTCTTCTGTTTGTTCTTGGCGAATTCCTTAAGGCCGCCCTTGCCGTCGAGGATCTTCCAGAACTCGTCCATCACGTAGATAAGCGGACGACCGTCGATCAGCGCTTCCAGGCGATGGAGCAAGTAGTTGATGACGGGGACGCGGACCTCGGGGTTGTCGATGATGTCCGTGTAGTCGAAGCCAATGATGTTGGCCTTGGAAAGGTCGACGGTGTCGGTGGGATTGTCGAACACCCAGCCCAGTGAGTTGCCCGCCGTCCATTTGCGCATGCGGATGAAGAGGCCGTCGTCGCCCATATTGGGCAGGCTCTTCTGGAAGTTGGTCATGTTGCGCAAATGCATGGGCGTGTCGAGCATGTTCTCCACAGCGCGGAAGATGTCCTCTTCCTCGCGGGAGCTATAGACGCTCTTGCCTGCCAGCACCTTGATCAGATCAGCAAGGAACTGCGCGTTAGCTTCATTGCGCTCGCAGTGGAACGGGTTGAAGCCGGTGGGCTGGCCGTTTTCCAGTGCCAGGTAGTTGCCACCGCAGGCGCGCACGAAGATTTCCGCGCCACGGTCCTTGTCGAAGAAGAAGATGGTCGGCGAAGGCTTGAGCTTCTGCACCTGGCTCAACAGGAAGTTGATCAAGGCGGTTTTACCGGTACCAGACTTGCCGATCACCATGGTGTTGGCGATGGCCTTTTCGCCCACGGAGTTCTCCGCCGGGTGGGTAGCGTGGAAGTTGAAGTAATAGGGCTGCCCGTTGGTCGTCTGAAGAGTGGTCACGCAGTCGCCCCACGGGTTGTTTTCCTTCTTTCCCGTGGCGAAGTTGTGCAGCGGCGACAGGCCGAGGAAGTTCAACGAGCTGACGTTGGCGAGCCGGGTGCGGTACTTCCAGTTGGCGGGGAACTGCGCATAGAACGACGCGGTGACGGCAAGGTCTTCCTTGACGGATACGAAACCGGCGTTGGACAGCTCGGCGCGCGTGGCTGCGATCTGCTGGGAAAGCAATTCCTGCGTCGCCGCGTAGATTGCCATGCTGAAGTGGTATTCGCCCAGTACGAAGTTGCCGGAGGCGAGCTGGTCCATGGCGTGGTCCAGTTCGATGATCTGACTGACGGCCTTGTCGCCCGAGGAGATCATCATGCCCTTGGTGCGCTCCAGTGCCTTGAGGGCGTCCTGGCGCCCCATGGGGCTGAACGAGTGCGTGATGACGTATTCGAAATCCAGATACTTCAGGCCGTTGAGGATGCCCGGATAGGTACCCTCGGTGTACTCCTTGATGTTGAGGATGGCACCGAAGTGGTTGGTGCCCGTCGGCGTGGTGATGGCGAAATCGCCCGTTTTGCTGGAGAAGCGCTGACGACTAACCGGCAGGTATGAGTACACCGGTGCCTGAAGCACCGGCACTGGTTCGTCGATGCGGTTGAGCAGGTAGCCGAAAAATTCCAACGCCTCGGAAAAAATGATGCCGTTCTTGGCCTCGTACATGCCGAGGCGATAGGGCGCATAGTCCTTGAGCACGGCTTCGACGTTACCGGCCAGCTCCTGCACAGTGGCAATGGCCTGGATCTGCTCGGACTTGAGCTTCTCGATATCGGAGGACTTCTCGGCGAACCGCTTGCCCGATACCACCGGGCGATAGATCATCGTCAGGTACAGCTCATTCTGCATGAGCTTCTGGGCGGACAGCGCGCCGTAATACGCGTCCGACAGGGACTGGTTGAATGCCTGCTCGAAGCGGCTGTTGTCCTTCAGGGTGCGCCGGCGGCGGACGTCATGCACCCAGAACGCCACGTTGACAAAGTCCGGGGCACGCAGCGTCTGCAGCATGCGGTTGAAGGTGTTGTGGCGATGCTCCAGGTCCCACTCTTCCCGGCCAACGAAGGGAAGACCGCCCAGGCGCCATACCAGCAGAAAGTCTCCGCCCGTCGTCTTAAGAACAGTGGGCGAAACATGGGTGGAGAGCGGAATGAACTCGCTGATGGATGCGTCGGGCGTGAGCATGACCTGGTTACCGATCGTTGATGCCAAGGGGAGCCCTGGTAGTTCGTACCAGGGCATCATTCGGCGTTACTTGCTTGCCTTTCTCTGTTCGCGGTAGCTGTTGGGGGTGAACGCCCACATGCCATCGTGTTGCTGAAGGTTCCTTACGCGTGTGCGGAACTGCAGGCGCAGCCCGAGCAGGCGAAAGATCATCTCGTCGCGTCGCGCCATCTGGCGCATGACAAAGATGATCACGGGAATCAGAAACAGGAAGAGCAAGTTGAAGTACATCGCCATCAGCAAGCCCGTGCCCGCGCCCATGAAGAAGGGCACATAAGGAACGCCCATGAACATGGGCGGGCGCGTGCAGCCGCGGAACAGGGCGTTCTTATGCATAGACGTTCAGAAGATGAACCACGATGCCGGTAACCGTCGATCCGCTAGTGGCGCCGCATTGGTCCGTGCCGCCGACCATCATCTTGGCAATCTGCGCGGCAGCGCCGATCAACAGACCGCCGATCAGGACCGGGGCCACGTCGCCGATGCGCTTGTGAGCGAACGCAATCTGGTAGCCGGAGAAGATGATGGCGATGGTCACCACGATGATCGAGGCATAGTTGAGTAGCTTGTTGATATTGCCGAAGAAGCCGCAAACTTTCGTGTCGGTTCCCGCGAGATCCTGCGCGAACACCAAGTCAGGCATCGCCACGGCAACAACCACGAAGAGAGCCATGGCCATGAACGTGAGCATGTTCTTGGTGGGGAACATGGGATTGGTGTGTGAGTACGGTGCCATCTCGGATTTCCTTGATTTGGTGGTTCGGAACAAACACGGCTTTCGCCGTTCTTCAGGGCGGCGACGATGAACGACGCCGGGTTTACTGCAGCAGCCCGGTTGCCCGGGAATGACTCAAACTTCCTGCTACCGGACAAGCAGTGGATGCCTGATCCGCTATGGCCGTCGCGCCGCTGGATTCCAGGGACACGATGGCCGATGACTCAAAATACAAAGGCCGAATCGGTGGCCGGTTGCCGCAAGTCCGCGTGATCCACGCCAGGCATGGCGGGTGCCATCGCGGTCTGCTGCATGGAAGTGCTCGTCGGTTGGGCGCCGGGCGGGTCGTTGGGGCCGTGAACGACGGGCACAAACACCTGGTTCGCCGAGTTGTCCCGGGGTATGGCGGCAGGGGGCGCGGTTTCTCCAGCCACCTTTGCAACACCCTCCTGTACATTGGCTGCTACGCCCTCTTGTGGCGTGGCCGCTTGCGGCAATCGCGATCCCGGCATTTCCGGCAATGGCGAAGGCGTCGGTGCGTTGTCGATGCGGCTTGCTACGACGGGCGTGAGGGCGGCGTTGACTGCGGTATCGATGACGCGGCGCATGGCAATGCGCTGGGCCGACTCGTCGCCAACCACTGCCACCGGGCCGATCGGCGTACGGCGCGAAAGTGTTGCATCGGCGACCAGCGGAATGGGTGTGCCGCTCACGCTGGAATTCGCAGCGCGGTTGATCGCGTCATACACCTTCTGCACGTAACCGTCCTGGTAGCCGGTGGTGAAATTGCCGGAGTAGTAGCAGCTGAATGCCTTGCCCCAGTCGCCATGGGAACTGGTGAAGCATTCCGCGAGGATACGTGAGCCGGCGGCAAGATTCGCGCAGGTTTGGAAGGCTTTTTCGTAGGAATCCAGGCCGTATTTCGTCAGGTTTGCCTTATTCACTTGCGCGAGGCCAAGTGAGAAGTTGTAGCCCTGGCTTTCGAGCATCTGGGCGGTAGCGATGGCCTCTGCCAGATCCTGGGGCTGGCGCTCTAGCCGGGCGCCTACCACACCGATGGCGAAGGGATTGCGCCCGGACTCCACTTCCACAATGTGCTGCATGACCTCCGCGGGCGCGGATAGATTTGGGCAGGTCATCATTTCGATACCGGGTAGCACCTCGTGTCCTCCTGTGTCAGCGACCGCGGAATCACGGTGTGTCGGTCGGCAGCGAGCCGACCGGGTTGAAATCGATGCCAGTGATGTACCGACGACCCGCGTGCGCTTTGATATGCACGACGATGTCGATGGTCATCTTGAGCAACCGCTTGATCGTGGCGAACTCCAGCCCAGCACCTTCGTTGGATGCCTTCACCATGAGCGCCAGCTGATCCCAGGTCTGCTCGGTGCTACCGGCGTGGCAGCTGGTGATGGAGCCGGGATGGCCGGACGCGCAGTTGCGGATGAAATAGAACGACTCGTCGCCTCGGAGCTCGGCCAGGATGATGCGGTCGGGCTTCATGCGAAGGCAGGCTTCCATGCAACTTTTGGCCGTGACGTTGCTCGCGCTTTGTCCGCCTTTGGAATAAAGCAGGTGCACCACGTTGGGCTGGTCGATGAACAGTTCACGCGCGTCCTCGATGGTGACGAGTCGCTCGTTGGACGGAATATGGTGCACCAACGATTTCATGAAGGTCGTCTTGCCGCTGCCGGTGGCACCGGATACGACGATGTTCTTCTTGCCGAGCACTGCCTGGCGGAAGAAATCCGCATAGCGGCGCTCGGCGCGGAGCTGCAGCAACTGGCGATCCAGCTCGCTGATTCCGTGCACGTCTTCCAGGATCTCGTTGAAAAAGCCATCGTCCTGGTACTGCGCCAGCGTCTTGGTCTGCTTGGAGGGCAGGCGAATGGTGATGGAAATGCTGCCTGCCTCCACCGCCGGCGGTATGACAAATTGCGCGCGCTGACCGGTGGGGAAGGTCAGCGAAACCACGGGATCCACGTCGGTGATGCGCTGGCCGGTGTTGCTCTCATTGACCACGGCAGTGCAGAACTGGCGGGCACGGTCGAATGTGAGGGACGGTACATCGACCCGGCGCCAGGCACCCCGGCTCTCCAGGTACAACTCGCCGGGCCGGTTGATACAGATCTCGGTGACCTCCGGTGAGGCCATGAATTCCCGGATTCCCAGCACCTCGTACTGGTAATCTAGGAATTCGTTCGAGACGGCGGCTACGGTTGCGTCGCTCATGGTGTTATCGGCAAGTCATTGTCAGAAGCGCGCTACGACGCCGCTGAAATCCACGTCCTTGGCGACGTAGATGGTCAACACCGTACCCTGATTGATCGTGACGGTGGCTGGCCGGTTCGCGGCACGCTGTACAGCCTGATTGGCAAGCATCTGCATGGTCTGAGCGGTGTTGCTTTCATACGGCGATTGCGTCACGACACCGTTGCTGACCGTTGTGGTCTTGGGGCCGTGTTCCGCGGCTTCGTACTTGAAGGCGTCGCTGAGCATGCTGATCAGCAGCGCCGCGCCGATACGGCTGGGCCAATGTGCGTTGTAGTAGCCCGGATGACCCGCGCCACCCAGGTTGTCGACACCGGGACTGGCCATGTTCACATCGATGCCGGTGGGCGTGACGATGCGGTCCCAGATCACGGCCACGCGCGGGCCATTGGGCTCCATTTCGTATTTGCCGAGCACCTTGGATCCTTTCGGCAACAACAGATGCTTGCCGTTGAAGGAATACACCGGCTCGGTCACCACGCAGGAAGTGAAGCCGGGGATGTCGGTGATGATGCGCGTCTCCAGCACGCAACGGATGAAGGTGCCGCGCAGCATCAAGGTATCGGGGTCAACCAGAGGCTGTGCGTTCGACACTTCGGGTAGTGGCTTGGCGGAGTACGCAGTGTTGATCGGCACGCCCGTGCCAGGCATGCCGGGCAGGCCGCCCATCATCTGGCCCACGCCGCCATAGCCGGGCATGCCCGGCTGCATTTGCTGGCCGGCGGCGTAACCGCCTCCGTTTGTATAGCCGCCACTACCCGTCCCAGCGGCGACGGCTGCGTCGGCCGCCATCATGCGGCGCTCAACTAGGCTCGGACCACGGGGCTGCTGGCTGGCGAGGCGTTCAGGCTGCGGTGCGGGCAAGGTCGGGGCAACGGGAATCGGCTGCGGCAGGCGCGGTACCGGTGGTGGCGGCAACGCCTGTGGCTTCGGGGCCTCAGGTACCGTCACCGTTTCTTCCTTGGGTTTCTGCGGAGTGTTGTTGCGGTTCGTCGCGCTATTGAACATCCAGATGGCTACGACGACGAGCAAGGCGACGATGGCACCCAGGAAGCCCAGCGCGCGCAAATTCATTCGGCGCAAGTCACTCGAGCGCAGTTGCGGAGCCGCTGCATCAAGATCGGGCGTGGTGGTGGCTTGGTGGCGCGCGGCATACGGGTTGCCAGACGCCGCGGCCTGGGCATCGTGGGCGGCGGAGTATTCCTGCTCGGAGTTGTCGCCGGGGTGATTCGAGTTGTTCTGGTTCATTTGGCGGTGTTCCTTCGAATGCCCACAACGTTGTCGCCGTGACGAATGACCAGGTACTTATAGGTGCCGTGGACGATGATGGTGTTGCCTTCGACGGTCGTATTCACCACGGAGTCGTCGCCATGTTCGAGCTCGCGCATGTACACGGTCGGGAAGTTCCCGGTAGGGAACTGCTTCATGTCGCTCATCTTGATGTAGGTGAACTGGCCGTCGTCATATACGTTCACCGGCACCAGCCAAACCGCCGTCCTGCGGCTCGCGGCGTAGTCGTAGTTGAAGTTGTAGTTGCGGCCCTTCACCAGCGACGTGTTGAGCTCGGGTACCTGAGCTGCCTTGTTCGCTTCGTACGAGAACGCGACATCGCCTGGATAGCTAAATGTGATTTTGTATTGCACGCCTTTGGTGCGGGCCTGCTCAAGCGTGCGCCAGTCGGTGGCCACCACCTTCAGCTCGAAGATGTAGGAGTGGGTGGCAGTTCGAATCATCAGATTCGTATCGACATCCACGTTTTTCGGCTTGATGTAGAACACGTTGTCGCGGCGTGTCAGATCCCATCCGCTGCTGAAGCCGGTGCTGTAGTCCAGGATCTTTTCGTTTGGGCTCAGCTCGATCTGCGTGGTGATGCCCAGGCCTGTACGCACCTGATAGACGTGATCGGGTTGGTAGTCATATTTCTCAATGGCCTGCGCGGTGGCGCGGCCAGTGACCATGGCTGTGGCGAGGCCAAGGGCGAGGATGGGGAGCAACTTCCTTGTCCTGATCATCAGTGGCGCGCTCCCTGCGAATTGTTGGCCGCTGCCGCCGGTGCGGCCGCCGGCGGGGCCTGCATCACGCCTGTTTCGGACATGGGCGGCTGTGGACTGAGCGTCGATTGCAGTACCTCGCCGCTCGATGTGCTCGACGCCGGTGCGGCGCTGTCGGCGGTGTCGGTCTGCGGGCTCTGGACCTCTTCGGGCGGTGCCGTGGCGTAGTCACTGTCGACGCGGTAGTTCGTGACCTGGAACCCGAGTGGGTTCTCAATGCGGTACTGCTCGTCCATCTTGAGGTTCGGCTTGTAAGTGAACTCCAAGGTGGCGATCTTGCTGTCGAGGGGGCGGCTGGCGCCGGTCTGCTTGTCGAACAGGCTCCGCTGAAAGCGCACTGTCGCGCCCTTGGGAGCGCCGTTGGCACCATTGATCAGCACGATGCTCAGGATCTTTACGCGTATCGCCTTGTCCCGTCCGTAAAGCTTGTAGGGGCTGTTCGGATTGGTCGACGCATGCAGGCTGGTGTAGCCAGCGGCGACGCTGGGCGCCGACATAGTCAGCACGGTCGCCCAGTCGCGGAGATTGATCATCGCGACGTCGTAGGATTCGCGTGCGAGCACGAAATGCGCGACGTTACTGCGGTTGATGGCTTCGCTGGTGCTGATGCGCTGGTTGAGGAAATCCTCGTTGAGGCGCGCGACGGTGCTGGTACCCGTATAGGCGTCGGCCATCACCACGTAGGGAATCTTTTCCTTCAACGGCAGCATATAGAAATAGCCGCCGGCGAGGATGAGCGACATGCCGATCGCAGAGAACGCCACCCACCAGGCACGACGCTCACTGCGCCGTGCAATGTCGGCGACCGTCAGTTCGTAATTGACCGACTTGGCTACAGCCTCGTCGATCTTTGAAGAAGTCTTTTTCTTTAACATCAGTACAAGCCCTGCGCGGTCATCTCAACGGTTCCCTGGTCGACGTCATTTGGCCTGAGCAGGCGGGGTGTTCTGCGGCGCGGAAGCGCTTTGCGGCGTTCCGCTGGCAGGTGTTTCGGTGGTGCCAGTGCTGCTCGACATGCGTGCGGCGCTGACGCGTATCTCGTGGCCGTCCGTCGTGACCGATACGCCCTGGGCTGCATAGATGGACGAGAGTTCGGAGGTCGCCGAGTAGACGTCCGTGGTGTGGATCTGCGTCACCGCTTTGTAAAGGGTGTAGTCCGACTGCAGCTGGTAGGAGAACTGCAGGCCTGCGTCCTTGGTCCAGCGCCTCAGCATGGTGCGAAGCGTCTCGTCCATGGGCGCCGCGTAATACGTGTAGGCCTGATTAAGCGGGATTTCCGACGGAGCGTCCTGGAAGTGATTCACCGGTTTCCATCGGCCGCCGAAGTCCTTGGCTGGCGGCGTGCCGCAGGCGGCGAGGCTCGCCGCGGCGAGCAGCACACAGCACGAAAGGGCACGTTTGGAGAGTTCCTTTTTCACGACGTACTCGCAGACTGAACGAAAAGGGGATGGTTGCGTTGGAGCATTTCCGTGGCCGGATGCCTTCAGCCACGCACATCAATACGCGCCAACCTCAAGAGGTGGCGTGGGTCAGCGATGGGTTCAGCGAGGTATCGCCAGCGGCACCGCAACTGCCGCAAGGGCAGCTGCGCGATTGGCCTTGGCTGGCGAACGCATGGGATGTGGCGCAGCAGCGGACAGCAAGCGTGTCCGCAAGGTAATGAACGTCGATTCCATTCCGAACTCCCTGTTCCTCTTCCAGAGACGCCATGGGCGCTCTGGAATCCCGGTCGATGCCTGCGAAATCGCAGCCTTGCGGCGGTAGGCACCTTGTTTAGTAGATCGCACAGATTCTGCCCATGACTACCGCAGACACCGAAAAATGTGACGGAGTCTGCTTACTTTTCCCCGTATGTCGCTTGTGTTGCCGAATCTGTGCAATGGCATGACGCTCCATTGCGGCCGCAGGCCTTCACATACAAACGTTCGGAACGGCCGGCGCCCATGCATAGATGCGGAAACAAAGCGCTTTTCAATTTTAGGGGCACTTGGCCGTCTCGCGGAATTGGCCGATTCAGTAAATCAGTGCCCGGGAATGACGGTTTCACATGTAAGAAAAACTACCGCGTCCCCCGTTGCTGCCTATTGTCCTGAGAAATCTCTCAAAGTGTGTCAGCAGCGAAACAGCTGGCGTGTAGGGTTTTGACTACACGTCGTGACAGATTTCGTAGTCCATCGTGTCGGATTCTTCGCGAACCTGAATGTGGCGACGTCGTGCGTTCACATTCGCCCATGCAGCGACGCCGCTGAAGCGCGACGGGCTCAGCAGGTTTCGAAGGCGTTGCGCCAATGGTTCATGCGCGCATCGGCGCTGGGGCCGTCATAGCTGACCACGTCAAAACGGCAGGGTTGGTGCGCACGCTTGGGGTGGGCGGCGAGCCAGAGTTCGGCGGCGGCGATCAGGCGGGCCTGTTTGCTCGCGGTGACGGAAAGGGCCGCGCCGCCGTGGCTGGCATGAAGCCGATGGCGCACTTCCACGAACACGACGGTTCCGCCCTCGAGCATCACCAGGTCGAGTTCACCGTGGCGCGTGGTGTAGTTGCGGTTCAGCAGGACGAAGCCCGCGCGTTGAAGTTCCGCGCAGGCGCGTTGTTCGAAGACGGCGCCCGCCGCGCGCATCAATGCGTGGTGGGCTGTTCGGCGGGTTGTTGCGGCGAGCCCGTGGCGTCGGTGGGTGGCGCCAGTGCCGGCGCGGTATCCATCTGCAGGCTGCCGTTGATGGGGTGGGCCAGGCCGTCCTGGAACTTCGCCCACACCAGCACGCGACGGATGCGGCCGAATTGATCTGACGTCAGCTGTCCGCTGGCACCCGGGAGGTAGCTGCCGGCGTGTGCGCGCAGCCAATCAAGGTAGGGCGCAAGATTCCACGCGTCCATGCCAAAGGCGAACAGCCGTGCGGAGGTGCCGCGCGCAGCGGGCAGCTGCGAGGCGATGTCGGCGTGGTTGGGCAGGCCCGGTTGTGCGTCGAACAACCAGGGGGCGTCGCAAAATTCCACGCCCTCGAGGTCACGGTTGGCGGCGGCGTCATCGGTGCCCGCATAGATATGCGAGGTGCCGAACACTCGCAGATTCACACGCGCGAGCTTGATCTGCGGCAGCAGCAGGCGTGCCTGCTGGGGGCGCATGCTGATGAACAGGCCGGTGTTGCTGCTGGCGCCCGCATCGCCGTTGTCGGTGGGCATGCCCAGGCCGGAGATGGTCGAACCGTAGTTGACGCCGCTGCCGGCGAGGTTGCCGGTGCCGGCCACCTTGCCGCCGCGCGCTTCAAACTCCGCCTTGAAGGAGCGGGCGGCACGCTGCGCGAAATCGTCGCTGCTCGCGATGACAAAGGCCTGATTGATGCCGTTCTCCGACATGTGGTCGGCGGCCTGGGCGCCTTCGGTTTCGGGCAGCAGGCCGAACTCGCTCACGCCGTTGGCGGGCAGGCTCTTGTCGTCCGGGTGATTGAGCGCGAGCAGCGGCACGGGGAGCTGGGGCAGGCCGAACAGCGCGGAGACTTCGCCACGCGTCAGCGGGCCGATTACCAGTTGCGCGCCATCGGCCACGGCCTGCTGGTAAGCCTTGACCGCACCGGTCGTGCTGCCGCCGCTGTCGTACACGCGCACCGGAGGGCGCGGCGTGTGATTGCGTGCGGAATCGGCGTAGGCCGCGAAGAAGCCTTCGCGGATCGCGGTGCCCGCAGACGCCAGATTGCCGCTGGTCGGCAGCACCAGGGCAACGTGCGCGGGCATCTTGAAGCCCTCGCGCACGTTGGCGCCTTCGCCCGGAATCATCGTGCCCACTTCCTGCTCGAGCGCGGGCGCGGGATGCGCCACCGCCACGCCGAGCTGCGTCAGCGCTTCATTCACCCACGGCAGCATGCGGTCGCTCGCCTGCATGGCGGCGGCGCGCTGCTTGAGCGGATCCACGCCGAGCTTGCTCAGCAGCGAGACGATCTCCTTGCGGTTCTGCGCCTGGTCCAGGCCGCTCAGCTGGGCGTCCATCTCCACGCGCGAGCGCGCGGCGCCCCACAGGTCGCCCGTCTGCTGCATGGCCTGCGAGCGCAGTTCCAGCAGGCGGAGCTGAAGGGCCGGCGGCACACTGATGTTGGGTTGAGTGGTGAGCTGCAGCGCGCGCGGTGCGTTGTGCTGCCTCAGCGCCCACTCCGCCTGCAGCAGATCCAGTCGCGAGGGCTCGTCGCCGGTAAGGCGCTGGCGCTTGATGCCATCGAGCAGCGGTGCCGCGCGGTCGAGCTGGCCTTCCTGGCGATAGGCTTCGGCGGCGAGCAGCTGGTAGTGATCGCGGTTGCTGCCGGTCTGTGCCAGCGCGAGGTACGCCTGCGCCGCATCGTCGAACTTGCCCTGCTGGGCCAGGGCATCGGCCTGCTGGCTCGCTGCCACTTCGGCGGGCGACTTTTGCGCTGCCGGCGGTACGCAGCCAGCGAGTGCCAGAGAAATCAGCAGGGCAACGCCTGCGGCGCGATACAAGCGCATGGCCAAATCCCTTCGAGCTTTTTTGACGACGTGGTAGGGCGGATGGGCGATGATAGCCCATTGGCTAGCCACGCCATGGTCCAGGAAACAGCAAGATGTCACAGATTCAGCCGGGTCTGCTATGGGTGGTCGCGACGCCCATCGGCCATCGGGACGACTTTTCCGCGCGTGCCATCGAGACCCTGCGCGCGGTATCGGTGATCGCCGCGGAAGACACACGCCACAGCCGCCCGCTGCTGATGCATTACAACATCGGCACGCCGCTCGTGGCCCTGCATGAGCACAACGAGCGCGACGTAGTGGATGCCATCGTCAGGCGTTTGCTGGGCGGTGAATCCGTGGCGCTGATTTCGGACGCTGGCACACCGCTGATCAGTGATCCGGGTTTTCGCCTGGTGCGTGCCGCTCGCGCCGCAGGCATCCGCTGCGCGCCGGTACCGGGCGCCTGCGCGGCGATTGCCGCGCTTTCCGTGGCGGGCTTGCCCAGCGATCGCTTCGTGTTCGAGGGCTTTCTGCCGCCCAAGGCGGCGGCGCGGCGCACGCGCCTGCAGGAACTTGCGGGCGATGCGCGCACGCTTATCTTTTATGAGTCCTCTCATCGCGTGGCCGAAAGCCTGGCCGACATGCGCGACGTGTTCGGCGAAGCCCGCGAAGGCGTGCTGGCGCGCGAATTGACCAAGTTGTTCGAAACCGTGCTCGGCGAGCCGCTGGGCGAACTGGCGGCGCGCGTGGCGAACGATCCCGACCAGCAGCGTGGCGAATGCGTGATCCTGGTGGCCGGACGTGGCGAAGAGGCGGATGCGCGCGAAGCGGAAGGCCGCCGCGTGTTCGCCATCCTGCGCGAAGAACTGGCGCCGGCAAAGGCGGCCAAGCTGGCCGCAGCCATCACGGGCGCGCCGCGCAAGCTGCTCTACGAGGGCTGATTGCCCCTGAAAAGCCCGATTCTCTGCGGTTTTGAGCGCCTTCTTCCATTAGAATGCGTGGCGGAGTCGGCCGGACAGTCGCGTCGCGCGCAAGCGCGTCGAGGAAAGTCCGGGCTCCATAGGGCAAGGTGCCAGGTAACGCCTGGGCAGCGCGAGCTGACGGCCAGTGCAACAGAGAGCAGACCGCCGAACGGCGCCTTCGGGCGCGCGTGGTAAGGGTGAAAGGGTGCGGTAAGAGCGCACCGCGTGCGGGGCTAACGCCGCATGGCACGGTAAACCCCACCTGGAGCAAGACCGAATAGGGGAACGATAACGCGGCCCGCGTTGTTCCCGGGTAGGTTGCTGGAGCCTGGCGGTGACGCCAGGCCGAGAGGAATGACTGTCGCGCCGCAAGGCGTACAGAACCCGGCTTACAGGCTGACTCCGCCTCCTTCACGACCGATCGTCATCGCCTCGCCCCCGCGGCGCGGCGATGACGATCGCCCGCGGCAAAGCCATGAATGGCGATTCATCTCCAGGTGCTTTCCGGGCGCCCGGAACCGTGACGGATGGCACGGTCGCAAGACAAAAAATCCCAGCCATTCAAATACCTTGGGGTGTTTCCTCAGAAAGGGCTGGAATTACTGCCACATCACCGCCTTTCTCATTGATTCACAAGAAAAATTTCCTTGACAGTCTCAGGGGGCGAGACTATCGTGGGTTCCTGTGTGAAATCGTGGGAATTCGTGGAGCCATACGGTCGTGTTCCAGGGCGAAACCGCCATCACCGTTGACGACAAGGGCCGGCTGGCCATACCGACCGCGTATCGCGAGTTGGTGGCCGACGCCTGCGCCAATCGTCTGGTGATCACCTACAACCCCTTCGAGTCGGGCTGCCTGTGGCTGTTCCCGTACGCCGAGTGGGAAAAGGTGCGCGACCAGGTCAACGCGCTTTCCAAGGTCAAGGCGGCCCACCGCGACATGCAGATGAAGCTGGTGGGCGCCGCGGCCGTGGTCGAGCCTGATTCCGCCGTGCGCATCCTGCTGCCGGCGAGCCAGCGCGCGACCACGGGCATCGAGAAGAAGGCGGTTCTGCTGGGCATGGGCAACAAGTTCGAGCTTTGGAGCGAACAGGCCCACCTGGCCAAGATCCGCCAGACCATCGGCGAAGACGAGATCACCGACGACATGGCGGAGCTGCAGCTGTAACCGGCAACGGTGGCGGCGCGGCGGAGTGAACGGGACGGGAGCGGGAGTGCGAGCGGCATGGCCGAGCGTTTAGTGCACATCCCGGTGATGCTGGGTGAAGCAGTGGAGGGTCTCGCCGTGCAGGCTGGCGGGCGTTATCTCGATGGCACCTTCGGACGCGGCGGTCACGCCCGCGCCGTGCTGTCGCGCCTGGGCCCCGACGGCCGCCTGCTGTTGATGGATCGCGATCCCACCGCCATCGCCACGGCGCAGGCCGAGTTCGCCAGCGACCCGCGTGTGTCCATCCGCCACGCCAACTTCTCCAGCATGGCCGAGTGGGACGAAACCGCCGGCGGCCTGGACGGCATCCTGCTCGACCTGGGCGTGTCCTCGCCCCAGCTCGATGAAGCCGCCCGAGGCTTCAGCTTTATGGCCGATGCGCCGCTGGACATGCGCATGGACACCACGCAGGGCGAAAGCGCGGCGGATTTCCTCGCCCACGCGTCGGAGAAAGAGATCGCCGACGTGCTGTGGATCTACGGCGAAGAGCGCTTCAGTCGCAAGATCGCGCGCGCCATCGTCGAAGACCGTGTGGAAAACCCCATCACGCGCACCGGCCAGCTGGCCGCGCTGATCGAGCGCCTGATCGGCCGCCGCGAGCCCGGCAAGCATCCGGCCACCCGCAGCTTTCAGGCCTTGCGCATCCGCGTAAACGGTGAGCTGGATGCGCTCGACAAGGGCCTCAACGCGGCGCTGGACCTGCTAAAGGTCGGCGGCCGCCTGTCCATCATCAGCTTCCACTCGCTGGAAGACCGCGCCGTGAAGCTGTTCATCCGCGACCATTCCGGTCGCGTGCAGGGCAGTCGCCGCGGTCCGCCGGTGGCGGTCGCGCCTGCCCGCCTTGCTGCGGTGGGCAAGGCGCAGTTTCCGTCGGAAGAAGAGCTGGCCGTCAATCCGCGCGCCCGCTCGGCGGTGCTGCGCGTGGCGGAGAAGCTCGCATGAAGGTACTCGGCGGCCTCTTCATGTTCATCCTGATCGCGGCGGTGCTTTCCAGCGCCATTGCCGTGGTGTGGACGCGCCATGAGAGCCGCGTGCTGTTCGTCGAGCTGACCCGCCTGCAGAACCAGCGCGACGACCTCAACATCGAGTACGGCAAGCTGGAACTGGAACAGGCCACCTGGGCCGAACCGCGTCGCGTGGACGACGAGGCGCGCCAGGTGCTCGGCATGGTCAATCCCAAGCCGCAAGACATCCAGCTGGTGCGTCGATGAAGCCGCGCCCGCGCACTTCCTCCAGCTCCCGCCGCCACGCCGCGGCCCCGAGCGCCCGTCGCCGCATGCTGGTGGTGGGCTGCGTGCTTGCCGCCGCCTCGCTGGGCCTGGTGGCGCGCGCCTTCGACATGCAGGTGGTGCGCAAGGATTTCTACCAGAACCAGGCCGACGCCCGCATCCTGCGCGAAGTGCCCATCGCGGTGTCGCGCGGCACCATCTTCGACCGCAACGGCGAGCCGCTCGCGGTGTCCACGCCGGTGGTGTCGATCTGGGCCAATCCGGCCGAAGTGCTGGACAACGAAGACAGGCTGCCGGCGCTGGCCAAGGCCATCGGCATGGATGCGGATGCGCTCAAGCAGTACCTGGCGCAGCGTTCGGAGCGCGAGTTCGTCTACCTCAAGCGCCAGATGTCGCCTGACGCGGCCCAGGTGGTGCTCGATCTCGGCGTGCCGGGCGTCAACGGGCAGCGCGAATTCCGCCGCTTCTATCCGTCCGGTCCGGTGACGGCGCACGTCCTGGGCTTCACCAATATCGACGATCACGGCCAGGAAGGCCTGGAGCTGGCGTTCGATGACTGGCTGGCCGGCAAGGAAGGCCGCAAGCGCGTGATCCGCGATCGCCAGGGCCATGTGGTGGAAGACCTCGACCTGGTGCGCGCGCCGCAGCCGGGCCGCGACATCACGCTCAGCATCGATCGCCGCATCCAGTTCCTCGCCTATAACGAGTTGAAGAACACCATCGAGCAGTCGGATGCCGACTCCGGCTCCATGGTGATCATCGACGTGCATACGGGCGAAGTGCTGGCCATGGTCAACTGGCCGACCTACAACCCGAACGCCTTGCGCGGCAGCAATCCGTCCAGCCGCCGCAATCGCGCGATGACCGACGTGGTGGAGCCGGGCTCCACCATCAAGCCGTTCGTGATGGCGGCCGCGCTTTCCAGCGGCAAGTACACGCCGACCAGTCCGCTGATCGATACCGGCAACGGCCACTTCTATTACATCTCGCACGACATCCGCGACACGCACGCCTACGGCATGCTCTCGCCCACCGGCATCCTCGCCAAGTCCAGCAACATCGGCGCCGCCAAGGTCGCGATGACGCTGGATACCGGCCTGATGTACGACACCTATCGCGCGTTCGGCTTCGGTTCCAGCACCAACAGCGGCTTTCCGGGCGAAGCTTCCGGTTACCTGAAGCCCGGCAAGAGCTGGGGCATGCTGGAGAAGGCCATTCTGGCCTACGGCTATGGCCTCAACGTCACGCCGCTGCAGCTGGCGAACGGCTACGCCACCATCGCCGACAACGGCGTGATGCACCTGCCCACCTTCGTGAAGGGCTCGGACAACGAAGCCAAGCAGATCATCGATCCCAAGATCGCCAACCAGCTGGTGCAGATGCTCGAGTCGGTGACGCAGCCGGGTGGTACGGCTGCGCCGTGGGCGTGGATCGCCAATTACGCCGTGGCCGGCAAGACCGGCACCGCGCACAAGGCGACCGCCGGCGGCTACGCCAAGAACAACTACAGCGCCGCCTTCGCCGGCATCGTGCCGGCGACCAATCCGCGCATGGCGGCGGTGGTGGTGATCGATAACCCGAAGAAAGGCAGCTATTACGGCGCGCTGGTGTCCGGTCCGGTCTTCTCCAAGGTCATGGATGGCGCGCTGCGATTGATGGACGTGCCTCCAGACAACATCGGCCGCTGGTATGTCGGCGGGCCTTTGCAAGGACAGAATGGTTTGACCAGCAGCAAGCAGCCCACGGTGGAACAAGTGGATGACGCGCCGATCGAGGGGGCGACACCATGACCGCGCGCCTCGATCAGCTGCTCCATGGCATCGCCGAGACCCCAGGTGTCGGCGATATCGTCGTTTCAGGGCTCACGCTCGATTCGCGCCAGGTGCGCCCGGGCGATGCGTTCTTCGCCTTGCGCGGCACGCGCGAGCACGGCATCGCGTTTGCGCGCGGCGCCGTCGAGCGCGGCGCGCGCGTGGTGCTGGCCGAGGCGCCGGCAGCCCATGTCGACGGCATCGACGTGCCTGTGCTGTGGGTGGATGGCCTGCACGGCAAGGTGAGCGAAATCGCCTCGCGCTTCTTTGGACGTCCGTCCGAGTCGCTGCGCGTGATCGGCGTGACGGGCACCAACGGCAAGACCTCGACGGTGCAACTGCTGGCGCAGGCGCTGGAACATCTGGGCCACCGCGCCGCCACCATCGGCACGCTGGGCGCGGGTCTGCACGGGAAGCTGCAGGAAGGCGAGCGCACCACGCCGGATGCGATCAACGTGCAGGGCCTGCTCGCCTCGTTCCGCGACGAGGGCGCGACGCACGTGGCGATGGAAGTCTCCTCGCATGCGCTGGAGCAGGGGCGCGTGGCGGCGGTCGCGTTCGACGTCGCCGCGTTCACCAACCTGACGCGCGATCACCTCGATTACCACGGCAGCATGGAAGCCTACGGCGAAGCCAAGGCCAAGCTGTTCGCGTGGTCCACGCTGGACGCGGCCGCCATCAATATCGATGATGCCTTCGGCCGCACGCTGGCGCACCGGCTGCCGCAGGGCGTGCGCGCGCTGCGCCTGAGCGCCGAGGGCAACCCGGATGCCGACGTTCGCGCCGTTCGCGTGGTCACCTCGGCGGAAGGCCTTGCCTTCGACCTGCAGACGCCGTGGGGCAGCCATGCCATCCGCAGCCGCCTGCTGGGCCGCTTCAACGTGGCCAACCTGCTCGCCGTGATCGCCTGCCTGGGCGCGCTGGGCGCACCGTTCGAGCGCATCGTGGCGGCGGTCGAGGCACTGGAACCCATCAACGGCCGCATGAACCGCCTCGGTGGCGTTTCCGGCTTGCCGCTGGTGGTGGTGGATTACGCCCATACGCCGGACGCGCTGGAACAGGCGCTCACCGCGTTGCGCGCGCACTGCGAAGGCCGGTTGATCTGCGTGTTCGGCTGCGGCGGCGAGCGTGATGCGGGCAAGCGTCCGCAGATGGGCGCCATCGCTGAGCGGCTGGCGGATCGCATCGTCGTCACCGACGACAATCCGCGTGGCGAAGACGGTGACGTCATCGTGGCGCAGATCGTGGCCGGACTTCGCCAGCCGGACCTGGCCATGGTGGAGCGTGATCGCGCCAAGGCCATCGCATTCGCGCTGTCCTCGGCACAGCCGGGTGACGTGGTGCTGATCGCCGGCAAGGGTCACGAGACCTATCAGGAAGGCGCGCACGGCAAGCGCCCGTTCGATGACCTGGCGGTCGCACGCCAGGCGCTGGAGGTACGCGCATGATGCGCTTGAGCGCCATCGCGCTGTGGACCCGCGGCCATCTCGTGGGTGGCGACGCGGATGTGACCGGCGTGGCTATCGATACCCGCAAGGTGCGGCTGGGCGATCTGTTCGTCGCCATCAAGGGCGAACGCGTCGACGGCCATGATTTCCTGGCCGACGCGCAGGCGCGTGGCGCCGTGGCGGCGCTGGTCACACGCAAGATCGACTCGCCGCTGCCGCAGGTGGTAGTAGACGACACGGCGCTGGCGTTGGGCGACCTGGCGAGCGCCGTGCGCGCGCAGAGCAACGTGCGCGTGATCGGCATCACCGGCTCCAACGGCAAGACCACGGTGAAGACGCTGACGGCGTCGATCCTGTCGCGCCACGGCCGCACGCACGTGAATGCCGGCAACTACAACAACGAGCTGGGCCTGCCGCTGACCCTGCTGGCGATGCCGCAGGACACCGAGTACGCGGTGCTGGAAATGGGCGCGGGCAAGCCGGGCGACATCGCTTATCTCGCCGCCATCGCGCGGCCTGATATCGGCCTCGTGAACACCATCGCGCCGGCGCATCTTGAGCGCATGGGCAGCGTGGAAGGCGTGGCCGAGACCAAGGGCGCGCTGTACCAGGCGCTGCCGGTGGACGGTGTGGCGATCATCAATGCGGACGATGCGTTCGCCAGCTTCTTCACGGGGTTGGCCGGTTCGCGTCGCCAGCTGCGCTTTGCGCTCAATCACAAGGCGGACGTCGGCGCCGAAATCATCGACCAGCGCGTGGACGGCTCGCACTTCGTGCTGAGCACGCCGGTGGGCGACGCCGACGTGCATCTGCCGCTGGCTGGCCGCCACAACATCGCCAATGCGATGGCCGCCGCATCCATTGCGTTGGCGCTGGACGTGCCGCTCGACACCATCGTGGAAGGGCTGGAGCAGGTGCCGGGCGTGGCCGGGCGGTTGCAGCTCGAAAGCATGACAGGCGGCTGGACGCTGATCGACGACAGCTACAACGCCAATCCGGGTTCCGTCGGCGCCGCCATCGACACCCTGGCTCTCGCCCAGGGCGAGCGCTGGCTGGTGCTGGGCGACATGGCGGAGTTGGGCGACAACGCCGCCGCGCTGCACGCGGGCATCGGCGAGCGCGCCCGCAAGCACGGCATCGACCGCATCTTCGCCGTCGGCCCGCTCAGCGCGTCGGCGGTGAAGGCGTTTGGCGATCGCGGCGAGCATTTCGCCGACAAGGCCGCGCTGGTCGCGGCGCTCAGGCAACAACTGCACGGCGGCGTCACGTGCCTGATCAAGGGCTCGCGTTCCGCCGGCATGGATCAGGTCGTTGCCGCACTTCGCGACAACAAGGGAAAAGGGGAGGGCGCATCCGATGCTGCTTGAACTCGCAGACTGGATGGCACGGCACTTCACCGCCCTGCATCTGTTCCAGTACATCACGTTCCGCACGATCATGGCCGCGCTCACCGCGCTGGCGATGTCGCTGCTGTTCGGTCCGGCGCTGATCCAGAAGCTGGCGGATCTCAAGGCTGGCCAGGTGGTGCGCAAGGACGGCCCGCAGACGCATCTGTCCAAGGCCGGCACGCCGACCATGGGCGGCGTGATGATCCTGCTCGCCGTCACCGTGTCCACCATCCTGTGGACCGACCTGCATAACCGCTATGTATGGCTGGTGCTGGCCGTGCTGCTGAGCTTCGGCGTGATCGGTTTCTACGACGATTACAAGAAGCTGGTGCTCAAGGACAGCCGCGGCCTTGCCTCGCGCTGGAAGTATTTCTGGCAGTCGGTGTTCGGCCTGGCCGCCGCGCTGTTCCTCTACTACACCGCGCCGCAGGCGACGGGCACGGTGCCGGTGGCGGAAACCGCGCTATATGTGCCGCTGTTCAAGCAGGTGGCGATTCCGCTCGGCATCCTGTTCGTGGTGGTGGCCTACTTCATGATCGTGGGCTTCTCCAACGCGGTGAACCTCACCGACGGCCTGGATGGCCTCGCCATCATGCCAACCGTGCTCGTCTCCGGCGCGCTGGGTGTGTTCGCCTATCTCGCCGGCAACCGCGTGTTCTCCGAATACCTGGGCATTCCCTCCATTCCCGGCGCGGGCGAGCTGGCCATCTTCTGTGGCGCGCTATCCGGCGCGGGCCTGGGCTTCCTGTGGTTCAACACCTATCCCGCGCAGGTGTTCATGGGTGACGTCGGCGCGCTCGCCATCGGCGCAGCGCTGGCCGCCATCGCGGTGATCGTGCGCCAGGAGATCGTACTGCTGGTGATGGGCGGCGTGTTCGTGATGGAAACCGCCTCGGTGATGATCCAGGTCGCCAGCTTCAAGCTGACGGGCAAGCGCGTGTTCCGCATGGCGCCCATTCACCATCATTTCGAACTCAAGGGCTGGCCGGAACCGCGCGTGATCGTGCGCTTCTGGATCATCAGCGTCGTGCTGGTGCTCATTGGCCTCGCTACGTTGAAGGTGCGCTGACATGCTCTTCGACACCACTCAGGCAAAACGGCGACAGGGTCCCCGCGGCAGCTTCGACATGCTGCTGGTGATCGCGCTCGTCGGTCTGGCCTGCGTGGGCGTCGTGATGGTGGCCTCCAGTTCGATCGCCGTGGCCGAGAGCCAGCACATCGGTGCGTTCTACTTCCTCAAGCGCCATCTGCTGTTCCTTACCCTTGGCGTGGTGCTCGCGAGCTTTGCGATGCGCACGGAACTGAAGCTGCTGGAGAAGCACGCCTATCTGCTGTTCGCCGGCGCCGTCGTGCTGCTGTTGCTGGTGTTCGTGCCGGGCATCGGCATGCGGCTCAATGGCGCGCATCGCTGGCTCAACTTCCGCATCACCAGCTTCCAGCCGGTGGAAGCGGTGAAGCTGATCCTGGTCATCTACACGGCCAGCTATCTCGTGCGCCATCGCGAGAGCGTGGAAACCAGTTTCTGGGGCCTGTTCAAGCCGATCATGGTGGCGGGCATGTTCGTGGTGCTGCTGCTCGCGCAGCCGGACTTCGGTTCGGCCACGCTGATGATCGCGGTGACCATCGGCATGATCTGGCTGGGCGGCGCCAAGCCGGTGTACCTGGGTGGCATGGGCCTGCCGGTGGTGGCGCTGCTGTGGTTTGTGGCGAAGTTCGAGCCGTACCGCATGCGTCGCCTGACCTCGTTCGTCGATCCCTGGGCCGATCCCTTCAACGACGGTTTCCAGCTCACGCAGTCGCTGATGGCGATCGGCCGTGGCGAGTGGACGGGCGTGGGTCTGGGCTCGAGTGTGCTGAAGCTGTCGTACCTGCCCGAAGCGCATACCGACTTCATCTTTGCCGTGATCTCCGAGGAGTTCGGCCTGGTCGGCATCCTGGTCGTGATGAGCCTGTTCGGCCTCGCCGTGGGCCGGGGCCTGTACCTGGGCGTCAAGGGCATGGAACTCGGCCAGCGCTTCGCCGGCTACGTGGCCTGCGGCATCTCGCTGATGATCGGCCTGCAGGCGATGGTGTCCATCGGCGTGAATCTCGGTGCGTTGCCGACCAAGGGCCTGACCTTGCCGCTGATCAGCTACGGCGGCTCGTCCATCGTGCTGACCTGCGCGATGGCGGGCGTGCTGCTGCGTACCACGTACGAAATCAACCGCGCCATCGATGCGCGCCAGATGGCCGCGCGCATGCCGGCCAACGCCGTGCCGGACGCCAACGCAGCTGTCGCGCCTGTGCGCGAGGCGGTGACCGCATGAATGCGCAGCAGCCCGTGCTGATCATGGCCGGTGGCACCGGCGGTCATATCTTTCCCGGCCTGGCCGTGGCCGAAGCGCTGCGCGCGCAAGGCGTGCCGGTGGTGTGGCTTGGCGCCGAAGGTGGTATGGAAACCAAGGTGGTGCCGGCGCACGGCATCGAACTGGTGACCGTGCCGGTCGGCGGCCTGCGCGGCAAGGGCTTGAAGACGCGCCTGATGGCGCCGCTGATGCTGGCGCGTGCGCTGTTCTCCTCGCTGTCCGCGTTGCGCCGGATCAACCCGCGCAGCGTGTTGTCGATGGGCGGCTATGTGGCTGGTCCCGGCGGCGTGGCGGCACGCATGACGCGCTGCCCCTTGCTGGTGCACGAACAGAATCGCGTCGCTGGCTTCACCAACCGCAAGCTCGCCGGTTACGCGCAGCGCGTGCTCGAAGGCTTCAACGACACGCTGCCGAACGCCGAATGGGTGGGCAACCCGGTGCGCGGCGCCATCGCCGCATTGCCGGCCCCGCGCGAGCGCATGGCCGGCCGCACCGGCCGTCCGCGCCTGCTGGTGCTTGGCGGCAGCCTCGGCGCGCGCGCACTCAATATCGCCTTGCCGCAGGCGCTTGCCCTGATGTCGCCGGCGCAGCGGCCCGAAGTGCTGCACCAGTGCGGCAACCGCGGCATCGACGAAGCTCGCGCCGCATACGCCAAGGTGGGCGTCGAAGCGCAGATCGTGCCATTTATCGAAGACATGGCCGGCACCTACGCATGGGCAGACCTCGCCGTCTGCCGTGCCGGCGCGCTGACGCTGGCCGAGCTCACGGCGGCCGGGCTCGGCGCCGTGCTCGTGCCGTTCCCTTATGCGGTGGATGACCACCAGACCCGCAATGCGGAGGCGCTGGTCGCCGCGCATGCGGCCGAATTGATTCAGGAGAAGGATCTGGACGTACAGCAGTTGGCGCAGCGCCTGGAAGCGTTGCTGGATGATCGCGAACGCATGATCGCGATGGGCGAGGCCGCGCGCACGCTGGCCAAGCCCGATGCCGCGGATGTGATCGCACGCGCCTGCGTGGAGGTGGCCGCATGACGCCGCGTCGCCTGCTCGCGCATGAGGACTTGATGACCACTTTCCGCCGCGTGCACTTCATCGGCATCGGCGGCGTGGGCATGAGCGGCATTGCCGAAGTGCTGCACAACCTCGGCTATGCGGTCTCCGGCTCCGACCGTTCCAACTCGCCCACCGCGCAGCGCCTCGCCAGCCTGGGCATCGTGGTGCACGTGGGCCATGCCGCCGAACATATCGGTGATGCCGACGTGGTGGTGACCTCCAGCGCCATCAATGCGGACAACCCGGAGCTGCAGGCGGCCCGCGCGGCGCGCATCCCGGTGGTGCCGCGCGCGGAGATGCTGGGTGAGCTGATGCGCTTCCGCCGTGGCGTGGCCATCGCGGGCACGCACGGCAAGACCACGACGACGAGCCTGGTCGCCAGCGTGCTGGCGGAAGCCAACTACGACCCCACCTTCGTCATTGGCGGCCAGCTCAATGCCGCGGGCGCCAATGCGCGACTGGGCACCGGCCAGTACATCGTGGCCGAAGCGGACGAGTCGGACGGTTCCTTCCTGATGCTCTCGCCGGTGATCGCGGCCGTCACCAACATCGACGCCGATCACCTGGAGAACTACCAGGGCGATTTCGCGCTGGTGAAGAAGGCCTTCAGCGACTTCCTGCACCGCCTGCCGTTCTATGGCCTGGCCGTGCTGTGCGTGGACGATCCGGAAGTGGCGGAGCTCGCCAAGTCCACCACGCGCCGCGTGATGACCTACGGCATCGAAACGAAAGATGCGGACGTGCGCGCGAGCAATCTCTCGCAGCACGGTTTCGAGATGCACTTCGAACTGTGGCTGCCGGGCCGCAACGAGCCGCTGCACGTGAAGCTCAACCTGCCGGGCCGCCACAACGTGCTCAACGCGCTCGCCGCCGCCACCATCGGCTGGCAGCTGGGCGTGGAAGCCGAGGCGATCGCGCATGCGCTGCAGAGCTTCCAGGGCGTGGGACGCCGCTTCCACCGTCGCGGTGAAATCGCGCTGGACCAGGGCACGGCCCTGCTGGTGGACGACTACGGCCACCATCCGCGCGAGCTGGCCGCGGTGTTCGCCGCCGCGCGTGGCGGCTGGCCGGATCGGCGCCTGGTGGTCGGCTTCCAGCCGCACCGCTACAGCCGCACGCGCGATCTGCTGGACGACTTCGCCAACGTACTGGCGGAAGCCGACGTGCTGGTGCTGACGGACGTCTATCCGGCCGGCGAGGCACCGATCGCGGGTGCCGACGGCCGCGCGCTGGCGCGTGCCGTGCGTGCGCGCGGCAAGGTCGATCCGGTGCTGGTGGACCACCCCCGTGAACTGAAGGACACGCTGCCTGCGCTGCTGCGCGACGGCGACCTGTTGCTGCTGCTGGGCGCCGGCGATATCGGCGCGGCGGCGGTGGAACTGGCGCAGGCCGGCCAACTCAAGACGAGCAAAGCATGAGCAAGACGATGACCGATCCCGCACAGTTTGGCCGCGTCGCCGTTGTCATGGGCGGCAGCTCGGCCGAGCGCGAAGTCTCGCTGGATTCCGGCCGCAACGTGCTGGCCGCGTTGCAGGCACGCGGCGTCGATGCGCATGCCATCGACGGCATTCCCGCGCTGCTGGATGCGGTGCGCGCGGGCCACTTCGCGCGCGTGTTCAACATCCTGCACGGCGGTGGCGGCGAGAACGGCGAGCTGCAGGGTGCGCTGCAGTCGTTGCGCATTCCGTTCACCGGCTCGGGCGTGCTGGGTTCGGCGCTGTCGCTCGACAAGATCCGCGCCAAGCTGGTGTGGCAGGCCCTCGGCCTGCCCACGCCGAAGTTCAAGGCGCTGCCGCGCGGCGCGGACGTGCACGCCGCCGCGCGCGAGATCGGCTTTCCGCTGATCGTGAAGCCGGCGTGGGAAGGCTCTAGCGTGGGCGTCACCCGCGTGTTCAAGGAAGAAGACCTCGATGCCGCCGTGGCGCTGGCGCAGCGCTATCCCGGCGACATGCTGATGGAAACGCTGATCGAGGGCGGCGAATACACGGTCGGCATCCTGCATCGGCAGGTGCTGTCCTCGATCAACATCGTGCCCAAGGGCGAGTACTACGACTACAACGCCAAGTACATCGCCGAAGACACCCAGTACATCTGCCCGGGCCTGCATGGCGACGCCGAACGCGAGATGCAGGAACTGGCGCTGCGCGCGTTCGATGCGCTGGCCTGCTGGGGCTGGGGCCGCGTGGACATCATGCGCGACAAGCAGGGCCGCAACTGGCTGCTGGAAGTGAACACCGCGCCGGGCATGACCTCGCACTCGCTGGTGCCCAAGGCGGCGGCGGTGGCGGGCATCGATTACCAGACGCTGTGCTGGCGCATTCTCGAGACGAGCTTCCGGGAGGGCGTGTGAGGGGAACCGTCCGCCTCGTCGCCTGGGTTCTGGCCATCGCGCTCGTGGCGCTGCCGATTGTCGGCGTGCTGCGCGGATGGTTTGCGGCCAATCGTTGGCCGGTGACCCAGTTGATGGTGCAAGCCGAGTTCAAGCATGTGACCGAGGACGAGCTCCGTTCGGTCGTCATGCCGCGCCTCGGCAAGGGGTTCTTCGCGCTCGACATCGATGGCGTGCAGAAGGCCGTGGCCGCCTTGCCCTGGGTGGAATCGGTGGAAGCGCGCAAGCGCTGGCCCGACACGCTGATCCTGCGCATCTACGAACGCCAGCCGTTCGCGCGCTGGAACGAGAAGCAACTGATCAGCCGCCAGGGCCTGGTGTTCGACGTGCCTGACGTGTCCGCCAACACGGACCTGCCCGACCTGCGCGGCCCCGATGCGCGCCTGGCCGAGGTGGTGAGCTTCTACGCGGAAACGCAGAAGGCCTTCGCCAACACCAAACTGAAAATCACCGGCGTCTCGCTCACCGAGCGCGGCAGCTGGAGCCTCACCACGAGCAGCGGTGCGCAGATCATCATCGGCGACCGCGACCAGGCCGGTCGCCGCCTGCGCCGTTTCCTCGACGTCTACCCACAGCTCATGGCGGGTCATTCCGATGGCTTCGCCTATGCCGATCTTCGTTATACCAATGGATTTGCCGTTCGATGGCCGCCCCAGGCGAGCACCGTGAACGCTGGAGGCTCACCCCGCACATGAAGACCAAGAACGACAAGCAACTGGTGGTCGGCCTCGACATCGGCACCTCGAAAGTGGTGGCGATCGTCGGCGAGTACGAGCCGGGCGAACCGATCGAAGTGATCGGCATCGGCACGCACGTATCGCGCGGCATGAAGCGCGGCTCGGTGGTCGACATCGAGTCGACCGTGCACTCCATCCAGCGCGCCGTGGAAGAGGCGGAGCTGATGGCGGGCTGCGACATCCGCTCGGTCTACGCGTCGATCTCGGGCAGCCATCTGGAAACCAAGAACTCCCACGGTACCGCCGCGATCCGCGATCGCGAAGTGACGCCGGGCGACCTGGAGCAGGTGCTGGAGGCGGCCAGCGCGGTGGCCATCCCGGCCGACCGCAAGGTTCTTTATAAGGAGTCGCAGGAGTACCGCATCGACGGCCAGGACGGCATCCGCTCGCCGGTGGGCATGAGCGGTGTGCGCCTGGAGGCGAGCGTGCACCTGGTCACCGGCGCCGCTGCGGCGGTGCAGAACATCAGCAAGTGCATCCAGCGCTGCGGCCTGACCGTGGACGAGCTGGTGCCCTCGGCCGTGGCCAGCGCCAAGTCAGTGCTGACCGACGACGAGCGCGAGCTGGGCGTGTGCCTGGTCGACATCGGCGCGGGCACCACGGACATCTCCATCTACACGCAGGGCGCGATCCGCTACACCAAGTCGCTGCCGGTGGGCGGCGACCAGGTCACCAACGACATCGCCTACGGCGTGCACACGCCGACCGCGCACGCGGAGGAGATCAAGATCAAGTACGCCTGCGCGCTGGCGCAACTGGCGCACGCCGAGGAAACCATCCAGGTGCCCAGCGTGGGCGATCGTCCGCCGCGCCGCCTGGCGCGCCAGTCGCTGGCGCAGTCGGTGCAGGCGCGCTACGAGGAAATCTTCGAGATGGTGCAGGACGAGCTGCGCCGCTCCGGTTACGAAAGCCTGGTGGCGGCGGGCGTGGTGCTCACCGGCGGTGCCTCGCGCATGGAAGGTGCGCTGGAACTGGCCGAGGAGATCTTCCACAAGATGGTGCGCGTGGGCGTGCCGCAGCACGTCTCGGGCCTGGGCGAGGTCGTTTCCAATCCGCTGCATTCCACCGGCGTGGGCCTGCTGCTGCATGGCGCGCGCTCCGGCGGCATGCGCGTGAGCGGGCCGAGCGGCGGCAGCGTCGGCGGCCTGGTCGACAAGCTGCGCGGCTGGATCACCAAGAATTTCTGATTTGCGGGCGGGGCAGGAGGCTCCGCCCAGGACGAATGGATGTTCGTCCACCACCAAGGGGCGACTGGAATGTCGACACCTGCGGTTACAACGACAACGAAGCTCTACGGAGGACGGGAAATGTTTGAACTGATCGAAAAACTCGCACCGAATGCAGTCATCAAGGTCATCGGCGTAGGCGGCGGCGGCGGTAATGCCGTGGCCCACATGCTCAATGCAAACATCGAAGGCGTCGAATTCGTCGTCGCCAACACCGACTCGCAGGCCATGAAGACCTGCAGTTCTCGTACGCACCTGCAGCTGGGTGCCAATGTGACCAAGGGCCTGGGCGCCGGCGCCAACCCGGAAGTGGGTCGCCAGGCCGCGCTGGAAGACCGCGAGCGCATCGAGGAGATGCTCGAAGGCGCCGACATGGTGTTCATCACCGCTGGCATGGGCGGTGGCACCGGCACCGGCGCGGCGCCGGTGGTGGCCCAGCTCGCCAAGGAGAAGGGCATCCTCACCGTGGCCGTGGTCACCAAGCCGTTCCCCTTCGAAGGCCGCCGCCGCATGCAGGTCGCCGCCAAGGGCATCGAGGACCTGTCGCAGCACGTCGACTCGCTGATCACCGTGCCGAACGAGAAGCTGCTTTCGGTGCTGGGTCGCGAAGTGACGCTTCTTAATGCGTTCAAGGCCGCCAACGACGTGCTGCTCGGCGCCGTGCAGGGCATTGCCGACCTGATCACCGCTCCGGGCCTGATCAACGTCGACTTCGCCGACGTGCGCACCGTGATGTCCGAAATGGGCATGGCCATGATGGGTTCGGGCACCGCGCGCGGCGACGATCGCGCCCAGGCCGCCGCCGAAGCCGCCATCAACAACCCGCTGCTGGATGACATCAACCTCAACGGCGCCTGCGGCATCCTGGTGAACGTCACCGCCGGCCCGAACCTGACCATGCGCGAGTTCGACGAGATCGGCCGCGTCATCCACGACTTCGCCAGCGAAGACGCCACCGTGGTGATGGGTACCTCGCTCGACCCGGAAATGCAGGACGACGTGCGCGTCACGGTGGTGGCCACCGGCCTCAACCGCGCCGCCGCCCGCCAGCCGCAGCGCCCGGTGGTCACCCAGCAGGTGGAAATGCGCCAGCGTCCGCGTCCGGTCGTGCTGCGCACCGGCACCGGCAACGAAGTGGTCGACTACGCCCAGCCCGAAGCCACCACGACCAGCCGCGTCGAGGCCAGCAGCCAGGCCAAGAGCGCCGATCCGAGCTTCGACTACCTGGACATCCCGGCCTTCCTGCGTCGCCAGGCGGACTGAACAAGCTGACAGGGCAAATAATTTGAAGAAAAATTGAACAAACGGCCGGTTTCACTTGTCAGTAACGAATCGCGCATGGGATCCGCCCCGGCGGAACCCTTGCCCGAGCCCGCTTTCCCTGCCTTTGTAGGCAGTGGGCGGCTTGACTGACGCTGTTCCGGCGCTTGTTCTCGCGATGTAGGGCCATGCTTCACGGATGAGCATGACCGGCCAGGAAGTGAATCCAGGCTGGTCCGACGCCCCGAGACCGGATCCCGTCCCGGTCCGGGGCGTCGTGCGTCAGTCAAGTCATTGAAAGTTCTTGGAAAATGCTGCGCACCCCATGAATGAATCTCATTCATGAATGAAAGGAGCATGAAAGGGTGAACAGTGTGTGTGGCGCGGATCGCCTTTTCACAGGTTAAGACTGTGTTAGCATCCGTTCCCTAATTTGGCTGCTGCCCCTTACAGGTACCAAAAAAATGATCAAGCAGCGTACGCTCAAGAACATCATTCGCGCCACAGGCGTCGGTCTGCATACCGGCGACAAGGTGTACATGACGCTTCGTCCCGCTGCCCCGAATACGGGCATCGTGTTCCGCCGTACCGATCTGAATCCGCCGGTCGAAATCCATGCGCGCCCCGACAACGTCGGCGACACGCGCCTGTCGACCACGCTCGTCAATGGCGACGTGCGCGTCTCGACGGTGGAGCATCTGCTCTCCGCGATGGCCGGCCTCGGCATCGACAATGCCTATGTCGACCTTTCCGCGCCGGAAGTGCCGATCATGGACGGCAGCGCCGGTCCCTTCGTGTTCCTGCTGCAGTCCGCGGGCATCGAAGAGCAGAACGCTCCCAAGCGCTTTATCCGCATCAAGAAGCCGATCAAGGTGCAGGAAGGCGACAAGTGGGCCAGCTTCGAGCCGTTCGAAGGCTTCAAGGTCGGCTTCTCGATCGAGTTCAACCACCCGATCATCAGCAAGCGCACCTCCAAGGCGGAGATCGACTTCTCCACCACGTCCTTCGTGAAGGAAGTGAGCCGCGCCCGCACCTTCGGTTTCATGCGCGACATCGAAATGCTGCGCGAACACAACCTCGCGCTCGGCGGCTCGATGGACAACGCCGTAGTGCTCGACGACTACCGCGTGCTCAACGAAGACGGCCTTCGCTATGAAGACGAGTTCGTGAAGCACAAGATCCTGGACGCGATCGGCGACCTCTACCTGCTGGGCCACAGCCTGGTCGGTGCGTACTACGCCCACAAGTCGGGCCATGAGCTCAACAACAAGCTCCTGCGCACCCTGATGGCCGATGCCTCGGCCTGGGAAGAGGTCAGCTTCGCGGACGATCCGGCGACCTCGCCGATCTCCTACGCCCACCCGGCGCAGGCGATCTGAGCCTCACGGCTCGGCCAAGTCCTCGACAAACCTGAACAAATCGAACGGCCGCGTCTCAAAGACGCGGCCGTTTGTTTTGTGATATATCTCCCGCCTTCTCTCGGCAGCTGTTCACGTACTGATGACATCGGGGTCTGTCAGGTCCGTGGGGGCGTGGTATAAACCCATGCGCACCGATCGTAGGGTCGGTGTCAGGGATGTGCCGCTGTTGAGTGCGACGGAACCCAGCTTCAGCGGGTTTCGCCGGATTGGGAATCAGAAACTTCGGCGATGGACGCCAACTCGAGGAACAGTTCCCGCAATTCGGGGTCTGTGGTTGAGGCCGCGGCGACTCTCAGGTGAGAGGCGGCGGCTGGCGAAAGCGGTTTTGACCGATCCGGCACGATTTCTGTCGGTGGAGGGGGGGCCACTTTCACGGTGACTGAATAGGCGTACGTGCCTACGGCGCGTGCGGTCGAGAGGATTTGCGCCTGGAGTAGGCGCAGCCTAGCGGCCAGAGCCGATGAGGGAGCCAGGAAAACGAGGCGGCCGTCTTGCAGGTTGGCGAAACGAACCTGCTCGCGGAGTGGTGACGGTAACGTCTGGCGCAGTGCGCGATCCAACGCATCCAGCTCACGGGCTTTGCGGGCCAGTGAGGCAATGGGGCCGAACTCGGTGATGGCCTTGAGTCCGGAACCGGTGCGGCGAGAGGGTTTGGAGTCGTCGCGCTGCATGGATGCCGACATCTTCTGACGTAGAACAACATGCAAATCATACTTGTGTCCCGCACCCAAAAGGTGCCCAAAACCTTCAATCTCGCCGACCGGCGCCTGCGCTATCGCCTGATGGGGCTGGCCGCCGTGGCGATCCTGGGATGTGCGGGACTCGGCGGCGCGGTCGCCATGGTGGTGGCCAGTCCGCACGACAGGGCATTGTCGGAAATCCGCCGCCTGCGCCAGCAGGTGCAGCAGCAGAACGAGCAACTGGCCGGCATCCGCAAGGATTCCCAGCGCGACATCGACGCCCTGGCCGTGAAGCTCGGCCAGTTGCAGGCGCAGTCCACTCGCCTCAACGCCCTTGGCGAGCGCCTGACCCAGGTCGGCAAGCTCGACGACGGCGAGTTCAATTTCGATGAGCAGCCCGCGGTCGGTGGTGTGGAGGATGCCTCGGACAACGGCTACGCGCTGCCGCAGAACCTCGATACCAGTATCAACCAGCTCGCAAACCAGTTCGACAGCCAGCAGGCGCAGCTTTCGGCGCTGCAGAGCCTGTTGCTGGATGCCAAGATCGAATCCAATCTCAAGCCCACCGGGATGCCGGTCGAAGGCTACATTTCCTCCTATTTCGGCGGTCGCCCGGACCCGTTCAGCGGTCATAGCGCCTACCACACCGGCCTCGACATCTCCGCGCCCAAGGGCACGCCGGTCCACGCCGTGGCCGAAGGCATGGTCACCTATGCGGGCGACCGCACCGGCTACGGCGAGGTCATCGAGATCGACCACGGCAACGGCTACATGACCCGCTATGCCCACAACAGCAGGCTGGAAGTCCATCCCGGCCAGCGCGTCCATGTGGGCGACGTGATCTCCGAGGCGGGTTCCACCGGCCGCTCGACCGGTTCGCACGTGCATTTCGAGGTCTGGTACAAGGGCCGCGTGGTCAATCCGCTGGCCTTTGTGAAGAACCATCGCTGAGTGGATTCTTAGGGCGCCCGCGGCGCCCTTGAAAGCCCCGGAACCCGCCGCCACTCCTTGGTCGGGACGATGATGTTGGGGGAGTTCGCGGCGTTCGCCCATCCGGGAGAACCGCATGCCGAGGCCGGCAGGAACCTGCGGCGGCGCGGCGTTTGGGATACCCCGCTGACCCTAGTATCATCAATCCTTTCGTCCTGCCCGGGTTTGCCGGGCGGGCGGCTCATGAATCCTGATCCGGAAGATCGATGCTCAACCGTGCCCTGACGAGCCTTTTCGGTAGCCGCAACGAACGCGTGCTGCGCCAGCTCTCCAAGAATGTCGCGCGCATCAATGCGCTGGAACCCGAGTTCGAGAAGCTGAGCGACGAGGCGCTGCGCGCCAAGACCGACGAGTTCAAGCAGCGCGTCGCCGCGGGCGAGTCGCTGGACAAGCTTCTCCCGGAAGCCTTTGCCGTGGTGCGCGAGGGCGCCAAGCGCGTGCTCGGCATGCGCCACTACGACGTGCAGCTGATCGGCGGCATGGTGCTGCATTCGGGCCGCATCGCCGAAATGCGCACGGGCGAGGGCAAGACCCTGGTGGGTACCCTGCCGGTGTACCTCAACGCCCTGGAAGGCAAGGGCGTGCACGTGGTCACCGTGAACGACTACCTGGCCCGCCGCGACTCGGCCCAGATGGGCAAGCTGTACGGTTTCCTCGGCCTGAGCACCGGCGTGGTGTGGCCGGGCATGGATCATTCGGACAAGCATGCGGCCTACGCGGCCGACATCACCTACGGCACCAATAACGAATTCGGTTTCGACTACCTGCGCGACAACATGGCGCTCAGCAAGGACCAGCGCTACCAGCGCGGCCTGCACTACGCCATCGTCGACGAGGTCGACTCCATCCTGATCGACGAAGCGCGCACGCCGCTGATCATTTCCGGCCCGGCCGAAGATTCCCCGCAGCTCTACATCGCGGTGAACAAGATCGTCCCGAAGATGATCCGCCAGGAGAAGGAAGACGGCACCGGCGATTACTGGGTCGACGAGAAGCAGAAGCAGGTACACCTGTCCGAAGAGGGCATGTCGCACGCCGACGAGCTGCTGCGCCAGGCCGGCGTGATCGATCCGGAAAGCGGCCTGTACGACTCCAAGAACCTGGCCGTGGTGCATCACCTCAATGCCGCGCTGCGCGCCAACGCCATCTACCATCGCGATGTCGACTACATCGTGCGCGATGGCGAAGTGGTCATCGTGGACGAATTCACCGGCCGCACCCTGCCGGGCCGCCGCTGGTCCGACGGCCTGCACCAGGCGGTGGAAGCGAAGGAAGGCGTGCCGATCCAGCGCGAGAACCAGACGCTCGCCACGATCACCTTCCAGAACCTCTTCCGCATGTACAAGAAGCTGGCCGGCATGACCGGCACGGCCGACACGGAAGCGTACGAATTCCAGCAGATCTACGGCCTGGAAGTGGTGGTGATCCCCACCCACAAGCCGATGATCCGCAAGGACAACCCGGACATGGTCTTCCTTGGCCAGCAGGCCAAGTACCGCGCCGTGATCGAGGACATCAAGGATTGCCACAAGCGCGGCCAGCCGGTGCTGGTGGGCACCACCTCCATCGAGGTGTCCGAGCTGCTGTCCAACCTGCTGCGCAAGGAAAAGATTCCGCACGAAGTGCTCAACGCCAAGCAGCATGAGCGCGAGGCGCACATCGTGGCCCAGGCCGGCGCGCCGGGCTCCGTGACCATCGCCACCAACATGGCCGGCCGCGGCACCGACATCGTGCTCGGCGGCAGCCTGGAAGCGGCGCTGGCCGCCCTGCCGGAAGGCGCGACCGACGCCGATCGCGCCAAGGTCAAGGCAGAGTGGAAGAAGCTGCACGAGAAGGTGCTGGAATCCGGCGGCCTGCACATCGTCGGCACCGAGCGCCATGAGTCGCGCCGTATCGACAACCAGCTGCGTGGCCGTTCGGGCCGCCAGGGCGACCCGGGTTCCTCGCGCTTCTACCTGTCGCTGGAAGACAACCTGCTGCGCATCTTCGCCGGCGATTGGGTCGGCCGCTGGATGCGCATGTTCGGCATGAAGGAAGAGGACGCGCTGGAAGACCGCATGGTCAGCCGCCAGATCGAAAAGGCGCAGCGCAAGGTCGAACAGCACAACTTCGACATCCGCAAGCACCTGCTCGAATTCGACGACGTCGCCAACGACCAGCGCAAGGTGATCTACGCCCAGCGCGACGAGCTGCTGGTGGTGGACGACGTATCGGACACCATTGCCGACATCCGCGACGACGTGGTCACGGAACTCGTGCGCCGCCATGTGCCCGCCGACAGCATCGACGAGCAGTGGGATCTCGCCGGCCTCGACCGCGAACTGGAAAGCGAGTTCGGCCTGTCGCTCAATCTGAAGGCGTGGGTCGACCAGCAGCACGAGATCGACGACAAGATGATCCTCGAACACGTGCGCGAGGCGGTGGAACAGCTGTTCAAGGCCAAGGAACAGCAGATCGGCGCCGACACCATGCGCCAGCTCGAGAAGCACATCATGCTGAGCGTGGTGGACAACGCGTGGAAGGAACACCTCGCGAGCATGGATTACCTGCGCCAGGGCATCTATCTGCGCGGTTATGCACAGAAGCAGCCGAAGCAGGAGTTCAAGCGCGAATCGTTCGAGCTGTTCTCCAGCATGCTCGATCGCATCAAGACCGAAGTGGTGCAGATGCTGGCCCGCGTCCGCGTTCGCAGCGAGGAAGAAGTCGCCGCGATGGAAGCCGAGCAGCAGCGCCTCGCCGATCGCCTGCAGCGCCAGATGCTGGCCAGCGGCGGTGGCGCGCCGTTGGCCGCGCTGGGCACCGACGCCGAGGCGGTGGCCGCCGGCAGCATGGCAGCACCGGTGGGTGCGCCCGAGCACGATGGTCCGCGCGTGGGACGCAATGATCCGTGTCCTTGCGGGTCGGGCAAGAAGTACAAGCATTGCCACGGCCAGCTGAGCTGATACGAGAAACCCCGCTTCGGCGGGGTTTCTTTTTGAGTGTGTGGCGTGTGGTGAGGTTTTGTTTGTTGCGGCGTAGTCCGGATCGTCGGGCCTTGGCTCCCTCTCCCCAGCGGGGTACGCGGGGAGCAGCCATGGATGGCTGCAGCTTTGAGGAGCGAGGAGAGGGTTGGGGTGAGGGGCGGCTCTTGCCTCACCGCTTCATTCTTTAGCCCGTCATTCCTGCGAAGGCAAGAATCCAGTGACTTTTCGCTGGGTTTACGCGTGGAGTGTGGTCGGTTCTTTTTAGCGTTCCCGCGACCTGGCCGCCTACGTGGAAGCGCACGAAGGAGTCCATCACCACCACGCGACAACCGAACACAAAGTCACTGGATTCCTGCCTTCGCAGGAATGACGGTTCTTATGAAAGCACGTAGCTAGATTGTTCCGCGGACTCAATCCCCGCCCGGCACCTTCTTCCGGTACGGCTCCGCATTCACCGTTACATACTGTGGCTCTTCCGAATCCAGCCGCAGCGCGGTCAGCTGTCCGCCCCATACGCAACCCGTGTCGATGGCATGGATACCCAGGCCGGCGAAGCGACCGAGAGCGGACCAGTGGCCGCATACGATGCGTGTCTCGCGACGGCGCATGCCCGGCACCTCGAACCAGGGATACATGCCGGGCTTCTGCGTGCCTGGAATGCCCTTGCTCTCGAAATCGATGCGCCCCTGCACGTCGCAGTAGCGCATCCGCGTGAGGGTGTTGATCGAGGCGCGCATGCGTTCGACGCCTTGCAGGCGGCTGCTCCATGCGGCCGGTCGGTTGCCGAACAGGTTCTTGAGCAGGCGCGGGTGGCGTGGACCGCTGAGTTCGCGCTCGACTTCCTGGGCGGATCGCTGCGCCTGGCGCAGGGTCCACATCGGGGCCAGGCCAGCGTGGACCATCGTCCAATTGAGCTGCTCGTCGTGGTGCAGCAGTTTCTGCGAGCGCAGCCACTCCAGCAGCATGGGCGCATCGTCCGCGAACAGCACTTCGCGCAGTTCCGGATTGACCTTGGACTGGGCCTCGGGACGGCGCTGCGCGATGGCCAGCAGGCTCAAGTCGTGGTTGCCGAGCGTGACGATGGACTGTTCGCGCAGGCTGTGGATCAGCCGCAGCGTCTGCAGGGATTGTCCGCCGCGATTGACCAGGTCGCCGCAGAACCACAGGCGGTCGCTGGAGGGGTCGAAGCGGATCTTGTCGAGTAGGCGTTGGAGTTCGGGATGGCAGCCCTGCACATCGCCGATTGCGTACGTAGCCATCAGTGCAGGGTGCGCGGAATCGAGAGCGTGAACGGCGGAATCGGCGCCTCGAAACGGGTGCCGTCGTCGGCCACCATCTGGTAGCTGCCCTGCATGACGCCCACGGAAGTTTCCAGCACGGCGCCGGAGGTGTACTCGTACTCGTCGCCCGGGCGGATCCACGGTTGTTCGCCGACCACGCCTTCGCCGGTGACTTCTTCGACCTTGCCGTTGGAGTCGGTGATGATCCAGTGACGGGTCAGCAGGCGCGCGGCGACGTCGCCCGCGTTGTGCAGCGTGATCGTGTAGGCGAAAACGTAGCGGTTGTCGCCGGGACGGGATTGGTCGGGGACAAAGCGGGGTTCGACCTGCACGTCGATCGTGTAGGAAGATCGTTCATTCATGCCCCGATTGTAAGGGTTGTCGCGCCACATGGGTGAAGCTTGCAGGCGACTCGCTGAACCGGAGAAGCCCGCCGAATGGCCGATGGTCGATCAGCCGGCGGGCACGCGCGCGAGGCGGACGTAATCGTGCGGGGACAGCGTCTCGGCGCGGGCCTTGGGGTCCACGTCGGCGCTCATGATCGCGCTGCTGTCCATGAGGTTTTTCAGGGCATTGCCCAGCGTCTTGCGGCGCTGCGCGAAGGCGGCCTTCACGATGGCGTGAACGCGTTCCGGGTCGGCGTCGGGCAGTTGGTCGGGCGTCAGCGGAACCAGTCGCACGACCGCCGAGTCCACCTTCGGCGGCGGCCGGAACGCGCCGGGCGGCACGACGAACAGGGGCTCGACGCGGCAGGCCAGCTGCAACATGACCGAGAGGCGTCCGTAGACCTTGCTGCCGGGTTCGGCGGCCATGCGGTCCACCACTTCCTTCTGCAGCATGAAGTGCATGTCCTGGATGGCGCGGGCGTGCTCCACGCAATGGAACAGGATGGGGCTGGAGATGTAGTACGGCAGGTTGCCTGCCACGCGCAGCCGCTCCACGCCGTGGCGGTGCGCGAGCGCGGTGAAGTCCACCTTCAGCACGTCCGAATGGATGATGCTGAGTTCGCCGACGCTGGCGGCGCGCGCCTGCAGGTCGGGGATCAGATCCGTATCCAGCTCGATCGCCGTCAGCTTGCCCGCCGCCGCGAGCAGGGGCAGGGTCAGCGCGCCTTCGCCCGGGCCGATCTCCACGACGACGTCGTCCGGGCGCGGCGAAATCGCGCTGACGATGCGCTCGATGTAGCGCTTCTCGTGCAGGAAGTGCTGGCCGAAACTCTTCTTGGGGCGGGCGTTCATGGGATTCCTTGCGAAGCGGCGCGGCGGCGTGCCACCAGATCGAGCGCCATCTTCGCGGCCGCGATCAGGCTGGACGGATCGCCGCGACCGGTACCGGCAAGATCGAGCGCCGTGCCGTGGTCGACCGACGTGCGGATAAAGGGCAGGCCCAGCGTTAGGTTCACCGTGCGGTCGAACGCTTCGCTCTTGAGCACCGGCAGCGCCTGGTCGTGGTACATCGCCAGCACGGCGTCGTAGCGCTCGCGCATGGCGGGCACGAATGCCGTGTCGGCGGGCAGGGGCCCGAGCAGGTGCATGCCCTGGCCGCGCAGTGCGTCGAGCGCCGGAATGATGGTGTCCAGCTCCTCGCGCCCGAGGTGGCCGCCTTCGCCCGCGTGCGGGTTGAGGCCCAGCACGGCGATGCGTGGCTGGGATAGGCCGAACTTCTCGCGAAGTTCGCCGTGCACGATGCGCAGCACGCGCATGATGGTGTCGCGCGTGATGGCCGCCGGCACGGCCGACAACGGAAGGTGGGTGGTGGCCAGCGTCACGCGCAGCTCGGGGCTCGCCAGCATCATCACCACGTCGGCGCGGGCGCGGTTGGCGAAGAATTCGGTGTGTCCGCTGAAGGGGATGCCGGCCTCGTTGATGGAGGACTTCTGCAGCGGCGCGGTGACGACGGCCGCGTAGCGGCCCGCCATGCACCCGTCGGCGGCCTCGGCCAGCGTGGCGAGCACGTGGCGGGCGTTGGCCGGGTCCGGGCTGCCGGGCACCTCGGGGGCGCCCAGCGGCACATGCCGCACGCGTAGCTGCCCGGGTCGGCGCGCCGCGATGTCGCCGTCGTCGTCGATCAATTCCACGGGCAGGCCGCAGCGGCGGGCGGCGCGCTCCAGCAGGTGTCGATCCGTGATCGCAACGAAATTGGCCGCCAGCGGAGTGGCGGCCAATCGAACGAGCAGTTCGGGACCGATCCCCGCTGGCTCACCTGCGGTGACGGCCAGCCGGGGGAGGGTCTGGGTATTCAAACGGACCTCAGGAGGACTTCTGGCCCTGCTGCTGGGCGTTCGGGTCGCGCAGCTCGGGAACGAGGATGTTCACGTAGGCGCTGGAACGCATCTCGCGCAGGTAGTCGTCGTAGGCCTGCTCGGCCTTGCGGTTGCCGATGGCTTGGCGGGCCTGGTTGCGTTCCAGCTCGTCCGTGCGGTCGCTCTGGCGGGTGCCCAGGCGCTCCAGGATGTGCCAGCCGGCTTCGCTCTGGAACGGCTGCGAGATCTGGTCGTCCTTCAGCTCGGCCAGGTGCTGGGCAATGGTGCTGCCCCAGTCGTTCTGCATGAACCAGCCCATGTCGCCGCCGTTGTTGGCGGTGGTGTCGTCCTTGGAGTTTTCCTTCGCCAGCTTGGCGAAGTCCTCGTGCTTGTTGACGATGCGGTTGTACAGGTCCTCGGCCTTCTGATGGGCCTGCTCCGGGGTCATCAGCTCGCTCGGGCGGATCAGGATCTGGCGGGCGTGGAACTCCTGCACCACCTGGCGGCTGGGCTGGCGCTGCTCAATGAGCTTGAGGATGTGGAAGCCGGTCGGGCCGCGCATGGCGGGCGACACGTCGCCGGCCTTCATGCTGCCCACGGCATCGGCGAACGCCGGCGGAATCTCGTCCATGCGGCGCCAGCCGAGGTCGCCGCCCTCGAGGGCGTCCTGGGCATCGGAATAGCGGATGGCGGCGGCGTGGAAATCCATGCCGCCCTTGATGGCGTCCATGGCCTGGGTGGCCTTCTCCTGGGCGGCCTTGATGTCGGCGGCGCTGGCGCCGGCCGGCAGGCTGATCTGGATGTGCGCCAAGTGGACCTCGCCCGCCTTGTAGGAGGGGCTGGCCAGCATGTTGTTGATTTCGCTGTCGGTAATGGTCACCTGGTCGCGAACCACGCTGTCGTGCAGGCGCTGGGCGATCAGCTGGTCGCCCAGCTGGCGGCGGAACGCGGCGAAGCTGTTGCCGTCGGCCTCCACGGCCGCGCGCAGCTGTTCCGGCGTCATGTGGTTCTGCTGGGCCACGGCGTTGACGGCCTGGTCGACGTCGGCGTCGGACACGCGGATGCCCTGGTCGTCGGCACGCTGCACCTGCAGCTTCATCAGGATGAGACGGTCCAGCACCTGGCGCTGCAGCACGTCCATCGGGGGCAGCTGGCCGGGGTTGCTGGCGTACTGCTGCTGCACCGAGCGCACGGCCTCGTTCAGCTCGCTCTGCAGGATCACCCCTTCGTCCACCACCGCCACGATACGGTCGAGGGGCTGCTTGCCCTGGGCCGCCTGCGGCAACAGCTGGGCATGGGCGGGCAGGGCGGTCGCGGTGGCGATCGCGAGCAGGAACAACGCGAGAGGCTGCTTCATCAGTCCGGGGCCTTCAATCGCCGTGGGCGACAGGGAAGTTATTGATAACCAAGAATACCATTGCGAAGGATGTTTTCCGACTGACCGGTGAAGTTGCCCATGCCCTTGAACTCGATCTCGAACATGACCGCGGTGTTCGCCGAGCCAAGCTGGGTCGAGTAATCGTAGGTATTCACGTAGTGGCGTCCCACCAGGCGCAGCGCGACGCAACAGCTGTCGTACTCCACGCCGGCCAGGGCTTCCACGGTCTTCTTGTCCAGCACCGAATAGGCCCAGTGGCCGATCAGGCGCCAGCGGTCAGAGAGCGGATAGACCACGGAGGCGTCGTATTGTTCCAGCCAGGGAAGCTCCGTGCCGGGCTGGCGGCGGTAGCGGTAGGAGAAGTTGAGCACGCCGTCCGTCTTCAGGCGGTACTGCACGCCGATGGCGCCCAGGTCCGTGAGACTGGTGTTGGGGTTCCACTGGTACTGGGACGTCAGCTTCCAGGAGTCGTTGAGCTGGGTGGTGAGGTCGATCACATAGTCCGAGCCGGACCAGTTGGTCGGCGGCGTGACCGTGTTGGCGCCATTGGGCAGCTGCACGCGCTGCTGCGTGAAATAGCGGATCTGGCCGAAGTCCACCGACAGCCGCTCCACGCCGTTGTCGTCGAGCAGGCGCGAGGTCAGCATGGCGCTGAGGTTGTTCGCGTTGATCTGGCGATCCGCGCCCGAATAGGTGTTGGGCGTGAACAGCTGCCAGGTGTCGAACGACATCAGGTTGGTGTCGAACAGCGGGATGTTGTTCTGGTTGCGGTACGGCACGTACAGGTAGTACAGGCGCGGTTCGAGCGTCTGCGTGTAGCTGGTGCCGAACAGCGACATGCTGCGGTCGAAGATCAGGCCGCTGTCCACGCTGACGATGGGCAGCGAGCGGCTGGGCGAGCCGTTGGTGAACGGCGAGGCCTGGCCCGGCGCGAGCAAGCCGTAGTAACCGTACTGCTGGTAATTGCCGGTAAGGTCATAGCCCGTGTAGCGATAGGCCACCTTGGGCTTCACGAACCACGCGGCGCCCTGGAAATTGGCCTGCACATACGGGTACAGGTCCAGGCGGTTGCCTTCGACCGACTCGTTCTTGCGGAACGCGACCGCCTCGGTGTTGGCGCCCACGTCCAGCCAGCGGTTGATCGGGTAGTCCACGTTGAAGGTGGCGCGGGGCCAGCGCTTGTACTGCACGCTCGAGTCGGGCAGCGAGTAGTCGACGTTCTGGTAGTAGTCCGCGCCGATGCTGGCGTTCCAGTACACCTGGTTCCACCACTTGCCGCCACCATTGATGTAGGTGGACGAAGTCAGCTGGCCGATGGAAGCGGTGTAGAGGTCATTGCCGAAGTCGCGCAGGTAGTTGCGGTCCGACGCGCGGTTGATGCCGACGTTGAGCGACCACGGCCCGTAGATCTGCGTGTGGTCGTTGTACTTGAGCAGCCAGCGGTCCTTTCCTTCGGTGTTGGCCGTGCCATCCGGGTCGCTGTCGCCGTTGTCGTGCGGCAGGAACTCGAAGTTCAACTGGCCCAGGCTGCCGGGCACCAGGTAGCGGAACTCGGTGGCGAGCATCACGCCGCGGTCGGCATAGATGCGTGGGTCGAGCGTGGCGTCGTAGTTGGGCGCCAGGTTGAGGTAGTACGGCGCGCTGACCGTGAAGCCCGAGCGGCTAGAGCTGCCGATGGTGGGTGTCAGGAAGCCCGTCTTGCGCCGGTCGTCGATGGGGAAGGTGAAGCTCGGCAGCCAGAAGAACGGCACGTTGTACAGGTACATGGTGGCGTCATGCGCCACGCCCTCGCCGGTCTCCTTGTCCATGCGGATGTCCTTTCCGCGAAGTTCCCACACGTGATTGCCCACGTCGCAGGTGGAGTAGGTGGCGTTGAGGTAACGGCTGCGCTGCTCGTCCAGCTTCTGGCCCTGCACCGCCACGCCGTTGCCGCGACTGGCCAGCATCTGGTAGGCGACGTTGTCGGCAATGGCCGTGCTGGCGTCCTGGTTGCCGCGCATGTGGTCCGTCGACATCAACTGCCCGGCCTCCTGGTAGCGCACGTTGCCGCGCGCGTCGAAGTCGGTGCTGTCTTCGTTGTAGTCGGCCACGTCCGCCTGGATGCGCTGGTCGGCGCGATCGAGCTTCACGTCGCCCTCCAGGTGATAGACGGTCTGGTTGGAGCCGTCCACGCGCTGCGCCGTGACATAGGTGTTCGACGTGTCGCGGACCGAGCTGTCCTTGCTCATCGTCGGGTCGTAGAACGACAGCATCGCGTTCGGGCGGCACATGCTGTAGTTCAGCGGCCGCGGCGGGCAGCGGTACGAACCCAGCGGACAGGTGGGGACGTCCGACGGCCGCGCGTTGCTCGGCGGCGGCGTCGTGGGCGGCATCACCTGGTCGGGGTTGGACGGAGCCGTCGGGCCGGGCTGTTCCAGGACAGACTGTGCCTCGACCGGGCCACCGAACAGGGCAAGGGCGGCGGCAACCGCCAACAGGCGGCGAGGGGGCAGGTGGCGCGGAGGGAGCTTGGGCGTCACGATGGCAGTCTGTCGGCTGGGAGGCTCGTAAAACTAGCAGAAAGGCCCCATGGACGGCAGTTGGTGCACACCTTTCCGGGAGCAGGATTCAGCATGGCTGATCAGAAAATCGCCAAAAGCGACGACCAGTGGCAGCAGGAGCTGACGCCGCAGCAATATGCCGTGTGCCGCTGCTCGGCTACGGAGCCGCCGTTCAGTGGCAAGTGGTATCGCCACAAGGCCGCGGGGACCTATGTCTGCGTGGCCTGCGGGGCGCGCTTGTTCGCCTCCGAGGCGAAGTACGACTCGGGCTCCGGCTGGCCAAGCTTCTTCCAGCCGTTGAGTCGTCAGGCCATTGCCCTGCGGCAGGACGACACCCACGGCATGCGCCGCACCGAAGTGCGTTGCGCGGCCTGCGAGTCACATTTGGGTCATGTCTTTCCGGATGGGCCCAAGCCGACCGGCCTGCGCTACTGCATCAATTCGGTCGCGCTGGATTTCGTGCCGGCGGGCGCCTGAATCAGGCTTCGAGCAGCTCGCCCACGTGCGCGGCCACGCTGGTGGACAGGGCGAGCAGGTTGTAGCCGCCTTCCAGCGTGGACACCATGCGGCCCTGCGCATGCGCGCGGGCCACGTCGACCAGCCGCTGGGTGATCCAGGCGTAGTCCTCGCTGCCCAGGCGCAGGTCGGCCAGCGGGTCGTTGCGATGCGCGTCGAAACCCGCCGAAACCAGCAGCAGCTGTGGCTTGAACGCGTGCAGCTTCGGAATCAGTACGCCTTCCCACAGTTCGCGAAACTCGTAGGAACCGTCGCCCGGTGACAGCGGCGCGTTGACGATATTGCCCACGCCGTGTTCGTCCGCGCTGCCGGTTTCCGGGTACAGCGGCATCTGGTGGCTCGAGATGAACAGCACGCGCGGTTCGCGCGCGAAGATGTCCTGCGTGCCGTTGCCGTGATGGACGTCGAAATCGGCGATGGCCACGCGCTTGAGTCCATGTTCGGCCAGCGCATGCGCCGCGCCCACGGCCACGTTGTTGAACAGGCAGAAGCCCATGGCGCGGTCGGGCGTGGCGTGGTGTCCCGGCGGGCGCACCGCGCAGAACGCCTTGCCGCCTTGCGCGCCCAGCACGGCGTCCACGGCGGCGACCACCGCGCCGGCGGCATACAGCGCCGCCTCCGCCGAGCCCCGCGACATCAGCGTGTCTTCGTCGAGGCGGACGGTGCCCTCGTCGGGCGCGATGGCGAGGATGCGGTCCACGTGCTCCGCGCTGTGCACGCGCAACAGCTGCTCGCGCGTGACGCGCGGCGCTTCCACGCGGTCGAGTGCGGCGAAGCGGTCGCTGTCCAGCGCTTGCAGCACGGCGCGAAGACGCGCGGGAGACTCGGGCTGGGCCGGGCCGGGATCATGCTGCAGGCAGCTGGCGTGGGTGTAGAGCCGCAGCATGGATGCTTACGCCTGCGGCTTTCGGCGGCGCTCGTGATTCCAGAGCACTTCGCCATGGCCGCTGGCGCGGGCCAGGACGCGGGAAACGACGAACAGCAGATCCGACAGGCGATTGAGGTAACGCTGTGCCTGCGGGCGCACCTCCTCCACGCGACCCAGCGCGATCACCTCGCGCTCGGCGCGGCGGCATACGGTGCGCGCCAGATGGCAACAGGACGCGGCCATGCCGCCACCGGGCAGGATGAAATCCTTCAGCGGCGGCAGCGGATCGTTGAATGCGTCGAGCACCTGTTCCAGGCGTTCGATGTCCTCGTCATGGACCATCGCCATGCCGGGAATGCACAGCTCGCCGCCCAGGTCGAACAGGTCGTGCTGCACTTGGGTCAGCGCCTCGCGCACGTCGTCGCCGACGCCATCGGAGGCGAGCACCATGCCGATGGTGCTGTTGAGTTCGTCCACGGTGCCGTACGCGCCGACGCGCGGCGAATCCTTGGCGACGCGCGAGCCATCGCCCAGCCCCGTACTGCCGTCGTCGCCCGTGCGGGTGTAGATCTTCGAGAGCCGGTTACCCATCGTGGTCAGTGCGACAGCTTGGACGTGCCGGCGTGGCCGAGCAGGTGCGACAGCTGCACCACCAGACCGTGCATCACCAGGCCCAGCGCCACGTAGAGCGCCGTGGTCTCCAGGAAGAAGCCATACCAGTCGGCCATGTTGGAGAACCATGCGGCGAAGCTGCGCGGCTGCGGCACCGTGCTGCTCAGCCAGTAGTAGCTGCCGTTGGAAATCACATAGCAGGCCAGCCAGCTCACCAGCACGGCGCTCACGGCCAGGGCGAGGCTGCGGGCATTGAAGCCGGGCTTGCGGGCAGCCAACCAGCTGCCGCCCAGCCACAGGCTGAAGTACGACGGGACCAGGAACCAATAGCCCACCGAGACGCAGTAGTGATCCCAGAAATTGATGCCCTGGTTGCTGATGACCAGGTAGTCGAGCAGCACGGCCTCGGCCATCAGCAGCGGGAACGCCCAGCGCACCGAGCCGCGCAGCCAGAAGCCCGCCAGGAAGAAGATGCCCCACGACGCATCCCAGATGTCGTGATGGAACAGCGAAAGATGAATGCGGGTGGCGGCCATCACCGCGGCCAGGGCCAGAAAAATGCCGAGGCGCTGGGTCTGCGTCTTAGCCATGAGCTGCTCCAAAGAAAGGTCGCGTCGAAATCAATGCCTGAGTCTAGCGCAACTGGGCCTGCGCCTGAGTGGCGGCCAAGCGGAGACCGTGGACAGACGCTTAGCGCGTATCATTCGACGCCATGACGAACTCATCCTCTCAGGCCGGCGGCCGGCAGCCGGTGCTCATCGTTGGCGGCGGGCTGGTCGGCGCCAGTCTGGCCATTGCCCTGGACGCCGCAGGCATCGATGCCGTGATGGTCGAGGCCGCCGCGCCGCGGGTGGGCGAACAGCCCAGCTACGACGAGCGCAACCTGGCGCTGGCCCGTGCCACCGTGAACGGCCTGACCGCCATTGGCGTGTGGAAACACGCGCAGGCGCAGGCCACGCCGATTCGCCACATCCACGTCACGCGGGCCGGCGAGTTCGGCAGCGTGCGGATGGATGCCGCGCGTCACGGCGTCGACGCGATGGGCTGGACGCTGCCGGCGCGCGAACTGGGCGCGGCCCTGCTGCGCCAGCTCGACGAATGCACGCGCCTGCGCCGCCTGGCGCCCGCGCGCGTGGAGTCGCTGGAGCCGCTGGCCGACGGCTGGCGCGCGCGCATCCACACCAGCGAAGGCCCGGTGGATATCGACACGCCCTTGCTGGTCGGCGCCGACGGCACGGCGTCCTTCGTGCGCGACCGCCTGGGCATCGAGGCCGAGCGGCACGACTATCGCCAGACCCTGTTCGTCTGCACGGTCACGCCGGAGCGCGACCACGCGCAGCGCGCGTACGAGCGTTTCGCGGACAACGGCCCCATCGCCTTGCTTCCGCTCGCCAATCGCCGTTGCGGACTGGTGCTCACCGTGCCGCAGCACGAGGCCCGCGCGGTGGAGGCGATGGACGACGAGGCTTTCATCGCGCTGGCGCAGGAGCGCTTCGGCTGGCGCCTGGGGCGCTTGAGCCGACCGGGCAAGCGGCATCCGTATGCGATCCAGCGCGTGGCCGCACGCGCGCTGGTCTCGCGTCGCGCCGTGCTGGTGGGCAATGCGGCGCAGACGGTGCATCCCATCGGCGCGCAGGGTTTCAACCTCGGTCTGCGCGATGCGCTGACGCTGGCCGAATTGCTCGCCGGCGCAACCGATCCCGGTGCGGATGAGCTGCTGGCGCACTACGCCGCGCGTCGCGCGCCCGATCGCGAAGGCACCATGGCGATGAGCCACGGACTGGTTCAGCTCGCCTGCCTGCCGCAGCCGATGCTGGGGCCGCTGCGTTCGGTGGCCATGCTGGCGTTCGATCGGGTGCCGCCGCTGCAGCGCCTGATGGCGCGTCGAGGCATGGGTTTCCGCGGCGAGCCGCCTCGGGCCGTGCTGGAGCGCCTGCCATGAATACGGTGGTGAATTCCCGTCTTGAATCGTCCCGTCGCCGCGGTCCCGCGCTCGATGTCGCGGTGGTCGGTGGCGGCATGGTGGGTGCGGCGGCCGCGCTGGCGTTGGCACGCGCGGGCATCAGCACCGCGCTGGTCGAGGCGCGTGCGCCGGCGCCGTGGTCCGTGCATGACGACGTGGACCTTCGCGTCGTCGGCCTGGCGCCTTCCTCCGTGGCCCTGCTGGACGAGCTGGGCGTCTGGACGTCCATCCGCACGTCGCGTGCCAGCCCTTACGCGCACATGCATGTATGGGATGCTGCCAGTGGCGCGTCCATCCATTTCGATGCCGCCGACGAAGGCCGCGACCTGCTGGGCTACATCGTCGAGAACAACCTCGTGCAGTGGCAGCTGTGGCAGGCGCTCGATGCCGCCGGCGTGCGCCGCTTATGCCCCGCACAGGTCAGTGCCTACGAAGTGCTTGAGGACCGGGTGCAGCTGTCCTTGAGCGGTGACGCCGAAGCGGTGTCCGCGCGTCTGCTGGTCGCGGCCGACGGCGCAGCTTCGCCCCTGCGCGCGATGGCCGGCATCGCCACCGAGGGGCGTGATTACGCGCAGCGCGGCGTGGTGGCGCACGTGCGCACCGAGCGTCCGCATGACGGCACCGCATGGCAGCGTTTTATCGACACCGGTCCGCTCGCCTTGCTCCCGCTCGCCGATGGCCGCAGTTCCATCGTGTGGTCGCTGCCGGAAGACGAGGCGCAGCGCGTACTCGCGCTGGATGATGAGGCGTTTTTCCAGGCGTTGGGCGTCGCCAGCGATTTCCGCCTGGGACGCATCGTCGGCGCCACCGCGCGAGCGGCTTTCCCGCTACGCCTGCAGTTGGCCGAAACCTACCAGGCCGAGCGCTTCGTGCTGCTCGGTGACGCCGCGCACGCCGTGCATCCGCTGGCCGGGCAGGGCGTGAACCTGGGCTTGCGCGACGTGGCCGAACTGCGCGCCACGCTGGTGGCCGCGCGCGACGCGGGCAGCGATATCGCGGCGCCCCATGTGCTCCGCCGCTACACGCGCCGACGCCGCAGTGCCGACACGCTCGATGCGCTGGGCTTCGACGCGCTGGCGCGCATCTACGGCTGGCAGGCGCCGCCGCTGGTGGCGGCGCGCGGGCTGGGCGTGCGCCTGATCGACAAGCTGTCACCCATCAAACGCAGACTCGCGGAACACGCCGCCGGCCTGTAACCGGTTTTACGCACCGCAACGAGGAGAGCACGTCATGCGCATCGCCCGCCTTTGCAGTTTTCTGTTGTTCGCAGGATTCGCCGTCACCGCGCAGGCGAAGATGGTGGAAAAGCCCATCGAATGGACGCAGAACGGCACCACCTTCCACAGCGTGCTGATCTACGACGATGCCGTGGCCACCAAGCGACCTGGCCTGGTGATGGTGCCCAACTGGTACGGCGTGAACGAGCTCGCGATCAAGAAGGCGGAGATGATCGCGGGCAAGGACTACGTGATCCTGCTCACCGACATGTATGGCGCCAAGATCCGACCGACCAACGATGACGAGGCGAAGGCCGCGATCAAGCCGCTCTATGGCGATCGCGTGCTGATGCGCAAGCGCGCCAACATGGCGCTGGACCAGCTGAAGGCGCAGGCCAAGACGGCGCCGATCGATCTTGGCAAGCTGGCGGCCATCGGCTTCTGCTTCGGCGGCACGGCCGTGCTGGACCTGGCGCGCAGCGGCGCCGACGTGGCGGCCGTGGTGTCATTCCACGGCGGGCTGCAGACCGACGACCCGGCGCTGGCCAAGAACATCAAGGCGCGCGTGCTGGTGATGAACGGCGCCGACGACAAGGGCACCATGCCCGACGCCGACAAGTTCATGGACGAAATGCGCGCCACCAAGGCCGACTGGCAGTTCGTGGTGCTGGGCAACGCCGTGCATTGCTTCACTGAGACGGACCAGCACAGCGCCGGTTGTGCCTACGACGAGCGTGCGGCCAAGCGCAGCTATCGGATGATGCAGGATTGGCTGCATAGGGCGTTTAGCGGTACGCCGTAGTTCGGTATGAGGCGGGGCGCGTACTTTGCGCGGCCCCGTCACGCTAACGGACTTGGAGCGTTTTCAAGTCGCGCAAATCACCCACTGCTCCCTCACCGTCATCCCCGCGAAAGCGGGGATCCAGTGCCTTTAAGCATCGCGTAAAAAGGCCCAAAGTCGCTGGATCCCCGCTTTCGCGGGGATGACCGTGAGGAGATTGTGGATTTTCGCGAAACCCCGTACCGGCGCTCAAAAACTCCGCTGCACCGAATAATCCGCCAGCGTCGCCATGGCATCGCGCCAGGGCGAACTGGGCAGTACGCGCAGCGCATCGCGCGCGGCGTCGGCGTGCATCACGGCGCGTTCGTGGGTGCGCTCCAGGGCGCCGGAATCGCGGATGGCGGCGATGATGCGGTCCAGCGAATCCAGGCCGCCGTGCTCGATGGCGTGGCGCAGCGATTGCTTCTGCTCGGCATCGGCGCGCTGCAGCGCGTAGATCAGCGGCAAGGTGGGCTTGCCTTCGGCGAGGTCGTCGCCGATGTTCTTGCCCAGCGTGCCCGCGTCCGAGGTGTAATCGAGCAGGTCGTCGGCGATCTGGAACGCGTAGCCCAGCTGCATGCCGTAGTGGCGCAGGGCCGCGCACTGTTCCGCCGGCAGGCCGCCCAGCAGGCCGCCCAGTTGCGTGGCGGCGGCGAACAGCACGGCGGTCTTGCGCTCGATCACGTTGAGGTAGGCGGCCTCGTCGACGTCGGCGTTGCCGATGTTGAGCAGCTGCAGCACCTCGCCCTCGGCGATGGTGTTGGTGGTGTCGGCCAGGATGCGCATGATGCGCATGTCATCCAGCTCGACCATCATCTGGAACGAACGCGAGTAGAGAAAGTCGCCCACCAGCACGCTGGCTGCGTTGCCCCACAGGGCGTTGGCGGTCTTGCGGCCGCGGCGCAGGTCCGACTCGTCCACCACGTCGTCGTGCAGCAGGGTGGAGGTGTGGATGAACTCGATCACGGCCGCCAGCTTGATGTGATGCTCGCCGCGGTAACCCGCCGCGTTGGCGGCCAGCACGTGCAGCATCGGACGCAGCCGCTTGCCGCCACCGGCGATGATGTGGTCGGCGATCTGGTTGATCAGCACCACGTCGGACGACAGGCGTTGGCGGATCAGGGAGTCGACCCGGTGCATGTCTGCGGCGGCGAGCCCTCGGACGGCGGCAAAGTCGGCAGAGCGGCGGGTGTCGGCTTGGGTCGTGGTCATGAGGCGGTCGTAGCGTCGTATCGGGGGATTATAGAGAGAGTTGGGTGGCAGAAACCGCCGCGACACGGCACCACGGTTGGTTTTTTGGACCGAAACGTATAATCGCGGGCTGGTGCGACCCTTTTAAGAAGCCCCCGGTGAGCCAACTCTCCCCACTCGAGCGGCGCAGTGCGTTGACCCTGGCCTGCGTAATCAGCCTGCGCCTGTTCGGCCTGTTCCTGATCATGCCGGTGTTTTCGCTGTACGCGCAGCGCCTGCCGGACGCGACGCCCTGGCTGATCGGCCTCGCGCTGGGCGTCTATGGACTGGGCCAGGTACTGCTGCAGATTCCGCTGGGGCTCTTGTCCGACCGCATCGGCCGCAAGCCGGCGATTACCCTGGGGTTGCTGGTGTTCGCGGCGGGCGGGCTGGTGGCGGCGATGTCGCACACGCTGCTGGGCATCGTGATCGGCCGCGCCCTGCAGGGCATGGGAGCCGTGGCCGGGGCTGGCACGGCGCTGGCCGCGGACCTGACCCGGCCGGAGAACCGCAGCAAGGTCATGGGCATCATTGGCGTCTCCATCGGCGTGGCGTTCCTGCTGGCGCTGATCCTCGGGCCGCCGCTGGAAGCCCTGAACGGCCTGCCGGGCCTGTTTGCCGCCACGTCCGTGCTTGCGCTGGGCGCGCTGGTGCTGCTGTGGCTGATCGTGCCCACGCCGGAGCGGCCTTCCGCGCCGGCTTCCGCCTCGTTCGGCGGCGTGCTGTCGATGCTGCGTGACGCGCGCCTGCTGGTGCTCAACGGCTCGGTGTTCTTCCTGCACCTGCTGCTCACGGCCAGCTTCGTGGGCCTGCCGCTGCTGCTGGCCGATCGCCTTCAACTGCCGGTCAATCGCCATTGGGAGCTTTATCTCCCGGTGATGGTGATCGCCGCCTTCGTCATGGGCGCCTGCCTGCATCGCATGCGCGAGCTGGCGCAAAGCCTGCGGCTGGTGGCCGTATGCGTGGTGGCGACGGGGCTGGGCCTGCTCGGGTTTGCGCTATCCGGCACGCATGTGGCTGTGCTGGGGCTGGCGGCCGCAGTGTTCTTCTCGGCCTTCAACCTGCTGGAGGCGGCCTTGCCCGGCCTGGTGTCGCAGCTGGCGCCGGGTCCATTGCGCGGCGCGGCGATGGGGGCCTATTCCACCAGCCAGTTCCTGGGCGCCTTCGTGGGCGGCGCCATCGGTGGCGTGGCGCTGGGGCGCATGGGGCCGGAGGGCGTGTTCTTCTGCGCCGCGGCCCTGACCTTGCTGTGGCTGCCGCTGGTGCTGGCGGGCGCGCGCTGGATCGCCGGCGCCACGCCGCTGCCGGGTACGCCCGCCGAGGCGTCGAGCGGCGCCTGATCCGCGCAAAGAGGGCCCGAAAACGCATTGCGTTTGTGCCCCGCAGCCCCAATGATCGTGGCGCTGGGCGGCCTGTTGCCGCCGGATCGGCGGCGAGGTTGGCGGCCATGTCTCACCACATCATCGAACTCATCGCGCAGTACGGCTTGCTGCTGGTTTTCGTCAATGTGCTGGTCGAGCAGGCGGGTGTTCCCGTGCCGGCCGTGCCCACCATGATCGTGGCCGGCGCATTGGCGTCGATGGAGCGGCTCCCCTTGGCCGGCGTCGTCGCGGTGGCTCTGGTGGCCTGCCTGCTGGCGGACTACGCGTGGTACGTGGCGGGCCGCCATTTCGGCGGCAGCGTCATGCGCACCTTGTGCCGCATTTCGCTTTCCCCCGACTCCTGCGTGCGGCAGTCGGAGCTGCGTTTCCAGCGCTGGCGCGGCAGCATCCTGCTGCTCGCCAAGTTCGTGCCGGGTCTGTCCACCGTGGCGCCGCCGCTGGTGGGTGCGATGGGGCTGCGCACGGCGTCCTTCATCCTGTTCGACGGCCTGGGCTCGCTGATGTGGGTGGGCATGGCGGTCAGCCTGGGCTACGTGTTCGCCAACCAGATCGACGCCGTGCTGATGGCGCTGGCCAATGCGGGCAGCGTGGCGCTGATGTTCATCGGCAGCCTGCTCGCGCTCTATGTCATCGTGAAGTGGTGGCAGCGGCATCACCTGATGCGCACCCTGCGCATGGCCCGCATCACGGTAGAGGAACTCAACGACGCCGTGATGCAGGGCCGCAAGCCGGTCGTGGTCGACGTGCGTTCGGACGGCGCGCGGCTGGTCGATTCCCGCGTGATTCCCGGCGCCCTGCTGGCGGACGTCAACAGCATCGAGCGCATCGCCGAGGCCGTGCCGCCCGACACCGAGCTGGTGCTCTACTGCACCTGCCCCAACGAGTACTCCGCGGCGCTGGTGGCCAAGGCGCTGATGCTGCGCGGCTACAAGCGCGTGCGCCCGCTGCTGGGCGGGCTGGATGCCTGGGACGCGGCCGGCTACCCGGTGGATCGCGTGCCCGTGGCCGACGAGGTCGTGGTGTCCCACGCGGTGTGAGCCGCACGCCCCGTCGCCGGTGCGCGGGGCAAATTTTTACGGCTTCTATACGCGGGTAGCGGAAATCGCTACCCCTTTCTTATGCGCCGCTGCCGACAATTTTCTCCGTTAACTGACACGGTGAGTCGGGCATCCATGGACGCCATCTACCTGCTTTTCCTGATCGTGCTGTTCGCTGCGGCGCTCGGCTTCCTGCTGATCTGCGACCGCCTGGGCCGCCGCCCCTGACGTTTGCCTGTCGCCCCGGCCGGCGGCCGGACCTGCGCCTTTCCTTCGGGAGATTCCACCCATGAACGCGTTGTATTTCGTGGCTGCCGTGATCGCGGTGGCCTTGACGGGCTATCTGTGCGTGGCCCTGCTGAAGCCGGAGTGGTTCGAATGACCAGCTTCGACTTTTTCCAGGTCGTGATCTACCTCGCCGTGCTGCTCGTGCTGATCAAGCCCGTGGGCAGCTACATGGCGCTCGCGTTCGCCGACACGCCCAACGGCGTCAACCGCATTGGCGGCAAGCTCGAGCATATGCTCTATCGCCTTGCCGGCGTGCGCGCCGACGACCAGATGGGCTGGAAGCGCTACGCCATCGCCATGCTGGTGTTCAACCTGCTTGGCGCATTGGCGGTGTATGCCTTGCAGCGACTGCAGCCGTGGTTGCCCGCCAACCCGCAGCACTTCGACGCGCTGTCGCCGGACCTGGCGATGAACACGGCGATCAGCTTCATCACCAACACCAACTGGCAGGCCTATGGCGGCGAAAGCACCATGAGCTACCTGACCCAGATGCTGGGCCTGGCCGTGCAGAACTTCCTGTCGGCGGCCACCGGCATGGCCGTGCTGCTGGCGGTGATTCGCGGCTTCACCCGTCGCAGCGCGGACAGCGTGGGCAACTTCTGGGTGGACATGACGCGCAGCACGCTCTACGTGCTCGTGCCGTTCTCGCTGGTGATCGCGCTGCTGCTTTCCTCGCAGGGCGTGGTGCAGAACTTCAAGTCGTACGTGGACGTTCCGCTGGTGCAGCACACCACCGCCGTGGAAACGGTGAAGGACGCGGCTGGCAATCCAGTGAAGGATGCGCAGGGCAAGGACGTCACCCAGTCGAGCGTGGTCACCACGCAGACCTTGCCGATGGGCCCGGCGGCCTCGCAGATCGCGATCAAGCAGCTGGGCACCAATGGCGGCGGCTTCTTCAATGCGAACTCCGCGCACCCGTACGAGAACCCCACACCCTTCAGCAATTTCATCGAGATGCTGGCGATCTTTTTGATTCCGGGCGGTCTTTGCTACACGTTTGGCAGCATGGTCGGCGACCGTCGGCAGGGCTGGGCGGTCCTCGCCACCATGCTGCTGATCTTTGTGCCGCTCGCCTATGGCGCCATTGCCGCCGAGCAGGCCGGCAACCCGGCGCTGCACGGACTTGCGGTGGACCAGCAAGCTTCCGCGCTGCAGCCGGGCGGCAACATGGAAGGCAAGGAAACACGCTTCGGCATTGCCGCCAGCGGCCTGTTCGCCACCATCACCACGGCCGCCTCGTGCGGTGCGGTGAACAGCATGCACGACTCCATGACGCCGCTCGGCGGACTGGTGCCGATGTGGCTGATCCAGCTGGGCGAGGTGATCTTCGGCGGCGTGGGCTCGGGCCTGTACGGCATGCTCGCGTTCGCCGTGGTCGCGGTGTTCATCGCTGGGTTGATGGTGGGGCGCACGCCCGAATACCTCGGCAAGAAGATCGAGGCGCACGAAATGAAGATGGCGAGCCTGGCCGTGCTGGTGCCCTGCGCCCTGGTAGTGATCTGCACGGCCATCGCCGTGATGACGCCGGCCGGCGTGGCAGGCGTGGGCAACCCGGGTGCGCACAGCTTCAGCGAGATCCTCTACGCGGTGTCGTCGGCGTCGAACAACAACGGCAGCGCGTTCGGTGGCCTTTCCGCCAACACCCCGTTCTGGAACGTGCTGCTCGGCGTGTGCATGTACCTGTCGCGCTTCCTGCTCGCCATCGCGATGCTGGCGATGGCCGGCTCGCTGGCCGCCAAGCGCCACGTGCCGCCCTCGGCCGGCACGCTGCCCACGCATACGCCGCTGTTCGTGACCCTGCTTGCCTGCGTGGTGATCGTGGTGGGCGCGCTCACCTTCCTCCCCGCGCTGGCGCTCGGCCCCATCGCCGAATTCCTGATGTCGGTGCGCTGACCGGCGCACGAAGGAACACCGATCCATGACAACGACCCATACCCCCGTTCACGGCGTGCGCAGTTTCGACCGCGACCTGATCGTGAAAGCCATCGCGGATTCGTTCCGCAAACTGTCGCCGAAACAGCAGTTCCGCAACCCGGTGATGTTCGTGGTGTTCGTGTGCAGCGTGCTGACCACCTTGCTGTGGGTGCAGGCGCTAGCCGGCCACGGCGAAGCGCCCACCGCCTTCATCTTCTGGGTGACGATCTGGCTGTGGTTCACGCTGTTGTTCGCCAACTTCGCCGAAGCGCTGGCCGAAGGCCGCGGCAAGGCCCAGGCCGCCGCGCTGCGCAGCTCGCGCAAGGACGTGGTGGCCAAGCGCCTCGCCGCGCCGACCAAGGATGCGGCGATCACCTTCATGCCGTCGTCCGACCTGCGCGTGGGCCATCACGTGCTGGTGGAAGCGGGCGATCAATTGCCCGGCGACGGCGAAGTGGTGATGGGCGCCGCCAGCGTGGACGAGAGCGCCATCACCGGCGAATCCGCGCCGGTGATCCGCGAATCGGGCGGCGACCGCAGCGCCGTCACCGGCGGCACGCGCGTGCTGTCGGACTGGCTGGTGGTGCGCATCACCGCCAATCCGGGCGAAAGCTTTCTGGACCGCATGATCGCGATGGTGGAAGGCGCGGCGCGCCGCAAGACGCCGAACGAGATCGCGCTGACCATCCTGCTGGCGAAGTTCACCCTGATCTTTTTGCTCGCCTGCGCCACGCTGCTGCCGTATTCCATCTACAGCGTGCAGGTGGCCGGCTCGGGCAATCCCATCACGCTCACCGTGCTGGTGGCGCTGCTGGTGTGCCTGATTCCCACCACCATCGGCGCGCTGCTGTCGGCCATCGGCATCGCCGGCATGGACCGCATGATCCGCGCCAACGTGATCGCCACCTCCGGCCGCGCGGTGGAAGCGGCGGGCGACGTAGACGTGCTGCTGCTCGACAAGACCGGCACCATCACGCTGGGCAACCGCCAGGCCGTGGCCTTCGTGCCGGCGCCCGGCGTGGAGGAAAACCGCCTGGCCGACGCCGCGCAGCTCGCATCGCTGGCCGACGAAACGCCCGAGGGCCGCAGCATCGTGGTGCTCGCCAAGGAGCGCTTCGGCATCCGCGAACGCCAGCTCGAGGAAGGCCACGCGGAGTTCGTGCCGTTCACCGCGCAGACCCGCATGAGTGGCGTCAACATCGGCGAGCGCCAGATCCGCAAGGGCGCGCTGGATGCGGTGGAGCGCTACCTGGATTCCCTGGGTAGCCACCTGCCGCCGCTGGTCAAGCGCATGGCCGAAGACATCGCGCGCCGAGGCGCCACGCCGCTTATCGTCACCGAAGGCGCCAGCGCGCTGGGCGTGATCGAGCTGAAGGACATCGTGAAGGGCGGCATCCGCGAGCGCTTCGCCGAAATGCGCCGCATGGGCATCAAGACCATCATGATCACCGGCGACAACCCGCTCACGGCGGCCGCCATCGCGGCGGAAGCCGGCGTGGACGACTTCCTCGCCGAAGCCACGCCCGAAGCCAAGCTCAAGCTGATCCGCAAGATCCAGGCCGAGAACCGCCTGGTGGCGATGTGCGGCGACGGCACCAACGATGCGCCCGCGCTGGCCCAGGCCGACGTGGCGGTGGCGATGAACACCGGCACCCAGGCGGCCAAGGAAGCCGGCAACATGGTGGACCTGGATTCCAACCCGACCAAGCTCATCGAAGTGGTGGAGATCGGCAAGCAGATGCTGATCACGCGCGGCTCGCTGACCACCTTCTCCATCGCCAACGATGTGGCCAAGTACTTCGCCATCATCCCGGCGGCCTTCGCCACCACCTACCCGGCGTTGAACACGCTCAACGTGATGAAGCTCGCCACGCCGCAGAGCGCCATCCTGTCGGCGGTGATCTTCAACGCGCTGATCATCATCTTCCTGATTCCCCTGGCGCTGAAGGGCGTGAAGTACCGCGCGCTGGGCGCCGGCGCACTGCTGCGCCGCAACCTGCTCGTCTACGGCCTGGGCGGCATCGCGGTGCCGTTCCTGGGTATCAAGGTGATCGATATGTTGCTGGTGGTTTGCGGTTTGGCGTGATGCTCTCGCTCGTCATTCCGGCGCAGGCCGGAATCCAGAAGCCGCTGTGATCGGTTTTCGCGAACACCAGGCGCGTTCGTTACTGGATTCCGGCCCTCGCCCCCTTTTGTGGGGTACGCCGGAATGACGGGATAGGAAAGGCATCGCGTTGTCATTCATCCCCGGAGTCTTTGCCATGCAAGTACTCAAGCTTTCCGTTTCGCTGCCAGACGACACCCACCCGGACATGGAGCTTCGTCTCTCCTCCAACGATTCCGCCTGCGACGTGGTGATCGCCTTGCCGACGCAAGCACGCGCGCGCATCGCGCCGCGCGACACCGAGGCGCCGCGCAGCGAACAGGACGACTACGTGCTCGGCGGCTACGCCGGCATCTGATACGAGGCCGCACGAAAGTGGCCCATCACACTTCCCCTACCCACAAGAAAAGGACGGCTCGCCCCGAGCCGATTTCAGGAACACCCATGATGTCCAAGAAGGTACTTTCGTTTGCGTTGATGTTGGCGCTGGCTCCCGCCGGCGAGGCGTGGGCGTCGCCGGCGGACATGCCGGCCGGCAGCACCGACGTGGCGCCCGCCGCGGCGCTCGGCGACAGCCAGGCCGCGCCCGTGGCCGCCAGCGGCGATTGTTCGCGCGGTTTCTTCTCGCGTCTTGCCGCTGCCTATCGCGAGGACGCACAGCCGGCCGACCCCAATGCGCCGGCCTCGACGCCGGCGCGCCGTGGCCTGGATTCGCCGTTTCCGTCGCCGCCGTTTCCTTCGTCGGAATGGCAGCTGGGCGGCGTGGACTATCCCATCGGCGTGCCCAACGAGAATTCCCAATATCCGCTGGAAAAAGCCTTGTCCTGCACGAGCCTCGGCCACTGGATGCAGGACAACCGCATCGAGGTGTACGGCTGGATCAACCCGTCGGCCAACCTCAGCACGTCCAGCCATAGCAACTATCCGCTGTCCTACGCCACGCGCCCCAATCGCGTGGAATTCGACCAGTTCCTGTTCCGTATCGAGCGCATTCCCGACACGGTGCAGACCGATCACATCGACTGGGGTTTCCACTTCGACGATCTGTATGGCTACGACTACCACTACACGACGATGAAGGGCGTCACCAGCAACCAGCTGCTCAACAACCCCAAGCCCAACAGCGCGCTCAACGGCAAGCTGTACGGCAACGATCCGATGATCGCGTACGTGGACCTGTACATTCCGTGGGTCGCGCAGGGCATGGTCATCACGGCAGGCCGTTATCTCTCGCTGCCGGACATCGAGGCGCAGTTCTCGCCGAACAACTACCTGCTGACGCACTCCATCCTCTACACGGTGGATGCGTACACCAACATGGGCATCATCACCACCACCAAGCTCAGCGACCAGTGGACGCTGCAGTTGGGCATCCATGGCGGTGACGATTCGGCCATCTGGGACAGCACCAGCCGCCTCACCGGCCAGGCCTGCGTGCGCTGGGTGTCCAAGTCCAACGACGACATGCTCTATCCCTGCGTGGAGTCGTTCAACGGCGCGCGCCAGACGTACAACAACCTGCAGGAATTCGTGATGACCTGGGGGCGCCGCTTCTCGCCGCAGGTGCACATGCTCACGGAGGCCTACTACATCTACGTGAAGGACCAGGCGCTGGCGACAGGGCCGGGCCAATCGCAGGCGCCGACGGGCGTGCCGGGCTATCCGCTGGGCGAGGCGCCGAGCTTCCCGCTGGGCAAGAACCCCGCCTACGGCATCGTGAACTACGTCAACGTGGAGGTGAGCCCGAAGGCTTACGTATCCGTGCGCAACGAGTTCTACGACGACAAGGACGGCCAGCGCACCGGCTTTGCCACGCGCTATTCCAGCCACACCGTCGGCATGACGTACTGGGCCACGCCGGATCTGGAGATTCGCCCGGAGCTGCGTTACGAGCACGCCTACGACTTCCCCGCCTACAACGGCGGCCTGAAGAATCACCAGACGACGGCACTGGTGGACGCCATCCTGCATTACTGAGGTAAAGACCATGAGCAAGCTGCTACGCAATGCCTTGACCATGCTGGTGCTGATGACGGCGATCACCGGCATCCTCTACCCGCTGGCCGTCACCGGCCTGGCCCAGGTGCTGTTCCCGTCGCAGGCGAACGGCAGCCTGATCGTGAAGGACGGCAAGCCGATCGGCTCCACGCTGATCGGCCAGTCCTTCGACGACCCCAAGTATTTCTGGGGCCGTCCGTCAGCCACCTCGCCGCAGCCGAACAATGCGGCCTCGTCCAACGCGTCCAACCTGGGGCCAACCAATCCCACGCTCACCGATGCGGTGAAGCAGCGCATCGATGCGTTGCGCGCCGCCGACCCCGGCAATACCCAGCCGGTGCCGGTGGACCTGGTCACGGCGTCGGGCAGCGGTCTCGACCCGGAGATCTCGCCGGCCGCCGCCGCCTATCAGGTAGACCGCGTGGCGAAGGCGCGTGGCCTGAGCGTGTCGCAGGTGCAGGCCATGGTGGCGATGGCGACCACCGGTCGCCAGTTCGGCCTGCTGGGCGAGCCGCGCGTGAATGTGCTCAAGCTCAATCTGGCGCTGGATGGCCGATAAGACGAGCCTTTACTCCCTCTCCCCGTTAGGGGAGGAGGGCTGGGGTGAGCCCCGAAAAGGGGGTAAAGGTCGGGTGCTCGCCACACCGTCACTGTCTGCGACGTTTCACTTCCGATAGCACCTGCCAAGCCCTAACCTAACTTCACTCACGTCACCGGCGCTCCCATGACCGAACCCTCCCGCGAAGCACGCGCCGATGCCTTGCTCGACTCCGTGGAGGAGGAACGCACGCGGCGCCTGAAGATCTTCCTCGGCGCCGCGCCGGGCGTGGGCAAGACCTACGCCATGCTCTCCGCCGCGCGCGAGCTCAAGCGGCAGGGCGTGGACGTGGTGGTCGGCCTGGTGGAAACGCATGGCCGGCAGGAAACCGCGGCGCTGCTGGAAGGCCTGGAACAGCTGCCGCGCCGCAAGGTCAACTACAAGGGGCGCGACTTCACCGAGTTCGATCTGGATGCCGCGCTGGCGCGCCGCCCCGACATCATCCTGGTCGACGAGCTGGCGCACACCAACCTGCCGGGCGGCCGCCACGAGCGGCGCTGGCAGGACATCGCCGAGCTGCTCGAAGCCGGCATCGAGGTCTACACCGCGCTCAACGTGCAGCACCTGGAAAGCCTCAACGACCAGGTGCGGCGCATCACCAATGTCACCGTGCGCGAAACCGTGCCGGATGCCTTCCTGGATCGCGCGCGCGACATCGTGCTGGTCGACCTGCCGCCGCGCGAGCTGATCCAGCGCCTGAAGCAGGGCAAGGTCTACGTGCCGGAGACGGCGGCCGCCGCGCTCGATGCGTTCTTCTCGCCCACCAACCTCGTCGCCTTGCGCGAACTGGCCGTGGATACCGTGGCCGGCCACGTGGACAGCGACCTGCGCGAGCACATGCTGGCGCGCGGCGGCGCCATGCCGGTGCGCCGGCGCGTGCTGGCCGCCATCGACGGACATTCGCAGAGCGAATACCTGGTGCGCATCGCGCGGCGCATCGCCGAACGGCGAGGCGCGCCGTGGAGCGTGGCCTTCGTCGACACCGGCGTGACGCTCGACAAGTCGCGCCGCGACCGACTGGATGCCGCCATGCGCCTTGCGCGCCGCCTGGGCGGCGACACCGTGGTGCTGCGCGGCCATGCCATCGCCGACGAGCTGATCGCGCATGCGGATCGTGAAGGCATCGGCCAGATCATCCTTGGCCGCACGCGCGAGCGGCCGTTGGCGCGCATGCTCGGTCGCTCGTTGACGCAACTGCTGCTGCGCCGTGGTGCGCACCTGGAACTCACCATCATCGCCACGCCCGCCGAGCGGGCCAAGTCGCGTCTGCGCCTGCGCATGCCAGGCGGCCGTGGGCGTCGCGGCGAATACATCTACGCCACGCTGGCAACACTTGTGGCATTCGGGCTGTCCTTCATCGCCGACCGTTATCTGTCGGTCGCCAACCTCTCGCTGATCTTCCTCACCGCCGTGCTGGTGGTGGCGGTGCGCACGCGCATGGCGGTGGCGGTGTACACGGCGGTGCTGTGCTTCCTCGGCTACAACTTCTTCTTCGCGCCGCCGCGCTACACCTTGATGATCGCCAACTTCGACGACGTGCTGGCCGTGTGCCTCTTCCTCGTCGCGGCGCTGGTGGCGAGCCGGCTGGCCACCAAGCTCGCCAGCCAGGTGGAATCGCTGCGCATGGCGCATGCGCAGGCGCGCGCCCTGCTGGCGCTGGGACAACGCCTGTCCACCAGCACCGATGCCGAAGGCATCCGCCGGGTGGGCGCCAGGGCACTGGCGGATGTGCTGCGCTGTGACGTGGCCGTGCTCGCACGCGATGCCAGCCAGGTGCTGCGCGTGGTGGCCGCCGCCCCGCGCGAGTTCGACCTGACCGCGCAGGACATGGGCGCCGCCGCGTGGTGCGAGCAGCATGCGGAGCAGGCCGGCCGCTACACCGACACGCTCAATGCCGCGCCGTGCTGGGTGTTGCCGCTGGGCAGCGACGACAATCATCTCGGCGTCGCAGCGCTGCGTTTTCCGCCGGGGCAGGGCGAGCCGTCCACCGACGAGCGCAGCCTGGCGCTGACCATGGTGCAGGACATCGGCCAGGCGCTGCAGCGCGCACGGCTCGCGGAGGAGCTGGAAGGCGCACGCGTGCAGGGCGAAACCGAGCGTTTGCGCAACGCGTTGCTCTCTTCGGTATCGCACGACCTGCGCTCGCCGCTGGCCTCGATGATCGGCTCCGCCGGCACGCTGTCCAGCTACGGCGACCAGCTGCCGCCGGAAGAACGCCTCGAACTGCTCGAAGCCATTCTCGGCGAAGGCCAGCGCCTGGACCGCTACATCCAGAACCTGCTCGACATGACACGCCTGGGCCACGGCACGCTCAAGCTCAATCGCGACTGGACCGACGTGGCCGAAATCGTCGCGGCATCCACCCTGCGCTTGCGCAAGCTGTTCCCCGATTTGCGCGTGGATACCGCGCTGCCGCCGCAGACCGTGCTGCTGTATGTGCATCCCGCACTGATCGAGCAGGCGCTGTTCAATATCCTGGAGAACGCCGCGCGCTTCTCGCCGCCCGGCGAAGCCGTGCGCGTCGTCGTGCGCACCAAGGGCGAGCAGGTGCAGATCGACGTGATCGACCGCGGCCCCGGCATACCCGAAGACGAGCGCGCGCGGATCTTCGACATGTTCTATTCGGTGTCGCGCGGCGACCGCGCGCCGCAGGGCACGGGTCTTGGCCTTGCCATCTGCCGCGGCATGATCGGCGCACACGGCGGCAGCGTGGAGGCCTTGCCGGGCGACGGCGTTGGCACCACCATTCGCATCACCTTGCCCTTGCCGGCGCCACCCGCGAACCACACATGACGTCCGCTGCGCGTGTCCTGGTCGTCGACGACGAGGCGCAGATCCGCAAATTCCTCGACATCGGCCTGCGCGCCGAAGGCTACGAGGTGCTGCTCGCGGCCAACGCGGCCGAAGGGCTGGCGCTGGCGGCCACGCGCTCGCCCGACCTGGTCATCCTCGACATCGGCCTGCCCGACAAGGAAGGGCATGAAGTTCTTGCCGAGCTGCGCCAGTGGAGCCACGTGCCCGTGGTGATGCTGTCCGTGCGCGATGCGGAAAGCGAAAAGGTGAAGGCGCTGGACGCCGGCGCCAACGACTACGTCACCAAGCCCTTCGGCATCCAGGAGCTGATGGCCCGCCTGCGCGCCCTCATGCGCAACCGCCAGGGCGAGCCCGAGGCCACCCAGCGCTACGATGATGGACGCCTCGCCATCGACCTGTCCCGGCGGGAGGTCTTCCTCGATGGCGCGCCGCTCTCGCTCACCCGCAAGGAATACGCCGTGCTGGCCCTGCTGTTGCGCCACGCCGGCCGCGTGGTGACCCAGCAACAGCTGCTGCGCGACATCTGGGGCGCCACCCACACCCACGACAGCCACTACCTGCGCATCGTGGTCGGCAAGCTGCGCCAGAAGCTGGGTGACGACCCGGCCGCCCCCCGCTGGCTCAAGACCGAGCCCGGGGTCGGCTACCGCTTCATCAGCGGCGCCTGAGCCGGGCCCGGCGTCGCAAGCCCTGAGAGCCCTTAGTGGTCTGATTCCCTGATACTTTTTCGCCCAACCCGGACAGCGGGGCAGGGCGAAGGCTGGCCGAATTCACAGTTACCCGCCGCCGGTCAACGCCTGTCTCCGCGGCCAGGGCACGGTTATGATGGCTGCCTGTTCAACATCCCGGCGCTGACCGCCCCAGAACGCAGCGCCGGCTCACAGAGGAAACAACATCCATGGCACGTGGCATCAACAAGGTCATCATCGTCGGCAACCTCGGCGCCGACCCGGAAACCCGCTACACCGGCAACGGCACCGCGATCACCAGCATCCGCATCGCGACCTCCGAAAACTGGACCGACAAGCAGAGCGGCGAAAAGCAGGAACGCACCGAGTGGCACCGCGTGAAGCTGTTCGGCCGCCTCGCCGAAATCGCCGGCGAATACCTGAAGAAGGGCCGCCAGGTCTACATCGAAGGCTCGCTGCGCACCGACAAGTACACCGACAAGGACGGCATCGAACGCTTCAGCACCGACATCATCGCCGCTGAAATGCAGATGCTCGGTGGCAACGCCGAAGGCGGCATGGGCGGCGGTGGCGGCGGCAACTTCCAGCGCTCGCAGGGCGGCGGCGGTGGCGGCCAGCGCCAGGGCGGCTACGGCGGTGGCGGCCAGCAGTCCCGCGGTGGCGACAACTACGGCAACCAGCAGCGCCAGTCCGCCCCGCCGGTGCAGAACAACAGCTTCGGCGACGACGATATTCCGTTCTAAAACGTACCTTAGACCATTGTTGTAAGGTTTTTAATCCTAAACCCCCGATTCGTCGGGGGTTTTCTTTTTTCTAAATGGATGTTTTCGAGTCGAATTCCATCCTGGATCATCGCCTAAGCTGCACCTTGGGAACTGTTGTGAACCCTCAGTCGGAGCGCGGAGATGCGACTTGGATATAGAACGCAAGGCTTCGTCCTGGGAAGCGGCGAGAGGTATTGCCTGCTCGTCGATCCCGACTCTGGCATGCCTCTTTTCTACCCGAACCTGTTTGTGACAACGCAAGTTCGAAATCGATCGCTATCGGTAGCCAGCATGGATGCTGCTTCTGCGGCGATCAACGTACTGCTTACCTATTGCACCGAGCGTGGGATCGATCTGGAGAGTCGAATCAGGGCACGGCGCTTTTTCAATCCCGCGGAGTTGGACGCAATCCGGGATGAGTGCCAGAGGCGCTGGAGCAAGCATGGTGGCCCTGCGGTCGTGCCGTTTCGGAGGCGCAAAGCAAGGCAGAGGATAGGGGCTGGAAGCGAATACGCCCGCTTGACACATATTGCGAACTACCTTCGCTGGCTCTCCCATACCCTGCTTGGATTCACGGTCGATGAGTCGACTGCACGTCAGATTGATCTGGTTCATCGTGGGTTGATCGGTCGGCGACCGGTTGGAAAACGGTCGGCTGCCGTCAAGTGTGGCCCGACTCCCGAACAGGTGGTCACACTTCAAGAAGTTGTTGACCCCACAGCAGGACATGCAGCGAGCACCGCGCCGCTTGCTTGGGTTGAGAAACCCTTGGATGGCCGCCAAGGGGTTGCCGCGCGGCCCCGCGAACGCAACGGGGTCACCGCCCCAGCCGGGCATGGCTCAACAGACAACGTGTCGATGATGCAAAACCCCCATCAGGGGGATAGGGCACTGCTTATCCCAGGGGCACACTCCGCTCATCACAGCGCGCCGTCACACGTTGATGAACGAGCAAGCGTGACAGGTTGACATCCGTGAGCTGCCCTGTCGTGTGCCGGGTAGTGACCCTGCTTTTATCTGTTTCCCGGAGTACGTCCATGGGCAAGAAAGTCGCTGAAATTCTCGTTGAGGTCCTGGAACAGGCGGGTGTTGAACGCTGCTACGGCATCGTTGGCGACACCCTCAATCTGTTTGCGGAAAGTTTGGACAAGAGTTCCATCGAGTGGGTCCATGTGCGCCACGAGGAAGCCGGTGCATTCGCAGCTGGGGCCGAAGCTCAGCTCACTGGCGGACTGACCGCATGCGCCGGCTCGTGTGGTCCCGGTAGCCTGCACTTCATCAACGGCCTGTACGAAGCCAATCGCAATCGTTCGCCGGTGGTCCTGATCGCGAGCCAGATCATGAGTAGCGAGCTGGGCTTTGAATTTATCCAGGAAGTGGATTTCAAGTCGCTATTCAAAGAGTGCTCGGTCTACTGCGAACAGATCTATACGCCTGAACAAGCACGTCGAAAAGTGGTGGCGGCGTGTCAAGCGGCGATCGCCTTGAAGGGTGTCGCGGTTCTCATCGTGCCAGTCGATATGTCGCATGGCGAGGTGAAAGAGGACTTCCCATATCGCGTGCATAACGCGCAGCCGCTTATTCGACCGAACGACCAGGAAATCAGCGACATCGCGAAGATCCTCAACGAGGGTCAGAAGATCGCTATCTATGCGGGGTCCGGTTGCGAAGGTGCGCTCGACGAGATCAAGGCGGTGGCTGACAGGCTCAAGGCGCCAGTCGCCCATACGTCTCGTGCCAAAGATGCACTGGCCTACGATAACCCGTACAACGTCGGCATGACCGGCATCTTAGGTAACGAAGCCGGATACAACGCCATCCTGGAGTGCGACACGCTACTCATGCTGGGCGCCGACTTTGCCTGGCGCCAGTTCTACCCAGACCACGCCCAGATTGTGCAGATCGACATCAAGCCGACGCACCTGGGCCGACGCCATCACGTGTCGCTCGGGGCGGTGGGCGACGTCAAGGCAACACTGCAGGCGCTTCTTCCGCATCTGGAAGAAAATCCGGACGAGTCGTTCCTTGGGGAATTTGTCGATCGCTACAAGAAGGTTATCGAGGAAACACAGAAGCACCTCAAGCCCGGTCATGACGACACCATCCCTGCCTCATACTTGATGTCGCGTATAAATAAGTATGCGGCCGATGACTCTTTGCTGGTTGCCGACGACGGATCACCCATTGTCTGGGCCACTCGCCATTTCGACGCCAACGGTAAGCGGCGCATTTTTGGCAGTCTTCTCCATGGAACCATGGCTTCCGCACTGTCCAGCTCATTTGGCTTGCAAAAAGCCGCACCTGACCGCCAGGTCATCGCCTGTTGCGGCGATGGCGGGCTCACTATGCTCTTTGGTGAACTGATCACGACCATTCAAGAGAACATACCGGTCAAGATCATCGTGTTTGACAACGGCAAGCTGGGTTTTGTGGAAATCGAACAGAAGGCCGAAGGTATCCTGGACACCTTCACCAAGCTCAAGAACCCGGACTTCGGCAAGGTGGCTGAGGCCATTGGGCTGTGGGGCAAAACGGTCAATAAAGCTGCCGATCTCGATGGCGCGATCCAAGAGTTGCTGGCCCAGCCGGGTCCTGGTCTGCTCAACGTCATCGTCAATCAGTTGGAACTGGTGAAGCCACCCATGATTGAGTTGAAGCCGGTGGTAGGCATGGCTTTGTATTCCGCGCGCGCCATTCTGCACGGACGTGGCGCAGATGTGCTGGAAATGATCCGCGAAAATATCTGAGTTTTCTGGGCCGCACGCAGCCTCGTTCGCAGGCCCTTCCGGGACCACCCTTCGGGGTGGCCTTTACTCGCGGTGTTCCAGCGATTTAGGCAGCCACCTGCGCAAACCGTTGTGAAGCGGGCAGTACTGGGCCATCGACAGGTTGCCGTCGGAGACGCCCAGTTGCCTCATCACCGTGGTCGACAAACGACCTTGGCCAGCCCGACTCGCACAGAGGTTTGTCGGATGCACATCTTTCATAGGCAACCATTCCATTTGGCAACACGCACGGCGACGCTGGTAGTCGCCGGTGCGTTGCTCTGCGCATGCAGCCAATCGCCTTCGCGAAACATCTTGGGGTCTTACTTTCCGACATGGATGCTTTGCGCTTTGGTCGGCATCGTTGGCACCTTTGTCTTGCGCGCTGTGTTGGCCAAGGCCGATATCGACAAAGATCTTCCTGTTCCCGTGCTCGTTTATCTAAGTGTCTGGATCGCCATCACCCTGGCGGTCTGGCTGTTCTGGTTGGGCTAAGGAGAGACGCACATGTCTACAAAGCGTCTTGCCGCACGCGTGATCGCCTTCCTTTCCTTCGCTCTTGCGCTGGTACTCATCGTTGTATGTGTGATTGTCGTGGACCGGCGGCCACGCACGCACGACGGCTATGTCTACGCCTATAGCGCCTTGCTCACGCCGGAGGTAAGCGGTCGCATCGTGGCGATCCAAATCCGCAATGATCAAGTGGTTCATAAGGGCGATGTGCTTTTGCGCATCGATCCCGAGCCCTTTCAATACAAGTTGGAACAGGCAAAAGCACAAGTGGCCGCACTGAAGGCGCAGATCGACCTTACCGGCCGACAAGTGACTTCCCAAGGCTCCGGCGCCGAGGCTGCCGCGCGGCAGGTGGATCGTGCACGCCAGCAAGTCTCTCTTGCGCAGGACACGCGAAAGCGCCTGGAGCCATTGGCGGCCCGGGGCTTCGCCACCGCACAGCAGCTCGATCAGGCGCAGACCGATGAGCGCAGCGCGGAAGCACAACTGGCCTCTTCCATCCAACAAGCATCGCAAGCCAAGGAAGCCATCGGCGATGTGGAAAGCCTGAAAGCGCAGTTGCTGGGAGCCATGGCGGCACAGCAGCTGGCCGAGCGTGACCTGAGAGAAACGACGATCAACGCCCCCTTCAATGGGCGCGTCGTTGGTTTCAACCTGGCGCAGGGATCCTTCGCCACGGCGGGGCACCCGCTGCTGACCGTGATCGATGACGACAATTGGTACGCCATCGCCAACTTCCGCGAAACAGACCTTGCGCATCTACACGCGGGGGACGTGGCCACGGTATGGGTTATGGGCCATGACGACCAACCGCTTGCCGGCTCGGTCGAAAGCCTGGGCCCTGGCGTGCAACCCACCGGTTCCGTGGGACCGGGTTTGCCGCAAGTAGACCGTAATCTCAACTGGGTGGTGGTGGCGCAGCGTTTTCCCGTCTGGATCCATTTGCGACGCAGCGACGCGTCTTTCCTGCGCATTGGCGCAACGGCTTCGGTGCGGGTGACACATGATCACGCAGGCTGAAACCGCGACAGATCAAATCTCGTCATTCGTAGGCCGGGAGCTGGCGCTCACGCCCGAGCGCCGACGTTCGATCGCACGCATCTCGCTTGGTTGTGCGGTCATGGTTGCCGTCACCATGACATTCAAAGTTCCGCTACCTGCGTACGCCGCCTATCTTGTCTTTATCGCTAGCCAGGAAGACGCGGCGTCCACCCTGAAGACCTCACTGGGCGGCGTCGTCGCGGCCACCATCGCGGTAGCGATTTCGCTGCTGTTCTACATCTTCGATGCCGGGGAGCCAGCACTGCGCATCCCGCTGCTCGCACTCAGCACCTTCGCCGGTGCTTTCTTTACCCGCACCAGCTCGTTGGGGCCGATTGCGTTTTTGTCCGGCTACATACTGGTGCTGACGCAAACGCTGGCGGACGAAATCCCCTTCACCGATCCGCTGACTCATCAACTACTTTGGCTGTGGGTCGTGGTGGCGGCACCGATCGCGGTCACGGCCACCATGCATCTGTTGTTTGGCGAAAGCCCCGTGGCCTTGTCACAGCAACGCGCCGCCAATCTGTTCGAACGCCTGGCTCGCCATGTCGAAGATCCTTGCTCCGAGCCGGCGAACAGGCTGCGCGATGAACTGATCGCGCTGAGCCAACTCAAGAACAAGGCGCTTCAGTGGGACAAGCAGCTAAAGGTGTTTGCCCAGGAGGACGACACCCTGATTGCCTTGCTGCTTGAGACCCTGGCGATTTCCTCGCATCTATCAGACGAGGACCCGGACACCCGGCGCAACGCATCCGCGGCCATACGTGCCGCCGGAAGAGCATTCGTCCGGAGACGCCATTCGCATGCCGAACCCGAGCGTCCTTCCTCGCTTGATCCCGTGAAGCCTTCGACGCAGGCGACTGGGCGCTCACTGCAATGTGCCGTTCGTGAGCTTCTTGACTGCGCCCGGGGTGTGGCTGCTGTCGTTGCCCGAGTCGAGCCGGCTTCGCCAGGCACGCATCGCTTCCTGGTGCCCGACGCTCTTCTGAACCGTGGACACGCGCGCTTCGCCATCAAGGTCATGCTGGCGGTGCTCGGCTCGTATGCAACTTATACGCTGCTTGACTGGCCAGGCATCCGCACGGCCGTCACCACGTGCTTCTTCGTGTCGCTGTCGACGTTCGGCGAGAGCATGCACAAGTTCACGCTACGTGCCTCCGGCGCCCTCATCGGTGGTCTGATGGCCGGTCTGTGCATCGTCTTCGTCATGCCGCTGCTAACGGATATCGGGCAACTTTGCCTGTTGATCGCTGCGGTATCGGCTTTCGCCGCCTGGATATCCACGGGGAGTCAAGCGATCAGCTATGCCGGCATGCAACTGGCCTTCGCCTTCTTCTTGGGCGTACTGCAAGACTACGGACCGAACACGGATCTCACGGTTTTGCGCGATCGCATCGTCGGCATCCTGATAGGCAACCTATGGGTGACGCTGGTCTTCGCATCCCTATGGCCGGTAAGTGCTGCCCAACAGGCGCGTGCCTTGCGTGCAGCTGCCTTGAAAAAGATCAGTGCCATGCTGCGGAGTTCGCATGGAAGATCGTACCAAGACTTTTTTCTGATCCAGCAGGACTTGTCGCGCGCCGACACGATGCAGGCACGCGCCGCCTTCGAATGGCGAAACATCAGCAAAAACAAGCAAGAACCGTCACTCGACGCCGCCGAGCGCATCGCGACGCATGCGCTCATCCTTCTGCGTGTGCGTGACGCAGAATCGCATGGCACTGCGATGACAGAGGCGAATGCTCAGCTCGCTTTACAGATCGATGCGCTGCTCGATGCCGGCCAAGCCCCGCCAAGAATGTCAGACCTGCCAGAAACGACATCTTCATTGCTACATCAAGCCCGCGCTCAACTTGAAGAGGATCTTGGCCATGTCACGCGTTTCCGCTGAGCACCGGACGCTTCGGTGCCGGATGCTGGCTGTTGCTCTGGTGCTCTATGGTGGAGCGGGGCAGGTCTATGCACAACTTGGCGACGCGCGTTCAGCCGTATCCACGACGAAGCTCATCGGGGAGCACAAGGTTTACTCACTGCAAGATCTGATTGGCGTGGCGCTGGAGAGCAATCCATCGTATCTGGAGGCGGAGCAGCAGGCACTTCACGCTCATCTCGAAACATCTCTGGTGAGGGCTCAGTACGCCCCGCAAGTCAACATCAAAGCCCTGGCTGGCAACGAGCACACGCCTCTACCGATTACGCGCAACGTCTCGCCTCGTGGCTACATCGTATCGACTTCTCGCGAGATTATTCCTTCTCTTCAATTGAAGTGGCTGCTATTTGATTTTGGACGCAAGAAGGGCCAGGTGGAGGAAGCCACGCAGCTGGCTCTGGCCGCTGAGTCTGGCCTATTGGGAGCGCAAGAGAAGCTCGTGTTTGAGGTTTCACGCGCCTACTTCGACGTGATGTCTGCACAGGGAAAGGTGCGTGCGGCAGAGAAGGGCTTGCATGCGGCACAGCTCATGGAAGAAGCCGTCAACGATCAGAAGCAGCATGGACGCGCCACGGTAGTTCAGGTGGCGGAAGCCCATAGGCAGACGGCGGCTGCGCAAGTTACCCTCACGAGAGCCTCAGGCGCTGCGCAGACAGCATTTGCGATGCTAGTGGCCACGGTGGGGCTGCCTGCGGAATCGCAGTTTCAACTGTCGTCACCTTCAGGCGTAGGCCTGGACGCTGTCCAGAAACCCACTCTTGCGGCGCTGATCGATACCGCCATGGGCAATCGACCGGACATTCTCGCCGCGCAAAGCAAGGTGGCAGCTGCAGCCGCAAAGGTTGCGGCCACCAAGGCCGACTACCACCCTACCATCAGCATCGAAGCCCAGGTCTACCAGAATATCGGCAAAACCAGCAGCGACAACAGCCCGTTCTCCAGTATCAATCTCACCGGCAACAGTATCTTCGTAGCGTTCGAGCTCCCGCTATTTGACGGTGGAGCGCGCGCAACCAAGGTATCTCTAGCCAGTTCGGAGAGAGCACAAGCGGAAGACGCATTGGCCGAGACCAAAAATCTCGCCGTCCAGCAAGTCGTGCAAAGCTACAACGACCTGAAGACCAGTGTGGACAACCGCAGGCAGGCAGTCGATTACACCCAGGCGACCGAGATCGCGTATCAAGCTTCTCTTGACTCGTACAGGCACGGCATGGCCAGCGTCACCGATCTAACCAATGACGAGGCTGCGTTCGCTCAGGCCGAAGCCAGCCAGGAAGATGCCAATGCAGATGTCATGATCGCGCAAGCCGCGTTAGCGCTGGCAACCGGTCAGCGTACCGCGGGGCCTTAGCCTCGTCGCCCCTCGCGCCCACTCGCGAGCTTTATGGCTTGATCCCACCGTCGTGCGGAACTTACGGGGCCGTCTGCAGAAGTCGAATGGCGAAGACGCCTTGGCGGGCGTTTTGATGCCTCGAGGAATGGGACTTCAAGATGCTGCGCTGCTCCAACGGGGGGGCCTCGAACCAGCGTAGGCGTCTACAACGGGTTAGCCTTGCATGCCACATAGCTTCATGATCAGGCGCAGCAGTGACGCCGCGACGGCCAAGGAGCAGGCGCTTGCTAGCCATATGGCGATAAACCATCCGAAACGCCGAGTCCATAGGCTGACCGGCTTTGCTGCGCCGATCATCAGTGGTAGCCCTCGGTCGTTCCGATCTTGCCGCGAAACACAAAGTAGGACCAGGCGCTGTAGGCAAGGATAAACGGAATGATCAGCAGGGCGCCTACAAGGGCGAAGCCCATGCTCTGCTCCGGCCCCGCTGCATCGCGAAACGAGATGGATGGCGGGACGATATGGGGCCATATGCTGATGATCAGCCCCGTATAGCCCAGGAACAGAAGAAACAGCGTCAAGACAAACGGCTTTGCCTGACCGTCGCGTCGCAACGACCTCACGACGGCCCATGATGTAAAGAGAACCAAGATCGGCACGGGACAGAAGAACGCGATATTCGGCAACACGAACCATCGCTGTGCAATACCTGGGTGAGCCAGCGGCGTCCACACGCTCACTATCGCTATGGCAACCAACAAGATCATGAGCAACAGCTGTGCCGCCCTGCGCATGAGACCTTGGATGAGGCCATCTGTCTTCATGACTAGCCACGTCGCGCCCAGGAGGCCATAAGCGACAACGAGACAGAGGCCAGTGAATACACTGAAGGGCGACAGAAAATCGAGCGCGCCTCCGGTGAAGACCAGGTTGTCCACGCTAAAGCCGTTGATGATGGCACCCAAAGCGACACCCTGCGAGAGGGTGGCGATGAATGATCCCCACGTGAAGGCTTTATCCCAGAATGGCTTGTGCGCTTCGTCTGCCTTGAAACGAAATTCGAAAGCGACGCCGCGCAAGATCAGCCCGATCAACATGAAGATGAGCGGAAAATACAGCGCGCTAAGCAAAATGGAGTAGGCCGTAGGAAACGCTGCGAGCAGTCCCGCTCCCCCCAGGACAAGCCACGTTTCATTGCCGTCCCACACGGGCGCCACCGTGTTAACCATCCGGTCGCGGTCCTCCCGATGGCGTATCAGCGGCAGAAGCATGCCGATACCCAGATCGAAGCCGTCCATGATGACGTACATCATCAACCCGAAGCCGATGATGACCGTCCAGATAAGTGGCAGATCAATGCCCATCAGTTCCCCCTAGCCAGTTCATTTGGTGATCGCAGGATCGATGTTGTCCGGCGCTGCGGAGAGCGGTCGCGCCGGACGCCTGACCTGGTTTTGCTCCAGTCGGTGCGCGCCGCGGACGCCGTGCGGCCCCTTGGCTACAAGCTTCAACATGTAGCTCACGCCGGTGCCGAACACGAAGACGTACACGACCACGAAGATCGCCAGCGTGGTGGATACGGCTGCGGCCGAATGGTTCGAAACCGCGTTTTCCGTTCGGAGCAGCCCATAAACCAACCACGGCTGGCGACCAATTTCAGTGGTCATCCAACCGGCCAAAAGGGCGATCAAGCCGCTGGGGCCCATGAGCGTTGCAAATCGTAGGAAGAGGTGCGAGCTATAGAGGCGTTTGCGTACGCGCAGCACGGCACCCCACAGACCGAGCAGCAGCATCAAGAAACCGAGCCCTGCCATCAGGCGGAAGGTCCAGAACACGATGCTCGAATTGGGTCGATCGGCCTTGGGAAAGGACTTCAATGGCGGGATTTGCCCATGAAGACTATGCGTAAGCAAGATGCTGCCCAGGCGCGGCACTTCCACAGCAGCATGGGTTACTTCGGCTTCCATGTCGGGGAACCCAACCAGGACCAGCGGGCTGCTATCTCCCGTGCTTTCCCAGTGCCCTTCAATGGCAGCAATTTTTGCGGGCTGGTATTTGAGTGTGTTCAGGCCATGCGCGTCACCCAGAAAAATTTGAATGGGCGCAACGATGACGATCATCCACATCGCCATCGACAGCATCGTGCGCACCGCCTCGCTACTGTGTCCCTTCAGGAGATGCCACGCGCCTGAGGCGCCGACGAATAGCGCGGTCGATAGATATGCCGCCACCGTCATATGAGCCAGGCGGAACGGGAAGGAAGGGTTGAAAATCACTTTCAGCCAGTCGACAGGGATCGCGCGGCCATTGACGATGACAAAGCCTTGCGGTGTCTGCATCCAGCTATTGGACGCCAGGATCCAGGTGGTGGATATCAAGGTGCCAACGGCCACCATGACCGTGGCGAAGAAGTGCAGGCCAGGACCCACCTTGTCGCGACCGAACAGCATGACGCCGAGAAAGCCGGCTTCAAGAAAGAATGCGGTCAATACTTCGTAAGCAAGCAGCGGCCCTGTAATGCCGCCGGCCACCGAAGAGAACTGGCTCCAGTTGGTACCGAACTCGTAGGCCATCACTAGGCCGGAAACGACCCCCATGCCGAAATTGACGGCAAAGACGTGCATCCAGAACTGATAGAGGTCTTGGTAAACGCGCTCTTTCTTCCAAAGCCATAAGGCCTCTAGCACCACCAGAAAGCTGGCCAGGCCGATGGTGATGGCAGGGAAGATGATGTGGACCGACACCGTGAAGGCAAACTGCATTCTCGACAATTCGAGCGACGTCAAGCCGAACATATGGGATCCTCGGGGCGCATGGCGGGCTCATGATCAAACAGGGGTCTGACCTGGCTATAGGCGGCTCAGAAGGATGACGGTGGCCGCATTGACCTTCGCAAATGTCGCGAGGTAATTAGGGTTAACGGGAATAGCGCTCAGGTCGATCGGCTCGCCATCACAACGTGGGTATCGTGCATTTGGGAAGACGGTGCGTGAGGCCTGCGGTGACGTTGCGCCAGCCAGTGGTGTTCGTCGCCGCGATGGATGCACTTGCCGTCGGCGCCAGCCTGTTCGTTGGCGCCGACACTGAAGCAAAGATCCCCGATACGCGGCCGCTAGGCGCCCCCCCGAATGGGGGCATTTTCTCGGATCAGTTTGGGTCAACGATATAGCGTCCTTCGAGTACAGGTGTCTGGCTATAGCCAAGCTGTCGTCAGCGGCGGCAACAGCGCGGAGCCGTTCCAGGACTGCCTGCTTCCATCGCCTATGGCCAGTAAACGTACGCAGTACCACGAGGGGCATAGGTTATCTTTAACTCGCCTGGGCTCAATGCGCGCCTGGCGCAACAATTTGCGTACCGGCATAGGGCGTATCGCGGTGGCTATCGGGTCCAACAGGATCAACTTTCTGATACTGGTGTTATGGCTGGCGTTGGTGGCGGCTAGCCCGGCGCGGGCGGATGCCCGTCCGTGGACACTGGATCGCTACCAGCATTCGACATGGACGACACGCGATGGTGCTCCCGTCGGCGTAACTAGCCTGACTCAGACGAACGACGGTTTTATCTGGATCGGGTCATCGGAAGGCCTGTTCCGCTTCGATGGCCTTCGCTTTCAACATATCGAGAATATCGGCTCCGTGGCGTTGCCCAAACTGCCGCTCATGACCGTGTTCGCCGGCGCGGACGGGGGACTATGGCTGGGCTACTCGCACGGCCCCATCTTCGAAATCAAAGGCGACACCGTCGCGCATGTGAGTTCCGAAGAACACGGGCCGGTCAGCACCATCAATAGTCAGTTCGTCGATAGCCCACAGGGTGGCATCTGGGCTGCGGTGTCACCGGGTGTCATGACCTTTGATGGAAAGGAATGGATTATTCCAGACGCCGGCTTTCAAGATCTCTTGAATCAGAAGACGGAGAACGTGACCCGCGTACTCGTCGATCGCAACGGAAACGTGTGGACAGGCACGGGAGAGAAGCTTCTCTATCGGCCAGCGCATTCGACGCAGTTCATGACATTGGCACCGTCGGAGCAGAAGGGTCAGATCTCAGACATTGTGCAAAGTAGGGACGGAAGCGTCTGGATTTGCTACACCGAAAGCGGCATCGAACGATGGGACACCCGTACACAGACACCGATCAGATCCGACGCGGGTGCGTTGTCTCAATTGCGGGCACGATTTTTGGCGTTCGATAGGCAAGGAAACGCTTGGGTAAGCACCCAGAAAAACGGCATTGCGCAGGTGCCGGAAGCGTATCTTAACGACGGGAATGGAGTCGCTTCAGGCACATTGGCGGTAGGAAAGTTCGATAGTTCCAACGGCCTGAGCGCGGACGCCGCGGGGACGCTCTTGGTTGATCGAGAAGACAATCTATGGGTGGGAACAAGCCACGGAATCGATCGCTTCAGTCGGAGCAACTTTGCCCGGTCCCCGTTTCCTGAAAACGGAGGCACGTACGCGCTCGCCGCTGGCAAAGACGGTTCGGTTTGGGCTGGAATGCAGCTGCAAGCCACCGTGAAGCTGAAGGACGGGCATCTCAGTACATCGATCCCTGGCACAGTGCCGGCAATCTTCGTCGACCGAGACGGCAACACCTATCTATCGCGAATTAATCCAGACGATTCGTTTGATTTGTGGGCAATCAACGACGCGAACACCAAGTTGCTTGTCCATTCAAAGACGCCTTGGAACGCCATGAGCGCTATTGTCAAAGATAGCCATGGTGTTATCTGGGGATTGTCGGAACTTTCAAACAATGGCCGCGGAAATTTGTTCTCACTTCATGGCGATCAATGGGCGATGCTTGAAGTGCCGAAAGTGAAGCGTCCCCCGTCCTCGCTGTATGCAGACGACAGTGGGCGCGTGTGGTACGGGTACTTGCGAGGCCGCAACAACGATGATCTCGTAGGAGTCATCGATGGCGGCAAGGCCTCCCTGCTCGGTGCGGAGCAAGGAGTGACTATTGGCAGCATCGGTGCCTTTATGAGTGATGGCCGGCGCCTTTGGGTTGGCGGTAGCGAAGGTCTTGGCTTTATGGACGGCATGCGCATGCACGCCGCTCGACTGTCTCAAGAATCGTTAGGACAAATCACGGGCATCGTCTTCGCGTCGAACGACGATATGTGGATACACGCAATGTCCGGTGTTTACCGTGTGCCCGCTAAGGATGTCATCCGGTCCGAGAACGATCCCTCACATGTCTTGCCTCTGACGAAGTTCGATGGTTTGGATGGCTTGCCCGGCCCTCCGGATATTCACTGGGCGCATCCAACGGTGGTTAAGAGCACAGATGGACGGTTGTGGTTCGCCACCATCAATGGCGTGGTTTGGCTGGATCCCACTCAGCTTATAAGCAATCCTGTTCCGCCATCGATCTCGATCACGAAAGTGCTCGCCGACGACGTCGCTTACGGTCCACATGACAGTCTGACCTTTCCCGCGCTGACTCATAACATCGACATAGAGTTCTCAGTACTCAGCTTTTCGACACCAGAACGCGTCGATGCGAAGGTGCGCCTGCTTGGAGTCGATGCTGACTGGCAAAGTATCGGCTCACGCCGGGAAATAAGCTATTCCAATCTAGCGCCAGGAAAGCATCAGATCGATATCGAAGCTCTCAACAGCGATGGAGTCAGAAGCCAGGAAGATACGCGACTCGTCTTCTACATCAAGCCAGCCTACTACCAGACTCTTTGGTTCAAAGCTCTTTGCTTGCTGACCATTTTGGCCGCCCTATGGCTAGCGGTCGCGTTGCGACTGCGCCAGGCATCTCGGCGATTGCGCATTAGCCTCGAGGCCAAACACAAAGAGCGCGAAAGCATCGCCCGCGAGCTCCACGACACACTGCTGCAAGGCATGCAGGGTTTGCTGATGCAAATGGAGTTCTGGGCCCAAAGAACCGACCTTGCCCCGCAACAGCGCGATGCGGCCACGGCGATCGAAGAAAAAATGCGCGACGTTCTGATCGACGGTCGCGACAAAATTCGTCTCCTGCGGCAGGACGATAAGCGCGATTTGGACCTTGTTTCGGAATTGCTCACCGTCGGCCAGGGCGCATCCGCAATCTCCCCAAGCCTCTTTTCCTTGCGCGTGGAAGGCGAGCCTTTGCCTGTTTGCCAGGAGGCCAGAATTGAGATTTTCGCGATCGCTCGTGAGGCCATCCTTAATGCCTACCGCCACGCCGATGCAGGCCACGTCGTCGTGACCATCACCTACGAGGCGAGCGCACTCAAAGTTGCCGTTAGTGACGATGGCGTGGGTATCGATAAAGAGCTTATGGAAGCGCGGCAACGTGCAGGCCACTGGGGCATCTCAGGTATGCACGAGCGCGCCGAGAAGATCAACGCGCACCTGCAAATAGACGCTTCTTCGCAAGGCACTACCATCCGTTTGACCATCCCCAAGCGCGAAGCCTATCTCTCTCATTCCGGGGCAAATTGGAGCCGACTCCCATGGTGGAGGCAGCAGACGCCACGCAGGCATAAAACCGATAAAGCCAGCGCGTGAAGCATGCTAAATACCCTTTCGAGCGTTGATATATTGCGCCCAGTTGTGCATAGTCGAACGATCACGAGTGTCACATCAATCGCGCCATCTCCTCTAATCATTGGCATTTATCACGTGTTTGGACGAGACCTTGAACGAAGCGCCAGAGCGGTTCCGCATTCTCATTGCCGATGACCATCCCATGATCAGGGATGGCCTGCGGGCCATGCTCTCTGCCGAACATGACATGGTCGTCGTCGGTGAAGCCGGCGACGGCAAAGAAGCCATTGAGGGCTATCGCGATCTGCGGCCGGATCTGTTGCTCATCGATCTGCAGATGCCTGAAATAGACGGCTTGCAGGCCATCTCTATCATCCGTGAAGAGTTTGCCGACGCCGCCATCATTGTTCTGACGAGCTTCCTCGGAGATGCCCGCGTCGCACGCGCATTTGCGCTTGGCGCAAGGTCGTATCTCCTGAAGACGGCGCGTGCCCAGGAGATCGTCCGCGCCATCCGCGGTGCGCTCGTCGGCCGGCGAACCATCGCCTCGGACGTCGCACAGCAGGTTGCCCAGCACATGGGGGAGGAGCAGCTGACCGATCGGGAGACGAGCATCCTTAAGCTGGTCGCCCAGGGCCGCAGCAATCGCAACATCGCCGACGCGCTGTTCATCTCTGAAGATACGGTCAAGGCGCGCCTGAAAAGCATTATGCGTAAGCTCAACGCCGACGACCGTACGCATGCCGTGATGATCGCTATCGGCCGCGGCTTTATCGACCCGGTGCAGTAGATCCAGCTCTTGCTTGCCACGGCCCGAGTTGCCGGCTGGCTCGATTGAATGCGGACAGGTAAGCGCGCCCGCCGGCGCGGCCAACCCTGCGTTACCTGCATCAACACAAGCCGGATTACGCGCAATTTGAAGCGTGGGTGCTGGAGCGCAACGGCGGCGAGCTGGAAGGCGCCGCGTTGGATCGCCTACGGCGCGCGCTGGCTGGGCAGCGTGTAGGCGCCGAAGTCGGCGATCTCGATGGCGTCGAAGGCTTGAGCGCGGATGATCTGGCGCATTGGGACGAGCATGGCTACGTCATCCTGCGCAACGCGATCACCCCGCAAGCGGCGGAAGCGGCGGAGCTGGCGATTTACGAATCCCTGGGGATGCGCCGGGACGATCCAGCGTCCTGGTATGGCGAAACGCTTGGTCATTCCATCTGGGTACCGCTGCTGCGGCATCCGGCACTGGTAGCCAATCGGCGCGCGGCAAGAATCCATAAGGCCCACGCACAGCTGTGGGGCCGCGAGGATCTCTGGGTCACCATCGACCAGGGCGGATTCAATCCGCCCGAGCACGAGCGCTGGCGATTCCCCGGCCCGCATTTGCACTGGGACGCCACGCTCGCCGAGCCGCATTGTTTCGACCTGCAGGGCATCCTGTATCTGGCGGACGTCGCCGAGAACCAGGGCGCATTCAGCTGCGTACCGGGCTTTCATCGCACGCTGAAAACGTGGCTGAAGAGCGTCCCCGCCGGTGTGGCTGCCAATGTCCATGCGCAGCGCACCTTGACGATGACGCCCATCGCGGCGAAGCGCGGCGACATGATTATCTGGCACCACCTGTTGCCACACGGAAGCAGCCCTAATCGCGCGCAACGGCCGCGCGTCGTGCAGTACATGTCGCTGCGGCCCACCCGTTTCCACTACACCGAAACATGGAAGGCGTAATGCCGGCAACATCGGTGTGCCGGACGCAGCCTGTCCCGTGTTGCGCCATGCGCATGTATTGAAAGCCATGGGGCCCTGCGGCATGCTCGCCGGACAGGGGGAACGTCATGTCATTCTTTCAGTTGAATCACTTCGCGCCGCATCTCAACGAGACCTTCAGCGTCGAGATCGATCAGGTGGACACACCTTTCGTGCTGGTGGAAGCGCGGCCGCTGCCTTATCGACCCATCGCCGGCATGGTGCGTGAACCATTTTCGCTGCTGTTTCGCCACGAAGCGGCAGTGGTCTTCCCACAGCGCACCTACAGCATGAAGCACCAGGGTTTGGGTGAATTCGGCATTTTCCTGGTCCCGATTGCGCGCGACCGCGACGGCTTCATCTACCAGGCGTTGTTCAACTGACGGGTGCTTCAGTGCGGCCAGGACATGCCCAGGTGCATGTCCGTGCGCTCGCCGGTGACAAAGCCCACTCGTTCGTAGAGCCGGCGCGCATCCGGGTTGTATACGGCAACGGAGAGCGTGAGCCGCGCCAGGCCTTGCTCGCGCACCCGTGACTGCAACCAGCGCAGCAATGCCGTGCCCACACCCCGGCCGCGCAGCGCGTCATCGATGAGGATATCGACGATGCGCAGCTCATTGACCTCGTGCCGAAGATAGAGGCGCCCCGCCGGTTGGCCATCGCGCATGACCACGAAATAGCCGGCCGGCGCGGGGTGCGCGAGGTAGTGGCGATGCTGCAGTTCAAATTGGCTGTCGCAGAAGGCCTGCTTGGCCGCATCGGGCCAGGGCATGCCGGCGAGCTCAGGCGCGCGCGATGCCGCGTAGAGCGCGCGAAAGTAGGGCAGGTCGGTGTCACGCGCGATGCGCAACGCGAGGCCATGCCCCGGATGCGCATCGAGCAGGTAGCCTGGCGTTTTCGTCGGTGACGGAAACGCCAGCGGTTCTGCGTGGATCATGGGCGCGATGGAAACTTGCCCGCCAGTGCAATGCAGAAATTCATCGCGAGATACGGTTGCTGATTGGGGTGTGCCAGGTTCTGGGTAGTGTTGGCGCCAAGCATGCTCGCCGGAAAGCTGCCGTTGGTCGTGGCATCGGTCGTGAAGGGCGAGATGTTGACCGGTGCAGTGATGGCATCCTGCGCCAGCGGTGTGCCGTGGCGCTTGGTGGCATCGTGTTGTGTGAACACGTTGACGGTGTGGATGTGCGATGCCAGCTCGCTGGGCACGAGCTGGACGCTCTCCGCACCGAAGACTTCACCGATATCGCGTTGCGACAACCCCGGTCCCTGGCCCACGCCGCAGGCTGCCTGGCCCTGGAAGTTGGGCAGCCCGAACGTGGTGGTGCCGTTGCCGCCGAAATTGATGCCAAGTAGCGAGAACAAGGCGGTGTTCTGCTGGATGGGCATGATTTGGCCGGCGCACTGTGCCCATTGGGATGGTGCGAAGTTGAACGAGAACAGCTGGATCTGGCCGAGAAATTGATCACTCATGGTGCATTCCCTGAATTGGTTGCAGTGCCGTGGCGGCTTACGACTGCGAGGGATAGACGCCGTTCCAACAGATGCAGTAGCGCACCGTCAGGCTTGGCATGCAGTTCTCATGCGGCTGGTTGCCGCCCGTGTTGGCGCTCACCATCGTATTGGCCACCTGTAGCGAGCTGAGTCCGGTCAGGTCGCTGGTGTAGAGCGTGTCGCCGCTCAGCGAGCCGAGCTCCACGGTATTGCCTGGCGTGCTTGTGTTGGCCGCCAGGGTGGTCGCCGCCATGGTGTGCGTGTGCGAGGGCAACTGGGGCGCGGTAAGCGTGACCTGCTCGCTGCCGTCCTTCAAACCCAGTGTGTAGTTTTGCAGGCCAAGGCCCTGCCCCACGTGCACGGGCACGCGGCTGCGCATGTCTGGGAGTGCGAACGTCGTCTGGCCATCGCCGCCATAGGTGGTGCCAAGCAGCGCGTACAGCGCGTCGTACTCGCTGATGGGCAGCAGGCTGCCGTCGCAGTCGAACCAGTTCTGCGGCGCGAAGGTATAGGGAAACAGGCGGATTTCGCCAAGGAAGGGTTCCATAGAGCGGTCTCCGCGTCAGCTACGTGAGGGAAAGATGCCGGACAGCGCGATGCAGAAGTTCAGCACCAGGTACGGCTGCAGATTCGGATGAGGTTGATCGGCGTTCGGCGTGGTGACCGTCCTTGCATTGAGCGGTACCTGCGTGCCGTTCGAGGGTGCGTAGAGGTTGCCGCTGGTGGTGCCGAACAGTCCTTGCGTGGGATTGCGCGCAACGGCGTTCGCTGAGCTGTAATTGGTGGCATGCGTGTGCGCCGGAATCTGCCCGGCTTGCAGCGTGACGCCCTCGGTGCCGCCAGACTGGCCCAGCGTGTAGTTGCTTCCACTGGTCGATTGGCCTATGCCAATCGGTGTACGGCCACGCAGGTCCGGCAGCTGAAAGGTGCTTACGCCGTTGCCGCCGTAGGTCACGCCGATCAGTGCGAACAAGGCCTGGTTCTGCGCAATCGGCAACAGCTGTCCGTTGCACATGGCGTAGCCCCTGGGCGCGAAGTTGAGCGCTGTGGGCGTGATTTGCCCGAGATACGGTTCTGACATGTTTTCCCCCTGTGTAGACGATCGACCGGTCCTGGCCGTCGTGCTCGTTTACTCTGGCGCAGCAAAGGTCAGATTGACAAGTGAACCGTGTGTTACATCACAATGTGTGGATGTGCTGCCGCGATCATTGACGATGCGGGCTACGCAGTGCTGCCGGATTTGCATATCGGCGACATGCGGCATGCAGTAAAAGGGGACGGCCGTAGCACGGCCGTGGCAGTCCGGTCGGGGTGGTTGTGACGCGTGCTTTGCGTACGTGTCGTTGCCGCTCGCCGGGCGCAAAACAGGGGATTGAAGGACCATGCATCACCGCCCGTGGATGCGCGCCGCCGTGCGCCTCATGTCGTTGCTGCGTTCGCCCCATGCGTGGGCGCTCACGCTTCTGCTCGTGTTGCTGGTTCCTGGCGCATCGCACGCGCAAACGGCGCCCTGCACGAGTTTCACCGTGCCCAATGCGAACACGACGCCGTCGACCAGCCCCATGGCGGCAGGCACGCAGATCGTCATCGATGCCACAGGTTGCGACAGCGGTGGCGGCCTGACCTCGGAAAGCGTCGCCACGGCGCATGGTCATGTGTCGGTCGATCCTCTGTCGGACCAGATCACCTACCTCAACAACAACGATGGTGCCACCACCGATACGTTCACCTTCAAGGACGATTTCGGCCGCACCGTTACCGTGACGGTGCTGATTGCCGCGCGCGCCACGACGCTCCCGGTGTCGCCTTCCTCCTTGGCGAACCCGCAGGTGGGCGTGCCCTACAGCGCCACCATCAGCACGACCAATGGAACCGGCCCCTACACGTATTCGCTCACCGGCAGCTTGCCGCCGGGTTTGACCTTTGCCAGCAATGCCGTCAACGCCACCATCAGCGGCACGGCGACGACGTCGGGTACGTCCAACATCACCATCAATGTGACAGACAGCGCCGGTGGCACGGGCGTGCAGAGCTATGCGATGACGGTGGCGGCGCCGCAGATCGTCACCAACCCGGTGCCCAACGCCGTCGTGAATGTGGCGTACTCTCAGACCTTGACCGCCAGCGGCGGCACGGCGCCCTATACGTTCTCGTTGGAATCCGGCTCGCTGCCTGCGGGCCTGTCGTTGAACACCAGCACGGGTGTCATCAGCGGTACGCCGACCACCGTTGGTTCGGCGACATTCGGCATACGCGCGACGGACAGCAGTCCCGGTCCGGGGGGTCCTTACTTCACCGTCACGTCGCTGACGATCAATGTGCAGAATCCGCCGCCGGTGGCCAACGCCGTCAACGCCACCGTGGCGTACGGCAGCACCAGCAATCCGATCGCGCTGAACATCACGGGAGGCACGGCGACCTCGGTGGCCGTCGGCACCAACGCCACCCACGGCACGGCGACGGCCAGCGGCACCTCGATCACCTACACGCCGGTGGTGGGCTATGCGGGCCCGGACAGCTTCACCTATACCGCGTCCAATACGGGCGGGACGTCATCGCCGGCCACGGTGACGGTGACGGTGTCGCCGCCGACCATCACGTATGCACCCGCCGCACCGACGCATGCCAGGGCGGGCGTTGCGTACAGCCAATCCATCGCCAGCGCGAGTGGCGGCAAGGCGCCCTACACCTATGCGTTGACGACGGGCAGCCTGCCGGCGGGCATCACACTGGGCAGCAACGGCACGCTGAGCGGTACGCCCACGGCGGTGGGTACGTTTGCCTTCACGGTGACCGCCACGGACAGTTCCACGGGCACCGGGCCGTTCTCGGCCTCGCCGGCCAGCGTCACGCTGGTCGTCGATGCGCCCTCCCTCGCGCTGTCGCCGGGCACGCTGCCTGACGCCACCTTGCATACCGCTTATGCCCAGACCGTGACCGGTTCGGGCGGCACGGCACCTTACGCCTACAGCGTGAGCGCCGGCGCCTTGCCGCCTGGCCTGTCGCTGAGCAGCAGCGGCGTCTTGAGCGGTACGCCGACCACCAACGGCTCGTACAACTTCAGCATTGCGGCGACCGACGCCACCACCGGTGCGGGTGCTCCCTTTGCCGCCACGCAGGCCTACTCGATGACGGTGAGTTCGCCGACCATCGTGCTGAGTCCTGCCAGCCTGCCCGTCTCGACAGTGGCAACCGCCTACAGTCAGGCCATCACGGCCAGCGGCGGCACGGCCCCGTATACGTTCGCGGTGACATCGGGCAGCTTGCCTGCCGGTCTCACATTGAGCGGCGCGGGCATGTTGTCCGGTACACCGACGGCGGGTGGCAGTTTCTCGTTCACCGTGACGGCCACGGACGCGAACACCAATGCCGGCAGCCAGAGTTATTCGCTGACGGTCAATGCGGCGACCGTCACCGTCAATCCCGGGTCCCTGCCTTCGGCCACCGATGGCGTGCCGTACTCGCAAATCCTCAGCAGCACCGGAGGCACGCCGCCTTATACGTTCAGCGTTACCGGTTCACTGCCGCCCGGCATGACGCTCGCGAGCAACGGCACGTTGTCGGGTGCGCCCACCGGCACCGGCACTTACAGCTTCATCGTGCAGGCCATGGACAGCAGCACGGGTACGGGGCCGTATTCCGGCGCGCGGCCCTACAGCATCACCGTGGCAGCGCCCACGCTGGGGCTTGCGCCAGCGGGTACTGCGCTCAGCGGTACGTATGGACAGCCCTACTCACAGACCTTCACGGCCACGAACGGCACGGGCCCGTATACCTATGCCGAGACCGGAACCCTGCCGGCTGGCATGGCGTGGAACGCCGCTACAGGCACGCTTTCCGGTACGCCCACGCAGTCGGGCAGCTTCCCGATCACGGTGACGGCGACCGATAGCAGTACGGGAGCGGGCGCGCCCTTCAACGTGTCCACCTTCTACACACTGACCATTGCCGCAGCGACCATCAACCTGACGCCCACCAGCGCGCCGGCGGGAGCCACGGGCGCCAGCTACAACCTTGCCCTGACCGCCAATGGCGGCATCGCGCCGTACACCTTTGCGATCAGCTCGGGCGCGTTGCCGGCAGGGATGAGCCTCAGCAGCGCAGGCAACCTCGCGGGCACGCCCACGTCGGCCGGCACGTTCGCCATTACGGTAAAGGCCACCGATGCGCATGGCGTGTTCGGCATGCAGGCATACTCTCTTGTCATCAATGCGCCAACGGTGACGCTGGCTCCCTCCAGCGTGCCGGCTGCGACCGCGGAAACGGCGTACAGCCAGACTCTCACGGCGAGCGGCGGCACGTCGCCTTACACGTACACGATCAGTTCCGGCGCCTTGCCTCCGGGCTTGTCGTTGAGCAGCGCTGGCGTGTTGTCGGGCACGCCCACCGCAGCGGGGAGCTACAACTTCAGCGTTCGCGCCCTGGATAGCAGCACGGGCACCGGCGCACCTTTTGTCGTGACGCAGAACTATTCGTTGACCGTCAATGCACCGGTGATCACCCTCTCTCCGGCGGCGTTGAACCCGATGCAGTTGGGTACGGCCTTCAGCCAGCAGCTGAGCGCCAGCGGCGGCAACGGCAGTTACACCTATGCCGTAAGCGCCGGCGTCCTGCCCACGGGCGTGACGATGAGCAGCACGGGCTTGCTGGCAGGCACGCCGACGGCGGGCGGCAGTTTCAGCTTCACCGTTACCGCGAGGGATAGCGCCGGTTTCGGCGGCTCGCAGGCGTACAGCACAACCATCGGTGCGCCCAGCATGGCGGTGAGTCCGGCGAACCTGCCCGCGATGACGGCGGAAAGCAGCTATGCGCAAACCCTGTCCGCGACGGGGGGCACCGCGCCGTACACCTTCGTGATCAGCGCAGGCGCGTTGCCGGCCGGCTTGTCGCTGAGCCCGGCCGGCGTGTTGTCGGGCACGCCCACGGTGTCGGGCACGTTCAATGTCACCGTGCTCGCCACCGATAGCAGCACCGGCACAGGCGCGCCTTTCAGCGCCACACGCAGTTATGCGCTCATCGTTAATGCACCGGGCATCACGGTGAGCCCAGGCGCCTTGAGTGCGGTGCAGACCGGTGTTGCCTTCCACCAGCAGCTCAGCGCCAGTGGCGGCAATGGCAGCTACACGTTCACCGTGAGTGCCGGCAGCTTGCCGACCGGGCTCAGTCTTTCCAGCAGCGGCGCGCTGACGGGCACGCCGACCGCGGCGGGCAGCTATGCCTTCAGCATCTCCGCGAAGGACAGCCTGGGTTTCAGTGGTACGCAGAGCTTCACGGTCAGCGTGGCGCAGCCGGCGCCCGTGGTGGTGAACGACACCGCCAGCACCAACGCAAATACGGCGGCAACCATTCCGGTGACGGCCAACGACACCGGCCCGATCACCAGCATCGCGGTCACCAGGCAGCCAACGCATGGCACGGCGACGGTGAATGGCCTGAACGTGGTCTACACGCCGGCAGACAACTACTTCGGCACCGACTCGCTCAACTACACGGCCACCGGCCCGGGCGGTACATCCACTGCGGCGACCGTGTCCATCACGGTTGCCGCCGGAGCGGTGCCTGCCGTGGCGCCGCAGGCCGTCACGGTACTGTCCGGCAAGTCGGTGACGATCAATATCGTCGCAAGCGCACCCGTCGGGCCGTTCTTCAACCCGGTCGTAGTGACCCCGCCGACGTCGGGCACGGTCGTGGCGCAGGGGTACACCTTTGTGTACACCGCCGCGGCCGATGCCTCGGGCACGTATGGTTTCGACTTCACGATAAGCAACGTGTTCGGCGCCTCCCGGCCCGCGCATGTCACCGTGACGGTCAACCCGATGCCGGTGGCGCCTACGCTCAGCGCGACCGTGGTGGCTGGCAAGTCGATCCAGGTGGATCTGACGGCCACGGCGCATGGCGGCCCGTTCACGGGCGCCAGGCTGGTATCGGTATCGCCGGCCAATGCCGGCTCGGCAAGCATCCAGGCCAGCGCGGGCGGCTACCAGTTGTCGTTTACCGCAGCGCCAGCGTTCAGCGGTGCTGCGCAGCTGAGCTATACGCTCAGCAATGCCTACGCCGAGTCGGAGCCGGGCACCATCAACGTCAGCGTCACGCCGCGCAGCGATCCGTCGAAGGATGCGGAGGTTCTGGGTGTGCTCGACGCGCAGGCCGATGCGGCACGCCGCGTGGCCATCGGGCAGATCGGCAACTTCCAGCGCCGCCTGGAATCGCTGCACGGCGGCGCCGCTGCCAGCGGCTTCTCCAACGGCATCACCATGACCTCGGCGAGCAGCATGCGCCGCCCTGATTCGCTGGCCGAACTGGGCGGACCGGCGGGCATGATGAATCGCTATCGCGTGCAACCGGATGCCGACGACACGGCGGCGGCGCCACCCAAGACCACGCTGCAGGGTGGCAGCCTGCCCGGCGACGTGGCGGTATGGACGGGCGGCGCCATCAACTTCGGCAAGATGCAGCCCGGCAGCAGCGACAATGGCATCGACTTCACCACATCCGGCCTGAGCATGGGCGTGGACAAGGCCTTCAGCAGCAGCTTTGCAGCGGGCCTTGGCGTGGGCTACGGCCACGATGCATCGGACGTGGGCCAGCACAACAGCCGCAGCATGCTCGACAGCTACAACGTGGCGATGTACGCCAGTTTCCATCCGGCCAACTCGGTCTACGTCGATGGCCTGCTTGGCTATCAGTGGCTGCAGTTCGATGCGCGCCGCTACGTCACGGACGACGGCAACACCGTGCATGGCAGCCGCGGCGGCACGCAGTTCTTCGGTTCGATCTCGGTGGGTTACGAGCACCAGACCGACAACGTGCTGTTGACCCCCTATGGCCGCCTTGACATCGCGCATGGTCATTTGGACGGCTATACGGAGAGCGGCGACGCCACCTATGCGCTGGCCTACCAGCGCCAGACGGTGAAAACCAGCACCGGCACCCTGGGTTTCCTCGCGCAATGGGTGCTCAAGCGCGATTACGGCACGTGGTCGCCGCAGCTGCGTGTGGAGTATGGCCACGACATGCAGGGCTCGAACCAGGCATCCATGCGCTACGCGGACGTGCTCAGTGGTCCGCTGTACCAGGCCACGCTGACCAACCAGTCGCGCAACCACACCATGCTTGGTGCTGGTGTCGCCCTGCAGACCCTCAATGGCTGGCTGCTGCGCATGGAGTACCAGAACTACATGGACAACACGAGCAGCGACAATCAGTCGATCCTGCTGGGCGTGGAGAAGAAGTTCGAGCCTTGATGCGTGAGTTCGGTCGTCGCTCCGTGCGACCGACGGCCGCCGGCTTCGCGATCGATGCGGGCCGTTGTCATGAAGCGCGTCCCGGCCGGCACGGTGGGACGCAGTTCCGCCTATCCAGCGCGTTGCGCCATCACGCGGGAACGTAGGTCAAACGGATCACGTCCTCGCCCATCGGTTCGTGGGCTGTGAGGCGCAGGCGTGGTTGCGGGCCGGCGAAGTAGGGTTTGCCGTGGCCCAGCACCACGGGGTGGAGGTAGAGGCGGTATTCGTCGATCAGGCCGAGTGCGGTGAGGCTGTGGGCCAGCACGGTGCCGGCGACTTCGATCTCGCCGTCGAGTTCGGTTTTGAGCTTGCGCACCGCCGTTTCGAGATCACCGGTGACAAGGCTGGCGTTGGGGCCGAAGGAGGTCAGCGTGCGCGATACGACCCATTTGGGCTGGGCTCGCCATGCCATGGCGAAGTCTCGTTCCTCGCTGCTCCAAGCGGGCGAGTCGTCGTCCCAATAGCGCATGATGTCGTACATGCGGCTGCCGTATAGGCTGCCGGTCAGGTCGCGCACTTGTTCCACGAAGTGACGAAAGAGTGCGGGGCCGGGGGCGAATGCGTCGTGGTCGACGTAGCCATCCAGAGACACGTTCATGCCGAAGACGAGCTTTGCCATGGAAACCTCCACGTCAGAGCGTTCAGCATAGTTGCTTCGGGTCGATGCCGCATCTTGTGGCCATGTAGGCAGTAAGCTGGCGATCCGTTTACTCGTTGCGGCGGCATGTGCGGTCGCCGGCAGCGAACCCTGTCCATCGGCGCGCGAGCGGGCTTGCGCAGCCTGAAGAGGAGCCTTGCATGTCCAAGGGAGCGCGTCGTTCCATTGCCTGGCCTGGCGCTGTCATGACGCGGCCGTTCTTCGAGCGGACATCCATCGCGGTGGCGCCGCAACTGCTCAATAAGATTCTCGCCAGCGCGGATGGTCGTGCCGGGCGCATTGTGGAAGTGGAAGCCTATGTCGGCTCGGTCGATCCTGCCGCGCATTCGTATCGCGGCCAGACGCCGAGAAACGCGGTGATGTTCGGCCCTGCAGGCCATATGTATGTGTACTTCACCTATGGCATGCACTGGTGCGCCAATTGCGTGTGCCAGGTGGGCGAGGGTGTGCTGATACGTGCGCTGGAACCCTTGCACGGCGTGGACCTGATGCAGGACGCGCGCGGATGGGGAATCAAGGAGCGCGATCTTTGCCGCGGGCCGGCGCGGCTGACGCAGGCCATGGGCATCACCGGTGCGCAGAACGGCATCGACCTGGTTCGCGCGCGCGATGGTTTCGCCATCGTCGATGACGGCACGCCGCCGCCCGAAACGCTGGTGGGCGGGCCGCGCATTGGCATACGCGTGGGAGTGGATTTCCCGTGGCGATGGAGCGTGCCGGACAGCCGTTACGTGTCGGGGCCTGTGGCTGCCGTGCGTGAAAGTCGCGGGCGGAAAGCCTAGGGCTTGCGTGCAGCGGAAGGCCACCAGTGCACGATGCGTTCCACGGTCATCCCGGTCGGTTCGGTGGCGTCGACGGTCAGTACGCGCGGTTCGTCCGTCGGCGGTTCCAGGTCGCGGAACTGGCTGTCGATCAGCGAGGCGGGCATGAAGTGGCCGGTGCGATGCGCGACGCGCTCGCGCGCCTGCTCGGGCGAGAGCTGCAGAAAGACGAAGCCCAGGCCGGGAAGTGCGGCGCGCAGCACCTCGCGATAGCGGCGCTTCAACGCGGAGCAGGTCAGCACGACGTTCTCGCCGTCGTGCGTCGCGTGCTGGAGTTCATGTCCCAGTGTTTCCAGCCAGCCCTGGCGGTCGGCATCCGTGAGCGGAATGCCGGCCTCCATCTTGCGGATGTTCTGCGCGGGGTGGAACGCGTCGCCTTCGATCATGCGTGCATGGATGCGCCCGCACAGCGCCGTGGCGATGCTGGTCTTTCCACAGCCGGAAACACCCATCACTACCACGGCGCGCACGGTCAAACCTGCTCGGTGGCCGGCTTGCCGTAACTGGGCGGCCGGTCCGCCGGCGCCGCACCGAAGGACGTATTCGGCTTGTCGCCCATTACGAAGGCCAGCGTGCCGCCGGCGGTGAGTTCGGCGTGGCTGATCCAGCTCCGGGTCCACGGCTTGCCGTTCCAGGTCACCGACTGGATGTAGGGACGGCCCTTGCCGTTGCCCTGCGTCGTCACCACCAGCTTCTTGCCGCCGGCCAGCTGCACCTCGGCGCGATCCAGCAGCGGGCTGCCGAATACGTAGTGCGTGCTCACCGGGTCCACCGCGTACAGGCCCAGCGCGCTCATCACGTACCACGCGCTCATCTGGCCGCAGTCCTCGTTGCCGGGAAGGCCGTCGGGGTCGGGGCGGTACATGGTTTCCAGCAGCATGCGCACGCGTGCCTGGGTCTTGTGGTGCGCGCCGGTGTACGCGTAGAGATAGGGCACGTGATGGGCCGGCTCGTTGCCGAAGGCGAACTGGCCGACCATGCCGGCGATGTCCGGCGGCGCATCGGCCGGTAGTTCGCTGTCCATGTTGAACAGCTCGTCCAGCTTCTTCTCGAAGGCCTCCGTGCTGCCGAACAGCTTCATGTACGCGTAAAGGTCATGCTGGTTGAGGAAGGTGGCCTGCCATGCGTTCGACTCGGTGAAGTCGCGCCACTTCTTGGAATGGCCGATGGCGCGCGGGTCGAACGGTTCCAGCCACTTGCCGTCGCTGGCGCGCGGGCGCGTGAAGGTGGTCGCCTTGTCGAACACGTTGCGGTAGTTCTGCGAGCGCGCCTTGAGCGCGGCGGCATCCTCGTGATGGCCGAGCTTTTCGGCATAGTGCGACATCACCCAGTCATCGTAGGCGTATTCCAGCGTCTTGCTGACCGCTTCGCCTTCCACGTCGCTGGGGATGTAGCCGCGCTTGCGGTATTCGGGCAGGCCGAAGTAATCGTCCTCCATGGCGCGCTTGCGGAACACCGGCCACGCGGCGGCGTAGTCGATGCCGGTGAAGCCCTTGGCCTGCGCCTCGGCGACGACCACGGCGGAATGGTAGCCGATCATGCACACCGTCTCGATGCCTTGCAGCGGCCACACCGGCGGGCCGGCCGGGCTTTCCTGCGCCATGCGCACCAGGCCGTTGACCAGGTCGGGCACGCGGTCGGCCTGGTACAGCGTGAACAGCGGATGCTCGGCGCGGTAGGTGTCCCACAGCGAGTAGGTGCTGTAGTTGTGCTGGCCCTTCGGCAGCTGGTGCACCTTCATGTCCATGCCGCGGTAGCGGCCGTCCACGTCGCTGAACAGCGTGGGCGCGAGCATGGTGTGGTACAGCGAGCTGTAGAAGGTGCGCGTGATCTCGTCGGACGAGGACTCGATGCGGATGCGGCTGAGCTCGCGCTCCCATGCCGCTTCGGCGGCGGCCTGCACGCCGTCGAAATCCCAGGCGGGAATCTCGGTGCTGAGGTTGCGCAGCGCGCCTTCGACATCCACGCCGGAAATGCCCACCTTCACCAGCAGCGGCGCGTCGTTGAGCGTGTCGTAGTGCAGCGTGGCCTTGAGGTTGGTGCCGCTGGCCTGCGTGCTGCCGGCGGCGAGCGCGGTGTCGTTGCTGTAGAGCGTGCCGCGCTTGAACGGGCGCGACACCTTCATGGCGAAATAGATGTGGCGGCCGTTGGCCCACTGGTGCACCACGCGGCTGCCGACCAGGGTGTCGTTGCCGACCAGTTTCAGCTCGGCGTCGGTGACCTTGGCGGGCGTCTTCGGGTCGTCGTGGAAGCCGTGCGCGAAATCGACCAGCAGATGGGCCTCGCCCGGCTGCTGGAAGGTGTAGCGGTGGATGCCCGCGCGCTCGGTGGTGGTGAGCTCCGCCAGCACGTGGCTGTTGGTGAGCTGCACGCGGTAGTAGCCGGGGCGCGCCTGCTCGCCGGTGTAGTGCGAGCGATAGCCCTTGATGCCGGTGCGGTAGCCCTTGGGCTTCGGCCCGCTGCCCGCGTGCACGCCGTCATAGCGCGAGGTGTAGTTCACGCCGTCGTAGTCGCGGTCGCCAGGCTGCAGCAGCACGGGGCCCATCGCGGGCACCACCAGCACGTCGAGCATGTCGCTCGCACCGGTGCCTGAAAGATGCGTGTGCGAGAAGCCCATGATGGAACCGTCGCCCTGGTGGTAGCCCGAGCTGCTGTCCCACTGCCAGTTGTTGGTGTCGGGGCCCAGCTGCACCATGCCGAAGGGCATCGTGGGGCCAGGGAAGGTGTGGCCATGGCCGCCGGTGCCGACGAACACGTCGACGTGGCGCGACACGCCATCGGCCAGCGCGGTCTTCTTGCCGGCGGCGGCAAAGGAGGGCAGGGCGCTGACGCTGCTGCCCAGGACGGAAAGTGCGGCCATGCCTTGCAGGAAGCGGCGGCGCGTAACCATGGTCTGACTCCTTTGAAGCGGAACGATGGCCGCTCACCACGGCCGACGGAAGAGGGAAACGGTGCTACGCCTTGCGCAGCACCTCCGGATGACGATCGGCCAGGTGCACGATCAGCTCGCCGAACAAGGTATTGGCCCAGGCGAACCAGCTGCGCGTGAATTTGGCCGGATCGTCCTGGTCGAACGATTCGTGCATGAAGCCCGTACCCGCGTGTGTGGTCTTGAGCCACGTCAGGCATTGGCTGATTTCGCGCGTGTCGCTGCTGGTGAAGGCGCGCATCATGATCGACATCGGCCAGATCATGCGCAGCCCTTCGTGCGGGCCGCCCACGCCCTCGGCGGCGCTGCCCTTGAAGAAGTACGGGTTGTGCGCGCTCCACACCTGCGCGCGCGTGCGCTGGTAGCGCGCATCATTCGGTTCGCAGGCGTGCAGATAGGGCAGGGCGAGCAGGCTGGGTACGTTGGCATCGTCCATGAACAGCTGGTTGCCGTAGCCGTCCACCTCATACGCCCAGTAATCGCCCTGATCGCCGTGGATCACGCCGTGCGCTTCCACCGCGCGCTGGATCTCGTCGGCCAGCGCCACGCAGTCGGCGGCGGTGGCGTCGTCGTGGCGAATGGCTCGCAGCATCTCCGCGAGCTGGCGCAGGCTGGTGACGGCGAACAGGTTGCCGGGAATATTGAACGCATAGATCGTGGCGTCGTCCGAGGGCCGGAACATCGCATTAATCATGCCCACCGGACGGGTGGGATTGCCGTAGCCCTGCAGGATCTGCGACTCGGTGGGAATCAACGACATGCGCTGGAAGTGATACGGGCCCGGACCATCCTTGCGCTGCTGTTCGCGGAAGGTCTTGAGCACCGTGCGCATGGCGGCGTGCCAGTCGTCGTCGAACGCGGTGGTGTCGCCCGTGGCCTTCCAGTAGCCGTGCGCGAGACGGATGGGGTAGCACAGCGAATCGATTTCCCACTTGCGTTCGGCCACGCCGGGTTTCATGTCGGTGACGTCATGCTGCGCCCAGTCCAGATTGGACTTGGCCGACGGATCGGGCATGAAGGCGTTGGCATAAGGGTCGATGCCGATGCACAGCGCGTGGCGATGGATCAGTCCACGGAACAGCTGCTGCAGCGCCTTGTCCTGCTTGGCCAGCTGCACGTACGGCCACACCTGCGCGGACGAATCGCGCATCCACATGGCGTCGATGTCGCCGGTGACGATGAAGGTGTCGGGCTTGCCACGCAGCGTGCCCACTTCGACCGTGGTATCCAGCGTGTTGGGGAAGCAGTTCTCGAACATCCAGGCGAGTTCGGTATCGCCGATCTTGGCCTTGGTCTGCGCAATCAGCTTTTCCACCGCCGCGCTGGTGAACTTGCGCTTGCCGAGCGGCGGGCGTTGGCTGACCAGGCCGGCCTTGCCCGGCGCGCCGAACGCGGTGCCGGCGAGCAGGCCATCGGAGAGCAGCGTGGCGGCGGGCGCCATCGCCATCCACTTGAGCAGGTTGCGGCGCGAGGTATTCATGGCGTGGCTCCCGGTTTCACGGCATCGACCAGCGAGGTCAGCTTGAGTGCGGCCTTCAGTGCGGCCAGGTCGGACGTGCTTTCGACGGCGATATCCACATGCTCGCCCGGCAGAAGATCGAAGGCGTTGTTGGACAGCGTGGCGTCGAGCTTGCCCAAATCGATCCACACCCCGCGCGCCAGCTGCTTCGCGCTAATGCGAAGCACGGTCTTGTCCTCGTCCTTGCGCCACTCGGCGTGGAGTCCTGGCTGTTTCGGCAGGTCCAGCGTCTTGGCCACGCCGAAGTAGAGCAGGTGATGTGCGGTGACTTCGCCGTTCTCGATCACGTCGAACGAGGCGACGCTGCGCGTGGGTTTTGCGCCGTGCAGCAGCTCCGCATCGCTGAACTCGCCCACGGGCGTGCTGCTGAGCGCGGCGGCACCCACCGGCGTGCTCTTCTCGCTGAGCAGCTTGCCCGCCATATCGTAGACGCGCGTGCGCAGCGTGGCCTTGAATGCGTCAGTGCGGTCGGAAACCAGGTGCAGCGTGGTGTGGCCGTCGCGGCGGATGGGCACCACGTCCACCGGCGCGTAGAAGCGCTTGGCGTGGAACTGCAGCGCCTTCCAGCGGCCGTAGTAGTCGATGCTCGACCACGACGGGCCCGGCCACACGTCGTTGAGCTGCCAGTACAGCGAGCCCATGCTCTGCGGTCGCGCGCTGCGCAGGTGTTCCGCGGCCAGTTCGATGCCCTCGGCCTGCATCAGCTGGCTAAGGTAGACGAACGAGGCGAAGTCCTTGGGCTCCCCGTAGTTCGCGCGGATATAGAGCAGCAGGCGGTCGTTGCCGTTGCCGTTGGCGAATTTCTGGTGGGCGCGCATCACCGGCGAGTTCGGCGCCATGTCGGCGGGCGTGGCGAAACGTTCGATGGTCGCCATCACCGGGAAGGACTGCAGGCCGTACTCGGACTGGAAACGCGGCGTGATGTCCAGGTAGTGCTCGATGGGCTCAGAGCCGGACCACACCTTCCAGTAGTGATAGTCGCCGTCGTTGAGCACGTTGGCCTCGCCGTCGAAGTCGGTGCTGGGCGAGCTGGCCCAGTACGGCACGTCGGGGTCGTTGGCCTTCACCACTTCGCGCAGGGTGTGGTCGAACAGTTCGCGCATGCCGTTCTCGATGCGCTGGCGTTCGTCGGCGCTGATCGACTTCTTGAAGTCGATGCGATCCGGCCAGGATTCCCAGCCGGTCTGCACTTCGTTGTTGCCGCACCACAGCACGATGCTGGGATGGTTGCGCAGGCGGCGCACCTGTTCCTCCGCTTCCACGCGCGAATTGCCGAGGAATTCGTGGTCGTACGGCGTGATCGCGCCGCCGAACATGAAGTCCTGCCAGATCATGATGCCCAGCTGGTCAGCCAGGTCGTAGAACGCGTCGCTCTGGTAATAGCCGCCGCCCCACATGCGCAGCATGTTCATGTTGGCGTCGCGGGTGGAGGTGAGCAGCTGTTTGAGCTGTTCGGGCGTGGTGCGTTCCGGGAAGCTGTCGGTGGGGATCAGGTCCGCGCCCTTGGCGAAGATCGGCACGCCGTTCACCACGAAGGCGAAGCCGCGTCCCCACTGGTCGCGATCGCGGCGCAGTTCGACGCTGCGCAGGCCGGTGCTGCGGTCGGCGCTGGCGAGCGTGTCGCTGCCGCGCGTCACTTCCATGTGGAAGCGGTAGAGGTTCTGCTGGCCATAGCCGGCGGGCCACCAGCGCGCCGGCCGGGCGATGGCGAAGGGCAGGCTCAGCGTGTTGTCGCCGGCCTTGAGCGTGACGTCCTGCGCCGTCTGTCCCTGGCCGCCGTCCGGTGCCGTCCAGCTCACCACCACGTGCGCGCGCCCGGCCTTGCCGGCCTGCAGCGAGACTTCCGCGGCGAGCTGCGCGTTGTCGGCATCGACGTGCGGCTGCGCGATGTGGAAATCCTCCAGCCGCGCGTCGGTCCAGCTTTCCAGCCGCACCGGCTGCCAGATGCCCATGGTGACGAAGCGCGGGCCCCAGTCCCAGCCGTACTGGTAGTTGGCCTTGCGCACGTAGTTGGAGGTCTGCTTGCCCTTGGGTTCGTCGCCAAAGGCCGAATCGAACTCGCCGGGCAGGGCATAGGGCGCCATCAGCAGCCACGGCTGCAGCTTGGCGATGGGCGAGTGCAGGTGCACGGTGAGCGTATTGCTGCCGGCGTGCAGCACCTTCTTCACCGGGATGCGCCATTGGCGGAACATGTTGCCGGTCTTGAGCAGCGGCGTGTCGTTGACGACGATGTCGGCGAAGGTATCCACGCCGTCGAACACCAGGTCGACGTGATCCTGCTTGAGCGTGGCCGCGTCGACGTTGAAGCTGAGCTGGTAGTCCCACTCGGCCAGGCCGATCCATTGCAGTTGCGCTTCGTTGTCGCGGAAGAACGGGTCGCCGATGTTGCCGGTGGTCAGCAGGTCGGTCTGCACGCTGCCGGGCACGTGGGCCGGCGTCCAGCTGGTCTGATCGGGATGCTGCGCCGCCTGCGTGGCGTCGGGCGCCAGGCGGAACTGCCAGCCGCTGTCCAGCGGCGTCACCGTGGTGGCTCCCAGCGCGGACGCATAGGCGAACGTGAGGGCGGACAGTAGGCCGAGGGACAGGCGGGTCAGGGATGGCACGGCAAGGCGCTCCACATCTTGCTGAAAGGCCTCTTATCGCACAGAGCGAAAGAGGGTGGACAGGGCCCCAAAAAAAATCGGGCGCCACGAGAGCGCCCGGAAGTGGGGGGTCTTACAACTTGAATCCGAGGTTGAGCGTGTACGTGCGGCCGTTCTTGTAGGCGTTGAGCGGTTCGGCCGGCGTGTTGTTGTAGACGTAGTAGGTCGAGTCCAGCAGGTTGGTGCCGTCCAGCGAGACGCGCATGTGGTCGTTGATCTGGTAGCCGATGGAGGCATCCAGCTCGCGGAAGATGCCGGTGATCTGCGAGGATTGCAGCTGGGCGATCTGCGTGAAGTAGTGCGAGCGCCAGCTGTAGGTCACGCGCGCGCTCCACGGGCCGTTCTCGAAGTAGGGCGTGAGGTTGAACGCGTTCTTGGAGTTGTACGGCAGCGGGAAGCCGTTGCTGGTGTCCGCATCCGACAGGGTGTAGTTCGCCAGCAGGCCGAAGCCATAGGCGAAGTTGCCCTGGTAGGTCAGCGACAGGCCCTTCACCTTGGCGACGCCGGCGTTCACCGGGATCTCCATCTGGTACACGTCGTCCTTCTGTTCGGTGACGTTGTAGTGCGTCTGCGGCACGTTGGTGTTGAGGATGTAGCCGGAGATGCGGCGGAAGAACAGTTCCGCCGACAGCAGGCTGTTCTCGGCGAAGTACCACTCGGCCGTGGCGTCGTAGTTGGTGGACTTGTACGGCTTGAGATCCGTGTTGCCGCCCGAGCCGGTGAGGGTGCGGTCATCCAGCGCCACGTACGGCGTCATTTCCTGGAAGCGCGGGCGTGCGATGGTCTTGGCGGCGGCGAAGCGCAGCGTCACGTCCTCGATGGGGTCGTAGGCGATGTTGAACGAGGGCAGCCATTCGCCGTAGCTGCTGCGCTTGTCCACCGGCGCGTACTGGTTGTTGCCGATGAAGTTGTAGCCGGTGACGGTGTCGCGCGTGTGGAAATAGCGCATGCCGAAGTTGCCGCGGTAGTTGCTGCCGGCGAAATCGGCCTGCCAGTAGAACGCACGGTTCTGCTCCTGGATGCCGTAGGTGGCTTTCGGATCCATCGGGGCGTTGGTGTACAGCGACTGCACGTAGCTCTTCAGGCCGCCGCGGCTGATCTGCGTCCAGTTGGCCATGCTCGCGGTGGGGTCGAGGCCGTCGAGGTAGCCGCTGGGCGTGCCGCCGCCGCTCAAGTCGGCCAGCGACACGCCGGAGCCGTCCTGCGTGGGGATGCTGGCCTGGTAGCCGGTCTGGCCGTTGTAGTGGTTGCTCGCCTTGATGCCCACTTCGATCTCGTTCAACGGACCCCAGCTGAGGTCATGGTTGAAGTCGGCCTGGAAGTAGCGCTCCTTGTCGTAGCTGGGCGCGTAGCTGAAGCCGGCGCCGTGGGCCAGCATCTCGCTCGGGTCGTTGGCGGCGTTGTAGTTGATCTGCGGGTTCTGGCCGTTGAGGTTCCAGTTGTAGCCGCCGTAGCCGCGGAACTGCACGTTGTAGATGCCCTGCGATCCGCCAGTGGAGCTGGTGTAGCCGATCTGGCTGGACGCATTCCAGCCGTCGCCGTGCCAGTCGGCGCGCAGCTGCGCCGTGCCGGTGTTCACCTTGGAGAAGCGCTCGTAGCCGTCCAGGTAGGTCGGTGCGCCGGCGCCGTAGGTGCCGCTGGTCGCCACACCGTTGCTGAAGTTGAGCGCGGTGGCGTCCGGTGCGCTGCCCGACCAGTCGCCGTAGCGGCTCTGGTTGAAGTTGTTGAACTTCTCGGTGACGTACAGGCCGGTGAAGTTCAGCTCGAAGGCCTGGCTGGGCTTCCACTGGATGTCGGTGGACACGCCGTCACGCTTGCGCTCCTGCTTGAACAGCGCGGTGTTGATGGCGGTGGGATACACGCCCGTCTGGCCCGGCGGCACCACGCCCGGCGCGAACTGGTGGTTCGGGTCGGTGTCGGTCGGGTCGTTGGCGCGCTGGTAGCCGAAGATCTCGGTGCCTTCGCGCTGGATGATGCGGTCCGAATGCATCACCGAACCCAGGATGCCGAAAGTGCTGTCGTTGTTCTTCCAGCTGTACAGCAGCGAGCCCTGCGGCTCGCCCTTGTCGGCGCGGTCGTTGTACTGGTAGCCCAGCGTGCCGGTAAGCGTGTTGGCCTTGAGGTCCAGCGGGCGGCGCGTGTTGATGATCACCGTGCCGCCGATGGAGCCTTCGTCAATGCGCGCCTGCGGCGTCTTGTAGACCTCGGCCGTGCCGATGATCTCGGAGGTGAGCAGGCTGTAGTCGAACGAGCGGCTGTCCGGGTTGTTCGGATCGGACGTCCAATTGGTGGACGCCAGTGTCTGGCCGTTGAGCAGCAGGCGGTTCAGCGCCGGGTCGGTGCCCAGGATGCTGACCTTGTCGCCTTCGCCGAAGTTGCGGTCCACGCTGATGCCGGGCAGGTGCGAGAGCGACTCGGCCACGTTGGTGTCGGGGAACTTGCCCACGTCCTCGGCCGAGATGGCGTCGACGATGGAGTCGGAGTTGCGCTTGAGGTCCAGCGACTTCTGCAGGCTGGCGCGGATGCCGGTGACGGTGACGCCTTCGAGCTGCTTGGCCTGGGCCGGGTCGCCGGGGTTCGACTGGCCGTTGTTCGACTGGCCGTTGGCCGCGGGCTGCGGGGTGCCGTTCTGTGCGGTGCCCTGCGTGGGGGCGGTCTGCGCCATCGCCGTTGCGCTGGCGAACAGCGCGCTGGCCATGCCGATCCAAAGTGCGGTCTTGCGATACGTCACGCCTTTCTCCATGCAACGCCAGGGCGTTGTGTGGGCTGGAAGACGCGGGGGTTCGTGCCTTCCAGGTTTTCGGGACGAACCGGCTCGCACGGCCTTGCGGCCGTGGTCGTGGCGGTTCGTGTGAGTTGGTGATGGGGCCGGCGAGGGGAGCTGGTCGTTGCCGCCATCGCATGCCGGTGCGGCGAGGTCGTTGGCGGCCAAGATCGGCGCGCCCGCCCTGCCGGCGTCAAACGACTCAGAACCCCTCGCCGCACCGCCGGCTACGTGTGGAGGTCGCCGGCGACAGGATCATTCTTGGAGTCCGCCATTCGCCTTGTCAACAAAAAATTTCACTCGATCTAAATGAAAAGCGCCTGTCCAAGACATTGATTTTGTTGGGTGATTTTGCGAGGGCGAATATTGCGCTGCAATAGAGTGGAGGTGTCGCTTGAATCGATCTAAGCCGCTTGACTAACGGCGCGGGCTGAATGTGTGCTCCGCAGGCTAGGCGCAGCTTCATTTCCCGGGTGTGGCGGACCTTCCGGCAGGCCGGGAAACGGTGCCGCTGGTCGTTTGTTGCAATGCATCGCAAATCGCTGCGATGGGGCGGAGGCCGATGTGTGTGCCATGGCCGGTTGGCTGATGCGGGCGGCGCGATGCACGGCCGCGTCGACGGCTCGGCGTGTTTCCTCAGCCGTCAGAAGCGCGACCAGCAGGCCCGCATTTCATCGAACCGTCACAACCCGCGCCTAGGCTCCCGGGCTCACGCAGAGCCGTAGCCTTCCTCGGCAGACACGGTCGAAGGAGGCGAAGTGCGCGAAAAACATGGGGCCTGGTCCGCGCTGTTCGCGGAAAAGGGCGCGACGCTGAGCAAATATTTCCTGCGGCGCGTCGCGCATCGCTGGGATGCGCAGGATCTGGTGCAGGAGGTCTACCTGCGCCTGTTGCGCATCGAGCCCGACGATGCGGCCAACATCCGCAGCCCGGAAGCCTACCTGTTCACGGTGGCGGCGAACCTGGTGAAGGAGCATGCCGTGCTGCGCCAGCAGCAGCCCCTGGGCAGCGATGAGCTGGAGCAGGTGGTGGAACAACTCGCGGCGCCCGCCAATCCCGAGGCGGACATGGACAGCCGGCTGCGCCAGGAGCGTCTTGGCGCGTTGATCGACCGTCTCTCGCCCAAGTGCAAGGCCGTGCTGATCATGCATTACCGCGACGAGATGTCGTATCGCGAGATCGCCGAGCGCATGTCCATCTCGACCCACATGGTGAAGAAGTACATCGTGAAAGGCTTGGCGGCGTGCCGGCAAAGGATGGCCGACTATGAATGATTCCACGCAGTTCGACGCCGCGCGGCAGGCGCGCCGCATCACCGAGCAGGCCGTGTCCTGGTACATCGAGCAGCAGGAGCCGCTGACGGAGCGGCAGCGTGTCGCCTTCCTCAACTGGCTGCGTGCCTCGCCGCGCCATGTGGCGGAGTACTTCGCCGTGGCGCAGATGCACGGCGACCTGAAGGCGGCCGCATCGCTGCACACGCTGGCGCCCGACGTGCTGGCGGAGCAGGCGGCGCGCAGCAATCCGGTGGTGATGTTTCCCGGTATGGAGAACGTCATGCGGGAGCCGCGCGTGCCGCGCAAGGGGCGCGCGCGCCGCGTGGCCATCGCCTTCGCGGGCGTTGCCGCCACGGTGGCCATGGCATGGCTGGGCGTCGGCCACTGGCGCGCGGCCAGCGGCCGCATCGAGCAGAGCTACGTCGGCGACGCGGCGACGGTGCGTACCATCGACCTGCCGGACGGCACGCTGGTGCAGCTCGATCGCGGCAGCGCCATCGACGTGCATTTCGATGGGCGACTTCGCCGCATCGAAGTGGTGCGCGGCAACGCGCTGTTCGACGTGGGCAAGGATCCCGCGCGTCCCTTGCTGGTCAACGTGGGCGGCCACGTGCTGCAGGACATCGGCACGGTGTTCGACGTGCGGCGCGATGCCGGCGGCGACACCTTGACCGTCATCAGCGGCCGCGTGCGCGTGCTCAACGCGCCCGATGCCTCGCTCAAGGGTTTCGACATCGCCCTGCTTGGCGGCGATGCGGTGGCGGATCTCACGGCGGGCCAGCAGATTTCGCTGGGCACGGCGGGCGTGGGCGCGAAGCAGGCGGCGCAGCTCGCCCAGGTCACCGCATGGCTGCCGGCGGAAATCCGCTTTCAGCACGAAACCATCGGCAACGTGGCGCGCCGCTTCAACGCGTACAGCAGCAAGCCACTGGTGATCGAGAACGCACGCATCGCCGGCGAGCGCATCAGCGGCATCTTCCATGCGGACAATCCGCAGGCGTTCGCGGCCTATCTTGCGACCCTGCCCGACGTGCGCGTGATCGATGAACACGACCGCGTGCGCATCGTGGCGGCGAGCCAGGCGGAAACGAGCGTGGCGCACCTGTAAGAAAAAATTCATGCAATCGGAGGTACCCGATGTCGCGCGGGGCGGCTCTTGATGGGTATGGGCTGGCGACATCCAACGCGCCGGCCATCGATCAACCCCTTCAAGGCTCCTTCAAGATGCGACATCGTTTGGCCTTCCATATCGCCCTGGCGCTTGGCGCCAGCCTTCCCGCCGCCGTGCTTGCGCAATCCGCCGCCGCACCGCAGACCACGGCCATCGCACCGATGCCGCTGGCCAAGGCGCTGGAAAATTTCTCGCACGAAGCGGGCATGCAGATCGTGTATGGCTCGGATATCGCCGATACCGTGCGCAGCCCCGGCGCCGACGCCGGCCTCGCGCCGGAGCAGCAGTTGCGCCAGCTGCTGGCGGGCACGGGCCTGACCTATCGCTTCGTCACGGCGAACACGGTGTCGATCATCCCGGGAAACGTGGCAGCCAATGCGGGCAACCCGGCCTCCGCTGCGGTGACGACGGCCGGTAGTGCAGGCTCCAACGCGGCCGCAGACACCGCGAACGCCTCCAGCGGCAACAAGAGCGCGAAGGATCTCGACCAGGTGGTGGTGACGGCGCGCTCGGGCGTGGACGAGCGCACCAAGGCGCAGACCAGCTACTCGATCACCACCATCGACGAAGACCGCCTGCGCATGCAGAACCCCACCAGCGTCACCGAGGCGATGAAGTCGGTGCCGGGTTTCTGGGTGGAAGCATCCGGCGGCGAGGCCAGCGGCAACATCCGCGCGCGCGGCATTCCGGTGGACGGCTTCGGTTCGGTGAACCTGCTGGAAGACGGCATTCCGGTGCAGCACGATCCCGCGCTGGGTTATCTCAACGCCGACCAGGCGTTCCGCCTCGACGAAACCATCGACCACATCGAAGTGGTGCGCGGCGGCCCGTCGTCCATCTTCTATTCCAACGCACCGGCGGGCGCGATCAACTTCATTCCGCGCCAGGTCGGCGACATGGCCGAGGGCCTGGTGAAGTACACCGTGGGCAACTACGGCCTCGACCGGCTGGATTTCTGGTACGGCACGCCCATCGGCGATGGCTGGAAACTCAGCGCCGGCGGCTTCTACCGCCAGGACAACGGCATCCGCCCGCCGGGCTACACCAACGACCAGGGCGGCCAGCTGCGCGCCACGCTGTCCAAGCAGTTCGAGAACGGCAGCCTGAGCTTCGACATCAAGCGCATGGACGACAAGGTCGCGCTGGACCTGGGCATTCCCATGTACCGCAATGCCAGCGGCGACCTGGTCGCGGTGCCCGGCTTCAACGGCAACTACGGCACGCTGGCCGGGCCGGAGACTGAGCATATCCAGATGATCCAGGGCAATGGCAGCCTGTACAACTTCGACAACAGCCTGGGCACGCAGGTCAAGCGCACGCAGTTCACCACCAAGTTCGACTACAACCTGGGCGACGGCTGGAAGATCGCAGAGGACCTGCGCTACAGCGACACCGACACGCAGCGCAACGGCGTGTACCCGAACGCGGTGGAAACCACCGGCGACTTCTTCGCCTCGGCGCAGAAGCGCCTTGCGCAGTACTACCCGACGGCAGCCGGCATGCAGCTGCAGTACGTGGACAACGGCCAGGCGTTCAACGGCAGCCCCAACAACGGCATGGTCGTGCTGGGCGGCCTGCGCGGCATCACCATGCCCGTGGACGAACTCACCAGCAACACGCGCCTGCTGCGCAAGTTCGATATCGGCGGCCAGACGCATGACGTGACGCTTGGCTACTACTACGCGCACTTCAACCAGAGCTTCGACCGCTATTCGTCCACGGCGCTGCTTACCGCCACCGACAATGCGCGACTGCTGGACGTGGTGGCGGTGGATGCGGCGGGCAACCCGCTCGGCAAGCTCACCAACGGCGGCATCTACGGCTACGGCTACGAGTGGGCGCATGCCCACGGCACGTCCAATACCAACGCGTTCTACCTGTCGGACGAGTGGCAGGTCAACGACCAGCTGCGCATCGACGGCGGCGTGCGCTGGGAGCGCGTGAATACCAAGGGCTGGACGGAGTCCTCGCAGACGGTGAACCTGGGCACGCCGGCCACGTCCAACATCCTCACGGGCAACGGCAAGTACGTGAGCTACGACCACAGCTTCGACAAGCTCGGCTGGACGTTGGGCGCGAACTACCAGTTCAGCGACCACCAGGGCGTATTCGCGCGCTACACCTCCACGTTCCGCCTGCCCAACCTGAGCTCGTACATCACCTCGCCGACGGCAACGCCGATCACGCAGACGATGATCCTGCCGGAGATGGGCTACAAGTTCAGCAACCGCTACATGGATGCGTACGCCACGCTGTTCTACACCAAGTACAACAACGTGAGCTTCAGCAACTACGTGTTCGATCCGAACACCGGCGTGTCCACGCCGCAGACCGGCTACGCGGATACCGAGACCTACGGCCTGGAACTGGAGGGCACGTTCTACCCCTCCAAATACTTCGACGTGCAGTACACCGCGACGGTGCAGGATCCAAAGTACAAGGGCCTGTCCTACACCACCATCACGGCGGGCCAGCCCGTGCTGCTCAACTACGACGACAACCAGTTGATCCGCGTGCCGAAGAACAGCTTCCGCATCGTGCCCGGCGTGAACCTGCTGGACGACAAGCTGCGCCTGCAGATGTCCTACGAGTACGAGGGACGCCGCTACGTGGATACGGCCAACTCCGTGGTGCTGCCGCAGTACCACACCATTGGTTTCAGCGCCCGTTACCAGATGACGCCAGAGCTGTCGTTCTTCCTCTATGCGGACAACCTCAACAACTCGCTGGGCCTCACCGAAGGCAATCCGCGCGCCGGCGAGCTGGACAGCTCCGATGCCGGCAAGGGCGTGTTCATTGCGCGTCCGTTGCTGGGCCGCTCGTTCCGTGCCTCGGTGATGTACCGTTTCTGACGGCGTTCGACGTCCCGCGCGCCGCTCCGCATGGCGGCGTGCGGGGCGGTTTCCGTGACCGGATGGAAGACAACCATGATTGAACATGCACGTTGCCCGTACCGCTTCCTTGGACTGGTCGCGATGTGGCTGGCGGTACTGAGTGTTGCCTGCGCCACCGACGGCGCGCCGGATGTCGTCCTGCATGGCTCGCTGCAGGGCAGCGACAACCACAGCTATCGCGAGGTGCCGTTCGACGTGCCGGCGGGCGTCAACCGCATTACGGTGCAGTTCGAATACAGCGGGCGCGAGGAGCGCACCACTATCGACCTGGGGCTGGAAGACCCCAGCGGTTTCCACGGCCAGCAGGGGCTGCGTGGCTGGACGGGCGGCAGCAAGCAGCTGTTCACTGTGGGAGCGATCGATGCCACGCCTTCGTTCGCTCCCGGACCCATCCAGCCGGGTCGCTGGAACCTGCTGCTAGGCGTTCCGAATATCCGCGCATCATCCAACTCCGCATTCACCGCGAAGATCTGGTTCGGGCATCCCGGCGATCCAGCGTGGTTGCCGGCCGTGCTCAATCCTCCGCAGCGCAAGGAGCCGGGCTGGTATCGCGGCGACCTGCACATGCATGGCGCGCACAGCGATGGCAGCTGTCCGACCCAGAGCGGGGAAGGGAAGGCGCCGTGCCCGCTGGTGTTCACCGTGGAGGACGCATCCCGACGTGGACTGGACTTCATTGCGCTGAGCGATCACAACACCGTGTCGCAGGCCAACGACATCCGCGAGCTGCAGCCGTACTACGACCACCTTCTGCTGATCCCCGCGCGTGAGATCACCACCTTCCAGGGGCACGCCAATCTGTTCGGCACCATCGAGCCGCTCGATTTCCGCATCGGCAGCAAGGCCGTGCCGGACTGGAATGCGGTGCTGAAGCAGGCGGCGGACCTGCACGCGCTGTTCTCGATCAATCACCCGATACGCCCCAACGACGAAACCTGCATGGGATGCGGATGGACGCCTGCGCAGCCGGTGGACATGCATCTTGTACAGGCCATCGAAGCGGTGAACGGCATGGATGCGCTCAGCCCCATCTATAGCGGCATTCCGTTCTGGGAGGCGCAGTTGAACAAGGGGCTGCACCTGACCGGCATCGGCGGCAGCGACAATCACGATGCGAAGCTGGCCTTGCCCGCGCCGGGCGGAAGCACGCCCATCGGCTTGCCGACCACGGTGGTGCATGCCGAGGAGTTGTCGATGCGCGCGATACTGGAGGCGATTCGCGCGGGGCATGTGTTCATTGACGTGCAGGGTCGGCCGGGCCGCGCGTTCGATTTCGTGGCCAGCCAGGGCGGCCGCGAAGCGGAGATGGGCGACACGCTGGCCGCGCCGCGTGGCGCCGCGGTGCAGGTGACCATGCACGCCAAGGGGCTGGATGGTGCACATGCGCAGATCATTGTCGACGGCAAGGAATACGTGCCGACGGGCGACCTGTCGATCCACAGCGCGGAGCAGGCGCTCTCCTTCGAGTGGCCCAGCGATGGCGGCCGGCACTGGATGCGTGCCAACGTGCGCGCGGCGGATGGCGCGCTGCTGATTGTGGGCAATCCGGTCTATCTCAACGAATGAGGCGCGCAAGCGGCCGTGGCCGACAGCGTCGCCGTGTCCTCTCTATAATGCGAAGCCGCTCCGCCACGCGGCGGCTTTGGGATAGGGCCGGCTCCGCTGCTTATCCGTCCAGGACACTCTTGCCATGAAGCTCTTGGCCATTTCGGGCAGCGCACGTCGGGATTCCACCAACACCGCGCTGCTGATGGCGGTGAAAAGTCTCGCGCTCGCGGGCGTGGACGTGTCGGTGTTCCATCGCCTCGATACCTTGCCCGTGTTCTCGCCTGACCTCGAGGGCGAGCGGACGCCGGCCGTGGTGTTGGATTTCCTTGCGCGCATTGCCGAAGCCGACGGCATCGTCATCGCCAGTCCCGAGTACGTCCGCGCGATACCCGGCGGCATGAAGAACGCCATCGACTGGATGGTGTCCCGCTTCGAGATCATCGGCAAACCCATCGCACTCGCCCACGCCTCGCATCGCGGCGATGAAATGCTGGCGTCGCTGCGGGTCGTGCTGTCCACCGTGAGCGATGGTTTCCTTCCTGACGTATTTCTCAGGGTGCCGCTGGTGGGCAAGTCCGTGGGCGATATCGAAGCGCTGATGCGCGAGCCCGAGCCTGCGTCGCAGGTGGTGGAGTTTCTCTCTCGCTTCACTGCCGCCATTCGCGGGATCTAGCGCGGCAACGTGGGTGGCTGGCACGCTGCGTTTCGTAGGAGCGTGCGGCGTTGCGCTTGTACAGCCCCGCTGCAACAGGTCGCTCCCTTCACCGGATTATCACGAACACCCGCCTGTGAGATGGGCTTTGCGTCCTACGCCAGGTTCAAACCACGTAATTTTGCTTAGCGCAGTTACGTAGTCTCTCGAATTGTCAGCGTCGGACAAATCCGCGACCGTGAGAATTGTCGCGCATTGTCGGTGCGCGCCTACATCGGGCACAGGGTCGTGCGCGGGGTCCTTCATGTGTCGCGGCGGCTGCCAGAACGTGGCGGGCGGACGGTCGCGGCGCATTCGAAAACTTCGGAGTGATGTGGATGTACGCAGCGTATCGGATTGGCACAAGCAGGACTGGGGAGCAAAAAGCGCGCAAATCCCGTTGGGCATCGCTATGCCTGCTGATCGGGTTTGCCTGGGCTGGCGTGTGCATGGCGGCGCAGGATCCGCTGCCCTCGTGGAACGACGGCGCCACCAAGCAGAAGATCGAAAGCTTCGTCGAAAAGGTGACCAAGCAGGGCTCGCCCGATTTCGTGGAGCCCGCCAGGCGCATTGCCGTGTTCGACAACGACGGCACCCTGTGGGCCGAGCAGCCCGTCTACTTCGAGTTCTTCTTCGCGCTCGACCAGGTGAAGGCGCAGGCACCGCAGCACCCCGAGTGGAAAACCACCGAACCCTTCAAGTCCGCCCTGGCCGGCGACATGAAGGGCATGGCCGCCACGGGTGAAAAGGGCGCCGTTGAACTGATCACCGCCACTCATTCCGGCATGACCACCAACGAGTTCGCGCGGCGCGTCAATCAATGGGTGTCCACCGCGCGGCATCCGAAGACGCATCGCGTGTACACAGAAATGGTGTACCAGCCCATGCTGGAGTTGCTGCACTACCTGCGCGACAACGGCTTCAAGACTTATATCGTCTCCGGCGGCGGCCAGGATTTCATGCGCGCCTGGGCCGAGGCCGTGTACGGCATTCCGCCGGACCAGGTGATCGGCAGCGAGGGCGAGCTCAAGTACGAGCTTCGCGATGGCAAGCCGGTGCTGGTCAAGCTGCCCAAGGTCGCCCTGGTCGATGACCACGCCGGCAAGCCGGTAGGCATCGAGCGCTTCATCGGCCGCAAGCCCATCTTCGCCTTCGGCAATTCCGATGGCGACCAGCAGATGCTGGAGTGGACGACCTCCGGCGACGGTGCACGCTTCGCCGGCCTGGTGCATCACACCGATGCCGCGCGCGAGTTCGCGTACGACCGCCAGTCGTCGGTCGGCAGGCTCGACAAGGCGCTGGACGAAGCCGCGGCCAAGGACTGGACCGTGGTGGACATGAAGCAGGATTGGAAGGTGATCTATCCCCCTGAAAAACCGTAGCGCAACAGGACGGCGCTACGCTTTTGGCGCCGTCGCGGAATGAACGTTGTGATCCCCGTTGGCTGCTCCGTGCAGCCATTGCATACAGGAGGTTCCCATGTTTCGCCCGTGGCAGCGCAGTACCTTGCTGAAATCACTGACGACGGTGGTCACGACGGCCTTGCTCGTCGTGGCGGCCGTCACCCTTCAACCCCCCGTGGCCAAGGCACAGCCGCCGGCCCAGGACCAGCAGGAATCCTCGTCCGACAACGGCAAGCCGAACATCCTCGTCATCTTTGGCGACGACGTGGGCATCTCGAACCTGAGTGCCTATTCGATGGGGCTGGTCGGCTACCGCACGCCCAACATCGACCGCATCGCGCGGGAGGGCATGATCTTCACCGACTACTACGGTGAAAACAGCTGCACGGCGGGCCGTTCCACCTTCCTCACGGGGCAGACGGTGCTGCGCACCGGTTTGTCCAAGGTGGGCATGCCGGGCGCGCCGGTGGGCCTGCAGGACCGCGACGTCACCATCGCGCAGGCGCTGAAGGGCCTGAACTACGCCACGGCCCAGTTCGGCAAGAACCACCTGGGCGACCAGGACCGCTTCCTGCCGACCAAGCACGGCTTTGACGAATACTTCGGCAACCTCTACCACCTCAATGCCGAAGAGGAACCGGAGCGTCCGTACTGGCCGTCGAACGATCCCAACTTCCTCAAGGTCTACAACCCGCGCGGCGTGATCCACAGCTTCTCGGACGGCAAGATCGAGGACACCGGCCCGCTCAACGTCAAGCGCATGGAGACGATCGACGACGAGACGACGGGTGCGGCCATCTCCTACATCAAGAAGCAGGCCGATGCGAAGCAGCCGTTCTTCGTATGGATGAACTTCACGCGCATGCACATCTTCACGCACGTGCGGCCGGAGTACCAAGGCAAGGGCGGCCTGGGCAAGGGCCACGACTACGCCGATGGCATGTGGGAGATGGACCAGAACGTCGGCAAGCTGCTGAAGACGCTGGACGATGCCGGCATCACCAAGAACACCATCGTGGTCTTCACCACGGACAACGGCCCCAACTTCTTCACCTGGCCGGATGCGGCGAACTCGCCGTTCCGCAGCGAGAAGGATTCCAACTGGGAAGGCGCCTTCCGCGTGCCGGCGATGATCCGTTGGCCGGGGCACATCCGCCCGAACACGGTGAGCAACGCGCTGATGTCCGGACTTGACTGGTTCCCGACCCTGGTCGCGGCGGCCGGCGATCCGGACATCACCAACAAGCTGCTCAAGGGCACCAGCCTGGCGGGCAAGAGCTTCAAGGTGCATCTGGACGGCTACAACTTCCTGCCGTATCTGACCGGCAAGACCAACGTCAGCCCACGCACGGAATTCTTCTACTTCAACGATGACGCCGAGCTGGTGGCGGTGCGCTGGGATCCCATCGAGCCGGGTGGCGTGCGGCCGGATGCCTGGAAGGCCGTGTTCTGCGAACAGCGCGCGGCCGGTGGCCTGCAGATCTGGATGGAACCCTTCACCTGCCTGCGCCTGCCCAAGCTCTACAACCTGCGCATGGATCCGTACGAGCGCGCGGACATTGGTCCCACCACCGGCTACTACCGCTGGGAGACCGAGAACGCGTACGTCACCGTCGAAGCCACCATGCGCGCGCAGCAATTCCTGCAGACGTTCAAGGACTACCCGCCCAGCCAGACGCCGGCGACGTTCACCATCGACCAGGCGGTGCAGAAGATGAAGATGCAATTGCAGAAGGAAGGCAAGTAAGCGAGGGCATCCGTGCGGCATGCGTAGGCTGCCGTATCTGCGCAAGACAAACGCCAGCCGTGGATACGGCTGGCGTTTGTTTTTCCACGAATCGCGATGGAGCCTCGGGCCCGGCATGCTCGGGACCTAAGCCTAATATTTCAGGTAAATCCTATAAGTGCACTCACCGTCGCCTGCTACTTTCGTCACAGCCATCCATGGCGTTCTAGCGTAACCCTGGGTGGGCACCTCTTGGGGTGTCACTACTCGCTGTCAGGCCGCTTGCATGGCGGGCCCTGCGGTCGGAGCGAGATGCCACCTGAGACTCCACTGTGCGGGTAGAAACGGGCATGACGCCGGTCGAACGATTTCTCAACGTGCTATCCCGGCTGCCTCTGATCAATCGCGCGCTGAATGAACTGGCCGACGCCTGGGACGACGAGCCGCCGCTCTCCCTGGAATTCGCCATCATCGGCAAGACCCTGGCCGATCGCGGCCTGCAGCTGCAGCCCAACGAGCGGCAGCTGATACAGGCCGTCATTACCACCGCCCTGCATATTTCCGATACCGCCCTGCGCCGGCTGGTGCGCGAGGCGCTGATCCCCACCATGCGTGCCCGGGCGAGGCGCTACGGTGCCGCGCGCCGCAAGGCCATCGACGCGGCCTTCCTTCCTTTTCCACCGGAAAACGACGCCTAGCGTTGTCGTGTGACGTTGGTTGCCCTGGTGAGCTTTCGTCAGCGGAAGCTTCTGCATGCGCAGGCAGGGACGAAATGAACCACGTCCATGGTCGATTCCATTGCGTGGAAGCTTTCCGGATATATCGGCGATATGTCCGATAGCGGCACGCACCCTGCGTGTCCGATGCGGTGATCTTCAAGCCCCGCGCAAAACGCTTACACGACTTTGAGAGTTCAGGCGCTGTTACGAAAGGCGCGGCTTGGGCAGTCTGACCACCCCTCTTTCCTTCGGCGATCGGCGGGCGCCGTGCGGGCACGGCGACCTATCGATCGTGGCGGCGATGTCATCGGAATCTGTCCAGCATGTCGGGCACGACGGGGGAGGGGCGCACCGACGTTGGCTGCATGGCGCAGTCAAGCCAAACAAGGAGTATCACCATGTTCCCACTGGGGAAGCATCGAACTTTGATGAAGTCGCTGGGCACGATCGTGGCCACGGCGGTCCTCGCCGCGGCAGCATTCACCATGCAGCCACCCGCGGTGCACGCGCAGTCGTCCGCCGGATCGTCGGATGCGTCGGCAAGCGGCAAGAAGCCGAACGTGCTCGTCATCTTTGGCGATGACGTCGGCATCGCCAACATCAGCGCCTACACCATGGGCATGGTGGGCTACCGCACGCCCAACATCGATCGCATCGCGCGCGAAGGCATGATCTTCACCGACTACTACGGTGAAAACAGCTGCACCGCGGGCCGATCCACCTTCATCACCGGCCAGGCAACGCTGCGCACGGGCCTCTCGAAGGTCGGCGTGCCGGGTTCGCCTGTCGGCCTGCAGGATCGTGATGTCACCATCGCGCAGGTGCTCAAGTCCATGGGCTACGGCACGGCGCAGTTCGGCAAGAACCACCTAGGCGACCAGGATCGCTTCCTGCCGACCAAGCACGGCTTCGACGAGTTCTTCGGCAACCTCTATCACCTCAACGCCGAGCAGGAGCCGGAGCAGCCCTACTGGCCCTCCAACAACCCGGCATTCATCAAGGCCTACAATCCGCGCGGCGTGATCCACTCGTACGCGGACGGCAAGATCGAGGACACCGGCCCGCTCACGACCAAGCGCATGGAGACCATCGACGACGAAACTACCGGTGCGGCGATCTCCTACATCAAGAAGCAGGCGGACGCGAAGCAGCCGTTCTTTGTGTGGATGAACTTCACGCGCATGCACATGTTCACGCACATCCGTCCCGAGTATCACGGCAAGGCGGGCCTGGGCGCCGGCCAGGACTACGCCGACGGCATGTGGGAAATGGACCAGAACGTCGGCAAGCTGCTGAAGACGCTGGATGAGGCGGGCGTCACCAAGGACACCATCGTCATCTTCACCACCGACAACGGCCCGAACTTCTTCACCTGGCCGGATGCCGCCAATTCGCCGTTCCGCAGCGAAAAGGACTCCACCTGGGAAGGCGCCTTCCGCGTGCCGGGCATGGTCCGCTGGCCGGGTCATATCCGCCCCAATACCGTGAGCAACGAGATGATCTCGGGCCTGGACTGGTTCCCCACCCTGGTCGCGGCCGCGGGTGACCCGAACATCACCGACAAGCTGCTCAAGGGCACCAGCATTAGCGGCAAGAACTTCAAGGTGCATCTGGACGGGTACAACTTCCTGCCCTACCTGACCGGCCAGGCCAACGAAGGCCCACGCAAGGAGTTCTTCTACTTCGATGACGACGCGCAGCTGATGGCCGTGCGTTTCGACACGAAGACGCCGGGCGCGACGCGCTCCACCGCGTGGAAGGTGCAGTTCTGCGAACAGCGTGCGCCGGGCGGCGTGCAGATCTGGATGGAACCCTTCACCTGCCTGCGTACGCCGAAGCTGTTCAACCTGCGCATGGACCCGTATGAGCGCGCCGACGTGGGTCCGACCAACAACTACTACGCCTGGCTGGTCAACAACGACTACCTGATGGCCGAAGGCGTCATGCACACGGTCAAGTTCCTCCAGACGTTCAAGGAATATCCGCCCAGCCAGATCCCCGCCTCGTTCACCATCGACCAGGCGACGGAAGCACTGAAGCGGCAGTTGCAGGAAAAGCAGGCAAGCAAGTAATCCGCTCGCCCGGAAGCGGATGGCGTCATGGCCATCCGCTTTCGTTTTTCCGAGCGTTGTTCATTTTTACCTAAGTAGCGTGTGGCTCCGTGATTCCTCCCTATACTCGGGAGCATCCAGCTTTGCGCGAGACACATGCACGCCATGAAGCCTCCACGTGTTGGACAACATGCCTTCGTCGCCGCGTCCACCGTTTCTTCGGCGAGGGCTTGGGCGGCAGGGCTGCTCTTCGGTTCCGGCGCTGCGTCGCTGGTGTACCAATTGCTCTGGATCAAGCAGCTTTCTTTGGTGGTCGGCGTGGAGGTGTACGCCGTCACCATCGCGGTAAGCGCATTCTTTGGCGGGCTCGCCGTCGGCGGCGCATGGCTGGGCCGCGTGGCCGACCAGGTGACGCGCCCCCTGCGGCTCTATGCCTGGCTGGAAGGCGGCATCGCCTTGCTGGCGGTAGCGTCGACGGTCTTGCTGGCGCACAGCGCCGCACCGTTCGCCTACCTTGAACAGCACGTCGGCTGGCTGGCGTGGCTGCTGCCCTTTTCCTTGGTGGGCGTGCCGGCGGTCGCCATGGGCGGCACGCTGCCCGTGCTCGTTCGCGCCAGCACGCATCACAGCGTGGCGGGTACGGGCGGGCGCCTCTACGCGGCCAACACGGCAGGAGCGATTGCGGGCGTGCTGCTCGCGCCTTTCGTGTTGCTGCCTGCGCTTGGTGTGCAGGGCTCGGCGCTGGCCGCCGGGGCTATCAACCTGCTGGTGGCCGCTGTCGCGCTGTTGCTGGATCGACGCCTTTCGCCCGTCCATCCCTCCGCTACGGCGGAAGTCGCGCCACCGCCGCGCTCGGCCCGACTGGCCTTGGCGCTCTATGCCATCGCGGGAGGCATCGCACTCGGCTACGAGGTGATCTGGTCGCAGACCGTGGTGCAGTTCATGAGCACGCGCGCGTTCGCGTTCGCCATGATGCTGGCCGTCTATCTGCTGGGCCTGATGATGGGCAGCGCGATCTATGCGCGCTACGCCGACCGCGTACGCAATGCGTGGACGGCCTTCGGCATCCTGATCGCGCTGGCCGGCCTGGTGGCCGTGTTGCAGGTGGGTCTGCTCGGCGCGTGGCTGCCGGCGCTGCAGGCTGCGATGGCCCAGGCCGCCAGCACGCTCACCGGCAGCCGCCTGGTCGCCATGTGCGCGCGCTTCGCGGTGGCGGCGGCTGCCTTGGTGCTGCTCCCCACGCTGCTGCTCGGCGCGGCGTTTCCCGCCGTGCTCCGCCTGTCGGCACAGTCGGAGCGCAGCGGCCGTGGCATCGGCTTCGCGGTGGCGCTCAATACCTTGGGCGGCATCGCGGGCACGGCATTGACCGGCTTTGTGCTGGTGCCGACCTTCGGGCTGGTGCGTTCACTGGCGCTGTTGGCCCTCGCCGCCGGCCTGGTGGGCATGGTGGCCGCGTTCGCGGGCACGGCACCGGGCGGTCGCTCGCGCTGGATTGTGGTGGCGACCGGCCTGTGCACGCTGGCGGTCGCGCTTCTCGTGCCGCCGCAGAAGATGGCGCAGCTGCTCGCCCAGGCGCGCGGCGGCGAGGTCACGTTCTACGAGGAAAGCCGCGGCGGCACCGTGGCCGTGCTGGAGCAGGGGCAGGGCGACAACCGCTTTCATCGCCTGTATATCCAGGGCGTGTCCAATTCGGGCGATACCTTGCCATCGCAGCGCTACATGCGCCTGCAGGCGCTGTTGCCGCTCATCATCCATCGTGGCGAGCCGCATTCGGCGCTGGTGATCGGTTTTGGCACCGGCATTACCGCGGGTGCGCTGTCGCGGTATCCGGGGCTCACCACGCGCGTGTGCGCGGAGCTGCTTCCCGCCGTGGTGCGTGCGCATGCGCAGTTTCAGGGCAATTACGGCGCCGGCAACGATCCGGGACTGGACATACGCCTGCGCGACGGTCGCCGCGAACTGCTGGCCAGCGAGCAGACCTACGACATGATCACCCTGGAGCCACCGCCGCCGTCGGCATCCGGCGTGGTCAATCTCTATTCGCGCGATTTCTACCAGCTGGCTGCGACGCGTCTCGCGCCGGGTGGCTTGCTGGCGCAATGGCTGCCCCTGCCCACGCAGAACGACGAGGACTCCCGCGCCATGGTGCGCGCCTTCCTCGACGCGTTTCCCCACGCCACGCTGTGGACGACCGAACTGCACGAAATGCTGCTGATCGGTTCGCGCGATCCCATCGAACTGGACGCCGCGCAGATCGCGCAACGCTTCAACCAGCCGTCCGTCGCCGGTGCGCTCGGCGAGGTCGGTGTCGGTTCGCCGGCGGCCTTGCTCGCCACCTGGGTGACCGATCGCGCCGGGCTGGAACGCTACGCAGGCAACACGCCGGCCGTCAACGACGACCACCCGAGCATCGAGTACGCCACCTGGGTGCGCCGCAACGAATTGGTGCGCGTGCTGCCCGAGCTGGTGGCGTTGCGCACCGAGCCGCCCCTGCGTGGCGCGGATGCGGAGCTGCTCGACGCCATGCATCGCCAGCGCGATGTCCTGCTCGCCTTTTACGCCTCGGGGCTGGCCGCCTACCAAGGCGATCGCGACCAATGGGCCCAGGCGATGGGCGCCGTCATGCAGGCCGATGGCCAGAACCCGTATTACCGATGGATTGCCGGTGGCGATCAGTGATGGCCGCCGGGCAAGGGAGCCGAGAGAACACATGAACCCCAGAGAGGCTGTTGCCACCCTGCAAACACAGATGGAAGCGTCCATCATCGGCCAGCGCGACCTGATCCGGCAGATGATCGTCGGCTTGCTGGCGAATGGACACCTGTTGCTGGAAAGCCTGCCCGGCCTCGCCAAGACGCGCGCGGTCAAGAGCATGGCCAGGAATCTCGACACCGAGATGCGGCGCATCCAGTTCACGCCCGACTTGCTGCCTTCGGACATCACCGGCACGGAAGTGCTGCATCAGCAGGACGGCCAGAACATCTTCCAGTTCCAGCCCGGCCCCATCTTCGGCAACGTCATCCTGGCCGACGAGATCAACCGCGCGCCGGCCAAGGTGCAGGCAGCCCTGCTGGAGGCCATGGAGGAGCGGCAAATCACCGTGGCAGGCACCACGCACAAGATGTCCAACCTGTTCATCGTGATGGCCACGCAGAACCCCATCGAACAGGAAGGCACCTACCCCTTGCCGGAGGCGCAGCTGGACCGCTTCCTGCTGAAGGTGCTGGTGGACTATCCGGATCGGGACAGCGAGATCGGCGTGCTGGAGCTGGTGCGCAACGAAGAAGTGGGAGGCTCGTCCAGCGCCGGCGGCGCGTCCACGCAGCGCATCGAGCCGGCCAGCATCTTCGCGGCGCGTGGCGAAATCCATGGCGTGCATGTGGCGCCGGCCATCGAGCAATACATCATGGCGCTGGTGGATGCCACGCGGCATCCCGCTTCGTACGACAAGACGCTGGCGACGTGGATCCAGATCGGTTCCAGCCCGCGCGGCGGCATCGCCCTGGAACGCACCTCGCGCGTCCATGCATGGCTGGAAGGGCGCGACCACGTCACGCCGGACGACGTGCGCGCCATGGTTCATCCCGTGCTGCGTCACCGCATCATGCTTTCCTATGACGCCAGCGCCGAAGGCATTCGCGCCGATCAGGTGATCGACAGGATTCTGGAACTGGTGGCCGTGCCAGCTTGAGGTACGGGATGACGACAGTACAGGCCAGCGACATCGGTACGGTCTACGTGACTCCCGCGCACCTGGCGCGCATGGAGTACGACGCGCGCCGCCTGCGCACCACGCCGCATCGCCCGCATCACAGCGTGCTCGCCGGCCGGCATGCCTCGCGCCTGCGCGGACGCGGGCTCAATTTCGAGGAAATCCGCGCCTACGTGCCCGGCGACGACATCCGCCACCTCGACTGGAAGGTGTCGCTGCGCGTGGGGCATGCCATGGTGCGCTCGTACACCGAAGAGCGCGACCGACCCGCGCTGTTCGTGGTGGACCAGCGCATATCGATGTTCTACGGCACCCGGCGCGCGATGAAATCCGTGGTCGCGGCGGAAGTGGCCGCGCTGGGAGCGTGGATGACGTTCCAGGCGGGCGATCGCGCCGGCGCCGTGGTGTTCGACGACAGCCAGATCCACAGCCTGCGCGCACGGCGCAGCCGCTCCAGCGTGCAGGCCGTGCTGGGAGCGCTGGCGCGCAGCAACCAGGCGCTGCGTGCCGACAGCCCCGCGCGCATCAACCCCGCGCAGCTGGATGCGGCGCTCCGCGCGGCGCTGCATCTGGCCACTCACGATTACCTGGTCTGCATCGTGAGCGATTTCCTCGGTGCGGACGAGGAGACCCTGCAACTGATCCGCGAGCTGGCGGCACACAACGATGTGGTCGCCGCCCTGGTATTCGATCCCTCCGCGCGCGCCGTGCCCGACAGCGGCAAGCTCGTCGTGACTGAGGGCGAATTGCAGGTGGAGCTCGATTTCGGCCGCAAGACCATTCGCGAGCCGCTCAGCGCGATGTTCGACCAGCGATTGCAGCAGACCGTGGATCTCGTGCAGCGCTGCGGCGTGCCTGTGCTGGCGATCGACACCGAGCAGCCTACGCTGCTGCAGATGGCGCGCATGCTCGGCCACTTTGCGCAGATGCGGGGTTAGGGATGCTCTGTTCTATCCAGCGCGGGTGGCATGATGTCCCCGACGCCCGCAGGGTGTGGGGCGGGACGCAGCCCAGGCTGGTTGCCTGGGCAAGTCGCGCACCGCGGCCTGCGGGCGTTGGGGACATCACCCGCAGGGCCGGCTCTGTTTGTCCGCCGCTGCGCGCCGCGCTGTCTCGACAGGCCACCAGCCTGCCTTCGCCAGCGCAACACGCAGCAACGGACAAACAGAACCGGTGACACCCACGTTGAATAGATCAGAGCATCCCTACGCATGTACTGGCTTGCCGATCCCCAGAAAATGGCGTCGATTGCGGATCTCAAGGACATCCCCGCGCCGCCGCCGGTTTCCTGGATGCCGCAGACCGCGGGCTGGTGGATCGTCGGATGCATCATCCTGGCGGCGGTGCTGGCCTACGCGCTGTGGCGATGGCTCAGATGGCGTCGCAATCGTTACCGTCGCGAAGCGCAGGCCGAACTTGCCGCCATCGAGCGTGCCGTGAGTGATCCGGCCATGCGGAGCGAAGCGCTGGCGGCCATCCCGGCGCTGGTCAAGCGCACCGTGCTCGCCTGGGCGCCGCGTCCGGAAGTGGGGCCGATGAGTGGCGAAGCGTGGCTGCGCTACCTCGATGGCACCTATGCCGCCGGCGGCTTCGTGCAGGGGCCGGGACGGCAGCTCGACGCGCTGGCCTATGGCGCGAAAAGCATCGGCGATGACGAACTGTCGTCGCTCATGGCCTTGTTGCATCAATGGATCGACGGCCATGTTGCAGCTTGAGTATCCCTGGCTGCTGACCTTGCTGCCGCTGCCCCTGCTGGCGTGGTGGCTGCTGCCGCCCTATGGGGAACGCACGCGTGCCGTGCGTGTGCCGTTCTTCGATGAACTGGCCGAGGCGACGGGGCAGAAGCCTGCGCGCGGCGCCGTCGTGTTGCGCGGCAACTGGCTACGCCGCATCCTGGCGCCGCTGTGCTGGGCGTTGCTCGTGCTGGCCCTGGCCGGCCCGCAGCGGTTGGAGCCGCCGGTGGAGCGCACCGAGGCCGCGCGCGATCTGCTGCTCGCAATCGACCTGTCCGGATCCATGGCCATGCCGGATTTCCTCGATCCGCAAGGGCAGCGCATTTCCCGCCTGGATGCGGTCAAGGGCGTGGTGGACGAATTCGTGAGGCGCCGCACCACCGATCGCATCGGTCTCATCGTCTTCGGCACCAATGCCTTTCCGCAGGCGCCGCTGACGCTGGACCACACCGCCGTGCGCGAGCTGCTGGAGGAACTGCGCGTCGGCATGGCCGGCGAGCAGACCGCCATCGGCGACGCCATCGGCGTGGCGGTGAAGATGACCGAGCACTCCAGCCAGCGCGAGCGCGTGCTGATCCTGCTTACCGACGGCAACGACACCGCCGGGCGCATTCCGGCGGAGAAGGCGGCCGAGATCGGCAAGGCCAACCACATCGTCATCCACACCATCGGCATCGGCGACCCGAACGCCAAGGGCGAGAACCGGGTGGACCTGGATGCGCTCAAGCGCATTGCCGCCGCCACCGGCGGGCGCAGCTTCCGCGGCGAAAACCGCGAGCAGCTGGCCGACATCTATGCCTTGCTGGATCGCATGACGCCCAGCAAGGTGAAGCACTCGGTGTACCGGCCCAAGGTCAAGCTCTACTACGTGCCGCTGGGCGCAGCCTTGCTGCTGATGATCATCTACCACCTGCTGATGCTCGGCGTCTTTGCGCCGTTTGCGCACCGGCGGGCGTCGCTCGCGCCTGAGCCGTCGGAGAGCTGAGCGATGGATCAGGGCTTCCATTTCATCCGACCGCTATGGCTGCTGCTGTTGCCGCTGGGGCCGCTGCTGCTGTGGTGGTGGCAGCGCCGCAACGATCCGCTGCAGCGGTGGAAAGGCATGATTGCGCCGCACCTGCTGGCGCATCTGGTGGTGGGCGACAGCGAGCACTGGCGGCCGCGGCCCATCCACCTCGTATGCGCCGTCATCGTCATCGGCAGCATCGCCTGCGCGGGGCCGACGTGGGAGCTGGAATCCCCGCCGTTCGCGGAAGACCGCGCGCCGATGATGGTGGCGATGGACCTGTCGCCGGCCATGAACGCCATGGACGTCTCCCCCACGCGGCTGGAGCGCGCCAAGCAGAAGGTGCGCGACCTGATGGCCTTGCGCGTGGGCGGCCGCACGGGCCTGATCGTGTATACGAACACGGCACACATGGTGCTGCCGCCCACGGACGATGCGGCGCTGATGGAAATGTTCCTCTCCGCGCTGAGCACCGACCTGTTGCCGGCGAAGGGTCGCAACGCCGGCGCCGCGCTGGCGCTGGCCGATCGGCTGCTGGATGCCGAGCACGATCCCGGCACCATCGTGTTCTTCACCAGCGGGTTCGATGACGCGCAGATTCCCGCCTTCGTCGCGCACCGCCAGCACTCGCGGCAGCAGGTGCTGATGCTCGCGGTGGGCACGACCCAGGGCGGTCCCTTGCGCACGGCCAACGGCGGCGAGCAGACCGGCGAGGACGGCTCGCCCGTGGTCGCGAAGCTGGACGACAAGGCGCTGCAGCAGCTCGCGTCGCAGGCGCATATCCCCTTGGCAAGCATCACCTCGAACAACGACGACATGCAGTGGGTGCAGCGCGAGGCCGTGCACCACCTGCAGGTCGTGACCCACGCATCGTCGGTGCACTGGAAGGAATGCGGCTACTACCTGTGCTACCCGCTGGTGCTGGTTGCCTTGCTCTGGTTCCGGCGTGGCTGGATGGTGCGCTGGCTGTTCGTGCTCGGCTTCGTGGGGCTGGGAGCGCTGCCGTCGCCCGCGCTCGCCACCGACTGGCATGTAGCCGACTGGTTCTTCACGCCCGACCAGCAGGGCCGCTGGTACTACGAGCACCGCGATTTCGGCAAGGCGGCCGAGCATTTCCAGAACCCCTACTGGAAAGCCTGGGCGCTGTACCAGCACGGCCGCTGGGACGAAGCGCAGAAGGTCTTCGACACCTTGCCGGGGCCGGATGCGAAGTTCATGTCCGGCAACAGCTATGCGCACCAGTTCGAATACCAGGAAGCCAAGGACGCCTACAACGAAGCGTTGCGCATGCGCCATCCGTTCCCTGAGGCCGAGGCGAACCTGCGGCTCATGGATACGCTGATGAAGCAGCGCGCGGACGTGCCACCGGAAACCAAGGACGAAGACACCACGCCCGACCAGGTCAAGCAAGACAAGGATGCTAAGAAGGGCAACGAGAAGGAGATGGTGATGGGCAAGCGCCCCATCGCGCTGCCGGCGGACGTGTGGATGCGCAACCTCAGCGTGTCGCCCGCGGAATTCCTGCGCACCAAGTTCAGCATCGAGAACGGCCAGTCGACGCCGACCGCGCCGGCACCCGCGAGCAGCGCGCCGGAGTCGCCGCCATGAGGGCGTGGTGCTGCTTTCTGCTGTGGCTATGCGTGGCGGCAGTGCATGCCGACGAGCCGCCCCCGGCCCCGCCCATCCAGGTGCGTGTGCATCAGGAGCCGGCCGGTACGCTGATGCAGGGCGAAACCACGCGCATCGTGGTGGACATGCTCACGCCAGACTTCTTCACCGACGCGCCGGTGCTGCCCGAACTGCACGTGGACGGCGCCTATCTTTCGCTGTCCGATGAAACCCCGGGCCATCTGGTGGAAACGGTCGATGGGCAGAGCTGGTCGGGCGTGTCGCGCACCTATCTCATCACGCCGTTGATGTCCGGGCCGATGGAAATTCCCTCGTTCGAGATCACCGCGCATATCGGCGCCGCGCGCACCCCGGTCGCCGTGCAGACGCCGCCGCTCGCGCTGCAGGTACAGGCATTGAGCTTGCCGGCCGGGGTGACGGAAGCGCTGATCGCCAGTTCGGTAAAGATCACGCAGACAGTGACGCCGCAGGACGGCGGCCTGCACGTGGGCGATACCGTGACGCGCCGCATCGAGATATCCGCCGAAGGCGCGCCCGCGATGATGCTGCCGCCTACCGTTTTCGCACCGGTGAGCGGGCTCACGCTGTATGCGGCATCGCCGGTCACGCGCGATGCGGTCGACAATCACGGCGGTTTCGTCGGCGGCAGCCGCGTGGATACGGCCAGCTACGTCATCGACCATCGCGGGCGCTATAGCTTGCCGCCGGTGACGGTGCGTTGGATGGACAGCCGTACGCGCGAATGGCGCGAAAGCACCGTGCCCGCTGTCCATTTCCACGCGTGGTGGGGCAGCACGAACAAGCCGCGCTTCGCGCTGCCGCAACGCGGCTTCATGCCCAGGCTGATCGAGTGGCTGTCGAGCGACGCCGGGATTGGCGTGCTCCTGCTCGCCGTGCTGGCGTGGCTCGCATGGCGGTTCCGCGATACGTGCCAGCAGCTGTGGCAGCGATGGAAGGCATGGCGGCATCGGCGCCGTCATGCGGAGGCGGCCGCCTTCCGCGCCATCACCCGCCAGCGCCATGCCGCCTCGGCCAAGGTGCTGGCCGAAGTGGTCGATGCGTGGGTGCGGCGCGCGGCGGACGATGGCGCGCCAACCAGCGTGGCAGGCTGGGCCACGCGCTACGGCGAAGCGTCCCTGCTGGCGCAATGGAACGCCTTGCAGGATGCGCTGTACGGAAAAGGCACGTCGGCGTGGTCCGCTTCCGCCTTGACCGACGCACTCGGCTCCGCACGGCACCAGTGGAAGCACAGCCGGTCACGTTGGCGGCGCCGTCCCGAGCTGCCGCCATTGAATCCGGCGTCATGATCGGTCACGTATTCACAGGCTCATCGCGAGCGCTGGCTACCATGCCCACGCGCGACGGTGAAAAACAGCATCCCAGGAAGGGATGCACGACATTCATACCGTAGGTATCGGGGGAGAGCAGGATGGGTCGTTCCAGGAAGAGCCACGGCAAGCGCTCTGGCAAGGCGGCGGCTGCGCCATCGGCACCGGCGATGACGCCTGCGCCCGAGGCCCGCCATCGCCATGTGTGGTGGTTGCCGTTGGGCCTGGCTGTGCTGGTGCTGGTCCTGCTGGGCATCTGGTGGCTGCGCGTGCCTGCGCCCGGCGGCGCGACCACGCCGGTGGCCACGGCCGCCTCGGCTCCCACGCCCGCATCGCCCGCGTTGCCTCCGGCGCATTACGTCGGAGCGCAGGCTTGCACGTCCTGCCACGCGAAGGAGGCGCAGGCGTGGCAGCAGTCGCATCATGCGCTGGCCATGCAGGTGGCCGACGACAAGACCATCGAAGGCCGCTTCGAAGGCGCGCTGAAACAGGACGGCTCCACCGCCAGTTTCTTCAAACGCGATCACGCCTTTTTCGTGAAAACCGACGGGCCGGACGGCAAGCCCGGCGAGTTCGAGGTGAAGTACGCCTTCGGCGTCTATCCGTTGCAGCAGTATCTCGTCGCGTTTCCCGATGGGCGCCTTCAGGCGTTGCGCGCCTCATGGGATGCGCGCCCCGCGGCCGAGGGCGGCCAGCGCTGGTTCAACCTGTATCCCGGCGAGCACATCGACGCGCACGACACGCTGCATTGGACGCGACTGAACCAGAACTGGAACTTCATGTGCGCGGATTGCCACTCCACCAACGTGCAGCGCAACTACGACTTGGCCAGCAACACCTTCAAGACCACATGGAGCGAGATCAACGTCGCCTGCGAAGCCTGCCACGGGCCGGGCTCGCGTCATGTCGAATGGTCCAACGCCAGCGACGACAGGAAGCGCGCCGATCCGTCGATGGGCCTGAGCATTGCCCTGGACGAGCGCAAGGGCATGCACTGGATTCCCAATCCTGCCTCCGGCAACCCGGTGCGCAGCACGCCGCTGGCCTCGCATCGCGAAGTGGAAACCTGCGCGGTGTGCCATTCGCGTCGCGGCATCATCGCCAAGGACTCGGCGCCCACCGGCCGCCTCATGGACACGCACGATCCGGTGTTGCTCACCGAAGGCCGCTACTACGCGGACGGCCAGCAGCTGGACGAGGTCTATGTGTACGCGTCCTTCCTGCAGAGCCGCATGTATGCGAAGGGCGTGACCTGCAGCGACTGCCACGATCCGCATACGGGCAAGACGCGCGCGCAGGGCAACGCGCTGTGCGAAAGCTGCCATACGCCGGCCGTCTACGACACGGCGAAGCACACCATGCACAAGGAAGGCAGCGCGGGATCGCAATGCGTGGCCTGCCACATGCCCTCGAAGAACTACATGGTGATCAATGCGCGCCCCGATCATTCCATCCGTGTGCCGCGTCCCGACCTGACCGTGCAATACGGCGTGCCCAACGCCTGCGCTAACTGCCACGCCGACAAGGGCGCGCAATGGGCCGCCGATGCAGTTGCGAAAGCGCACGGCCCCGAGCGCGAGGGCTACCAGCATTTCGTCGAGGCACTGGATGCGGCGCGCCGCGGCAAACCCGGCGCCGCGTCGCTGCTGACGACGCTGGCGGGCGATGCGTCGTCGCCCACGATTGCCCGCGCCACGGCCGTCGGCGAACTGCGCCACTACGCCAGCCCCGATGCGCTGCCGGCGATCCAGTCCGCGCTGGGCGATGGCGATCCGCTCATGCGCGAAGCCGCGCTCGATGCATTGCTTGCCTTTCCCACCGAGGTGCGCGGCCCGCTGGCGGCGCCGTTGGCCGATGACCAGGTGCTCGCGGTGCGGGTAAAGGCGGGCCGCGTGCTCGCCGGCGTGCCCGATGCGCAGTTGGATGCCAGCCAGCGTGCGGCGCGCGATCGGGCCTTCGTCACCTACAAGCAGGCGCAGGACGCCATCGCGGATCGCCCCGAATCGCACTTCGATCTGGGTCTGGTCTATGTCGAACGCGGCGACACCGCGGCGGCGGAGCAGGCCTTCCGCCAGGCGTTGAAGCTGCAGCCGGATTTCGTACCGGCCTATGTGAACCTGTCGGACATGTACCGCGCCATGGGGCGCGAGGAAGACGCCGGCAAGATCCTCGATGAAGGGCTGAAGGGCGTGCCGGGCAACGCCAGCCTGCTGCATACCAAGGGCCTGGCGCTGATCCGGCAGCAGCAGCCCAAGGAAGCCTTGTCCTGGCTGGAGCGTGCGCACCGCGCCGAGCCCTCCAATGCACGCTTTGCCTATGTCTATGGGGTGGCGCTCGATTCCGCCGGAGAGCACGAGCAGGCGCGCAAGCTATGGGAAGAAGGCCTGCGGGCCGCACCGTATGATCCTTCGTTGCTGTTCGCCCTGGCCGAGGCGGAGCGGGACGCCGGCAACAAGGAACAGGCGCGCGATTACGCCCAGCGCCTGGTGGCGGTGGCGCCGCGCTCCCGCGAGGCCCACGAACTGCTGCAAAGCCTGGGCGGCGACAGCCTGCCTGCCTTCCACTGACGCCAGTCGGTCGCTGCCACGCGGCGGCCCGGCGCATGCGATCATCGCGCGTGCGGGGCCGCCGGCCCCGCTCAACCGGGAACGGGGAGGCGAGCATGATCGTCCGTCGCTGGTGGTCTGGCCTGTTTCTGTTGCTGGCATGCGTCACCGTCGCCAGGGCGGCGGACGTGCGGCGCGATCTGGCTTACGGTGCCGACGCGAAACAACGTTTGGACGTCTATCTGCCGAGCGTGCCGAAGGACGCACCCATCATCGTCATGGTGCACGGTGGCGCCTGGATGATCGGCGACAAGGCGAGCCGTGGCGTGGTCGAGCCCAAGGCCGCGCACTGGAACCAGGCGGGCTACGTGTTCGTTTCGGTCGACTATCGGCTATGGCCCAAGGCCGGTCCGCTCGAACAGGCCCAGGATGTCGCCGACGCGCTTGCCTACGTGCAGCAGCACGCGCAGGCGTGGGGCGCGGACGGAACGAAGATCGTACTGATGGGACATTCCGCCGGCGCGCACCTGGTCGCCCTGCTGTCGTCGTCGCCCGCCATGGCGACGGGGCGCGGCGCGAAGCGCTGGCTGGGCACGGTGTCGCTGGATGCCGGCGCCATCGATGTGCCGGGCATCATGTCGTCGCCGCACGCGGGGTTCTACGACAGGGTGTTCGGCAGCGATCCCGCGCAATGGCGCAAGGCCTCGCCCATCGATCAGCTCGGCCGCGACGCCTTGCCGGTCCTGCTCGTGTGCTCAAGCCGCAGGGCGGAGTCCTGCCCGCACAATCGCGCCTATGCGACCAAGGCGCAGGGCCTGGGCGTGGATGCCAGCGTGTTGCCGGAGCCGCTGAGCCACGCCGACATCAACGCGACGCTCGGGGAAGGCGGCGGCTACACCGACGCCGTGGATGCCTTTCTGCGCGGCCTTGGCCTGCCCTGACGCGAAGCCTCGTCGCGCCAGGGCCGCAGGTTCAACGCCGGTCGAGCGAGTACTTGCCTGGGCCGGCCACGCACAGCAACACCAGGCCGCCGGCGATGCTCACGTTCTTGTAGAAGTTGATCATCGCGCCGATGCGTTCGGGATCGACCAGGTTCCAGAACTGATGGCCGATCACCGCAGCGGCCACCGTATACAGCGCCAGCACGATCGCCAGCGGGCGCGTGTAGAACCCGACCGCGATGGCGATGCCGACGAAGAACTCCATGATCACCGCGATGGCGGCCGTGACCGTCGGCATCGGCACGCCGACGGAACCCATGTAGGTGGCCGTATCCGAGAACGCGGTGAGCTTGCTCCAGCCGAAGATGACGAACAGAACCATCAGCAGAAGGCGTGCGAGGAGCAGCAAACCATCCTTGCTGCCTGCCAGTAACGTATATCGCATGGCTTTTCTCCCATGACTCTACGCAAGGCGTGCGGGTCGCGGCCCGCGTGCACCGCGCCACCCGTGCAGCGCGGTCGTGAACACTATATGCCTGTGCGAGGCTGATGGTGCAGCCTGGCCTGGCCGTTCAGGCGTCCTCGGAGATGTCGCTCTTGTAGCGGTCGGCGGCCACGCTGCGCGACAGCTCGGGCAGCATGCGCCGGCGCGCTTCCTGAAAGTGTCGCCATTCCACGCTGTCCACCAGCGAGGGAATGGTGACCAGTTCGCCCTGGTCGTAGCCCGCGAGCGCCGCGTCCACCAGTTCATCCACTTCCATGATCATGCGCGGCGGGAAGGCTTCGATGCCGCCCGCGGCATTCCAGATGCCCGTGCGCGTCACGCCCGGCAGCACGCATTGCACGCGAATGCCGTGCCGCGCGACTTCCTCGTGCAGCGAGAGGCTGTAGGTGAGCACATAGCTCTTGCTGGCCGCATAGGCGCCAGGGAAAAGCTCCGGCGCCAGCGCCAGTATCGAGCCGATGTTGATGATGCTGCCCTGGCCGCGCGCCACCAGCCGAGGCAGCATGGCCGCGATCAGTCGCGACGGCGTGGTGACGTTGAGTTCGATCATCGCGTCCACGTCGTCGGGCGATGCTTCCGCGAGAGCAGGCCCGGCCTCCACGCCCGCGTTGTTCACCAGCATGCCGATGGCGGCGTCGGTGCGCAGCCGTTCTTCCACGCGCTCGCGTTCGCCGGGCAAGGTCAGGTCCGCTGGCAGGACTTCCGCTTTCACCTGATATTCACGGGCAAGCCGCCGCGCCAGGGCTTCCAGCGGCTCCGGGTTGCGCGCCACCAGCACGACTGGATGGCCGCGTTGCGCGAAGCGATCGGCGTAAGCGGCGCCGATGCCTGCGGAAGCGCCGGTGATCAGGACGGTATCGGGCTGTTCGACGACGGCCATGCGGGTATCTCCGGGGACGAGGGTTTGGATGGCGCCAGGGCTTCGCGATGACCGGTCAAGCTTGCACCCGCGCCGGTATCGTGTCACGCCCCGGATGGGCGTTTTCCTCAGTAGAACTACGCATCATCTTTGGGTGATTTTTCGCTCGTGGCCCCGGGCGTACTGGTCGAACATGGCCGGGTGAAGGGAGCTCAAGCATGGCTACGCCGATACGTGTCCACCCTCCCGCACCGAACCCGGCCCCGGGCGATCGATACCCCAAGGAGACATCATCATGAAGACGTTCCAACCTTCCACCCGCTACCTGCTCGCCGCCGCGATGGCCCTTTCCGCGCCGATGTTCGCGTGGGCGCAGCAGGCCACGGAGGAAGCCCCCGTCAACTCGACCGTGCATGAGCTGGGTCGCGAGGACCGGTCGATCACGGCGACCGTGGTGTCGGTGGACAAGCAGGAGCGCTTCGTCACGCTGAAGGGCCCCAAGGGCAAGGAAGTCACCATCCAGGCCGGCCCCGAAGTGCAGAACTTCGACCAGCTGAAGGCGGGCGACCAGGTGACGGCGCATTACCAGTCCGCCGTGGCCGTGCAGATCATGCCGGCCGGCAGCGCCAAGCGCGACGTGGAATATCAGGCGGGTGAGGCGACCGCCGCGCCGGGCAGCAAGCCGGGCGTGAAGGAAGGCCAGTCCGTCACGGTGACCAGCAAGCTCACCGCGGTGGATCTGAAGAACCACACCGTGACGCTGAAGGGCCCGGACGGCCACGAGCGCATGATCGAAGTGAAGGATCCTGCGCGCCAGGCCGAGATGAGCAAGCTCAAGGTGGGCGACATGGTGGTCGCCACCTATGTCGAGGCTCTGGCGATCACCGTGACGCCGAAGGCGAAGGCGTCGAAGTAAGCAACGAAAAGGGGCCGCACCGCGGTCCCTTTTTTTGCGTCGAGGTGAATCCAGCGACGCTTACGGCACGCCACCGTCGCGGATCAGGGCCAGGACTTCGTAGCACGCACCCATGGTGTGGTAGTCGGTCTTGCCCGCCGGGCTCTTCTCGTCGTCGTACTTGCGGTTGTCCCGCGTGAGGATGCGGAACCACGCGCCGTACTTGTGATCGACCAGATGTTCCCACGAGTACGCCCATAGCTTCTGGTACCACGCGTCGTATTCGGGCAAGCCAGTGCGCGCATGCAGCAGGGCTGCCGCAGCCAGTGATTCGGCCTGCACCCAGAAATACTTGTCGTCGTCGCACACGGTGCCGTCCGGCGCGAAGCCATAGGCCATGCCGCCGAATTCCTTGTCCCACGAACGGGCGAGCGCGGTGTCGAACAGGTGCTTGGCGGTCACCAGCCAGTCTTCCTCGCGGCCGCGCTCCAGCAGCAGCGGTTCCATGATCAGCAGCAGCTTGGCCCATTCGGTCTGATGGCCGGGCTGGAAGCCCCACGGACGGAACAGGTGCTTGGGATTGTCG